>Ga0214175_1000014_pt1 | contig 100651 bp, 76 predicted proteins | sample TroBogEpilimnion_17_FD_153013 | JGI IMG/M metagenome (GOLD analysis project Ga0214175, IMG submission 153013) | Freshwater microbial communities from Trout Bog Lake, WI - 09AUG2007 epilimnion | ecosystem: Environmental > Aquatic > Freshwater > Lake > Epilimnion/Euphotic zone | place: Trout Bog...
CCGTTGGCAAAGTCCCCCCGTTGAGCGTACGAAGATTCGGAAAGGCGTATTCACGCGGATGGGTCAAAAAGGACGGTGCGCCGCAACGTGCCTACTTAGGTAATGCGGCGATGGCTTCGCGCATTCCTTGCAGGACTTTTACCACCGCCACTTGCGGGTCGTAGTCCTTTCGTCCCATGGCTAACGTCTCGATGGGGACGAAGCCTCGATAGCCACCTTGGTGGATGATTTGGGCCAGCTTACGGTAATCGGTTGCTGGAGACTTTAAGGAACTTCCGAGGGTTTCTTTAATTTGCCAGTTAACCGCGTGAGGTACCATCAGGGCGATATCCTCGTAGGGATTCTCGGTGAAATACTTGCCAGTATCCACGAGGGCGCCGCACCACGGATGATTTACTTTCTGCAATAAACTTAAGTGTTCAGCTCCCGTGCTAAGGAAATCACCGTGGTTTTGCACTGCCACCATTACGCCAAATTTTTCACCATGCACCGCACATTCACGTAAAGCGTCAGCCATCCAGGTTTCGACCTCGGCACGCGAGGCGTTGTTAGCGGCCACTTTCCAGTCTTTAACGTTCGAAGGGCCCGCAAAAGTGCGAACCACCGGAGCTCCTAAGTAGGCCGCCACTTCAATCCACGTCTTGGTGACTTGAATGCCCGTTTGACGTACCGCTTGGTCGGCCGTGGCAAAATCGTTTTTCACTCCCGTACCCGAAATAACGATGCCTCGTTCATGGACATAACGTTTTATCCGGTTTAGGTAGTCGTGTGACGGAGTATTAGGGTAGCCTGGGAAGAAATAGCCCGTCAGGTCGATGGCAGGAATGTCGTGGGTAACGCAGAAATCAATGACGCCAAAGAGATCGATACCTTTAGTGGGGTCTTTGAGGTTATCATTTAATTGTTCAAGAAAGGAGTAGGCATTCAGGCTCGGAGTAAAGTTCGCCTTGCGAGACGGTGGAGGCGTCGTGTTTGAAGATTGGGCTAAAGCCGCCAAGGGGGCTAGGGCGGTCAGACTTAAAAAATGGCGCCGATTAAGTTTTAGGGACGTCATAGTAAGGATACTTTGCTGGGGTAGGCTTTTGGCAACCTCGAGTTAAGGCTGATTGACGAAGGCAATTTGCAATTCTGAGTTTTGTGCGTCCTTTGCAGAAGTGGCCCCAACCCTCCGACTCATTCTTGGCGACCAATTAAACCCCGAGCATTCGTGGTTTAAACAGGTTAACCCCCAAGTGACCTATGTGATGATGGAGGTGCGCTCCGAAACGGATTACGTAGTTCACCATGCCCAGAAGGTTTTAGCGATTTTTGCCGGGATGCGTCGCCTGGCTGAATTATTAAAGAAGGCGGGTCATCGCGTTCGCTATTTTAAAATTAACGACACTGATAATCGCGGAAATTTTGCAGCTAATTTGCAACTCGTTATCACAGAAACGAAGGCAGGTCGTTGGGAGTATCAAGAGCCTGATGAATGGCGCCTCGATCAGGAGTTGAAGCATTTCGCTCTGACCTGTGGTTTGGAGACAGCCTGCGTGAGCTCAGAGCACTTTTTAGACGAGCGTTTAGGGGTATCGGCTCATTTCCAAGGCGGAGCCAAACGTTGGCTGATGGAGTCCTATTACCGGAAAATGCGGTTACGCACGCAGCTTTTATTGGATGAAAATCGAGAGCCACTAGGTGGTCAGTGGAATTATGATCATGATAATCGGAAGCCTTGGAAGGGGACGCCTGCACCACCTGAGTCGTGGGATGTGGCACATGACCATGTAACTTTATGGAAGGAGATTCAAGATGCCGGGGTGCAGACGATGGGTGAGCCCAGTGCCACGCGATTCCCCTGGCCGCGGGATCGCACCGAGGCTTTGGGTCAATTAAAAGCCTTTATTAAAAACGGTCTGCCTTATTTCGGAGATTATGAAGATGCGATGCACACTGCATCAGACCGCTTATTCCATTCGCGCCTCTCTTTTGCACTCAACGTAAAATTACTGAGTCCTCGGGAGGTTGCCTTGGCGGCGGTGCAAGCACATCAGTCTGATCCAGTGCGTTATCCCTTAGCTGCTACGGAAGGATTTGTGAGACAGATTATTGGCTGGAGAGAGTATATTCGAGGGGTGTATTGGGCGAAGATGCCTGCTTATAGTTCGCAGAATAACCTAGGGCATCAGTTAGCTTTGCCATCTTGGTTTTGGACCGGGAAGGTTAAGATGAATTGCCTACGACACTCGGTTGGTCAGTCCCTCGAAACCGCTTACGCCCATCACATCCAACGATTGATGGTGATTGGATCGTTTTGTCTGAATGCGGGAGTAAATCCGGCGGAAGTAGAGCGTTGGTTTTTGGGCGTGTATATCGATGCTTTTCAGTGGGTTGAGTTGCCTAACGTCATCGGGATGAGTCAGCATGCCGACGGAGGTTTCTTGGCGAGTAAGCCTTATAATTGTGCCGCCAGTTATATCTCCAAGATGTCTAATTACTGTAACGGTTGTCCTTATGATCCTAAAGACCGTACAGGGCCTTTGGCCTGTCCTTTAAATGCTCTCTATTGGGACTTCTGGTTAAGACATCAGAAAACCTTTTTAAATAATCCTCGAATCGGTATGGCCGTACGTCAGGCGGCCAACCTGAGTCCAGTCGAGCAAGCAGCGATTCGGCGCAAGGCGGAGGAGATTCGGACTAACATTGAGGAGTTGTGATTGATTAGGTAGGGAGGTTGCTGCGTCAGCCTCCTGGCGTTTTATGGTGCGTATGTAATCTATTGGCAGACGCATGTTGGCTGGTGAAAACGGACGACATGGTAATGTCGTCCCTACCCGAGGCAGTGGGTAGGGAGGGGATTACGATCCCCTCCGTTGGCAAAGTCGCCTGTTGAGCGTACGAAGATTCGGAAAGGCGTATTCATGCGGATGGGTAAAAAAGGACGACGACGCCGCGTCGTCTCTACACAAGGCAAAGTTCTAATATGGGTAGGGAGGCTACTGCGTTAGCCTCCTTGTTTCGATTGGACGTTCTAAGTTAATTGGTGTGTACGTAGTGGATTCGCAGACGTGCGTCAGTCGGTGAAAGCTGACGACATGGTAATGTCGTCCCTACCATGGATACAAAGACGGTGCTGCGTAACTGAACGCTGTCTGAAATTTTTATTTAACGGGGATGGTGCCGGTTGCATCGACCATGTAGTGCCATTTGGTGATGTAATCGGCGGCAGGCAGAAAGTCGTCGTGCTGTTGGGCCAATTTAGCTTTTAATTGGCTGTCTAAGTTGGCTTGTAAGTCAGCGTAAGCAGGTTGACCTATCAAGTTATGAAGTTGGAAAGGGTCTTGAAGATTATCGAAGAGCAGCCACGGGCCCTGGAGATCACGGGCGTAAGTATAATGTGCCGTGCGGAGGCAGCGGTATTCGCGTCCACCCGCCTGACGGCTGTATTCTCCGAAAGGGGCCACACATTGTACCAAGGCCGAACCTCCGCTGGGATCCTTGGCGCCTAGTAAATACCCTTTAAAATCAAGCCCTTCGACCGAGTTTGGGATAGGTACGCCGCAAAGGCTGAGGAGGGTGGGCATTACATCTTCGGTGTTGATGGTGGCAGCAACACGTCGGGGATGAATGCCAAGTTTGCTGGGCAGACGAAGCAGGAAGGGAATGCGCGCACTCTCTTCATAGGGTTTTTGTTTTCGTTGCAGACTATGCGAGCCCAGCATGTCGCCGTGGTCGGAAGTGAAGACGATAATCGTATTTTCGTCGAGGCCGCTGCTTTGCAGGGTGGTCAGTAAATCGCCGAAACAAGCATCGAGGGCACTGCAGTGGGCATAGTAGCCCAGCAGGTTGGCCCGGGCGGCCCGTTGTTCTTGAGGTGAAGTCGGTACATTCTCGCGCAGTTGAAACGTCGTCTGGGCGTAAAGTTCGTGGTAAGGTTGTGGAGCTGTTTCGTAAGGGTTATGCGGTGGCCCCCAAGAAAGCCAAAGCAGGAAGGGCTTGGGGCTATGGGCGTGGGCGGTGAGGTAGGCTTGGGCGTCGCGAGTTTGGGCCAAGGCGTCGTAGCCTTCCCATTGTAGTTTTTCGGGGCCGTCGGCGTAGTAAGGCGATTTATTATAGGCGTGGGTACATTCTAGTACTTTCCAGTACTCAAACCCTTGGCGACGCTCGCGAGGAATAAAGGCGGTTCGTCCATGGCCGTCGATGTGCCATTTGCCGATACAGCCTGTATCATAGCCAGCTTGCTGCAGTGTTTTGGCGATGGTGATAGCAGACGGGTTGAGTGGGACATCGTTCAAGAAAACGCCGTGGGTGAGGGGACGTTGTCCGGTAAGCAAAGAAGCACGGGTCGGCGAGCAGACGGGACAGCCTGAGACGGCCTGCGTGAAATTGACGCAATTTTTCTCGAAGCGATCGAGATGGGGCGTTTGGACGTTAGGATCCCCTGCAAAACCAAAGGCCTGGGCACGCCATTGATCGGCGATGACAAAAACGATGTTCGGTGGACGTTCGCCGGGCGTCGTTGCCCAGAGAGAGCTCGAGGCGAGGCTGAGTATTAAAGGTAATATCTTACGGCACCGAATAAAAAAGTTAAGGCAGGACATGGGAGTTAACCAGCGGGGGTAAAGCCTAAGACAACATCCCAGCGGGCGGCTAGTTCGCCCGCGGCGGAGTTCGGCAGAGGTTTAAAGTCGAGGCTTACACTCTCACGTTGTTTTAAATCTTTAATCCCCATGTAAACGCCATCTTTCTCATTGAGCTCATGGCCTTTAATGTAGCATTGAGTGATTAACTCTTTTTTACCTTTTAAGCGGACGGCGAGGTGGATGTGTGGCGTGCGTCCAGGGTAGGGGACGGGACGAATGGTGCGGAAGACGTATTCGCCCGATGAACCCGTCAGGAAGCGTCCGAAGCCCTGGAAGTTTTGATCCCGGTGGTTGGCGTTGCCTGATTTTGTATGGATGTAGGCTCCATTGTTATCGGCCTGCCAGATTTCCACTAAGGCATTGCGCACTGGGTCGCCGTGTTCATCGAGGATGCGGCCGCTCAGCCAGGTCACCGTCCCCAGTGCCGGAGTTACGGAATTATTTAATATAATTAAATCATTATCTGTATCTAGCGGCAGATGGTCGGGGTAGAAGGGCCCTTCCGTTTGGCGAGGCGTCCGAGTCAGGGCATCCGCAAAGGCGCCGGGAACGGCAAAAAAAGCTGCCCCGAGGGCGACCTTGCGGAGAAAATCGCGGCGGGCTTGGAGGTGGCGAGGCAGAGGGGGTAGTGCCATAGCATGGTTTTAACTCAACCCTGAGAGCAAGCAAGGCAAAGGGTGGCGTCGAGGATTAGCGTTTTTAAGCCTTAGTGTCTTATCTCCTGTTGCCAGATTCTGCGAATAAACTTTATTTCTCCGTCATGGAGACTTGGAACTACACGAGTAAAGAGTCACCTGAAGCGGCGATGGAGACGCTCCGATTTTTTGTGCGCTCGAAGGTAACCGAAATTCGTGGGGGTTGTGCCTTGAATGGAGAAGGAGTCGATTTAGATTTTATTGGTTTAAACGGCGTGGCCCGGGTCCGCTTTTCTAAGAGTAAGGAAGGCTGTCATGTCTCCGTTACGGTCCCCGCGCATTTGCGGGAGAAGACGTCGTGGATTATGACCCAATTAATGGCTCAGAAGAAGTTGAAGGCTTTGAATAAACCCGCACTAGAAGAGCCGAAGGTGAAGCCGTTTACCCCTGCCGTAGAAGTTTTGCAGAAGTATTTAGCTGATGAGAAATTTACGAAGTATGTTGAAGTGCTGCCGGCTTGTTTAGCCCAGGCTGCGGCGTGTCGTTACGAGCATGACGGTAAGCTCGATAAAGCCCTGCTCCATTTAGCCCTCTTCGCGGCCAGTCGCGTGGGGCAAAGGTTTAATCCCCTGCAATTGGTGGCACTAGCCCAGCAGGCAGGTTTGGGGCATTTATACCGCCCGATGGTTTCCGATACCGTAGTGCGCTTACACGGCGACCATTATCATTTTGATTATCAAGGTAAGTCGGTCCTCTTTGCGGAGCATATTACCTTGGGAGGTGGTTATGCGCGGGAGTGCATGTCGATCCACTTTCACTGGGATGAAACGCGCCTGAAACTCATCATCGGGTATTTTGGAGAACACCTCCCGACTTCGGAGGATAAATAACCTCCACTAACAAAAAACCCACGCATGGCGCGTGGGCAAATCGTGTCAGACGCTAGACGGTTTAGCGTGCTGGGTAGCCCTTCCAAAGCCATTCGAGTGCTTCGGGGAGGATTTGGCCGCGAGCGTTGCCGACGCCGTGTCCAGAGTTGAGGCAGTAGAGGTATTGATAGTGATAACCTTTGGCTTTGAGCACATTAGCCATGCGATTATTGGCTTCCACCCAATCGTGCATCCCGTCCCGCATGACGTTAGGATTATAATTATCGCGATCGCCGACAGCCATCCAGATGCGGAGTGGTTTAGGTGTGCTTTCGGGAATGAGTTTATTATGGAAACCCCAAGCCCCATCAGGGGTTTCAGGGTTAAAGGGCCATTGCTGATTTACAAAAGTACCCGAGAGCGTGAGGACGCGGTGGAACCATTCGGGGTGATACCATGCCATGATGAGGGCGGCGGAACCACCGGAGCTCGTGCCCATCGTGGCCCGACCTTCAGGGTCTTGCGTGATTTTAACGCCGTAGTTTTTTTCTACTAAAGGCAGGACTTCGAGTTGAATAAATTCTGCAAAGAGGCCCGACATCGTGTCGTATTCTTTACCACGCTCATGCCCTTGGGCGTCGCCACCACCATTGGCCACCATCACGACAATCATCGGCGGCACGCGCTTTTGAGCAATGAGGTTGTCGAGTAAGTGAGGCAGGCTCAGGTCAGGTTTACCGAAGCCTGGGCCATCGTGGGTGACGAGTAAAGGGGCGGCAGTGCCGGGGACGTATTGAGCGGGGATGTAAACCGTGATGGTGCGGTTGTAATCGATGTTGTGCGTTTCAACGATGAGCGTTTTGGGATTATTGGGATCGGGCGTACCAAAGACCTTACGCGCGATGCCTGGGTTGAAGCGTTGGCAATCTTTCGAGTGCATCACGAACTGTTGCACTTTCCCTTGGGGGACGCCTTCGACTACTTTCATCTCGGGGCTTACTTTATAGTCTGGCCCTACAAGAAAATCGCCATCGACGTCGGCGGGCGGATTCGCGCCCGGTTTGCCGTCAAGTCGGGTGAACTTCGGTGTACCCGGGGCATCAAAGGGGCGAGTGGGCGGTTGTGTTTTGGCAACCGGTTTCGGTGCAGGTGCTGGAGCATCCGCTGCTGAGCTGATGGTGGGGAACCAAATGACGGCGAGTAGGGCGAACAGGCCGGGGTAGAGGGTGGGGCGCATCGGGGTATGGGGGTGGGTTTAGATTAAGCTTAAGACGATTCAACTCCCATGATGGAAAAGGTTGACATCTCAAAATTGAGATTGAGTCTCATTTTCAATTTATGAAAAAATTAGCTTATTTGGCTTATATTTCAGCGGTTGTGACGGCCAGTGCCTGCGATAATCCCTTCGCCTACTCCTACTTGCCGGAGACCGCCCCATTGGGAAAGTTTGAGTTGGAGCAGTATGCTACCTTGCGGGCCGGCCGGGATTTGGGGGTTGGTTATAATGCCAACTATCGTGGTTTAGATTTAGAAACCGAATTGGAGTATGGCCTGACGCGCAACGATCAACTCACGATTGAACTGGACCACGTTTACCTCTCCCAAGCCGTCGCGAATGGGCTGCGTTTCACCGGGATGAAGGTGGGTTACATGCATCGTTTTAGCAACGCCGCCACTCAAGAGTGGGGCTGTGCGGCCTATTTAGAAACAGGTAATGTCCAGGCCGACGACGGTGACGGTACGATTGCGAATGGTTGGAGCGCGGAGTTTAAGTTAATTTTACAACATAACTTTGGAGCCGAGCAGGAATGGACTTATGCCACTAATTTAATCGCTGAACCGACTTGGTTTAAGTCTGCGGGGTCGGCAACGGAGTACACGTTGACGGAGGGCTTGATGCGTAACGTTTGCCGGGATTGGTTTGTGGGGGTGGAAGGTATGGTCGTGGTCGAGTGCGATGGCTTTGCTCGTTATGGAGCTTCTGCAGTTTACCTTGGGCCTACGGTTTCCTATCAAGGGGAGCAATTTTTTGCGAACTTAGGGGCGCAGTGGCAGGTGAGTGGAGACCCCAGAAATAAAGGGGTCTTAAACGCCACGGAGTTTAGTCCTTTTCAGGTTCGGCTGAAATTTGGCGTCCAGTTTTAGGTCGGCCCCGTAGTAAAATATTAAAAATATCAGCTAAGCTCCGGGCCGAACGGGGTTGCACTCTGCAAGCGGACTTGGAAGATGGCGTCAATGAACCGGCGCCTTTTCTTTTGGTCCTTGGCTTCAGCCTTGGCGGGTTTCTTGTTTGGCTTTGATACGGTAGTCATCTCTGGGGCGGAGAAGACCATTCAAGCCCTATGGCATTTGAGTCCAGCCATGCACGGCTTGGCGCTGAGTGCCGCCTTATGGGGGACCGTTTTGGGTGCCTTGTGCGGAGGCTGGCAAGCGGATCGTTTCGGTCGCAAGACTACTCTTGTTAGCATCGGGCTACTTTTCTTGCTTGGGTCACTCTGGTCAGCTTTAGCAACGGATGTTTACAGTTTTATGTTCGCTCGGTTCTTAGGTGGCATTGCGATTGGCGTGTCGACGGTGGCCTCGCCTTTATACATTGCCGAAATTGCCCCACCCGAGCGTCGCGGGCTGTTAGCTGGGATGTTTCAGTTCAACATCGTTTTCGGCATCCTCTGTGCTTTCGTCTCGAATCACTTTTTAGCGGAAGTTGGAACTGAACCCTGGCGTTGGATGTTGGGCGTGATGGTGGTGCCCAGTGGGATTTATGTTTTAGCCTGTCTGACTTTGCCCGAAAGCCCCCGTTGGCTGTTGGCCCATCGGGCGGACCACACGGCAGGTTTAAAAGTGCTTCAATTATTACGTCCCACTGCCACCGAAGCAGAACTGACGGTCGTGGCTAACGAACTTGCTCAGCCCCCACAGAGCACCGGAGTCAGCACCAATTTTTGGCGGGCAGGCTTAAAGAAACCCCTCCGGATTGCCTTTTTAGTAGCCTTCTTTAATCAACTCTCGGGGATCAATGCGGTGCTCTATTTTGCCCCGCGGATTTTTGAATTAACTGGTTTAGGAGCCAAAGCGGCCTTGCTGCAATCGGTCGGGATTGGCGTGACGAATCTCATTTTTACGTTTGTGGGTTTATGGCTGATTGATCGCTTGGGTCGGCGCACGCTGCTTTTCTATGGTTCGGTAGGTTATATTCTTTCTTTAGGTACCTGTGCCTGGGCCTTTTTCACGCAACATTACGCCTTCGTTCCGTACGCCATTTTTGCTTTCATCGCCTCGCATGCGATTGGCCAAGGGGCCGTGATTTGGGTTTTAATTTCGGAAGTTTTTCCTGACCAAGATCGAGCGAGCGGGCAGGCCTTGGGTTCGACCACGCACTGGGTTTTTGCAGCTTTATTGACGACTTTTTTCCCTAGTATGGTCTCGCTGTTGGCTCCGGGTTTCGTCTTTCTCTTTTTTGCGTTCATGATGGTGCTGCAGTTACTCTGGGTGAAGTTCATGGTACCAGAGACCAAAGGTCGTAGTTTTGAGGAAATTCAAAAAGACTTAGGGGTATCTTGATTTAACGATGAAAAAAACGCCCTGTATCTTAGCTTTTGGAGAAGTCTTGTGGGATTTATTACCCGCGGGTCCGCGATTGGGCGGTGCCCCTGCCAATGTCGCAATGCAAGCGGTACGTCAGGGGGCTGAGGCTTTATTATACAGTGCGGTAGGGGTGGACGAGCGTGGTCAACAAGCCTTGGAGATTTTAAATCAACGAGGAGTGAATACTCAATTGATGCAAAAAATTCCAGCTTCGGCGACGGGCACGGTGGGGGTGACTTTAGATGCGGCGGGTAAACCCACCTTTGTGATTCATCCCCATGCGGCTTGGGATCAAGTGACTTGGTCTGAGCAGCTTGAAACCTGGTTGCCGCAGCTAGATATGGTTTATTTTGGGACTTTAGGACAGCGTGGTGGACAGTCGCGGAACAGTTTGCAGCGACTGTTGAAGCAAGCCCAAGCGCAGGGTATTACCCGAGTGGTCGATATTAATTTAAGAGCCCCTTTTTATGATGCGGTTTTAATTCGTGAATCCATTGCCGCGGCCAATATTTTAAAACTCAGTGACGATGAGTTAGCAGAAGTAGCCCAAGCGTATGGATTGACGGTGCAGCCTCAGGTAGTCGAAACGTTGCAGGCGCTCCGTCACGTAACCGGGTTGCAACTGGTAGTCCTTACCTGTGGGGCCAAGGGAGCGATTGCTGTTTCTGCGACGGAGGTGGTGGATCAACCCGGTATTCCTGTCAAAGTAGTGAATACGGTGGGGGCCGGTGATGCCTTTACCGCGTGTTTGATGGTGGGTCTCTTAAGTCATCACCCTTTAACTCAAATCATGAAACACGCCTGTACTGTGTCGGCTCATGTTTGCACCCAGGCTTAAATGAAAAAGACCTTCCTGATTGGTTGGATGGCAATCTTGGGGATGGGACTCAGGGCCGACCCGATAGTCGTCGCTGATTTTGAAGGTCCTGATTACGGTGCTTGGCAAGTGACGGGTACCGCCTTTGGACACGGGCCTGCACAAGGTACGTTGCCTGGCCAAATGCACGTAGACGGCTTTAAAGGTGCAGGCCTGGTAAATTCCTACGTTGGGGGCGATGATGCCGTGGGTACATTGACTTCACCTCCCTTTAAAATTGAACGACGATTTTTGAATTTTTTAATTGGTGGGGGAGGTTGGGAAGGGCGCACTTGTATGAACCTGTTAGTCGCCGGGAAAATCGTATGCACGGCAACAGGACCGAATACCAAACTCGGTGGCAGCGAAACGTTGGAACCAGCGAGTTGGGATGTCAGTGCTTGGTTGGGACAAGAGGCTCAGTTGGTCATTATTGATCAAGCGAAGGGTGGGTGGGGGCATATTTTAATCGATCAGGTAGAACTCGATGACAAGCCCGCCGCCTCCCTGGCGCCTCTCGTCACTTTACAAAAGGAATTAGAGGTGCAGCAGACGCACCTTCTCATTCCAATTGCCAATGAAGTTAGAGGCAAAAACGCCCAGCTTCTGAGTTTAAAACAAGACGGGAATTTACTGCAAACTTTACAGGTTACTTTGCCCTTACCCAATCAGCCCTACTGGTGGGCCGCCTACCCCTTGGGTGCTTTTGATGTGAGCGGCAAAAAATTGCAAATCGCCTTAGCGGACGGGGCGAAAGTGACTGCCCTGTTGCAGGATGCTTTTGCCCAAATTCATCTTGGAGCCGAGCGTGAGGCATTGCGCACGGATGATTACACCCAGCCATACCGCAATCAATTGCATGCCTCGAGTCGTCATGGCTGGAATAACGACCCCAATGGGATGGTGTACGCGCAGGGGAAGTATCATTTATATTATCAATACAACCCGGTCGGAATTTTCTGGGGCAATATGCATTGGGGGCATTTAGAAAGTAAGGATTTGGTGCATTGGGAAGAACAACCCATCGCCCTCTTTCAAAAGACAGTCCGCGATATGGCGTATTCAGGTGGAGGTTTTGTCGATGAAGCTGGTACGGCCGGGTTGGGGAAGGGGCTCCAGTGTGCAACCTTTACGAGTACTGGTCGTGGTGAATGTGTCGTTTACAGTTTAGACCAGGGAAGGACGTTTAAAGAGTTGCCGGAAAATCCAGTGGTCAAACACCAAGGGCGTGATCCGCGAGTTTTTTGGTATGAGCCCAAGCAGCAATGGGTGATGGCCGTTTATGCCGAAGACGCCTGGGATGGTTCACGTTTAACGCCGACGCCACAGACTAAGGCAGAGCAACGCCATATCGCCTTTTATGCCTCGAAGGATTTACATCACTGGGAATGGACCGGAGCGTTTACTGATGCCGACCGTGGAGCGGTGTATGAATGCCCAGAGATATTTCCGTTAACCGTCGTCGGTAGGCCTGAACAACAGCGGTGGATTCTCCTCGCGGCATCGAATCGCTATTTCATTGGTCAATTTGATGGCCAAACTTTCCAGCGAGAAAGTGGGCCGTGGGGAACTCGTCACGGAGCGTTCTATGCGGCGCAGACTTTTAGTCAGGCTCCTAATGGACGGCGGGTCGAAATTGGTTGGTTGCAGACCGCTAGTTACGAGAAAATTTTCCCGACCCAATGCAGTAATCAAGGGTTCACGCTAGCCCATGAATTGACGTTGCATGAGACCTCTCAGGGGCTGCGTTTATTTTATAATCCAGTCAAAGAATTCGTGAAGTTGCGCGAAAAAATCTTAGTCCAAGCAGAGAATGTAGACGGTCAAACTGCGGAGCGTCTACTGCAGGCCTGTCAGGGGCAGCTCTGTGAAGTGGAGGTGACTTTGAGTCAATCTGCGCCGGTAAAACTAGCGTTAAATGGAATTGACGCTTCTTTTGTAGGGCAACGGGCCCAGATTTTTGCGGATCGCACGGTCAATGAAGTCTATGCCGACGAAGGTGCTTCTTATGAAATTTATAAACGTCCGGCCCAGGATTTTAATCGAACCCTGACGCGGTGGGAGTTGCCTCCTGGGGTCAAAGTGACCTCTCTAAAGGCCTACCGTTTACGCTCCATTTGGGAGCCTTAAGTCTGACGTGGGCTACAATCTCTAGAGTTGAAGGTTCGGGTTAGGGCCTTAACTTGACTTTACGATGCGGTGCTTGTTCGTCATCTTTTGTTGCTGTTTTTCTTTAGTAAAAGCTGAGCGTCCGAATATTGTAATTATTTTGGCTGACGACCAAGGTTATGGCGATTTTGCCGCTAACAATCCGCAAAGTAAAATTCCTACGCCCCATTTAGATGCCTTAGCTCAGACGGGTTTGCGCTTTACCGATGGTCACACCACGTCGGGCGTTTGCACGCCTTCTCGTTATAGTTTATTAACAGGTCGTTATCATTGGCGCACCCGGTTGCAGTCCGGCGTCTTGGGTGGTTTTTCACCGCCTCTAATCGCCAAAGATCGACTCACCTTGGCGGGTTTACTACAGCAACAAGGTTATGAGACCGCTTGTTTTGGCAAGTGGCACCTCGGTTTGGGTTGGCCGTTACGTCAAGGTGGAGTGGCGGATGATGGTGGTGATTATACCAATGAATTCAAAAAAGCGGCACTTATTGATTATGAGCAAGACCTTCGCGATTCCCCTTTAGACCACGGCTTTGATCATTTCTTTGGGATTAGTGCCTCCTTAGATATGCCTCCCTTTGTGTGGATTAAGGATCGGCGGGTGACGGAGATTCCTTCGGCCACGAAGACCTGGTTGCGCACCGGCCCAGCTGGCCCAAAATTTGAGGCCGTGGATGTTTTGCCTTCGGTGATTGATCACGCGATAGAGTTTGTGACTTCGCAGACCCAACAATATCCTGAAAAACCCTTCTTTGCTTATGTGGCTTTGAATGCACCGCATACGCCGATTGTCCCCACGAAGGAGTTCCAAGGGACCAGCGGCATTAACCCTTATGCCGATTTTGTCCGACAGTTAGATGCCGATGTCGGTCGTTTACTTCAATCGCTTCAAGACCAAGGTCTGCGTGAAAAGACATTAGTAATTTTTACCTCCGACAATGGCTGTTCTCCGATGGCAGGTATGACGGTTTTAAAACAGGCTGGGCATGAGCCCAGTTACATCTATCGAGGTCATAAGGCGGATGTTTTTGAAGGCGGTCATCGGGTTCCCTTGGTGGTCAGTTGGCCAGGTAAGATTAAGCCTGGAGTCTCGCCGGCTTTAGTATGCCAAGTCGATTTCATGGCAACGTTGGCCGAGTTAACCCAAAGCCCGTTACCTGCGAAGATGGCGGAAGATAGTGAAAGTTTTCTGGCTGTATTACGGGGGAAGCAAACGTCAGCACGGCAGTACCTTATCAGCCAATCCATCCAAGGCTATTTTGCCATTCGGGACGGTGCCTGGAAATTAATTATCGGAGGAGGGTCGGGAGGGTGGAGCGATCCCAAGCCTGGCAGCAAAGAAGAAAAGGCACTACCCGTGGTACAACTTTATAATTTAGCACAAGACCCGGGAGAGAAAGAAAACCTCCAAGACCGGTATCCTGAGCGCGTGCAGCAGATGAAAGCACTCTTAGAAAAGATGGTCGTAGAGGGCCGATCGACCCCTGGCGAGCTTCTCAAGAATGATGTCCCCGTGCAGGTGGTGAAAAAACCTGCGAAGAAGAAACTCGAGGATCAGTAGTTTTAAGGATTCCGTCGGTGGTTAGCCCACCATTGCCAAATGCGTTCCCGGCGCCGAGCGGAGATGCGCTCTTTAAAGTAGCGAAAGAGTCGATCAAATTGAAAATAGGGAAGGAGTTTATAGGCACTCTTCAGCCATTCGGCCCATGGACGAACTCCTATAGTACAGTATTGCATCTCCCACTTGATGGCATCGTAGTGGGCACGTCGAAGTGCTTGGCGAGCTTCGCTTTTCGTAATGTATTGCGAATTTAGCGCGTGACTAATGTCACGTTCCCACTGGGGAGTCATTTGACTGTGGGCTTTCATCCATTTGATTAAGCTGGCACGCGACTCAGGGGTCGCGAAATTATCATCAACGGAGTTTGAAAGGTTATCTTGGTGTTGGCGCCAGAGGATGAGGGGTGATTCGTTGTAATAAATTTTTCCTGTTAAAAGGGCTCTTACCCAAAAACAATTATCTTCACCGTGAGTGCCAGGTTGCATCGGGCCAAATTCATGGAACAAGTTGCGACGATAAGCCGCCGTGGCACCACAAATAGGACTATTGGCGTAGATGTCACGCGTACCAGCGGCGTAACTAAAAACTTTAGTGCGATGTCGCTTGGGAGGTGAACCGAGATGGTTTCCGCGCTCATCAATTTTTTGGTAATTCGTGCAGACTAACTGAATTTCAGGTGACAGCTGAAAGGCTTCGACGATTTTAGTGATTCGTGACGGCAGTGAAATATCGTCGCCTGCGGCCATGACAAAAATATCACCTGAGGCGGCTTGCATGGCGGCATTAACATTCCCAACAAGTCCTAGGTTTTGAGTTTGGTAGATTTTTCGAACCGTAACGTCGGAACGTGAAGATTGGCGAAGGACGGTTTCGATCACTTCACGGGTGGAGTCTGTGGAGGCGTCATCGGCGATGATAAGTTCAAACCCTACGTAGTCTTGAACTAGGATGGAACGTAGTGCCTCTTCGATAAACTTAGCATGTTTATAGGTGATGAGGAGAACGCTGACGCGTGGTGACGACATGGCGGTAGGTTGAGCGAGGGAGCTCTTCCTGTCGCACGGTGAGGGGCAGCGTTCTTTCTGCGAGTTTAATGACACGTGCTAGAAGATTTTTAGGAATATTTAACCTTAGGTTTTCAGACTTTTTGAATAAGTTTAAATGGCATTAAGCCAGGCAATAGATTTGCTTAAAATTAAGCAAACGTCCTTCTTGGCATATTATGGGAAGGAAAATACACCCGATTTAAGCCTAGAACCAACCTTGTAAAGTGAGCCGCCGTACTGCGGCCGGCATAGAGTTTTTAGACCGACTTTAGGGAAGCCATATCAATCACAAAGCGGTAGCGGACGTCCTGTTTGATTAAACGTTCCCAGGCTTCGTTGATTTTTTGCATCGGGATGAGTTCGATGTCGCAGACGATATTATGCTGTGCGCAGAAATCTAACATCTCTTGAGTTTCAGCGATACCTCCGATGCCAGAACCCGTGAATTTGCGACGTGGCATTAAGAGGCTGAAAGCCGCAACTGGCAGCGGGTGTTCAGGAGCCCCCACGAGGGTCATCGTGCCGTCCAATTTAAGGAGGTTGAGGTAAACGTTGACGTCGTGTTGAGCCGAGACGCAGTCCAAAATGAAATCGAAGGAACGGTAATGTTTCATGACTTCTTCTTGGTTAGTGGACACGACGACTTCGTGTGCACCCAGACGGAGGCCATCAGCGACCTTAGAAGGTGAGGTCGTGAAAAGGACTACGTGAGCCCCAAAGGCTTTGGCGAATTTCACGCCCATGTGACCGAGGCCACCGAGACCGACAATGCCGACTTTTTGACCTGGGCCTACTTTCCAGTGGCGCATGGGGGAGTAGGTCGTGATGCCCGCGCAGAGCAGGGGGGCGGTGGCTGCGAGGTCGAGATTCTTGGGTACACGGAGGACGTAGGATTCATCCACCACGATGTGCGTCGAGTAGCCACCGAAAGTGTGACCGCCCAGATGTTTATCGGCACTATTATAGGTAAAAGTAGGCCAAGAGTCGCAGTATTGTTCGAGCCCGGATTTACAACTTGGGCAGGTACGACAGGAATCAACCATGCAACCTACAGCGCTCAGATCACCGACTTTAAATTTTGTGACTTGGGAGCCTACTTTGGTGATGCGACCTACAATCTCGTGGCCCGGTACGCAGGGATAAACCGTATTGTGCCATTCGTTGCGCGCTTGGTGGATGTCGGAGTGACAGACTCCGCAATAGAGAATTTCGATTTCAATGTCCTTTTCTTTGGGATCACGGCGAAGGATTCCCATCGGGGCGAGGGCAGAGGTGGCAGCGGAGGAACCGAAGGCTTTGGCAGGGGTGGTCATAAATGTAAGTATAAATGGAGAAGTTAGACCCTTAGGATTAGAACCCTTTGACTAAAAATCAAATAACCAACCCAGATTTTACGCCAGCAGCCTCATTTTACCAGAATGAGACCCTTTATCCACGAAGCGATTTCATTTCGGCAGCGGCTTTATCGACCAAGCTGGTGCAAACTATCTCGCAAAGTTGGAAAATAGACGGATCGCAATTTCGTAAAACACTTGGAGGCCTTGGCGCCGTCGCCGCCAGGTGTCGGCGTAAGCCTTAGTTAGGTGTCATGACGAAGATACCAAACGTTTCCGCCCAAGCATCGGCCAATTTCATGCGCTTAAGTTCGTGGCCTGCCCCCCAGGAGTCGGTGTAGAGAATCTCACTGGTTTTAGTATTATAACCGATAATCAGGCGAATATGTCCACCATGGGCTTGGGGAATGTCGGGCTCAGGGATGATGCCTAACTGCACGCTCCAGATGACCGGACTGGCCCGATCGATGGACTCCCGCACCGCGTGGTCGAGTTTATTAATACCTGTTTTGTCAGCCTCACGTACTTCCGTTAGCTGCTTGGCGTTCAAGGTATCGATGGCCTCATAGAACATGTACGGAGATTGTTGTAATTGGGTCGGAATGGGGGTGCCATTTTTCTTTTTACCCGCCCGGGTGTAATCTTGAATGATTTGCATGATGAGTCGTTCATCCACGCCCGAGAGGTAGGTTTGGAAGCGAAGGCCAAAGCGCGTGGCCACTCGTTTCATTTGTTGCTCAAATTTTTGGGCACTCGTCCCGCTGTCGGTTTGGCAAGCTTGGGCTAATTCATGTTCATCGACCTCTTTGCCAAAGTAGCGTAGTACACGTTCGCCAGTCGCCACGGCACAGTAGCCTTTTTGACCTTGGTCGACCATTGGTACGGTCGTAATCCACTTATCGCCTTCCGGCGTAGTACGGAGTTGTTCGGCCGCTACCCATTTAGTCTTTTTCACGGTGGCGACACTATTCTTGGAAATAGCACTGGCGATGACGCGAATGAATTCGGCCCGATAGGACTGCTTTTGAGCCGCATTGGCGCGCGTGCTGCTCCACTCAAGTCGAACTTGTCCTGCTGGGCATTTCCAGGAAAGGGCTTTGGCGCGAACCACGACGGAGGCAGCGTTAGCGGGAGTCGTCGGGTTACCATAGGATTTAGTAAGAGCTTTGGTGATTTTATCTACCATCCCGTTGAAGGCTTCTTCACTAATTTCGCCGTTATCACCCACGGAGTAAATAATCAGGGCTAATTCATTGCCAGCTTCATTGAAACGGATGACCGATTCGACGAGTGGCATGCCCTCAAACGTCGGTGCCATATCTTTAGGGTAACGTTTGGCGTCAACACGTGCGGAGTCTTTGGTGTCGGAGGTGAAAATAAAACGATTATTTTTGCCGACGAATTCCTCCGCTTTGGTGGAGGTTAAGTTTTCATCGTTAAGAAAACTCTCAAACTCACTTGATCCGGTAAAGTTTGGCAGAACTCGTGTAGCCGCACACAAGCAAGTCGTGGCGAGGAGAAGGGTAAGTAGCCGACGCATGTTTTTTTTATGTCTCTATTATGAGTTTATTAAAGACCAAAGCCTTTTTAAAATTAAGATGCTGACCAAAAGTTTCCTTGGTAGAAACTAAGATAAATACCTAAAAAGGGGGTATTTATATTGAATTTGAGCCTAAAAACTAAGTTGAAAGCGGTAGGTTATGCTTAGAATCGATAGTTAATGAGTCGCGCGTTTTTGGGCCAGACGGATGAATTGCACCGACGTCGTTTTATTGCCACCGCTGCTAAAACCCTTCTGGGAGTCAGTTTGTTGCCGGGGATTTTCGGACGTACTTGGGCGGCTGAAGCTACGCCCGCTGCACGTGCGAAGCGCATCATCTACCTTTATATGGATGGCGGGATGAGCCATGTAGATACCTTAGATCCCAAGCAGGGTGAAGTCGCCGGTCCTACGAAAGCTTTAAAGACTTCTGCGGATGGTATTTTACTTGGCGAATATTTACCGCGTACGGCGAAGGTAATGCATTTAGGAACTCTGGTTCGTTCGCTGACTTCGAATCAAGGAGCGCACGAACAAGGCAATTATTTCATGCACACCAGTTACCAGTTACGTGGGACGATTAGTCACCCGTCGCTTGGGGCGTGGCGGAGTTATTTTAAAGGTTTTGGCAATGAGTCATTGCCCGGTTCGGTTTATATCGGCAACGCCAGCCGGCATCCTGGTGCAGGCTTCTTTCCGCCGAATCATACACCGTTATTTGTGAATAATCCTGAGAATGGGTTACGTGATGTCCAACGTCAGGCTGGTCTTATGGCCGATGAGCAGGCACGCCGGATGAAGTTAGCCGCAGATTTAGATGATTCCTTTATGAAAGACTTTGGGACCCAACGAACCGTTGCGGCTCAAACGGAAGTGTACGATGGCGCCTTTAAGATGATGGCAAGTAGAGACCTTGAGGCGTTTGATTTAACGCGCGAAAAACCAGCTTTACGCGAGGCCTATGGTAAAAGCCCCTTTGGCCAAGGGTGTTTATTGGCCCGTCGTTTAACCGAGCGGGGCGTAGGTTACGTGGAAGTCGGCCTGCATGGCTGGGATACACACGTTAACAACTTCGTCGTCACGCCTGACCTCTGTGCAGAGCTGGATCGCGGTTTGGCGACTTTGCTCACCGACCTTGAGTCGCGGGGCCTACTGCAGGACACGCTGGTGGTCTTAGCAACCGAGTTTGGTCGTTCTCCTCGAATTAATACGAACCTAGGTCGTGATCATTATCCCAAGGCCTTTGCGGGAGCACTTTTTGGTGGAGGCGTTAAGCGGGGCTTCGTGTATGGAGCGACGAATGCGACAGGCGAGGAAGTGGAATCGTCCGCCATGACTATTCCTGATTTTAATGCTACCATTGGTTGGGCGTTAGGTTTACCGCTGGAGCAAGTGGTTTATTCGCCCACTCAACGCCCCTTCCGGATGGCCGATAAGGGTAAGCCCGTGACTGCAATTTTTGCTTAAGTCTGAACATGTGGCGTTACGTTTTAATTTTAGTTTTAGCTCCCTGGACGGTTTTTGCTTTGGGCAGTTGGAGTCAAGAAGCCGTCCAAGTAGACGCCTTAATGGAGCAAGCATGGAAAGCCCAGGGGCAGCCGACGGTCTTGCCCTGCACGGATGAAGTTTTTTTGCGTCGGGTCTGGTTAGACCTTGGTGGCCGGGTGCCTACGGTGGCCGAAGCGAAAGCCTTTTATGCCAATCGTGATCCGGAGAAGCGCGCTAAATTAATCGACCAGCTTTTAGCCAGTCAGGCGTTTATTTCGCATTTTTATAACCAGTGGGCTGATGTGTTACGTTTAAAATCCAGTTACGTGAACACGGCTAATGTAGTCCCAGCGGCCTACTCTCATTGGTTGTATGAAAGTATTAAGACGAACAAGCCTTACGACCAGTTTGCCTACGAGCTCTTAGCCGCCAAAGGCTATGCCTGGGAAAATGGGGCAGTAGGTTATTACCTCCGCGATTTCGGGATGCCGTTGGATAACATGGCGCTGACCTCGCGGGTCTTTCTGGGGACCCGCATTGAGTGTGCCCAGTGCCACAATCATCCATTTGATAAATGGAAGCAGACGGATTTTTATCATTTGGCGGCCTATACCTTTGGTAATCGACCGCTCGAAGAAGCTTATGCTGGAGCACGTGATGAAATTCGCACCCGTGAGGAAGCGATTCGCCAAGATTTTCTAAAAGAAAAAGCGGCGTCAACGGACGGGGGGAAGGCGGCAGAGGCACGTCGCAAGGAGCGACTTGCCGCGATGGAGTACCGAACCATTGTAAACATTATACGCGGTGGCGTCGGGCAACTCTTCAACCCGATTGGTTTAGAGCGTCGTCCTGCTAATTTAAAGCTGCCACATGATTTCAAAGAAGATGATGGGAAGCCTTTCGAGGCGATGGCTCCGCAGACCCTCTTAGGACCTGCCGCACCCGTGGGAGCGGGACAAGATGCCGCCGAGGTTTTTGCCCATTGGGTTACTTCTCCTCAGAATCCCCGCTTTACTAAAGTGATTGTGAATCGCTTGTGGCGTAACCTATTCGGTGCGGCGCTCTTGGAGCCACTGGACGATATTCGAGAAGAGACGAAAGCTGCGGTGCCTGGTTTGGAAGAGAAATTAGAGCAACTGATGCTCGATTTACACTATGATCAGCGGGCCTTTTTGGCGATTTTAGCCCGAACTAAAGCTTATCAAGCCGTAGCCCAAAAGCATGAACCAGAGCCTGGGGTCCCCAGTGCTTTCCCTGGACCGTTTTTAAAACGATTAAATGCAGAGCAAGCTTGGGATAGTTTGGTGACGCTCGCTAATTATGAACCCGATGCCCGCGACTTAGAGCGCGTTGCTGCCGAAGATCGTCGGATTCAGGTTTCGCACATGGCTTTCGATGCCTTCCAATCCGTGAGTGGCAAGCAACTCGTAGACATGGCTTATGCCCGGTTAGAGACGGAGAAATCAATCCATGATAAACTATCTGAAATTCGGGTTAAACTAGTAGATGCAAAGCGAGCCGGAGATCGTGCGCTGGAATTGACCTTACGTCGTCAGGAAGGGGCGTTGATTCGGGAGCAAAACGAAGGGCAGGTGAGGGATTTTATTATGCCTTTATTGAATGCCTTGGCCCAGCGTCGCGGTACGACAGTCATTCAGGATCCTAATTATAAGATAAACCCCAATCCAGTGGCATTGGGGCCTGAGACTTGGCGGAGTCATTACATCTCGGGTTATGGCACTGCCCCTCGAACCTCAGCTGAACTAGAAGCGTTAGCCCAACATGAAAAACAGCGACTCGCTACCTTAGGGCAGAATTGCGGAATTCCCTCTCAAGATACGGGCTCCTTTGTCGATTATTGTTTACAGGCTCGGAAGCAGTGGAAGCGTGCTTCCGAATTAGAAAGTCCGGCACCACGCGGACATTTTCTCCGTACGTTAGGGCAGAGCGACCGCGATTTTGTAGAGAATGCGAATCATGCTCCTTCGATTCCGCAGGCTTTGATGTTCTTGAACGGAGAAATTGCGACGAAACGGGCTTTGTTTAATCCTTGGTCGCCGTTATCGCAGTCGATTCGTCAGGCCAAAACTTTAACTGAAAAAGTAGATGTGGTGTTTTTGGCGATTTTATCGCGACCAGCAACGCCGGCTGAGCAAGCCAAGTGTGCTAATTTAGCTTCTAATCCGGACTTAGCCATGGAGGACTTGGCGTACACTTTATTAAATACCCGGCAGTTTTTCTTTGAACCGTAAGCGCTAGGTTAGGCGAGCTTCATGGTCGCATCTCAGAAAGGAATGCGCTAGGGCTTGCCAGCCTCAAGGGAGTGGGCAAATTTCAGGCACCCCTTATCACCTATGAAACCCTCCTACTTATCGCTGTTGGCCCTCTGGGCTTCGGCCGTCGTTGCCTCTGCCGACACTAATTACGCCACGCAGCCCGTTCTGCATCCTGGCACGGAAAAGCGTCATGAGTCCTTTAATGAAATCTCGAAGAAGGGTGAAGCCCAGTTAGTGTTTCTGGGTGACTCGATTACTCATGGTTGGGACGGTAAGGGTAAGGCCGTGTGGGATAAAACTTGGGCTCCTTTAAAAGCCGCAAATTTTGGGATTGGCGGCGACCGCACGGAGCACGTCTTGTGGCGCATTGATCACGGTAATTTTGACGGCTTAAAGCCCAAAGAGATTGTTATCATGATTGGTACCAATAACACCGGTCACCAAGGCCGTCCGCAGAAAGAGCTGAATAATGCCATCTATCAATGCACTGCCGAGCAAACCGCGGAAGGGGTGAAAGCCATTATTGCTCGCCTGCAGACGAAGTGTCCCGACGCCAAGATTTTACTCTTAGCGATTTTCCCGCGTGGGGCCAATAAGGACGATAAATTCCGCCAACAAAACGAAGCTACTAATGCCATCATCAAGGGCTATGCGGATGATAAGAAAGTTTTCTTCATGGATATCGGCAGTAAGTTTTTAGAAGCGGATGGTACGCTTTCTAAAACCATCATGCCCGACCTTCTGCACCCTAATGAGAAAGGTTACCAAATTTGGACGGATGCGATTGAGGCAAAAGTAAAAGAACTCTTGAAGTAAGTCGCTTTGGAATGTGAAAGCGAGGCGGCCCGAAGGGTCGCCTCGTTGTTTTGAGGGGTTGCTAAGTGGCATCCAGCAAGTTGCATTCAAGTTATGCGATTTTGGAATGTAAGTTGGTGGGTACTTGTGATGGCTTGTCTTTGTGGGCAGGCTCAGGCTGAAAGCCTTAATATTGAAGCCGGTACATTCACCTTAAGGTGGGATGAGCAAGCCCGACCGGTGAGTTGTCAGTTAAAGGCCGACGGACAAGAGCTTCTCAACGTTAAGGGCCCCAACCAAGGGTTTTATTTAAAGGGTTGGGATGGAAATAAGATTTGGCTGAGTGTGATGAAGTTGCTGGACGCAAATCATCTCGAAGTCGCGACGGCTGATCAGCACCGCTCTCTGGTGCTGGCCTTGCGTCGGGGGACCCGGTCGCTTGCTTGGCGCGTTGAAAAGGTGCAAGGTATTCCAGTTGCGGAGCGTTGGACGCTAGGATTGGCGTTGAAAGTCGCACCGCGCTTCAAGCTCTTACCCTTAGATTACATGACCGAGGTGAAACGCTCGGCGGAAGGGATGGGGGCGGAGTGTCTGGCTTTAGGTCTAGATGAAGTGATGGGAGGCTTTGTGCTTTATGAAAGTCGCGATGCCGCTGACGAAGACGATGTGCTGTTACATTTATGGGTGGAGGAAGCGTTGCCGCATCCTAAGGTGAAAGGGGCTTGGAATTTAGAAGTGGCACAAACCTGGCTGCAGACTTGGCAACAGCGTTTCAAAAACCGGACCCAGTTTATTTTAGAAGCCAAGAGCCCAGAAGAATTACGCACCGGATTGCAGGTGGCTAAGGAAGCGGGGGGCCAGCAGATTTACCTCTTTACGAACACCTGGCGTAATGACGGCTTTATGCCGGATAAGTTCGGTAATATTGAAATTAATCACACAGTTTTTCCACGTGGCGAAGTGGATTTAGCTCAATTTGCTCAGGAAGTGCAGCAGCAAGGCATGTACCTCGGGCTCCATTATGTATCGGGGGGTATCGGGCGCTCCGACCGCCATTATATTGGGCAGAAGCCTGATCGCCGGTTAGCCAGTTGGGGTGAGGCCAAGCTCGTTGAGGCGGTGACGTCTCAGGCTAACGGGTTAAAAGTTAAACTTAGTCCGGGGTCCTTTTGGCCGACGCAGTCACAGAGTTGGGCACATGGCATGAGCCCGGAGGTCTTCCAATGGCAGGTGCTCCGGGTGGAAGATGAAATCATTCGCTTTAATCGGTTCAACGCCCTGGCAGATGGGATTTATGAATTACAGGGATGTCGACGTGGCGAAGGCTCTACCTTGGCGACGGAGCATTCCGTGGGAGCCGAGGCTCAAGGTTTATTATTAACCTATGGCATCAACTACCTCCCTGATAATCATCAAAGTCTCCTGCGGGAATTGGCGGAAAATTATGTAGGAATGGTCAATCGATGTGGAATTGAGCATGTGGAATTTGATGGTGCAGAAATTCATAATTACGATGGACCTTGGGGGTATCGCAAGTTTGCGACCTTTGTTTATCAAGGATTAGAACATCCAGCGACTAGCCATGATAGCATGGGGCAACGTCCAGCTTGTTGGTTCGAGTACCGCTTTAATTCGAGTCAAAAATTAATGGCCGGAAGTTGTTATTACAGTCATGGTAATTGGTGTGTGCCCCTTGAGTTGGATTCGCTCTCCCGAGAAGCGAGTAATCTCTTGGATGCGCATTTTGTATTAAGCCAAGGTTATCGCGGTGGTGCTTTAGGTCTTTGCAAACCCGAACCCATGTTCGGCGTCCGCCCGAGCGATTTGAAGGCACACGGTTTAACCCCCACTTTTCTCCAAGCGTTGCGGGTTTGGCAGGGAGTAGATGCGCGCTTAGACGAGGAGCAGCAACGTCGCATGGCCGCTTATTTTAAGGCACCGGCTTACCGGCATGGCTATGGGTTTAATCATCATGATCAAGCCGAGGTAGTGCCAGTGGCTGCAGAGTTAGCTGATCACTATGAAATCACGCCAGTGCGGGTATTGCGCCGAGTCCAGGGTGATATCACTTGGCAGGTGGGACAAGAACATGGGCCGATTGGTCCCCGTCAGGTGCTGCGTCTTGGAGAGCCGGTGGACTTAGTTAATCCTGAGAAGCCTCAACCTTTGGCTTTTATTATGCGAGTCTTGCCTGCGTTTGACCTTCAGGCGGCGACGGTGAATTTAGATCCTAAGTTGAGTAAGTTAATACCTGATTCCGCTTTGCAGAATATCGCACTCTTACCTCATGGCACTCCCACGATTCCAGAAGGAGCGCTGACCAAGATGACTCAGCAAAAAGATGGTTGGCTGCTCGAAGGGGAGAATACTTTAGCTCAACCTGTACGGCAGCCTGAAACCTTGCCCACCTGGGGATTGCGGGCGGATTTATCACATCACCGCGGTATTGCCGTGGAGGTTGAAGGGGACGGCAGTGGTGCACGCTTATTGATACAACTCGGTTATCGAGATTACATTGTTCCCCTTGATTTCAAGGGCCGTCGCGAGGTGGTGATTCCCCATGGAGAAGTTTCTTGGTATCGAGGTGACTGGGGTTGGCGTTTTGCCACGAAACAAAATCGTTATGAGCAAACTTCTCGTCTTCGCATTGGATTTGGAGAGTTGCCGGCGCATACGGTAGCCAAGGTGAAGCTCTACAATTTGAGGGCGCTTGAAGAGATATCCGTAGCTTTGAAAGATCCCATCGTGTACGTGGGGGAGGCTCGTTTGCAGGTTAAGGGCGTCATCCCGACTGGGACTTATTTGCAGTATGATGGTTCAGAAATGCCCACACGGGCGAAGATTTTTGATGCGAATTGGAATTTACTGAAAGAAGTAGAAGTGAGTGGCATGCCGCTCATGACACCTACCGGTTTGGCCCACTACTCGGTAGAAATGGACACTCCTCATGAAGCCGAAAAACCATGGCTTGAGATACAGTTTTTGGTAAAAGGTACCTCTTGGATAATTCCTAAGCCCTAAGTCTTTCTTATGAATAAAAACCGATTTCTTAGCATGATGGCGGGTTGTTTGTTTTCGGCCGCAATTTTAACGGCACAAACCGTTGCGGAGCCTACTAACGCAGCCGAGGCTAAAGCTAAGGCAGAGGCCGCCGCCAAAAAGGCCGCGCGAGATGTCGTGGTAGCGGAACGTTATCAAGCCTGGGTGGCAACATTGCCTCCAGAGCAACAAGCTTGGGAGAAAGTCTTACAGGAGAACCTCGGTGGTTTTTATTTGCCCGGGCATCAGTCGGATAAATTAGCCCATAAGTCAGATGCTTGGGATTATGTCGTGGATAATCCTAAGCTGAAGCGCGTGTTGCTCATTGGCGATTCCGTCTCGCGAGGTTATACTTTGCCCGCCCGGCAGCAATTAGAGGGGAAAGTTAATTTACATCGAGCTCCCGAGAATTGTGGTCCGACTGCTAACGGGCTCAAAAAACTCGATATCTGGTTGGGTGAAGGACACTGGGATGTGATTCATTTTAACTTTGGGATTCACGATCGCGGTACGCCCTTGGCGGATTACAAAAAACGCCTCGAACAGTTGGTCGTCCGAATGCAGAAAACCGGTGCCAAGTTGATTTGGGCTAGCACGACGCCTATTCCCGACGAGCCTACCAAAGGTTATAAAGCCGCTTCGATTGTGGAGCATAACCAAGCTGCGGAAGAAATCATGAAGCAATATGGCGTCGCTATCGATCCCCTGTTTGAAGCCGTAACGCCGCATTTAACCGAATTACAATTACCTCATGATGTGCACTTTAAGCCGCAAGGTTACGAGTTTTTGGGGCAAGAGGTGGCGAAGTCGATTCTTAGCCAACTCGCTGAAGCAAAAAAGTAGGACCGTACGGCGCGGTGAAATGGATTTGGCAGGCTGTTCTTGAAGGCTTAACAACACTTTACCCCATTACTTATGCGTGCCTTGCTTCTTTTGATACTTTTCCTTGGATGTGCGACTTATCAGCATCTTTGGGCTAAAGACGTGCAGCCGGTTTTGCCGACTATTCCTGAGCGTGTACTAGATGTGAAAGATTTTGGGGTCGTGGGTGATGGAAAGACCGACGATGCACCGGCGATTCAGAAAGCGATTAACAAAGCAGGTTCGCAGGGTGGTGGGACTGTGCGACTTTCTAAGGGTACTTACCTTAGTGGCCCCTTGACCCTGGTAAGCCATCTCCGCTTACAGTTGGATGCGGGAGTCATCTTGATGATGTTGCCTTTAGATCGTTATCCTGGTGGCAATAAGAACCCAGCTGATTTTATTAGTGCCAAAGGTCTTTCCGATTTAGCGATTGTTGGCGAAGGTACCATTGAGGGGCAAGGTGCAGCGTGGTGGCCTTTTGCTAAAGATAAGGACAAGAAGCGGCCCCGTATGGTAAGCATTCACGACTGTGCGCGAATTTTGGTTGAAGGAGTGACTTTGAAAAACTCGCCTATGTTCCACCTCGCCATGCGGGCGGATGAAGTAACCGTAGCAAAGGTAAAAATCTGGGCGCCTAGTTCTAAAGATCCCCACAACCCAAGTCACAACACCGATGCCTGCGACGTTTCTGGGCATAATATTTTAGTAACCGATTGTGATGTCAGCGTGGGAGACGATAATTACACCTGTGGACGCGATACCTCGAATGTGCTAATCAAGAATTGTCGTTACGGCACTGGGCACGGCGTTTCCATTGGTAGTTACACTCAAGGGGAGGTTTCTAATATCACCGTTCGGGACTGTATTTTTGATGGCACGGAATGCGGCATTCGCATTAAGTCGGACCGCGATCGCGGGGGGCATGTGCATCATCTAGTTTACGAGAACTTACAGATGAAGAATGTCGATATGCCCATCTTGATTTATGCTGCCTATGGAGCGAAGGCTAAGGCTTTTCGGGATTTACAAAAAATCTCTCCAGAGACTGTACTGACTTACCCCACGCAAGCCGTTGAGGCGACGACCCCGCTTTATGAGGATATCACTTTCAGGAATATTACCGCTACGGTGACGGCGGGCCATCGCGCCGGGCTAATTTGGGGGCTGCCAGAAGCTCCGGTAGGTCAGCTCGTACTGGAGAATGTAACCATCACGGCCGATTTACCTCTCGGCTTTTACTTTGTAAAACAGGCCACCCTCAAGGCGGTTAAGGTTGTGACCCCTGCGGGTGAAAATAAATTTGCAGAAGCGGCGGCCAAATTGACCGTGACGCCCTAAGCGGTCGGAAACTTTAATATCGTGCCAGTGGTTTTAAGCGGATAAGACCTCTGGATGAAACGACGCTGCTTTTTAATTGCCTTATGGTGGCTCAGTACTGCGGGTTTTTTAGGTGCGCAGAATCGGTTAATGGAGGCTTTATTGGGTCGTCCACCCGAAGGTTATATCAATCGCGAATGGACCGTCGATGGGGAGAAGCGCACGGCCCTGATGCGGATTCCCAAAGAATTAAAGGAGTCTGTCCCCGTGGTCTTTTGTTGGCACGGTCACGGCGGCAATGCCAGTCACTCGGTTCACTCATGGGGTTATGATAAGGTGGATACCCGTTCGATTTTGATTTTCCCCCAAGGGTTGAACACTCCGACCCCGTTAGTGGATAAAGACGGGCATTTCCCGGGATGGCAAACAGCGGTAGGGGAGCAAGGGGATCGAGACCTCCACTTCTTCGATGCGATCTTGGCAGATTTGAAAAAAGAGCAGAAGGTCGATGCTCGGCGGATTTATTCCATGGGCCATTCGAATGGTGCCGTTTTTAGTTATGTTCTTTGGGAGGCCCGCCCAGATATTTTAGCTGCGATTGGTCCCGTGGCGGGGTGCATGACCCCGAAGATGCATGATTTTAAGCCCCTCCCCGTGATTCATATTGCCGGTAAAAAAGACCCCTTGGTGAAGTACGTGTGGCAGGATGCCACCTTTACGGCCGTGAGGCAGGTTAATGGCTGTGCCCTAGAAGGCACGGAATGGGCCAAGGAAGGCGTTTTGGAGGCCAGTCTCTATCCTTCTGCCCGAGGTGCTCCGCTCGTCACGGCCTTGCACGCTGGCGGGCATGAGTTCCCGCAGGAATCGGTGGTACTCATTGACCGATTCTTCAAAGAAAACCCTAAGTCCGTGAAGTGACTTAGGGGTAGTGGCTGACTTCGATTAAAACTTTCAGCAACCGAACGAGCTCCAGCGTTTAGTTGCTTAGCGGGTGTTCTTTAAGAACTTCGTCGGGGGTGTAGATGCTGGGTTGCTTGGCCTTAATACTTTCACGAACTTGTCTTACCTGTTCGGCAGTCACCGTCGGCTGATTATTTTTCCAAGATTGGCGCACGTAGGTAAGAACCGCGGCGACTTCATCATCTTTAAGCATTTGCCCAAGGGGTGTCATGGCTGGCTGTCCAGAAGCGACATCGCCATAGGTTTTGCCCTTGAAGGTCATAGATCCGTACATTCCGTTGAGCACGATTTTAATGGCACGGGTAGGGTCGCCTTGCAGCCAGGCGCTATCAACTAAGCTGGGATAGGCACCACGCAGTGGCTTGCCTTTCTCGGGCGGCATGTCTGCACCTTGTCCGTCGGTTTGGTGGCAAGTGGCACACATACCTTCACGGGCGAAGATGGCTTTACCCATTTGGTAGGCGGTGTTTTCGGCTTTGGAGAGCTTTTTATTCGTCGGTCCATAGCTCACGACGGGGGCTTTGATGAGCGTGTTTAGGTTAACCAGCCCTTGCCCTTCAGGGAGGGATGCGAGTTGTTGAACGACATCGCGGAAGCAGTAGGCGAGGTATTGATCGGTAGCATCTTTGAAGCGCAAGGCCGCTTGTAGGGCTGGTTTAGTGTCAGTGCCATGAAAGAAACTGAGCGCTCGGAGGGCTTCGAGTTGGACCCGGGGATGCGTGTCGAGGGTCGCCTGGATGACTAGGTTGAGTGCTTCAGGGATCCGGTCGCGTTGATAGCAGACCACTCGAACCGCTTGCGCCCGTGCGTGGTATTCAGGAGAGGCGAGGAGAGCGTGAATGAGGTCGAGGTTGACGGCGTTGTGCCATTGGTGAACCCAGAGGGCTTCGAGTAAGGGGTGGGCATCTTCGATTTTCTTAGGGTCAAATTGTTGAGCCCATTTTTGGGTGGCAGCGATGACTTCGCTACTGGGGTGCTTGTGCAGTTCGATTTTAGCACGCGTGCGGACGTTATCTTCTGGTTCTTTAAGAAGCTCCAGTAAGGCCGCAATGGGTTGTCCATCGATCACTTTGGGCGTGAGTAGTGGCCGGCTTGGGTAAGTGATGCGATAAATCCGGCCGTGTTGGTGGTCTCGATTCGGGTCGCGCAAGTGATGTTGTAAGTGTCCGATAAGCATTTGCGACCAATCCAGCACGTAAATCGAGCCATCGGGTGCAACGGCCATGGCCGCAGGGCGGAAGTTCCCCGCTTTTTGGGTGTCGACGCGAATCAGGCCAGGTTCTAGCGTTTCGCCATGCACGCCAGAGGCATCGTGGTTTTGCTCCGTTCCTTCCGTCATCTTTACGCGGAAAATGCCTTGGTAGGTAATAACGTTAGCATTGAGGAAAGTGCCTTGCCAATCATCGGGGAAGTGACGGCTGCTAATCATGCCGGTGCCCGAGACTGGGCGAGCGGGGCGTTTCCAGAAGTCAGGGTAGCCGGAACGATTTGCCCCAAAGCCTTGGCCGGTGTGAGGTTGGTTTACCAGCGTATCACTGTGGGCACTCATGCCGGGGCCGAAGTAATTCCGATTACCTGAGGCGTCAGAAATTAAGTCATCGCCCCAGTAGGTGAAAAGACGTCCGTGTGGGTTTGCGAAGTCGTAGCAGATGTAGCGCTCGAATTTATAGGTTTGAGGTTCGAAGCGATAAATCGCCCCGTTGAAATTACGGATCACGCCGGTAGGAGTTTCTACTTCGCTGCGTAAGAACACGCCGTCGGAAAAATACAGAGCACCTCCTGGCTCGTAACAAATCGAGTTAGTTTCATGGTGAGAGTCGGCCGCATCCATGCCTGTTAAAATACGCTCTTTCCAGTTAGCCTTTTCCATCTTTCCTGAAGTGTCGCGGACATACCAGATGTCGGGAGATTGAATCAGAATCACGCCATCCTTATAAAATTGAAAACCGGTAGGGCAGTTTAAGCCATCGAGGAAGACGTGGGAGTGGGCGACTTTGCCAGTTTTAGGGTCGAGATCGAGGATGAGTAATTTATCAAAGTCTTTAGCATCGGGACGCGTTTCAGGGTAATTAGGCCAGACCGAAACCCACAGACGACCTTTGGTATCAAAGTTCATCTGCACGGGGTTAATGAGCTCAGGAATGGTCGTCTCATCGGCAACGAATTCCACTTTGCAGCCCTCGGGGACAGAAAGGTATTTAATTTGCTCTTCGCCAGAGAGGTAGGGGATAGGCTCCTTGCGGTTGGGCGGAACTTCGAGGGAAGGAAGGAGATTGTCATCTTTAACCACGGGGGTTTCTCCTTTGAGGTAAGCCCAGATAGCATGGTCACGGTTGACGGTTTTGATGTCGCGACTGGCTAATTCACGTCCAAGCACGGTGGCATTGTCCACCCCTTCATACTTGATACGGGAGCGACCGCCGAAGATATTATATTGATCTACTGTGCGGTAGCGGTGGCGCCACTCGTTGTTTTTATCTAAAATTAAGGCACGCAGTTTTTCGTCCAAGGCCGGAGCCTTTTTGCCAAAGACTTCTTCGTATTGAATCGAGGCCATTGTCTGATCGCCTACTTCGCTGAGGTGAACTCCGTTGATGGTTAGATTTGTACCTTGTGGTACCGTTGCGTAGAGTTTTTGGGAAGCGGTAAAGAGGTCTACAAAACGAACGTTTTGGGCTTGGGCCACTTCTGCCATGGCCGCCGTGTAAAGTGCGAGGTTTTCATTGTGATGCGCGGCGACGGCGGGGTTAAAGTATTCTGAGGCCATCGTTTCGTGGGCGATGGGGGAGAAAAGCACGACGCGCACGGGCCCTTTGCCGTAATCAGTTTCCTGTTGCTTCTTTAGATAAGCCGTCAGGGCTAGTTTAAAATCATTCAGTCCAGCGGCCCCTTTGAAAGACTCATTAAAGCCCCAGTAAGCGAAGATGACGTTAGCGTGGAAATCGGCTCCCGCTTGGTAGGTTACTTTAGTCTTTTTAGAATTCCCATCATTGCCGGCCTCGACGGTGATGGAGCCAGGTTTCATGTTTAAGAAGTACTCCAAGGTCGGTACCTCGTCGGAACGATGCCGGATGTTTACTTCATCGCCTGAAAAGCCCAGATTGCGAATCACCAGTTGGTGGGTCGGGTAGAGTTGGTGAATTAAGGTTTCGAAATACCCGAAGTGTTGTTGTCGGTCAGCCAAGCCTTCCCCCACGATAGCGAGGTGATCGCCGGGCTGAAGCACTAAGGGCTCGGCACCGTTTAAAGACACTAAACCTAGGAGTAGCCAAAGGTGGAGAAAGCGACGCATAAAGGAAGCGTCGTCCTAGAGGTTAAAGCGGTGACACGCAAAAGCATTCGCCCACAGCCCCGCTTCATTTTTGGTCAATTACCCCGCACCTGCGATACCATCTCAGATTTCGTTATATTGATGGAGGTAGCCAATGATGACTTTGCCGTCTTGCGGGCAGTAGGCGAAGTGGATGGCTAAAACTACGTCAGTCACCGGACATACGATGTGGGCTTGATGGATCAGTTTAATTTTTTGTTCGCGAAACCAGATGGTTTTCCCTTTGGGCCAAATTCGGCAAAGTTGTTGGTGGCGCTGCAGGTAATCTTCCCGCTCGAGCAACAATTCGTCGCTTTTTTCGGGCATTTGGGCGAGGAACCTTAATTCGGAAACAATTTCCTCTTCATTAAACCACGAGCAATGCCGGGCCGCTTCGACGGCCGTGCCCGCAATGTGTAAAGAGTGCTCTGGGCTGGTAGACTTATAATTATTCAAGAACTCCGCTAACTCGCTTTCGGAGTTTTGGTTTTGTTGGCCGAGTAAGGGTTTCGTGTGTACTTTAACATCAGAAGGCGAGCTCAGCAGTTTCACTAAGTGCTTTACTAAGGCCTCATCTCCTTTGCGAAATTCAAACGTTACCACGGCTTCCACTTTGAGGTTGGGAATCCGGAAGTGGTAACCTTGGATGCGGCCATGCAGGTTAAGCCCGTGTAATTCAAAGGCGTGTTCCCAGGTAGACACGAGCCAGGTGTCATTGAGGAGGGGGTCCTGTGCTAAATGCTTTTCAATTTCGGTCTGGAATTCTTGGACCGAGAGGGTGGTCGTCAGCTTGGTCTGCAGGAGTTTGAAGTTTTGCTTCATGGTGGCGGGAAAGTGGGTGAAAAAGGACGCGAAAGGAGAATTTGGGCATGGGTATCCCTGGGCTCGGTAGCTTCTAGGTTTTGAATCGGCGACAGGGGCCGATCGGCCTAAAGGCAGAGCCCTGCGAGATTGAGTCTCGCGGTCTGAGGCGCTTAAGCGGCTTCGGTTCTATAGAGTGCCCCGAAGTTAAATGCTCGGCATTGGTTATCTCAGATGAAGCAATGTTTATAGGGGTTTCCTGCAGAAATCAAGAAAATTATATTAGAAAGTGACGCCGTTGAGGAGCTTCCTCGATGGGGTACGGACCTAAGGGGTGGTAGGGTCTTTCAACGCGTACCGCGTTATCCTCGGCAGGCATGGATGCCTTTCGGGGGTGGAATTTTCTGGCTAAAAGCGGTTCTTTGTCGGAGTTTTTTTAGACCCTTATGCGAATCTTAGTCACCGGAGGCGCAGGTTTTATTGGATCAAACCTTGTTCGATGGTTAATCGCTCAGGGGCACACCGTTACGGTCATTGATAAACTGACCTATGCTGGCAATTTAGCCTCGTTGAGTGAGGTAGCTTCTCACCCTCGATTTAAGTTTCTACAGGGGGATATTGTCGATGGGACGCTCATGCGACAAGTGATGTTGGAAGTGCAGCCTGAGGCCGTGATGCACTTAGCGGCTGAATCCCATGTTGATCGTTCGATTGATGGACCTGGGGAGTTTATTAGCACTAATATTCAAGGCACGTTCCAACTCTTGCAGGCGGCATTAGGCTACTGGCGTCAATTGACGGGGGCGGCTAAAGATAATTTTCGCTTTTTGCATGTTTCGACGGACGAAGTCTTTGGCTCCTTATCCATGGGAGACCAGCCTTTCACGGAAATCACGGCTTACGACCCGCATTCACCTTATAGTGCCAGTAAGGCAGCCAGTGATCATTTGGCCCGGGCTTGGATGGATACCTATGGCTTGCCAGTGATTGTGACTAATTGCTCCAATAATTACGGCCCGTTCCAGTTTCCGGAAAAATTAATCCCAGTCGTAATTTTGAAATGTTTAAAAGGGGAGCCCATTCCCGTCTACGGTAAGGGGAATAATATTCGTGATTGGTTGTATGTTGAAGACCATGCGCGAGCTTTGGAGGCCGCGGTGTTGCACGGAAAGCCAGGGCGAACCTATTGTATTGGCGGAGATAATGAGCGAACGAATTTGGATTTAGTTAAGCACCTCTGCCAACTCCTAGATCAGTTTCGCCCGCGTGCGGATGGTAAATTACATGAAACCGCCATTACTTTTGTGACGGATCGTCCAGGTCATGATTTACGTTATGCGATCGACGCCTCGCGGGCCCGAACTGAGTTAGGCTGGCAACCTCAGGAAGATTTCCACTCGGGTTTCAAGAAAACCGTGCTTTGGTACCTAGAGCATCCAGAATGGATTCAGGGTATTTTGAGTGGCTCCTATCGGTTGGAACGACTTGGCCAAATTTCTTCGCAATCATGAAAGGCATTATCCTCGCAGGCGGTTCGGGTACCCGGTTACACCCGTTAACCCAAGTTATTAGTAAGCAATTACTGCCGGTTTACGATAAGCCGATGATTTATTACCCGCTCTCGGTGCTGATGTTGGCGGGTATTAGGGAAATCTTAATTATTTCTACGCCGCAAGACCTAGGCCGTTTCCGCGAAGTTTTGGGAGATGGTAGCAAGATTGGATGCCGTTTTGATTACGTTGAACAAGCGGTGCCAAATGGCTTAGCACAAGCGTTTGTCTTAGGCGAAAAGTTTATTGGTCAGAACGATGTATGCCTGATTTTAGGGGATAATATTTTCTACGCTGCCGGGTTTGGGGAAATTTTACGTTCCTGTCATGAGCCTAAGGGGGCGATTGTTTTTGCTTATCCGGTAAAAGATCCCGAACGCTTTGGGGTAGTAGAATTTAATGCGGAAGGCGTGGCCGTTTCGCTTGAAGAGAAGCCCAAGCAGCCCAAGTCGTCCTATGCGGTCCCAGGATTGTACTTTTATGATAACTCGGTGGTCGCCATGGCTAAAGTTTTAAAGCCATCGGCCCGGGGAGAGTATGAAATCACGGATTTGAATCGGGAGTATTTACGCCAAGGTAAACTCAACGTTAAGACCTTGCCCCGAGGGACGGCTTGGTTGGATACGGGGACCTTTGATTCACTGTTACAGGCTTCGCAATTTGTTCAAGTAGTTGAAGCCCGACAGGGCTTTAAAATTGGCTGTATTGAAGAAATTGCGTGGCGCCGGGGGTATATCGATGATGTACAACTTTTAAAAATTGCTGAGCCCATCGCTAAATCCGGTTATGGAGAGTATTTGAAATCCCTAATTGGAGGGGTGCGTTGATGGGTTTAAGTTTAGCCCAGTTAATTTCGTTGGAAGTCAAGGATGACGCCCGAGGTGGCTTAATGGTGGCCCAAATCGGGGCAGGTCTGCCCTTTGTTGTCCGTCGGGTCTATTGGTTACATGGTACTAAACCTGGCGTAGCGCGGGGTTTTCATGCCCATAAGAAATTACGCCAAGTCTGTGTCTGTCTGGCGGGTTCGGTACGGGTGATTTTATTTGATGGCCAGCGAGAGGAGTCGGTCGTGCTTAAACCTAATCACGAAGCTTTATACCTTGAGCCTGGCTTGTGGCGCGAGATGCACGACTTTTCCCCTGACTGTATTTTTATGGTGTTTGCCGACGCGGAATATGACGAAGCCGATTATATTCGGGATCGGCAGGAGTTTATCCGATACCGGCAGGGTGGGCAGGGCTAAGTCTTCACTTTACTTACGACGACCCTAACTTTTGGATGTCGTCATGATGAAAGTCCCTTTCCTGGATTTAGGAGCGATGAATCGCCGTCATCGTCAGGAATTGCAGACCGCTGCTGAACGCGTGATTAACTCTGGTTGGTATATTTTGGGTGAAGAAGTTAAAGCCTTTGAGGCCGAATTCGCTCATTGGGTGGGTAGTCCTTACGCGGTAGGTACTTCGGATGGCTTAAGTGCGTTAACACTAGCTTTGCGGGCCTGGAAGGAATTAGGGCTGCTTAAAGAGGGCGATGAAGTGGGCGTGCCAGCGAACACGTTCTTTGCGACTATTTTAGCGATTACCGAAAATCGCTTAAAACCTCGTTTAATTGAGCCTGATGAGGTGAGTTTTAATTTAAGTGCTGCCAGTCTCAAGTCGGCTTGGTCGCCCGCCATGAAGGCGGTTATTGCCGTGCATCTTTATGGTCAACTGGCGGAGATGGCCGCCCTTAAGGAATTCTGTCAGCAAAAAGGTTTATTACTCTTAGAGGACGCCGCCCAAGCGCATGGTGCGCAGTTACAGGGGGTGAAAGCTGGAGCTTGGGGTGATGCGGCGGCTTTCAGTTTTTATCCTGGCAAGAATCTAGGGGCGCTGGGTGATGCTGGGGCTTTAACAGGTCATGATTTACCTTTTATCGAGATGGTGCGGGCCTTGCGTAATTATGGCTCACATGAAAAATATCATCACCGTGTCCAAGGTCCGAATGATCGCTTAGATGAAATGCAGGCGGCGTTTCTTCGCGCCAAACTTCCGTTTTTAGAGGCAGACACGCAGCGTCGTCAGGAAATTGCCCAACGCTACCGTCGCGAAATTCGCCATCCACAGGTTCGCTTGCCGCAAGTATTGGCCGGCGAGGCTTCCCACGTGTGGCACCTTTTTGTGGTACGGGTACCGCGCCGGGAAATTTGGCAGCAAGGTCTGCAAGCACTAGGGGTGCAGACGGCGGTGCATTACCCTATCGCCCCGCACCAGCAGCAGGCCTATCGACATGAACTGGGCGGTCTAGTTTTGCCCTTAACGGAACAACTGCATCGAGAGGTCTTGTCGTTACCTCTGAGTCCCGTGCTGACGGACGAGCAAGTTGCCTATGTGATTAAAACGGTGAACGAACATCCCTTGGTTTAGCCCTGTTTCCCGTGCCCACTCCGTTTATCAGTGTCATCTTTGTTAGCTATCAACAAAAAGCTTTCGTAGGGGAGGCCTTACGTAGCATTCTCCAACAAGATTACCCTGCCTTTGAAGTTATTATTGGCGATGATGGCTCCCAAGATGGGACACGTGAAGTGATTGCGCAGGAACTCGCTCGTTATCGGGGACCAGCCAAGATTACTTTTTTTCCCGCTACGGCTAATTTAGGTTTAAAAAGAAATATTAACCGCTGTGTGGCCGCCGCCCAAGGTGAAATCATGGTGATGGCTGCGGGGGATGATGTTAGTCAGGTGCAGCGTTTAAGCCAAGTTGCCGATTTTTTTGCCCAGCATCCCAAGGCTTATGCGGTTTATCACAATGCCCGGATTATTGGAGCGCAGGGAGAACTTTTGCGGGCGCAGTGGTATAAAGAGCCCCAGCCCCAAGTTTATCGTTTTGAACTTCGTAGTTCGAACCTTCACCAGCATTTACCTTATTGTGGCGCGACGGCATCTTACCGTGCACCCGTATTAAAGAATTTCCCACCCTTGATGCATGATGGCGGAGGCGAAGATAATATTTGTGCATTACGGGCTTTGCTTTTGGGCGAGGCCTGGATCTTGCCTACTATGGCAGTGGATTGGCGTTGGCATGGTGCCAATATTTCCCACGGTCGGCGTTTAACTGCGGCCAAAGATACGGCTTCGGTTTTAAAGCGCTTGGCGGGTTGGGCTTTGGGGCAAAAGATTCATCGTCGGGCTCAACTGCGTGATTTAGATTATGCCGCGAAACAGGGATTAGCTGCCGTGCCAGTTGTGCAGCGTGCGCGTCAGTTGGTAGAGCACGTTTTTTACCTAAATACTTTAAAGTATCATTGCACTCATCCCCATGGACGTTGGGGGACGGTATGGTTTGCGGCTCGGAAAGTCTTGGTATTTTCCCCTCGCAGCTTTTTTAAGGAGATAAGCCAAGTTATGAAGGCGGTTGCTAAGAAGCTCTTACCGCCAATGTTGCGTGCTAAGGTGCTAAATCCCTTTAATAAGTAGATAGTCTTCACTGAGCGGAGGCTTGCTAATGGCTGTTAGCTGCACAGTCTAAGGTCACTATGAGTTGTACCCCTGCTACGGAAATTTCGCAAATTTATGTTCGCGTGGCTCGTTGCCAACGCTGGTCAGGTCGCATCGCTTTATTTTTGGCTGGTTTAGTTTCGGTACTTATTTTTCGCAGTGCGGCACATCGTTTTGTAGATCAAGATGAGGTTGAGTTTGGTACTTTAGCCGTGATTTACTTAGCGCCTTTGCTTTTTCAAATCACCCTTTGCGTTTTGGCCCTGCGCCGTTTCCGGGCCAGTTATCATGCTCAAGTAAAAGCTAATCAATTAATGGCGATGGAATTATTGGCGACGAAAGCTACCGATGATCAAGTGCGACGTGAAATCAATCAGCGCATGGCGGATGTGGTGGTAGGCAAGCCAGGTTGTTGCAAGTAGAGGTGCAATGAAGGCCAAGGTCGTGTTTCTGTTCATTGGCCTAGCGGGTTTAGCTGGCGTCTATTTTTACCATCAATCTCCCATGGAGCATCCAAGGGTTTCCCCTCTATCCCAGGCCCCGAAGGTAGAAGTCTTTCATGGCAGTGAAGCCGAACTTTTAAAAATTAGTTTTAAGTCACAGGGGGAAGTTTGGACCGTAGAAAAAGTACTCCAGCTGGCCCAACTTGATCAGCGTTTAAGCAAGTTAGCTCCCAGCGATATCGGCCAAGCAGATGGCCAAACTACCCTAGGTACTTATATTACTTTGACTAATGCCCAAGAGGCTTGGGATTTTATAAAACAAGGGGGCTATGTGAGTTATCGCGGCCCTACCGAAGTGAGGCGCTATAACTCCAAGCTGCTAGAAGTAGAGGTCGAGATCATCAATCGTCGTCAACAACGGCTAACACTGATTCTGCGTGCCGATGGTAGTAAGCAAGGCGAAGGGTGAACTTATTCAACCAGCCGGTAGCCTACCCCCGAATCGGTCAGTAAGTGCCTTGGAGTGTTGGGCACATCTTCGATTTTTTGACGTAGATGCGTCATGTGGACGCGCAGGTAATGGGTAAAATCTTCTGAGCCTTCGCCCCAGATTTCCCGTAAGATTTGACGGTGAGTGACAACTTTGCCCATGTTTTTAAGTAGCAGGCAGAGCAGGGCGTATTCCTTGGTCGTCAGGTGGATTTCTTTACCGTCTTTGTGCACGACGCGGGCGACCCGATTAACTTCTACGTTACCAAAGCTGACAACGGGATTTTCGGTATTTTGGGTGTGTCGCCGCAAAATATTCCTCAGTCGGGCTAGTAACTCGGCGGAGCCAAACGGTTTGTTGAGGTAGTCTTCGGCACCAAGATCGAGGGCTTTGACCTTGTCACTTTCGCTATTTCGGACGGAAAGAACGAGGATCGGTGTATTGCTCCATTCCCGAATCTTTTGGATGAATTCACAGCCATCGAAATCAGGTAGACCTAAGTCTAAAATAATACCATCGGGCTGAACATGAATCGTTTCGCTAAGGCCCATTTCGGCAGTTTCCGCTTCCCAGACTGCATAGCCAGCGGTCTCGAGAATCACACGGAGTAATTTCCGAATTTGCCGTTCATCATCGACGATGAGAAGGCGTTTTTTTTCAGAGTGACTCATGGCGAACAGTTTTCTGAGGAGCTTGGAAGGGGAGGAAGAGGGTGGTAATAGCACCGCCGTTCGGGTTTTCACCTATAGCAATGTCTCCGCCTTGGGCGAGGATGAAGCCACGGACAATTGAAAGCCCTAGGCCGAGGCCACCAGCTTTGGCCGCGTCGCCGCGTGCGAATTTTTTAAAGAGACGATCTTTCATCTCTTGCGGGAAGCCGGGGCCATCATCCGCAATGGTGAAGAACGCGCGGGTCCCGTCGCGGTCAATGCCGGCAGTTACGTAAATATGAGTCCCGGCGGGGGTATGAAGGGCGGAGTTGACGATTAAATTACCGATAGCTTGTTCGGTGAGGGTAAAGTCTGCGAGAATGGGCGGAAGGTCATCGGGTAGATGAACTTCGTAAGGATGATGTTTTAGGACATCTTCGGAGCCTTTAATCGCGGCGTTGACGAGGTCGCGCGGGTCGCACCAGTCGAGTTTAGGTTTGAGTGCACCCGATTCGAGGCGAGTTTGGTCGAGTAAATTGCCCACGAGGCGGTTGAGTCGCTGGGTTGCTTCGCGAATTTCTTGGGAAAGTTCTTGGCGCGAAGTTTCATCTTTGGCGTTGGCGAGGCTTTCAATCGTCCCGGTGATGACAGCTAGTGGGGTGCGTAATTCGTGTGAAACGCATTCGTGTAGCGTGCGATAAAGTCTTTCGGATTCGGCAAGGAGACGTTCCCGTTCGCTGGCGGCACGCAGGTGGAAACGTTCAATCACCATGGCGATTTGAGTTGTGAAAGAATCGAGTAAATCGCGCTGTTGAAGTGTTAAAATTTCGTTTTCGGGAACGAAAACCCCTAATGCACCGAAACTAACGTCATGTCGCATGATCGGCAGGAAAAAGCCTTTACTGCCTGGGAGTGTATCGGTGAAGCGCCCTGCGGGACGACGGTGGCTATGCGCCCAATTAGCGACGGTTTGTTCGCGGTTATCGAGTTTAGCGGAGGAGGCAGGGTGGATTTCAGGTTTAGAGTCAGTACTGGAAATGAACACAATGGCGGAATGTGCCTTGAATGTCTCGTCAATTTGCTTTTGGGCCTTGGTTAAGGCGTCATCCAGGTTTTCGGTTTCAGAAAGAATTGAGGTCAGTTTAAAAAGTGCCGTCGCCCGTCGTTCGCGATTATGCTCATCTTGAGCTTGAGTTCGGATGCGGGCCGTGAGCTGGCCTACAACCACGGCTACAATCAGGAGCGAAACAAAGAGGGCCCAGTCCTCGGTGTTGTTAATGCGGAAACTGAACTTAGGGGGAATAAAGAGAAACTCCCAGGTTACGGCGCTCAGGAAACCAGCGAAAAGGACCGGCCAACGGCCGATTTTCAGACTTAGGATTACGATGCCTAGCAGGTAAAATAAACCAATGGTGAGGTAGTATTTATCTAAAATAAGAAGCCCGGCGAAGCTGATGGCGGCGACCATGGCGAGTGCCACAGAATATTCATGAAAACTGCTCGCAGGTGGCGGTTCAAAAACGAGCCAAGGTTTCGTTTTATTATGTTCTTCGGAGGGCGGAATGACGTTGACGTTAATATTGCCAGCCAGGGAGAGCAGCCGATCGATGATGTCACCTCCGGAAATTAAATAACGCCAACGGTTGCCACGGGGTTTGCCGATGATGATTTGCGAGGCGTTATGTTCGATGGCGACTTGGACTAAGGCCATCGGGACATTTTCCGATTGGGCGAGGACTACTTCGCCTCCTAGTTCTCGTGCAAGGGCGAGGTTTTGGTCTAGTTGGGCTTGTGATTCAGGAGTGAGAGGCGAAGCCGACATCACGTGCACGGCAATCCAAGGAGCGTCTTGGGCAGAGGCTGATCGTCGAGCCCAGCGAACGAGTTGGGTAGAGAAGGGGCTCGTATCGACTGCTACCATCAAGCGTTCCCCGCTTTGCCAAACCCCCGACTTGGTTTGGCCATGTCTTAGCGAACTGAGTTGCCGATCGACCCGCTCTGCGGTGTAGCGTAAGGCGAGTTCGCGGAGGGCATTTAAAATGGGTTCCTGAAAGAAATTCTCAGACGCAATGGCGGCGCGATCGCCTTGGTAAACATTTCCTTCTTCGAGTCGCTCGCGGAGATCTTGGGCGGTGATATCGACTAATTCAATTTCATCAGCCATCTCGATAATCGAATCAGGGACGGTCTCGCGCACGGCGGTGCCAGTGATTTGGGAAACCGCATCCGCGCGCGATTCGACGTGTTGAATGTTAAGGGTCGTGAGCACATCGATGCCGGATTCGATGAGTTCAACGACGTCTTGCCAGCGCTTAGGGTGCGGAGAGCCCGGAGCGTTGCTGTGGGCTAATTCATCGACGAGTACCAGTCGTGGGCGACGTGCGAGTACCGCTTCGATGTCCATTTCGGTTAAACTAATCCCCCGATGGATGAGGGTTTTCCGGCTAATGAGTTCGAGGTCTTTGACTAAGGCTTCAGTTTTGGGTCGACCGTGCGTTTCAATAATCGCAATCGCCACATCAACCCCATCACTTTTTTCACGATGGGCTGCTTCTAGCATGGCGTAGGTCTTACCGACGCCGGGGCACATCCCTAGGAACACCTTCAACTTGCCACGTCGCTCCCGCTCTTCCTGCTTCTTGATGGATGCCAAGAGAGCATCAGGGTCGGGACGATTGGTTTCGATGCTCATCGACGTGGACTTTGATTTTCCAGCATAAGGTTAAACATTAGCACGTTAATATACGTAGGTGAAATGATGCCACCTTCAGTATGGCTCGCAATCCATTCCTCGGCGGTCTTGCGTTGGGCAGCTGACCAGTGCCGCGCTTCGCTAACTCGATCAAGTTGTTGCAGGGCTGACTCGACGCTGATATGTGGGTCGAGGCCGCTCGCACTTTGCGTTAAATCTTCACCGAGCGGGCGGGCTGCGTGTAGTCTTTTGACTAAGGCTTCTTCGGTCCAGTAGGCATTGCTGCCACTTGCTGGCAAGGTAGCATAATCGCTTGAAGAAGGGCGTGGGTGAATAAAGGTTGGTTGCGTCGTTTTCTGGGCCAGTAAGGCCGATCCCACGACACGTTCATCCTTTCTGAGGAGAGATCCTCCCGCTTGGTGAGAGAAGAAAATCCGTCCACTTGCCCAGACGAGTAAAGGGTAGGCCACGCCAGTGATGAGGGTGAAGGCCAGGACGGCTTTTAAGGAGGTTACAAAATTTTTCATAAATTAGACGAGTTGAAGTTTGGTGATGATGACGTCGATTGCCTTGATCCCAATGAATGGAGCAATCAGACCTCCTACGCCATAAACCATGAGGTTGTAAGCCAGCAGCTTTTCCGCTCCTCCCGTGCGATAATTCACGCCACGTAGGGCCAGTGGGATGAGTGCTACAATCACCAAGGCATTGAAAATGACCGCACTTAAAATCGCACTTTGGGGAGAGTGTAGCCCCATGATGTTAAGGCAGGCTAGGGGGCCCGTGGTCGTGCCAGTAGCATAAAGCCCAGAAAAGATAGCAGGAATAATTGCAAAGTATTTCGCTACATCATTGGCCAACGAAAAGGTGGTTAGGGCACCGCGGGTAATGAGCAGTTGTTTTCCGATAGCGACAATTTCAATCAGTTTGGTGGGGTTGCTATCGAGGTCCACCATGTTGCCCGCTTCCCGCGCTGCTTGGGTGCCGGTGTTCATGGCGACACCAACGTCGGCCTGAGCTAAAGCAGGTGCATCATTGGTGCCATCGCCGGTCATAGCGACGAGGTGGCCCTCGCTTTGTTCTTGGCGGATGCGTGCTAGTTTCATTTCTGGGGTCGCTTGGGCCATGAAATCATCCACCCCAGCTTCGGCGGCGATGGCAGCGGCGGTGATAGGGTTGTCGCCCGTGATCATGACAGTGCGAATGCCCATTTTCCGTAATTCCGAAAAACGTTCGCGAATGCCTGGTTTTACAATATCCTTTAAATGGATAATACCGAGGAGTTCGGCGTCAAAGGCCACGGCGAGGGGGGTGCCGCCGGCGCGTGCTACTTTATCGGCGAGCACGGTGATGTCGGGGTGGATGGTGCGACCTCGGCCCGCAACCCACGTACGCATGCTGTCGACAGCTCCCTTGCGGATATTGTGGTTGGAAGTTGGATTGGAAATGTCGACTCCGCTCATCCGTGTTTGGGCGGTAAATGGCACAAACGTTTTTTGCCAATCTTCACCCTCAACTTTGCGAATCCCGATTTTTTCCCGGGCAAGGGTCACAATACTTCGACCTTCGGGAGTTTCATCGGCAAGCGAGGCGAGGTAGGCTGCCTCAGCTAATCGTTCGAGGCTCACGCCAGGTAGCGGGAGTAATTCAGCAGCTTGACGATTCCCTAAGGTGATTGTTCCCGTTTTATCCAGCAGCAGGACGTCGATATCGCCAGCGGCTTCGACGGCTCGTCCTGAAGTGGCGATGACATTACGACGTACTAGACGATCAATCCCGCTGATCCCGATGGCACTAAGTAAACCGCCAATCGTGGTGGGAATCAGACAAATAAATAGCGCCACCATGACGATGAGGCTCGTGTCGACTTTCGTCCCACTGTGGGGTTGGGCCGAGGCAAAGCTCGCAAAGGCTGGGAGGCTGAGGCAGACGCCAGCGAAGACTAAGGTGAGGCTTGTGAGCAGAATCCCGAGAGCGATTTCATTAGGCGTACGTTGGCGGGTGGCACCTTCGACGAGTCCAATCATCCGATCAATAAAGCCATGACCTGGCTCAGCAGTGACTTCCACGATGATACGGTCGCTGAGGACGCGAGTTCCACCGGTGACGGCCGCCCGATCACCACCACTTTCACGGATTACCGGGGCTGATTCTCCAGTGATAGCAGATTCATCCACGCTGGCAATGCCTTCGACCACTTCGCCGTCGGCCGGAATGGTGTCGCCACTTTCGCATACGACACGATCGCCCTTATGGAGGTCGGTGGCGGCGATTTTAATCTCTTCCTCCCCGCGTAAACAACGTGCCATGGTTTTGGTACGCGTCCGCTTGAGTGAATCCGCTTGGGCTTTGCCACGCCCTTCAGCGATGGCTTCCGAGAAGTTGGCAAAGAGAACGGTGAACCACAGCCAAAGGGCGATTTGAAGCCCAAAGCCATTGGGTGAGCCGTTGACGTATTGGTAGATGATTTGGAGGCTGACGGCCAAGGCTCCGACGGCCGTTACGAGGATGATGGGATTACGCCAGAGTGAAGCTGGGCTTAATTTGCGGAACGCATCTGCGAGGGCGCGCAGCATGATTTCCCGATTCCATGAACTAATTTTAGAGTGTTTCATGAAAGTAGCTTAGAAAGTTTGGCCTGATTTCGTCAGGAGGTGTTCGAGGAAAGGCCCGATTGTGAGGGCGGGGAAATAGGTTAAACCGGCAATGATGAGAATCATCCCCGCGAGTAGGATGCAGAAGACAATCCCATCGGTGGGGAAAGTGCCCGCCGATGGTGGCGTCAGGCGTTTCTGCGACATACTCCCAGCAAAGTATAGGACGGGCAGGATGACGCCGAAGCGCCCTAAAATCATGACCAAGCTCCCGGCCCAAAGGTAAAAGGGCTTGGTCGCATCTAACGTGCCCATTGCCGACCCGTTGTTATTGGCCATTGAAGCCCAGCCATAAAGCACTTCGGTGATGGCGTGGGGGCCATGAGAGCCGATGCCACTGCGTCCGGCTTCGAGATAAAAAGAGCCGACGCAGCCTAATAGCACGAGACCGCAGGGAAGTAGTACGGCGATAGCCGCCGCACAGACTTCATGGGATTCGATTTTTTTGCCGAGGTATTCGGGCGTTCGACCTACCATCAAGCCTGCCAAGAAAACCGTGAGCGTAATCATCATCACCATGCCGTAGAGTCCAGATCCTACGCCCCCGAACACGATTTCACCTAACAACATGTTCAGGCAAGCCACCCCGGTCGTAATGGGGGAGAGGGAGCCTTGGGAAGCATTCGTGGCCCCAGTGGAGGTAGCGGTAGTCACTTGGGACCAAACGACACTAGAGACTACACCATGGCGCGTTTCTTTGCCTTCCATGGTGATATTTTTGCCAGCCTCCATTAAACCGTTTGCGGGGTGAGTTTCGGCATAAAGTGATAATGCAATCGCGCTAGTTAAAAATAGTCCCATGACCGCTAAAATAGCCCAGGCGTGCTTATGCGCTTTGGTCATCCGGCCGAAGGCATCAACGCATGCGGCAGGCAAGAATAGCATCGCAAAGATTTCCAGGAAGTTGGTCAGCGGAGTTGGGTTTTCAAAGGGGTGAGCGGAGTTGGCACCAAAAAAGCCTCCTCCGTTGGTCCCGATTTGTTTAATCGCAATTTGCGAAGCTGCTGGACCGAGAGGAATGGTTTGCGTCGCCCCTTCGAGGGTGTGGGCTACGGCATAGGGTCGGAAGGACATGACCACCCCTTGTGACAGCAGAACTACCGCAAGAATAAAACAGAATGGAAGCAGGACGTAGAGCGTAGTACGTGTAAGATCGGCCCAGAAGTTGCCTAAGCTTGAAACTTGATTTTGTCGCAGACCTCGGGCAAGCGCTGCAATGACGGTGATGCCAGTTGCGGCACTCAGAAAGTTTTGGACGCCGAGACCCAGCATTTGGCTGAAGTAGCTTAACTGACTTTCGCCCGCGTAGGTTTGCCAATTGGTATTAGTAACAAAAGAAACCGCGGTATTGAGAGCGACGCCAAAGTCCAAGTTGCCTACCTGCTGAGGGTTGAGGGGTAGAAAGCTTTGAAGCGATAAAAGACCCAGTAAGATGACGATTCCAGCCAAGTTGAAACTGACCAATGCAAGTGCGTATTGCCGCCAGGACATGTCCTCATGGGGGTTGATGCCAAGCAGGCGGTAGAGCAGGGTTTCTAGGTGCCCAATCCATTTGAGGAAATTAGGGATTTCGCCTTCAAGGACTCGGACCATCCATGATCCCGCAAAAGGGGTGGTAGCGATCAGGAGCGCCGGCAGAAGGATGAGGAGTGTGAGGTCGAAGGAATTCACCTCACCATTATAGGTCCACAGCGTGGGTTGACCTAGTTAAGTTGGGGCCGTTATTTACTAATTTAATGTTAACTAGCTAGATGATCGATCTGATTAAAGTGACTGTTTACCTCATGTATTTTAAATTGACTCAGTCTTTGCTCAAAAATAGTCAAACGGTGACAAAAATATAAAAAAATTTATATAATAATTGCCTTTAAGGGAGACTTCAAAGGCTTGCTAAGCCACTAACTAACAAACCAAATAAACAGCAGGTCTTCCGCGTCCTCCATCAAACATGCGATTCAGCCACTGGCGCGCTTTTAGTTTATCTTGGAACTTAACCCATCAGTTTAGTCCTCATCGTGGGTGGTCGGGCTGTTTGGGGCGTGGTTTATCGGCATGCTTAAAGCATCGTGAATATTTGGAGTGGTACCGGTTTATTTCGGCTCCCGAGTTTGCATTGATTCGTAGTCTTGACTCTTTAGTTTGGTTTAAAGGTTTACGCGGTTATCTTTCGCGCCGTTGGCCAAGCCAGCGTGTTTATAAGGTTCTTCAGGATACTTATCGCTTCGGTTTAGAGAATCCTGGGCCTTTGCAGCGGGCTTTGTTGTGGGGTGAGACGATTAAGGTTTTAGACTTACCGATCGATGACGAAGCGGGACCCATGCAGTTGTTTTTAAGTCATGATCCCCTTTTTAAGCGTGAAGGTGAGTGGGCCTTGACGCTGTGTTGTCCGCAATTCGGCGGCAAATTAGTCTCCTTGGGATTTTCGGTGGAAAACGTTGCAGGAGGTTGGGTTTTATACGCTGGAGCCATTCAGCATCATGGTGGAATTAGCCCTGAGCATATTAAACTAGCTCACCGGGCTTTATTTGGCGTCCGCGCTAAATCCCTACTGGTTTATTTACTCGAAGAGTTTGCCCGTAATCTTGGTTTTAAACGAATTTTAGGGGCTTCCAATGCCATCCACATGAGCCATCGGAAGCATCTTATCAATGTGCCCTGGAATCGGATTACGTTCGATTACGATCAACCGTGGTTAGATATCCGGGGAACTTTGGTGGAAGATGGTTGGTATGAAATCCCATTACGTAATCCACGTCGTGCCCCTGTGGATATTAAGCCTAATAAACGTACGATGTATAAACGTCGTTATGCTTTCTTGGACCGCGTCGATCAAGCAATGGAAAAAGCCCTGCAACCAGGTGCAGTGCTTTTGGTCCATGAAGTTGCGAGTGTTTGACTTACTTAGCCGTGCCGCCAATGCGCGACTTGCTGAGGGCTAAGTCGTCAATCCAGACGGTGAAACCTTCACCGGCGGCGGGTTGATAATTTAGCCAACCAAAGCTCATGCTGTCGTAGTTGGCAGGTAGTTCTGCGCCTTCGAATTTACCGGCACCTTTATTGACGGCGATGTCGGCAACTTCCGTGCCATTAATGTAAAAATGGTAGGACTGCGTGGTGTTATCGACGGACCATTCTGCCAGCGTCCATTCATCGGTGTACTTGGCCCGGGTCTTCGTGCTTACGCCGAATTCTTTGCGTTTCGAGGGTTGGACATTGTAGAGCCAGGCATAGGTTCCAGCGGTGTTGTAACTGTTGCCCATCATGCGGATTTCAATGGGGTCATTGAAAAGCGGTGAGCTTGCTTTGCCACTGACGAAGGTGGTGTGGATCGAACCAGTGGTCTTGCCTTCAGGGACGAGTGGCAACGGGGCCGGGAGTTTGACTTTAAAATAAAGTCGACCCCAGAACTGGCCACCTAAGGCGGTGAGTTCAGGGCCAGCTTGTTTGACGAGGGTTCGAGGGCCTTTGACGGCGGGGTTTAATTGCAGGCAGTGTTTGCCGCTATGGGCGTTGCCTTCGACGACTTCGACCGAACCATTTTTCGTAAACCCTTTGGGGATTTGCCCGACGGGAGTGGATTCAAAGTCCTCGTTGATGATCAACTTGGAGGTGGAGTTATCCGCGGCGAAAGTTGCGGCTGCGGGCAAGAGTAGGAGGAATTTTAGCATGTGGTTTCGCTTTGAGGCGTAAATGATAGTTGGCATTGGTCGAGACGGGAATCGTGGAAAAATAAAAGGGCCCTTTAAGGGCCCTTGTTAAGAAAGATGGGGTAGGTGCTCAGCGGTGCCACCAATTGCGCCAATTATTCCAGCGGTTGTTCATCCAGTTGCGGTCATTATCACCATCGTTATCGTGATCGTGGCCATTGCTTGGAGGCGTCGGCGTGGGCTGCTTGGGGGGAGTTGGCGTAGGTGCAGGAGGAGTCGGAGGCGTAGGTGCAGGGGGCGTCGGCGTGGGCGTGGGGGTTGTTGAACCGCTGTCAGGCAAGAGGGCAATGCCTGCTAAGAGGTTCTGAGCAATAGGGGAGCCCAGGCCGGTGGTTTCGTCATAGCCAGTGCCCGCGGAGTAGGTACCCGTGTTGCCACTCGTGATGTCGTCGAAGAATAGCGAGTATTGCGAGGTGCCTTGGTTCGTGGCATTGGCAACCGTGTAGAATGAAGGGTTGGCTTGCGTTGTAGGGTGGAGCGATTGAGCCACGCGCAGTTCGTCGGCTAAGGCGTACATAGCACTCACGATGGGCGAGCTCGCACTCGTGCCACCCACGGCCCACCAGCCACTCGTGCCATTATAAGGGGTGGAGTCGTAGACTGAAACCCCCGTGGCAGGATCGGCTACCGCAGAGACGTCAGGGTAGGAGCGGTAGGTATTACTGTTCCAACCATTTTGATAGTTCGGGCGCGTGAAGATAGCACTGAAACCACCACCACTACCCGACCAAGCGGATTCGGCACCAATGCGATTGCCTGCCGTGTCGAGGGGTAAAGTGGTACCACCCACCGCGGTCACGCTGGGAGAAGCTGCTGGCCAGGAGGTGCCTTGCGAAGAACCGCTGTCGCCCGAAGAAGCGAAGAAGGCTACGCCTGTGCGATTGAAATGAGATTCATAGGCAGACTGTCCGTTGAATTCAGGGGAGCCCCAGCTCATGCTGACCACATTAGCACCTGCGGCGACCGCTGCATCCACCGCCGTCATCAAATCATCTAAGGATGCTGAGCGAGCTACTGAGAGAATGATGTTCGCTTTCGGAGCAATCGCGTGGGACCATTCAACGTCGAGCGAGGTTTCTAAAGCCCAGCCTGCGTCAACGGTCGTCGACGTAGTGCTCGTACGAATGATTTGCAGGGTAGTTGCTGGTAAGCCGTATTGCTTACTAAAAGTATTTAGGTCGCTTTGAATCGTCGGGCTGCCGTACGGCACAATAATAGCAATCGTGCGACCCGCACCGCCGTTGGGAAGTTGATCGAGCCCGTAAGCATGGCGGATTTGCGTGGGCGAATAGGCGGTAGGACCAGTCGCAGCCCGTGAGGTCACGGTCCGGTGGCGATGCACCGCGGCCGTAGGTTTCACCGTAGCAGGCGGGACGTAAACATAGCGAGGTTGTTCAAAGATGAAAGACCACCAACTGGTCTGGGATGAAATAACTGGGGTTGCGAAAGCAACGGCCGTAAGAGCTACTAAAACAGCACGTGGGGTTTTCATAACAGTTTTTATTTTAACCCGTTTTGAGGGGAGTCAAGGCTGGGCCCCTAAGGATTAGGCAGAAATTATTAATAAAAATTCTATAAAATTGGGAACTTAGGGGTCTGGTTTTAAAGGGTTTAGAGGGTTAAGATTTCAGCTACTCAATAAAAAACTCCACGGTTGAAGGTGGAGTTAGCGGAGTCCCTCTCAGGGACTTATGGATCTAGGTTTTAGGCTCCAGTTACCGTGCTCGTGCCCGTGGTGGAGCCAGTGGAGGTGGGAGTCGTGCCGTTAGTGGGGGCGGACACAGGAGCTCCAACTACGGGGTGGTGATGGTGATGATGGTGGTGACGATGTTCTAACTCGGCCACTTCATGTTTTAATTTATGAACTTCACCTTCAAGGCGACGGATTTCACCCTCTTCACCATTGGGGGCGATTGATTTAGGGGTGGCGCTGACCGTGGGGCTGAAGGGGCTGGTAGTCGTGGTGCTGACAGGGGTCGTGGTGGTATCGTCGGCACGACCCAAGGTGGCGAGGCAAAGGAGACTTGCGATGGCTAGGTAGGGCTTGAGATTTTTCATAGGGGTGAGGTAAAGATGAAACCCCGTCGACCTTGAAGAAGTTACAAAAAGATTATCAATTTTACGGTTATGGAATCTAAACGGGTAATGGGGTGAAGAAAGACGCTGACAGGGTTGAGGGTGATGATTGGGTAGTGACAACATGAGGATGAATTTTTCCACGTTCATGGGGCTGGTTTTATTAGGAGTTTTTTCCAGCCTGCCCGCCGAAGAGCAACTTGAGCGAACGCAACTTTTCGCGGGCTTAGTGCCCCATTTTGACCTCCAGATTTCGCCTGAGAATATTCAGAAGCTCGTTAAAGATCCGAAAGTTTTAGTGGAATGTAATGTAGCCGAGGTCGGACGACCGGTGATGACGCAGTGCATGATTAAATTGAAAGGAAGCTTCGGCAGTTTTCGCCCGATTACCGATCCCAGACCGGGTTTCTCCTTGCGCACTAAGAAAGTGGTCGAGGAGCAATACTTCCATGGTATTGCGAAATTTCAGTTAAACAACTGCGCTCAAGACACGAGTTATTTGCATGAACTATTGGCAGGGGAAATGGCGCGTCGGGCGGGGATTCCGGCGTCGCGGTGCACCCATGCTTATGTGAGTTTGAATGGTAAAGTGCTGGGGACTTACGTGTTGAAAGAGGGCTTTGATGGAGACTTTTTAAGAGCCTTTTTTACAGATCACCGTGGGCATTTGTATGATGGCGGTTTGCATAATGACATCAGTCCTGATTTGGAGTGCGACCGTGGGAACTTGGCCGATAAAATTAAAATTACAGAATTTACGCAGGCTTTGAATGAATCTGTCTTAGAGAAGCGGCGAGTGCGCTTACCAAAGATTTTAGATGTGGATGCTTATCTGAGTCATTTAGCGATGGAGGATATTTTAGACCATGTGGATGGCTATTCTTACCGGGCGAATAATTACCGTGTGTACGAGGACCCAAGCACGGGTAAGTTTGTCTTTATTCTCCATGGCATGGATATTATGTTTGGGATCGATCCGTATTATGGGGGAGGCCATCCACGGCAGTATGTTTTAGCTTCGCCCCTAGCGGCGCCGCTTTATCCTGGTTCGAGCGAGACGGCGGTGGCCCGGGCTTTATGGTCGGATCCCGAGGACATGACCTTGCGTCAACGATTCCGGCAACGAGCTTTAAGAGTATACCAACAAGCCATTGTAGGGGTGGATTGGCCTGCTCGGGCCTTGTTGGTGGCGGCACATGCCAAAGCCCAAATGATGGAATACGATCCGAAGGAGGCTGCGAAATTCGATGAGCGCGGCCGAGAGGCGGCTGCCCAACTGCGTGAGCGTTTGGATGCCGTGCACGCTCAATTTGCAGATGTTGAGCAACTTAGTCAGCCCCAGGGGCAGGCAAATTTAGCGAAATATTTTTGGTTTTATAATGCCGATCAAGGTGAGGCATCCGAGGTTGGTCAAGGTCGGCAGAATTTTATCCGATTAAAAACCTCGGGAGGGAAGGCCGATGGGAGACTGGCAATGTGTCTAGAACCCGGTCGTTACCAGTGTTCTTTAACGGCTATGACGCAGGGGATGAAACAGGCGCAACTAGTTTTGCGACTTAGCGGGCAAAGCACGCAGCCTAATTTGCCACACCTTGAAGATAACCAAACGGCTAAAGTTCTGACCTATGAATTTAAGGTCGGGACGACGGATGACCCCGTCATCGTTATTGAATTAAAAGGGCAGGCCGGTGAGGCCATGATTTCTAAAGACACTATTTTACTCCGTCGGTTGCCATAACCAAAAAAAAGCCCCGAAAACAATCGGGGCTTTAGAGATTTAAAACAGTCCAGTTTACTTAGCTTCTTGGCGGAGCTCGCGGAGTTTTTCGATGTTTTCTTTAATTTCAGGATGCGCTTGAAGGTACGCTTGGCGCTCAGCAGGAGTCATGCCCTTTAACTTGGCCAAATGCTCTTTGAGTTCAGGGTGATTAGCTAAGAAGTCAGCTTTCTTCATGTTGGCTAATTGATCCTTGGCTTGCTCGCTATTTTGGGCGAGCGCATGGTACTTTTGAACAGCTTCTTTAATTTCAGGATGGGCTTGGAGGTAGGCTTGGCGCTCAGCTGGACTCATCGACTTAAGCTTTTCGAGGTGCTCTTTGAGTTCAGGGTGCTCCTTGAGCATTTCCGCGGCTCGATCACTGCGCATTTTATCGGCAATCTCAGGATGGGCCTTGAAGTATTCTGCACGTTCGGCAGGGCTGAGGTTTTTGACTTTCTCAAATTGCTCTTTCACTTCGGGGTGGTTATTCAAGAATTGTTTCCGCTCTTCTTCCGTCATGTCTTTGATGCGATCGACGCCTTCGCCGGGACGGACTTCATTGGCTTTAGCGCCTTCTTTTTCCGCGGCGATCACCGTGGGCTGACTGAATAAGGAGCCGAGTGCTAAGAGGGTAAGGAGGTAGCGAAGTTTCATAGGGTGTTGGATTCGATAATAGAACCCCTGCTTGAGGGGTAAGTTGCAAAGAAGTTAAAAATAAATCCGGGTGACATCACGTGGTGGCTGCTGCTACAAGTAGAGTCATGCGAATTCATCGGGGTGCATGGCTCTTTTTACTGGGAGTACTGAGCGTGCCCAATGTTATGCCTGCAGCAGAAACGTTAAGTCCTACGCGGAAGCCCGGCCAAAACTTTAATCTCAAAGGTTTTAAATTACAATTACCAGTCGAACGAGGTAATGGGGTGGAGGAGATTAGCCTGCCCGCTTTAACAACTTATAGCAGCGAGTATTTCTATACCGATAATAAAACAGGAGCGATGGTTTTCTGGGTGCCCTCGGACGGTGCCCATACCAGCGGTTCGAAGTATCCGCGGACTGAATTGCGCGATACGAAAGATTTCACCATTTCTGCGGCAACGACTTCCTTGGCGGTAACCCTGGCGGTTTTGCAGACACCGCAACGTAACAATATTGTGGTGGGGCAATTAAAAGGTGAAAGCGATCAGCCGATTGAGTTGCGCTGGATGGATGGTGAGGTCCTAGCTTCGGTAAAAACTTCTTATAAACAACCCCATGTTGAAACGGTAAAATTAGTCACGGGCTTAAAGGAAGGGACTAAATTCACTTACCAAATGTCCGTGGAGCATGGAGTCGTGACTATCAAGGTGAACGACACGGAGAAGAAATTAAATTTTGATAAATCTTGGGATGCGGACAAAGCTTACTGGAAATTCGGGAATTACTGCCAAGATAACAGTAAAACGCCTAACAATGTCGCTAAAGTTGCCGTCTTTGCTTTCACGGTGAAGTAGCGGAACGACTTCTAAAATTCCGCATGCAAGCGCAGTCCGAAAAGGCTGACCGGCCCGCGATCTGGATTGTACGCAGGGTTTTGAACGAACTGGTAATCAAACGTTAGGTTCGTGCCCGTAAAGAGATGGGCTGAATAAAAGAGTTCGATAATTTGTTCTGGGGCGTAGGAGGGGTGTAGGCCATCGCCGATGAGAATGCCCATGCCTCCAGCCTTAAAGTATTCTTGGGCATTGCTTGAGAGTTCGTTCTGAACGTAGGCGATACCGGTCTTATCCTTTTCGCGTCCCCAATTCTTGCCGTTCATCATGAGACCCAGTGACCATGAAGTATTAATGTCCGTGAAGTCGAACGACTCGGTTTTACCATCGTTATGACTGAAGCGGGCAAACGCCCCCAGTTGCTCGGTGATGGTTTGCTCAAGGTTAAGGGCCAAGCCGCTCTTGGTGTTCATCGTGCGTACCGCGGCGGTGCTGGGAGGCGTATTGCCAGGGGCTTGTTGGAGTGCGGTGAGGTAGTTTCCCATGTACCCTTGGTTGGCAAACAAGAGTACCTTGATTTTGCCAGGTTGGGTACTCCAAGTGTAGGCTCGCTCGAGTTCGGTGACCGCTTCGAATTGCTTGAAACTGGTATCGAGATTTTCGCTATTCGGAAATTGGGAGAGGGCGAAAAGTCCCGTGCGCCAAGTCCAATTCGTGAGTACTAATTCTGTCGCGGCTCCGTAGGTGTAGCCCCAAGAGTCCGCGGCATAGTCAAAGGCACCGGCATCCACGACGGCCCAATTCAAAAAATCATTTTTAGCGTCGTGGGCGTAACTGTTATTATCAAAAATATCGACCACGGAAAATTTACCCACAGTGATCACCAAGCGATCTTTACTCGGTGTCATCGCAAACTGATTGGCGCCTGCTTCGAGGGGGGTGTCTGCTGCTCCCCAGTTGATGGTTTGACGATAAAAACAACGCGGGATGCGGAGGTAAGGGGTGCTTTTGCCTACTTTGTAGGCTTCGCCACTACTATACCCCGCCAGACCGAGCGTGTCACTGAGTCCAAAGCCTTGGTCGACTTCGGGATTGATAAAAAATTCACCCGTGGTGCCAACACGAACCCCTAGAAAAAGCGTCAGGTCATTCGTTGTCTTACAAGATGCTTGTGGGGTGAGGCTGTTATCGCCGACTTGAGTGGAACTGAAACTGGGATGAGCTTGGGTAGTTACCGTGTACTGCCCATGAAAACTAAAAAGTTCGGATGGTTGTAGCGGAGTTAGCCCGGCTGCTGTTGGGGTGCCCGATGACGACTCCTCCGCCCACACAGTGGTGGCGGCGATGAGTGTGAAAAAGGTCAGTCGCATGTACGGTCATAAAGTTCGGGTTTAGTGACCGAAGCTGCGAGATAATTATAAAAAGCGGGTTGTGACTTTTAGGTGCCTTTTCGGATTAAATATGGAAATATGAGCAGGATGGCGGGCTGTATTCTCTCATCGGTTGGCGGCGGTTTTATATGAGGGTCTATGAAAGCTCGGGGAAATTATTTTGTAACTTTAACCACACCAAAGGTTTTAAATTAGTATCTATGATCGTCCCTTCTTTACTAATTATTTTAGCAGCGGCAGCTCCGGCAGGTAGTCTCTCGGCGCCCATCTCTCCGCTGACTACGCCAGGAAGTGCGGTAGTGTCGCCCGACGTCTTGAAGGCGGCGGGAATCGCAGATCTCCCTCCGCCACCACCCGCTTTAACAATCACGCAGGTGCCTGGAGCGCAGACTTTCTTGGTAAATGTGGATGCGAAGTCGGCACAGCTCCCCGTGGCCAAGTTAACGGAAGAGCAGAACGCCCTGCAGACCATGAATCTGGCGAATTTACGTTCGCTGTATGATGCTTTAAAAACGGCTCACGACACGGCCGTGGCTGCCGCAAGTGATAATGATACGGCGACTAAAGATGCCCAGCGCGAAAAAGATAAAGCCAATAAGTTTCAGTCAGAGTATGATCACGTTAAGAAAAATACTCACGTGAATCACAACGAGCTCATTGAGAATCTGAAGACCGCTAAAGATAATGCGAGTCGTCTCGACCTCGTTGCGAAGAATCATGCAGCTGATTTAAAAACCGCCGTGGCCAATTATAATACGGCCAAGACCACTTACAGTAATGCCATGACCGCTGCTAGTGGGAGCATTGAGGCTTTTAAACACGCTGCCGGCCTGTAGAACCTCTTAGAGGAAAGTCACCTTGCCGGTTTCGAGTGAATAAATGGCCGGGGTAAGTTTGAGTTTGCCTGCTTGGTGTTCGCGGCGAATTAACGCTGAGCGCTCGAGTAGGTCTTGCACAATCCCCTGGGTGTTCGTGGTGCTCTCTTCGCGAAGTTGCTGGGTGCGTGGTTGGCCTTTGAATCCCTGCAGCCGCGGCTGTAAATCCCCTAAAAGTTCCCGAAGCGAGGTACTCGCTTCAGTGTTAGTTGGTTGCCCATCTAAAAGATCGAGGGTTGCTTTGACGGCGCCGCAGGAAGTGTGTCCTAAAATGACAACATGGCGGCTTTGAAGGTGCTGAATGGCGTATTCTAAACTGCCAATTACATTACTATCAAGTGACATGCCAGCTGTTCGCACGGTGAAAAGGGTGCCAATGCCTTGGTCGAAGATGATTTCTGGCGGGACGCGACTATCGGAGCAGGAGAGGATAATCGTGTGGGGCTTTTGGGCAGCAGCGAGGCGTTTGAGGAAGTCGACGGCGGGAGTGGGCGCATTCGTTAGCTTCTTTTGAAATCGCAGGTTGCCCTCCCGGATTTTTTCAAACGCTTCGTTACAATTAACGCTCGTCGTTAAAGCTACGTTTACTTGGTCGTTGGCTGGAATCTCCGCCAGACCGAGCAGTCGACCCCCTAGTACGGCTCCAATCAGTAGGCATTTTTTAAAGGTAGAGGATTTCATGCCGCACAACCTTAAGGAAAGCAGGGGGGCTGTTAATGGCATATAAACCTCAGGTGTTTTACCCTTTGTCGACCTTGGGATCGTTATTTCAGTTGAAACTTTAGGGGTTTAGAGGGGGTTAATGGCTATCTTAGCGACGATTCATGAACCTACGCCCCGTTTTAAAGACTGCCTTGATTCTAACCTGTTTAGGTTTGGCTGCGATTTACAGTTTTTTAGAGGCCGGACCAGGACCTGGAGGCAAAGGTGGTGATCGCCATGGTGCGGGGGTTGAGCCTGCGGTGACGCCCGAGTATCCGTTTAATACCTGGCTTTGTCGTCCCGGCGCTGAAGAGGCTACCGTGAGCATCTTGGCCTGGGAGCCTCTCAGTGGCTTTATTGCTTATGGAGATAGTGCGGAGATGTTAAAAAATCGTACGGCTACGGTTAACTGGACGCCGAGTGAGGTTAAGAATCTTTTGCTCAACGGACTGAAGTCAGATCATGCCGTTTATTATCAATTTAATTATAAGTTAGGGCTGGCCGCGAGTTGGCAGACGGAACCCGTACGCCAATTTCATACCCAGCGTAAGCCGGGCTCGAGCTTCACCTTTGCGATTCAGGCAGACTCCCACCTCGACGTGGCTACCGATGTAAAAGTCTACCAACGCACTTTGGCGAATATCAGTAATGACCACCCGGACTTTTTAATCGATTTAGGCGATACCACGATGGTCGATAAGTTTGGACGTGATTTTACGAAAGCCGAATCACAATACCGAGCCCAGCGCTACCTATTAGGGTCGGTCGCCCATAGTAGTGCCTTGTTTATGGTCTTAGGGAATCACGACGGGGAAGATGGTTCTCGTTTAGATGGACCTAATTCGATGCCCGTTTGGTCCGTAGGGATGCGGAAGCGGTTTTTCCCTAACCCTGAAAACGGCGGAATTTACTCAGGCAATGTGAAGCCCGAGCCGCAGGCTGGACTTTTGCAGGATTACTATGCCTGGGAATGGGGTTCGGCTTTATTCGTCGTTTTGGATCCATTTTGGTACTCCCGGGAGGGTCGCTCCAAAGATCAATGGAGTGCTACGTTGGGGAATGATCAGTACCGTTGGCTCGCGACTACTTTAGAGAAAAGTAAAGCCCGGCAGAAATTCATCTTTATCCATCACCTTGTGGGCGGTCTTTCACATGATGTGCGTGGCGGCGTGCACGTAGTACCTTACATGGAATGGGGTGGTAAAAATGAAGATGGCTCCGAGGGTTTTGCGAAACACCGTCCGGGTTGGATGATGCCCTTACACGCCCTCTTTGTTAAAAATGGCGTTACGGCGGTTTTTCACGGGCATGATCACCTTTACGTAAAAGAACAAATGGACGGCATTATCTATCAAGAAGTGCCGCAACCCAGTCACCCCACCGGGGGCACGCGGAGCGCCGAAGATTATGGCTACCAAGGCGTGGTCTTGGGTAGTTCGGGCCATTTACGGGTGACGGTGAATGACCAGCAGACTAAGGTAGATTACGTTCGTGCAGGGGTTCAAGGCGTCACGCGTGACAATGTCGTCAACGGCGCCGTGGAGTATTCCTACACCATTCCTGCGAAGTAAGTCTCGCTTACTTTTCGGAATTTTCAGCCTTACCTTTTTTCTTCTTCGTTTCTGCTTTCGGATCGTAGTTAGGATTAGGCGTCGGCAATTGGGCATCGACCGATTTCAACCAACTTTCTAAGCGCTCCCGGAGAGATTTAGTGCGGGCGGGTTCTTGGTCGGCGATATTGGGAGATTCGCTGGCGTTGTCGGTGAGTTTATAAAGTTCGTCGTGATTGTCCTCGTAGAAGTGTACGAGACGGTAATCGCCGCTGCGGATGGCACTGTGTGGCGTGGAACCGCCGCCGTGGTAGTGCGGGTAATGCCAATACAGCGCATCGCGATCGAGTTTGCCCGTGTTTTTAATCAGCGGGGTGAGGTCGGCCCCGTCGACTAAAGATTGGAGCGGCTTAACGGCCGTCATGCTGAGGACGGTAGGGTAGAGGTCGTGGGAGATGACTGGCGTCGCTTCGGTCGTGCCCGCCTTGGTAACGTTCGGCCAATACACAATGAGGGGCACCCGCACGCCGCCTTCATAGGCCGAGCCTTTACCGGCGCGGTAAGGCGAGTTGTCCGTGTAGGCCATCTTGCCCCCGTTATCGCTGGTAAAGATAATGATGGTGTGGTCGTCTAAATTGAGTCGCTTTAAAGCCGTGCGGATGGTGCCGAGGGCATCATCGACGCTTTTAACCAAGGCAGCGTAGGTGGCATTATGCTGTTTTGATTCAGGCATCGTGGCCGCTTTCGCTTTGAACTTTTCGATATACTCGGGCTTGCCTCCGAGGGGGTCATGCACGGCGTAGTGGGGTAAGTATACGAAGAAAGGCTTATCTTTATTGGCTTCGATAAATTTGACGGCTTCCGCGGCTTCGCGGTCCGTTAAGAATTCGCCTTTGGGCCCATCGGTGAGCACGGGGTTATGGTAGGGCGAGAAATAACTCGCTGGCTGACCCCGATGGTAGCCTCCGATATTTACATCAAAGCCTTGTTTATCGGGATAATAAGCTTCGTCGCCTTCTTTAAGTCCCGGCGTCAGGTGCCATTTTCCGATACTAATCGTGGCATAACCCGAAGCTTTTAATTGTTCGGCTAAAGTAATTTCTTCTAAGGGCAAGTACTTGGTCCAATCGGGAATTTTTAATTTCGCTTTAGGATGATCTTCACCGGGGATCCAATCGGTGATGTGGAGGCGGGCGGGGTATTTTCCCGTGAGCAACGCAGCGCGCGTCGGCGAACACACGGTGCAGGAGGCGTAACTCTCGGTAAACTTAACGCCTTCACGGGCCAGTTGGTCGACGTTGGGTGTTTCAAAAAACTTACTACCGTAGCAACCTAAGTCAGTAATGCCCATGTCATCGACCAAAATGAGTACGACATTCAGCGGCTTGGCGGGATTCGTTTCGGCTGCGGTTAAGGGAGTAATCAGGCCGAAGACTGCAACTAAACTGGCCGTGAGAACGCGTGTAAAAGACATCTCTATCCCCTAGACCGCGAAAGCAGGGGGGACAAGCCAAAGCGTGTCGCGACGTTTATATGAAATTTTAATACAAGCTGCGCTAGCTTAAGCGAGGACCCCTTTGACCACATGGGCCTCTTCAACGCCAGTCAGTTTAACATTGAGGCCGCGGAACTTGAACGTGAAGCGTTCGTGATCAATCCCCAAGCAGTGTAAAATCGTGGCGTGTAAATCGCGTAAGTGGACGCCATCTTTAACAATATTATAACTGAAATCGTCCGTTTGGCCGTATTCAAAGCCCGGTTTAATCCCCCCGCCTGCGAGCCAGACCGTAAAGCAACGCCCGTGGTGATCGCGGCCGCTGCCTGGATTACCAAAGCCGCCCTGCGTGAAGCTGGTGCGACCAAATTCCGTAGCAAAGACGACCAGAGTATCTTCGAGCAGACCGCGACTCTTTAGGTCTTTGACTAAAGCGGCCGTGGGTTGATCGATGTCGTGACACTGGTTCGGGAGTTGGCGACCGAGGGCGATGTGTTGATCCCAGCCTCGGTGGAAGAGTTGCACGAAGCGGACGTTGCGCTCTAGTAAGCGTCGCGCCAGTAAGCAGTTGGCCGCGTAGGAGCCAGGTCGGGTTACTTCGGGTCCGTAGGCTGCCAGAGTGGCTTTCGATTCTTGGGAGATGTCCGTGAGTTCCGGGACCGAGGTTTGCATCCGGAAGGCCATTTCATAGGCTTTAATTCGGGTAATGGTTTCAGGGTCCCCGATTTCTTTAGCCCGCATTTCATTCAGGTTAGCCAGATCGTCTAAAAGTGCCCGGCGTTGCTCGGCATCGACCGAAGGAGGATTTTGCAGATACAGTACGGGATTGGCTCCGGGACGAAGTCCTACGCCTTGGTGATTAGATGGTAGGAAACCACTGCCCCAAAGGCGCGAGAAGACGGGTTGTCCAGGGTTTTTGCCTGTGCCTTGAGAAACCATGGCGATGAACGCAGGCAGGTTGGCGTTTTCGGTGCCGAGACCGTAACTCGCCCAAGCTCCCATACTCGCATAACCGGGTTGTTGGTTCCCGGTGTTCATGAAAGTGACCGCGGGGTCGTGGTTGATGGCCTCGGTGTATAAGGATTTTATAACACAGATGTCATCGGCGATGGTTTGGATGTGAGGGAGTAAATCGCTAATCCACGTGCCATGCTTGCCGCAATGTTTACCGCCTTGAATCGGAGGTTGTACTGGGTAGGCCGACTGGCCGCTGGTCATGCCCGTAAGCCGCTGGCTGCCTTTGATGGAAGGGGGGATTTCTTTCCCCGCAAATTGGTGGAGTGAGGGTTTGTCGTCGAATAAATCGACGTGGGAGAGGCCACCGGATTGGAATAAGCAAAGCACCCGTTTCGCTTTAGGAGCGAAGTGCGGTAAGCCAGGTAGGCCACCTTCACGCGTGGTGATTAAATTACCATTGGTCGCGCCTTTTAAGAGCTCGGGGAAGAGCATCGTACCTAAGGCTAAGCCCCCCACGCCGCGGGCGGTTTGCCCAATGAACGTTCGGCGGGTGAGGTGATTGGTAAATTCGTCGCGAGGGTCCATGGAATTATTGACGGGTGATGGTTTCGCTGAGGTTGAAAAGTAAGGTAGCCACTTGCATCCACGTGGCTTGGGCGACGGGATCAACTTCCGCGTTGAGCGGGGCTTCCCCTAATTGAAGTACGGTCTTAGCCCGAGCTGGGTCTTTTTGGTAGCGTTGGCTTTCGCGCGCTAGCGTCCGTTGTAAAATTTGCAGTTCAGCAGCGGAGGGTGGGCGCGAGACGACTTCGGTGAAGGCCCAGGTTAGCTTTTGGTCATCACTGATTTTTTGTTGGAGAATTTTAGAGGCAAACACCCGAGCGGCTTCGGTGAATTGCACATCATTAAGGGTCACGAGGGCTTGTAAGGGCGTCGTGGTGTTGCCGCGCGTGATGGTGCAGATTTCGCGATTAGGCGCATCAAACGCCACCAGATTAGGCGGTGGGGCGGTGCGCTTCCAATAAGTGTATAAGCTGCGACGGTAGAGTTTGCTACCATGGTCCTGCACGAACGTTTGAGCCGTGGCAGGGGTTGAACCATAGTGACTAACTTCGCGCCAAAGGTCGAAAGGAGTGTAGGGATTGACGCTTGGACCTCCAAGGTCTTCGACCAACAGTCCGCTTGTTTTCAGGGCGGCATCTCGAATGAATTCCGCTGGCAGTCGGAAGCGAGGCCCCCGAGCTAGCAGGCGATTGGCGGGATCTTTTTCTAAGAGTTCGGGCGTGGCGTGACTGCTTTGTCGGTAGGTTTGTGACGTTGCAATTTGGCGGACCAGTTTTTTAACATCCCAGCCTGAGTTGATGAAATCAACGGCAAGCCAGTCTAGTAATTCCGGGTGGCTGGGCCATTGACCTTGTAAACCAAAGTCAGAAGCAGTGGCTACAATGCCAGTGCCAAAAAAGGTTTTCCAGAAACGGTTTACCGCGACGCGTGCCGTGAGGGGATTTTCTTTCATCACCATCCATTGGGCTAAGCCAAGGCGATTGGCGGGAGCGCCTGAGGGGAGTGCGGGAAAGCGACTCGGCGTGTTGGGGCTGACTTTGACGGTGGGTTGAGAGTAGTCGCCTCGATTCAGGATAAAGGTTTCGCGGGGTTTGGCGGCGATATTCATCACCATAACCGGGAAGGGTTGAGTGAGTGTCTTGAGGCGCTCCTCGGCGTTAGCCAAATCAACCCGCGTGCGCTTCAAACCTTCGCCATGTTGGGCAAAGTAGGCCCAGAGCTGCTGTTGTTGGGCATCGGTCCGTTGTGCTGCCGCAGTCTCAATGATACTAATAATATTGCTGGGTAAGTCCGTGCCATCGTCATGCCCAGTGACGGCAAAGAGTTGGCCTTGGGATGGTACCATCCCGCCGTTAGCGAAGAAAACTTGCGTGGTGATGGAGGGTTGCGTTTGGGCACTGATGGGTTGGGCAAAGGTTAAGGTTAAGTGGGCCCCGTCGGCATGGGCGGGTTCGGGAGACCACCCTTTACCTGGCAGGAAAGAGCGCACCTCGGCTGCGGGAAAATCAGGCAACCAGGAACTCGCCGTCACGCGGCTAAACTTTTGGAGTTTATGAATGTTAACTTGGTCGCTGGGAACTAAGTCAGCAGTAACATCGACCGCGGAAACCAAGAAGGTGCCTGGAGGACCTGGGATTTTTTTCTTCGGATCTTTGGGGTCGGCTACCATTTTGGGCTTCGGTCCACGAAACACTAAACGAATGCCAATAATCGGGTCAGGGGTGACGGGCGTTTCTCCCAGTAAATCATAAGCGGCGCCGCCCAGTCCTTTGAACGTATTGCCCTCTACCGTGAAACCACCGCCACTGTTAGGCGTAGAAATTTTGGTAAGGTGGATGGGGTAGAGTTTGAGGCCGAGTTGACGGTCTTGGAGGAGGGCTTTTTGAGCTTGGACCCACGTCTCGAGTCGTGGCGCGTCCAGTGTACTTAAAACCTTTTTCAGGTCGGCGATGCGGCGTTGCAGTTCGGCTTCATCCTGAGTTTTTAGGATGGTTTTCTTCATCACGGAGGGGCCTGAATTATTGCCCGCATTACCATCGAGGCCGACATCTCCGAGGGAGTTAAAGTAAGCAAAAATCTGATAATAATCTTTTTGGCTGATGGGGTCGAATTTGTGGTCGTGGCATTGGGCACAAGCGAGCGTGAGTCCGAGCATCGCTTCGCCGAGCGTTTTAACGCGATCCGCATTGTAGTTAAGAAGGTTCTCCGCAGGGATCGTGCCTCCCTCGTGGGTATTCATATTATTGCGCTGGAAACCGGAAGCGATGATTTGAGCGTCCGTGGCGTTGGGTAGTAAATCGCCTGCGAGTTGTTCGACGATAAAACGGTCGTAAGGGAGATTGTCGTTAAAAGATTGAATAACCCAATCTCGCCACAGCCACATGTGTCGTCCGCCATCAATCGAGAAGCCATTGGTATCGGCGTAACGGGCTGCATCTAACCAGTCGAGGGCCAGGCGTTCGCCGTAATGCGGGTTTTGCAGTAAACGCTCGACGAGTTTTTCGTAGGCATCTGGCCGGGTGTCTTGGCAGAAGGCCGCGACTTCTGCACCCGAGGGAGGGAGGCCGGTTAGGTCGAGGGTGACGCGACGAATTAAGGTGGCTCGATCGGCTTCGGGGGAGAAGGACAGACCTTCCTTTTTTAATCTGTCGCTAATAAACGCATCAATGGGGGCGATTCCTTTGACAGGTAGATTGCTGGCGACTGGGGCAATAAAGGCCCAGTGCTCTTCATACTTAGCCCCTTGTTCAATCCAAAGTTTCAACTTTGCTTTATCTTGGGCCGAGAGGGTTAGGTGAGATTTCGGGGGCGGCATGACCTCCTCGGGGTCGGTGCTTAAAATTCGCTGCCACGCTTCGCTCTTAGCCAAATCACCAGGGGTGATGGCGGTAGTATCTTTGTGTGGCTTGGTGGCGTCGGCAAAACTATCGAGGCGCAACTTGGCTTTGCGGCTTTTCTCGTCGGGACCGTGGCAACTGAAACAGTTTTCGGACAAGATCGGCCGAATATCGCGATTATATTTCATCTCCTCAGCCCCCAAGCTTAGCACGCTGAGGCAGGTGAGGGGTAAAAGGCGGAGCAAGGACACCATGAGCAATGATTTAGACAAAGCCGAGATGGGTAAGTTGCAAGGGGATAGGCGGGTTTTTAATCGGTAGATTTTGACGGAACGACCTCCCCGATAATTCGTCTTTCACAAGCACGCTTATTTAACTTATAAGGCTTGATGCACGAAAGCTCCTTTCCTCGTCGGGAATTTTTAGGCGCAGCCGCAGGCACGCTGGCCGCTTGGGCGATGGGGTCCTCCCGTTTGCTGGCCCAAGAAGGTGCCCCCACGCCTTTAAAGCGTCCGCCCAACCCTTATGTTTATAAATTTAAGATTGGGGACTTGGAGGCTTTTTCGATTAGCGACGGTCACATGCTCTTCCGCGAAGGTCTTAACTTGATGTGGCCCGCAGAGGACCGTCCAGTGATGAAGGCGGCGATGGAATTTAATCGTGAGCGTTTGGATGCTTTGCCCCTTTACATCAATGTCCTCGTCTTACGTCGCGGGGAAGAAGTCGCCGTGATTGATGCTGGTTTTGGAATCCGTCACCCTAATCCTAATTTTGGTTGGCTGGAAGAAGGTCTCAAGGCTATCGGGATTAAGCGCGAGCAAGTAACGGCGGGTTTCTTGAGTCATTCCCACTCCGATCACTTGGATGGGTTTGTCGATGGCGAGCGTCCGACTTTCCCCAATGCCAAGATTTACCTGTTACAAGCGGAGTATGATTTTTGGACGGGCCCTCATCCGGATTTCTCCAAGTCCAAGCGCGATAAAAAACCTTTGCCTGCCATGGTGAAAACCGTGGTGAAAAATTTTGGGATTTTAAAAGACCAACTCGTGATTGTGAAAGACGGCGACAAGTTCTTCCATGATGCCGTAGAAATCATCGCGGCTCCGGGGCATACGGATGGACATGCTTGTTTCGAAATTCGCTCCGGCGATGCCTCTTTAGTGCATATCAGCGACGTGGTGCACCACCATGTTTTGATGTTTGATAATGTGGGTTGGACCGTGGCGATGGATCATGACCCTGAAACGGCCGTGAAGACGCGCCAAAAACTCTTTACCCGAATGGCGGCGAATAAATCCCGTGCCTTTGGCTTTCACCTCCCTTGGCCAGGGATTGGCACGGTCGTCCCTAAGGGTAGCCAATACGCCTGGGTACCCGAGCGTTGGAGCTGGGGATCGTAAGTAACCTAAAAAGTTTAAAGTCGAAAACTGACCTTATCCCAAAAGGCCATTGACCAGTTTGCCGTGCACGTCGGTGAGGCGGAACTGGCGGCCTTGGTAGCGGAAGGTGAGGGCTTCATGATTAATCCCGCAGAGGTGCAGGAGCGTGGCTTGCATGTCATGAATGTGCACGGAGTCTTTGGCGACGTTCCAGCCAAATTCGTCCGTTTCGCCATAAACATGGCCACGTTTGACGCCCCCTCCCGCCAGCCACCAACTGTAAGCCCGCCCAAAGTGATCGCGTCCACCCACTTTAGGGCCTTGTTGATTTTGACCAAACGGCGTGCGCCCAAACTCACCGCCCCAAATAACTAAAGTGTCCTCGAGTAGACCGCGTTGTTTTAAATCTTTGACCAATGCGGCACTGGGTTGGTCGGTATCCCGACATTGGAGTTCGAGTTGAGTGAATAAATTATTATGCTGATCCCAGCCCGCATGCATGAGTTGGGTGAAGCGCACGCCGCGTTCGGCGAGGCGGCGAGCGATGAGGCAATTGTTGGCAAAAGTGCCAGGCGTGAGCACGTCGGGTCCGTACATATCGAGGACCGACTTCGGCTCGTTTTTGAAATCAAGTAAGTCGGGTACCGACGCCTGCATGCGGAAGGCCATTTCATATTGGGCGATACGCGTGTCGATTTCAGGGTCGCCTACGATACTGGCGTTTTCCCGGTTCAAGGCTTGGACGTCGTCGAGTAGGGTGCGACGTGCGGCACGACTCATGCCTGCGGGATTGTTGACATACGGTACAGGTTCGCCGACGCCTCGGAAGCGCACCCCTTGGTGTTTTCCAGGCAAGAACCCGTTGCTCCAATAGTGTTCAAAGAATAACTGTCCGCAGGTTTTGCCTTTATCGGACGAGGTCATCACGACGAACGAAGGTAGATCTTCGTTCATGGTTCCTAGTCCATACGAAAGCCAAGCCCCCATGGCGGGTCGCCCAGGGATTTGCGAGCCAGTCATGAAGAACGTCACGCCCGGGGCATGATTGACGGCTTCAGTATTGAGGGAGCGGACAACGCAAATCTCATCAGCAATCGAACCGATGTGAGGTAGCATCGTACTCAGCTCGCGTCCTGATTGGCCGTATTTTTGAAATGGTTTAATGTTAGGGACAATCGGCCATTTCGAGTAGCCGCTCGACATGGTAGAGAGGCGGGTATCGCCGCGCACACTCGCAGGGATATCCTGACCTGCGAGTTTTTCGAGCGTGGGCTTATGGTCGAATAAATCAACGTGGGAGGGACCTCCGCCTTGCCACAGGCAGATGATGCGTTTGGCTTTGGGAGCAAAGTGCGGCAGGCCTGGTAAAGCGCCTACGGGGTTCGGGGCGGCTTTAAGGTCGCGGGCGAGGAGCGTGGAGAGGGCCACGGTACCAATGCCTTGAATCGAAGCGCTCAGAAAACTACGACGGGTCAGGAGGCGACGCCATTCTTGAGGAGAGAGGTCAGAGGCGGAGGGCATGGTTATTCGCGGGTAATGGCCGCATCGAGGTTAAATAATCCTAAACAGGCAGCGGTTAGGGCGGCGTGTTCAATCGCAGGAATACGCTGGTCGCGAGTTGACTCACCGAGTTTAAGCAGTGCTTCGGCGGCGGGTAAGTCCTGACGGTAAATTTCACGTTGGTGGCTGAGTAAGTTTTGGAGCAGGACGGTTTCCGTGCTTTGTGGGTTTCGACCGAGAATACGTTTAAAAGCGGCACTTAGTCTTGTCGCATCATCGGAACCTTCATGCCAAACGACTTGGGCCAAGGCACGCGAAGCTTCGACCCAAGTGGGATCGTTAAGCATGGTTAAGGCATGCAGCGGAGAGGACGTAGTGGCGGTGCGCACGCGGCACGTTTGGCGCGATGCGGTATCAAACATATTAACGGGAGCAATGGTGCGTCGCCAAAAAGTATAGACACTGCGGCGATATAAATCAGGGCCCTTGGAGGTAGGGTAGGTGAAGTCGCGTTCTTTCGTGATGGCGAGACTCTCCCAAGGTGCGGGCGGCATGTAAGGGTAGACCGGAGCTCCACCGATTTGAGGATTGAGTAAACCACTCGCCGTTAGGGCTAAGTCGCGTAGGAGCATCGAGGGCAGGCGGAGCCGCGGGGCGCGTGCGAGCCATTTATTATCCGGGTCTTTTTGTAAGAGTTCGGGACTGACGTGACTCGATTGACGGTAGGTTTTGCTCGTGACGATAAGACGTTGGAGGGCTTTGGTCTTCCAGCCTGACTTCCGGAATTCTACGGCCAGCCAATCCAGTAATTCACGGTGTGTGGGCTGTTCGCTTTGCACGCCCAAGTCTTCCGAGGTGCGGACAATCCCTTTGCCGAAGAACAGTTGCCACTGACGATTGACTTGGACGCGAGCCGTGAGTGGGTTTTCGGGGGCAAAAAGCCATTGGGCGAAGCCGAGACGATTCGCCGGAGCTTGCGGGGGTAGCGGTGGGAGGAAGGCTGGAGTATTAAAGGTGACTTTTTCTTTTTTAGACAAGTAGGCTCCTCGGTAGAGGATGTTGGTTTCGCGCGGTTGGACGTCGCTCATTACCATGACGCGCGGAAGGTTTTCGGAAGTGCGGAACTGATCGAGGGCTGCTTTGGCTTGATCGATTTCTTGAATGGCGGGGATTTTTTTGCGGGCCTCCGGGAAGATATTTTTTACGTAATAGTCTAAGACTTTCTTGTTTTCATCTTTAGTTAAAGCATGTCCCGGGGTCAAAAGAGCTTGTAGCTCAGAGGGGATTTTATCCTTCGTTTTATCAGCTTGTTGGAGCCAGGTTTGATAGGCTTGATTGCGGAGGGCAAAGAATGCCTGATTTTTTTCGTTAAAGGTTTTTTCTAAGGCGGTAAGTTTGGCTTGTTGCTCGGCATTGGGGTATTCAACGACTGGCTGGTCGAGGCGGAAGCGAGAGGGCCCGCCGCTGGGGACGCCGCGTTCGGGCACGTGATTAAAGGCATCGAGTAAACTATAATAATCTTTTTGCGTAATCGGGTCGTATTTATGGTCGTGGCATTGGGCACAGGCCATCGTCAGTCCAAGCCACGTGGTGGCAGTGGCGTCGACCCGATCAAAGAGACTAGTGTAGCGTTGTTCTTCCGCAATATTGCCGCCTTCGCCATTAAGGATGTGATTACGGTTAAATCCCGTTGCGATTTTTTGCTCCAGCGTGGCATTGGGCAACAGGTCGCCAGCTAGCATTTGCGTGCTTAATTGATCGAACGGCAGGTCCGCATTGAGTTGGCGAACGAGCCAGTCGCGCCACACCCATTGGAAAGTATCCCCGTCTTGTTGAAATCCGTTGCTGTCGGCATACCGGGCCGCATCTAGCCAAGGCAGAGCCATACGTTCCCCGTAATGGACTGACTGTATGAGACGATCCACTTGTCGCTCGTAGGCATCGGCTCGGGTGTCGTTGAGAAAATGGGTAACCTCTTCAGGGGTGGGCGGTAGGCCAGTTAAGTCTAAAGAGACCCGGCGGAGCAGGGTGGTCTTAGGGGCTTCAGGGGAAAGTTGGAGTCCGAGGGTTTTAAGTTTGGCGACGATGAAGGCGTCGATGGGGTTAGCTTCGCCGACGTTGGGGAGGGGAGGCTGGACGGGGGTTACAAAAGTCCAGTGTGGCTGGTAGACCGCCCCTTCGGCAATCCAACGCCGCAGGGTTTCGCGTTGTGTTGGCGTCAGAGAGCGATGCGAAGTCGGTGGCGGCATGACTTCCTCGGGGTCTTGACTGAAGATTCTTTTAATCAGCGCACTATCGTCTGGTCGCCCTGGGATAAAGGCTTTGGCTTTAAGTGCCTCGGCCCGCTCATCGAGACGTAACTTGGCCTTACGCTTATTGGCGTCAGGTCCGTGACAGTAGAAACAGTTTTCAGATAAAATAGGGCGAATGTCGTTGGTGTAGTCGACGAACCCTGTTTCTGCCGCTCCAAGCCTAGCCACCCCGATTGCGAGGAGGGCAAACGAGGTCACGAGCCTGCGGAAAACGCTCGGACGGGGCATTCCTTTATAACAGTTTTTAGAAGATTAGGTTTCAAGGTAAGTTTGTGCTAAAAGCCATGTAGCCTGAGGGGTGTAAATCGAAGCCAGCGGAGGCTTTGGAGTTGCTGAGATGGCTTACCTTGTTGTGATTTGGGAGTCTTGAGTCTCCTTGATCGCTATATCCTCCGTGAATGGGCTAAAGTTTTCAGCCTCTGCATTATTTGTTTTTCAGGGTTATTGCTGATTTCCGAGGGTTATAACTGGATTCCGGAGTTGCTATCTTGGGGGTCAAGTTTGGCGACGATTGGGCTCTTCCTTTGGACGAAACTGGTGGGTGGGGTTTCGATGCTTCTGCCCATTTCCCTTTTAATTTCGGTAGTTTTCGTACTTTCAGCCATGAATCGTAACCAGGAACTGGCGGCGATTCGCGCCGCGGGGATTGGTATGTGGCGCCTAACGCTACCTCTCTGGGCAGTGGGCTTGGCCTTGGCGTTTCTTTTAGCGGCGTTAAACGCTTGGTGGGTACCCGATGCTTTAGACACGCAGCGTAATATTTTAGATCGGGAAAAATTCGCGGCAATTAAGCGCAAAGGTGGTACGGCCTTGCCGGTGGGTGAGTCTGGTTCGGTTTGTTTTGAAAACCCTAAGTCGGGGCGCTTGTGGCGCATTAGCCGTCTTGGCTTAACGATTGGCCAAGCCTTTGAGGTCGAGGTGCATCTTTTTGACCCGAAGCACCGTGAGGTGCGTTGTGTTTCTGCCCGCTTTGCCGATTTCCAGAAAACGGCGGGTCGCTGGCATTGGAGTTTTCGCCAAGGGCGCGATATGCACTTTGACGCCGCGACGGGGACTTTGCTTTCCCAACCTGCGTTTCAAGAGTTAAGCGTTCCAGAGTTGGATGATGATCCCGAAATCATGCTCTATGCAGAACGGGATGCGGAATTACTGTCCCTGCGTGAAGTCGCTCGGTTTATTGATCAAACTGGCCAGAATGCCTCTGGTCGTAATGCGATGTACGCCATGCGTTACCATAGCATTTTGGCAGGTCCCATTATTTGTTTGGTGGTAGTCGCCGTGGCGATTCCGTTTTCGGTGGTGGGTGGACGGGTTAGTCCAATGATTGGGGTCGCGAAAACGTTCGGCCTGTTCTTGGCCTTCTTCTTTATTTCTTCGGTGTGTAATGCTTTCGGTAACAGCGGGGCTTTACCACCGGTTTTGGCGGCATGGTTGCCGGCGATTATCACGGCACTTTGGGCTATTCCAAAACTTCGTTCTGTAAACTAATGTTACGAGCTCTTCGTCTTCGTCCCGGTCGTCCTGCACGTGTGTTGCGTGGTCATCCTTGGGCTTTTTTGGGTGAAATTGACCTCACGCTAGGTACGCCTCCGGCGGATGGTGATCACGTGGAGTTGACGGACCTGAAAGGTCGCTGCTTAGGGGCAGGGTTATGGAATGGTCGTTCGCAGATTGCGTGGCGTCGGTATTCGCGTCGCCCAATTCCATTAGATGCGACGTTGCTGGAGGATTTAATCAAGTCGGCCTTGAAACGCCGCGAAGGTAAATTGGTCGCTCGTTTGGTGTGGTCCGAAGCAGATAGTTTACCGGGTTTGGTCGTAGACCGATTTCACGATTTATTGTCGGTGCAGACTTTGACGTTAGGCATGGAGCAGCGTTTACCGATTATTTTAGAAATCCTGCAACGTCACCTGCGTCCGCGCGAAATCGTCTTAAAGAATGATGCCGCCACCCGAAAGTTGGAAGGGATGGATACTTATGTGCGTACGGTATCAGGTAAGCCTTTAGAGCCTTCATGGATGGAGGTGGGTGGGGTGCAGTGGCGCGTTGATTTGCTCGGTGGTCAGAAGACAGGTCTCTATTTAGACCAAATTGAGCAACATGCGCATGTGGCCCAGTGGGCTAAGGGTCGCCGCGTCTTGGACACCTTTTGTAATCAAGGTGGTTTTGGCTTAGCTTGTGCCCGCGCCGGAGCCACTTCGGTTTTAGGTTTAGATTCCTCCGAGGAGGCCATCCAGGCCGCTCAAGCGGCTGCAACGCGCAATCAGTTGGCCGCCCGCTTTGAAGTCGCCAATGTCTTTGATTGGTTCACCGAGCACCGTGAAGAGGTCTTTGATTTAATCATTTTAGACCCGCCACCTTTTGCCCGGAGTAAAGACTCGGTCGAAGGTGCTTTGCGTGGTTACAAGGAACTCAACTTGCGAGCCCTGCGTTTGCTGGCTCCGGGCGGAATCTTGGCGACTTACTCCTGTTCCCATCGCGTGACAGAGGAAATGTACCTCGAAGTCATTGAGGCTGCGGCAGCGGATGCGCGACGCGAAGCGATTGTTCTAGAACGCACTTCGCAACCTGCCGATCACCCCGTGTTGGTGAATTTCCCCGAAAGCCGTTACCTTAAAGGCTTTTTAATTGAGATTCGGGCTTAACATAGGGCTGATTTCAGATTTATTGGCGGTATGATTGTCGTGCTTCGAGGCAAACTCATTGAGGCCAGCGTCTTGCGCGTGGTCATTGATGCCGCTGGCGTTGGCTATGAAGTGAATGTTCCGGTCACGACCGCAGAGCGTTTACCGGCTGTGGGACAAGAAGTGACGTTGTTAATTCACCACGTTTTTCGCGAAGATGGCCAAGCCCTTTACGGATTTGCCCAAGCTGATGAACGAGATTTCTTCCGGTTATTAGTCGAAAAAGTTTCCGGTATTGGTCCCAAGACGGCCTTAAATATTATCAGCCGTTTGGCCCTTCCGATTCTCCGTCAGGCTATCTTGCATGGTGATGTAGCGTTGCTGTCGCAATGCCCAGGTATCGGCAAGAAAACCGCGGAGCGTTTGGTTGTAGAGTTGAAAGATAAAGTCGGTCCAGCCGCCGCAGGGAGTGCTGTAAATGTCGGGGCAACGAGCCGTCAGCCGACGGTTGCACCTACGCCTGCGAGCGATGCTTTGGCAGCCTTGCTGGCGCTTGGGTTTAAAGCCAGCGAGGCCGAGAAGGGCTTGCGTACGGCTGTAGCCAAGCTCGGTACGGGGGCTACCGCCGATCAGTTGGTTAAAGCCGCCTTGGGGCGCTAACGTCGCTTACTTTAAGCCCAAGACGTCTTCCATGGCGTACAGACCTGCTGGTTGACTTTTTAACCAGTGGGCGGCCCGGATGGCACCGCGGGCAAAGATTTCGCGATTGGAAGCTTTGTGGGTTAACTCAAGGCGTTCTCCTTCGGAGGCGAACAGCACCGTGTGATCACCGATGACGTCGCCACCGCGGAGGGCATGGACGCCGATTTCGTTGAGCGGGCGCTCACCCACGAGGCCTTCGCGACCATGGGTCAGGGCCTCTTGGCTAAGCTGGCGTTCTTCTAGTAAAACTTTGAGTAATTTTTCCGCCGTGCCGCTAGGGGCGTCTTTCTTTAAGCGGTGGTGCATCTCGATGACTTCGATGTCCCAGCGTCCGGCATGCGCTAGCGAGCGGGCCGCTTGGCGGACTAAGGCGTTGAGCAACGTGACACCTACGGAGTAATTACCAGCCCAGACCACGGGGAGTCCTTTAATGGCTTGTTGGATGGCGATTTTTTCTTCGGGCGTATGGCCCGTTGTACCAATCACCAAGGGTTTACGGTGCTGAGCGCAAAGTTGGGCGATGCCAAGCGTCGCGGTGTGGAAGGAGAAATCGATGACAACGTCAACGCCTTGAATCACGGCCGCTGCATTGTCGCCCTGATCTACTGAGGCTTTGATGGTGGCCCCTTCTGAAGTTGCCACGGCGATAATCGCCTGGCCCATACGGCCTTTAGAACCTTGTAAAAGAATCTGCACGGAGGAGCTCATCGAAAGAGGGCGAGGGTAGCGTCGACGACTTTGTCGACTTGCTGGCGGTTGGCGACTTGCATTTCGCAGAGGGGCAGGCGTACTTCCGCGGAAGCAATAATCCCCGCCCGTTGCATCGCGTGTTTGACGGGTACGGGATTGGGCTCGATGAAGAGCACCTTGAAGAGGTCGGCCAGTTTTTGATGCAGCACTTGGGCCTCGGCGAAGCGCTTGGTGCGCGATAAGGTAGCTAATTCGGTGACTTGTTTAGGAATTAAATTAGAGGCCACGGAGATGATGCCTTGGGCACCCACTTCTGCGAAAGGCAAGGTCAGCGAGTCGTCGCCACTGAGCACGAGGAAGTCGCGATCACATTCCTTCACTAAACGGGCAGCCTTCTCAACTTGGCCACCTGCTTCTTTAATACCGATGATATTAGAATATTTTTGACGCAGACGGACGACCGTCTCGACGGTGATTTCGATGCCGCAACGACCAGGAATCGAATAAAGCACAATGGGCTTAGGCGTCGCCTCGGCGAGGAGTGCAAAGTGACGGAAGAGGCCTTCTTGGCTGGGCTTGTTGTAATAGGGCGCGACTAAGAGGAAGGCATCGGCTCCGACGGCATCGGCTTGTTTAGTCAGTTCCAAGGCTTCTTTAGTAGAATTGGAACCCGTACCAGCCATGACTGGAACTTTACCGCCGGCGTACTCTACCGTGCGCTGGATGACTTCGATGTGTTCCGAGTAATCGAGGGTCGGGGATTCGCCAGTGGTCCCCACGGAGACTAGACCGTTGATGCCTTGGTCGATTTGGAATTCGACTAACTTTTTAAGACCAGCCCAGTCGACTTTACCCTCTTGGAAGGGGGTAATCAGAGCCGTGTGGGCACCCGCAAACGATGTGGGGCCAAAAGGACGGCGGAGGGATGGATGGGAGGCTGACATGGGTTTAGTCGCTGACCCTAGACCCAACCCTGCTCCGCCAAAAGAGACAAACCCAAAAACCCTTTAAGGGGCAGGACCGATTAAAATTCGGTCGTTTTCGCTATCCACGACATAAAGTTTCCCGTCGGGTCCCACGCGTGCCCCGTGCGGGCGGCGCAATTGGGTGCTACTCCAATCTGTTCCGACTTGGGTGCCTGGTTTACCCAAGGTGCCAGCCACGGTTCGTAGCGTATGATTTTTGGGGTCATAGGCACGGACGGCATGGTTTTCAGTGTCCAAGATGAGGACTAGGCCACTCGGTGCCATGCAGACATACTTTGGGCCGTTGAGTTGGGCTTGGAGGGCGGGGCCTTGATCGCCCGCGGACCCTTTTTGGCCACTTTGATTCACGACGATATTAATCTTACCGTCTTTAACCGCGGCAAGGGCATGGCCTTCGCGGAGAATGATGTACAAGGTGCCGTCGGGGGCGACACAGCAGGCGCGCGGACCGGAGAGCGGGGCTTGCGTCGCTACACTGTTAGGTGTGGGGATACCGCGCTTGCCATTGCCAGCGACGGTTTCGATCGTGCCAGTTGGCAAATGCACGCGACGAATCCGGGCATTACCTAAGTCCGCGATGTAAATGGATTGTTTATCCGGAGCGAGTGCGGCGCAGAAGGGATTGTTGAATTGGGCTTCCGTTGCGGGGCCGCCATCCCCTTTGAATCCAGGAATCCCAGTGCCAGCGAGCAGGGTCGTTTGGTGGGTTTGGGGGTCGAGACGACAAAGCCGATGTTGAAAGGTGTCGGAGAGAATCAGCGAATGATCGGGTGCCACGGTGATATCGTGGAGGGCATTGTAGACCGCAGGGTTTAAATCACGCGGGTTGGCGGGTGCCGGTGGTTTCGCGCCTTTAGGTTCACTGTTCCATTTAACGCCTGAGATATAATGGAATTTTCCGTCGCTTACCGTGAAGACTTGGTTGGTGGGTTGAAATTCCACACCATAGAGTTGTCCTTTTGCGTCAAAATCTACGCTGAAAGGCTGTTTGAGGGTAGTGCTTCCTGGTGCGGTCCAAACTTCAATAGCTTGGAGTGGTAATAAACTCAGCAAACTTAGGGGTAGAAAGTAGCGAAGCATTTACCGAAGGAAAATGAGTTCGACCCCTGTGGCGAGGGTAGATTAGGGTTCTCCATCAACGGATTATGGCGGCTCTTCCTAAAATTATAAAAGATTTATTCAGTTTAGCGGTGTCCCATGCAGCGAGTGATTTGCACCTCAAGGCCGGTCGGCCCGCTTTGTTTCGAGTGGGGGGCGAATTAGTCGCCGCTGAGATGGCCCCGCTGGCCGCGACCGATTTAAAGGAGCTGATTGACGCGACTTTGCCCGAGCGATTTCGCGAGCGCTGGCTGGCAACTCATCAGATTGATTACGCCCTAGATTGCACTGACCTTAATTTAGGACGGTATCGCGTTAACGCCTACGTAGAACGTGGTCAACTCGCCGTGGCTTTACGTCTCGTGAAAGGCAAACCGCCTACCTTAGCCCAGCTCAACCTCACCTTGGCGCCAGTGATGAAGGCCGTGCAGCAAGGGGCGGGTTTAGTCTTGGTCTGTGGTCCCACCGGTTCCGGTAAAAGTTCTACCCTGGCGGCCATTTTGCAGGAGCTTAATCAGCAAGCAGCGAAGCATATTATTACTTTAGAAGATCCGATTGAATACACCTTCACCGATGAAAAGGCGTCGTTTAGTCAGCGCGAAATCGGTATTGATGTACCCGATTTTGCCGCCGGTTTGTTGGCCGCTTTACGCCAAGATCCGGATGTTATTTTAGTCGGTGAGATGCGAGATCGCGATACGTTTGAAACAGCATTGCGGGCGGCGGAAACGGGACACTTGGTGCTTTCGACTTTGCATGCGGGTACGGCTCAGCAGGCTATTCAGCGGCTGTTTGAATTCTATCCGCCCGAACAATTACCGTTAGCTAAACGCAATATTTCTGCGGGGTTGAAAGCGGTAGTCGTGCAAACTTTGGTACCTCGTGCCGATGGTACGGGGGTCTTGCCCGCATCCGAAGTATTCATCATCGATCCGTTGTCGCGTCGAGTTTTGGCCGACGGACAATTTGAAAAAATCCCCGACCTTGTCGAAGCGGGGGGTGATTTTGGTTCGCGCGTTTTAAATCAAGATCTAGGTAAAATGGTGCGGGCTGGGTTAATCACCAAAACGGTTGCCATGACACATTCGCCTAATCCTAAAGGCCTAGAAATGAGTTTGAGCGGCATTAACTTTCAGTCCACTCGGATTGTTTCTTAATCATGCCACTGGCTTTAGCTTATCGCGAACTTGGCGGTACGGGCCGTCCGATGTTGATTTTACATGGGTTGCTCGGCTCGGTGCGCAATTGGCAATCCGCCGGGGTTGAATTGGCCGCCCAGGGGTATCGCGTGTTGGCGGCAGATTTACGTAACCACGGACAATCGCCCTGGTCGGAGGATTGCTCTTATGAAGCGATGGCAGCTGATGTCATTGCACTGATTGAACGACTCCAGTGCGGTCCCGTTCATTTAGTCGGTCATAGTATGGGCGGGAAGACGGCGATGCGGGTTGCGATGGATGCTCCCCACTTGCTGACGCGGTTAACCGTAGTCGATATTGCCCCCAAAGCTTACCCTGACCGCGTGCGGATCGAGTTCGCCGCGATGGCGGCGTTAGATTTAAAAAGTATTACCACTCGGAAGTCGGCAGACGAGAGTTTGGCTACGCTCGTGACGGATTGGGGGATGCGGCAGTTTATCCTAACGAATTTAGTGAAGAATCAGGCCGAAGAGTGGGTTTGGGGCGTTAATCGGGAGGCTCTCACGCAGTCTTTGCCTTTGATTCTAGGCAATCCTTTGCGCGAGGGGGAAACTTGGGATGGGCCCACGACGTTTATTCGCGGCGGAAAATCTTCTTACCTAAAATCTGAAGACGAAGTTTTGATCAAAAAACATTTCCCACATGCCACGGTGGTGACGTTGCCAGAAAGTGGTCACAACCCTCATTTTGATGCTCGGTCTGGGTTTGTGGCCGCGGTTTGTCAGTGACCGCAACGCCCTTGAATTTTCTTCAAGAGGTAACGCGTGAGCAGGATCAGTCCGAGACCGAAAATGACCCAAGCCGCGATTAGCCAACCAGACTGACGGGAGGGTGCGCGTGTGATAAGCGGTGATTCATCCCCGCCAATCATGATGTTCCAGCGAATTTCCTGCTGAGGTTGCTGCTCGTCTACCATCCATAATATAAAGGTCTGCGGGCACGCCGGTGGCACTTTAAGGGTAAGCGCTGCGGGGGGCTTCTTCCATTGGTAGTGGAGAATGCCAAGTTGGTAGTTTTGGGCTAATTCTTCCGCCGAATGGCCAAGAGGGCTGCGGGGGTCTAAGTGTTGGGCGGCTGCATAATGCTTGCTCGCCTGACTCGCGGATAAGGGGGTCGTTTGTTGCGAGGTGTGAAGTTCCAAGAAAGTATCTGCTGCCTGTTGAAAGTCTGCGGCGTTTTTAATCCAAAGGTTGGACTCGTAGTCGACGGTTAAGGTTAGTTCGGCCGAGCCATCCACGTGCCAAGCCCATTGAGCCGTGATGAACTCACCGTTGTGGGCGAAGCAAAAAAAGGGGAGCATGTAACATGCTCCCAGAACGAGAAAGTGACGATACCAGGCGGCGTTCACTTGACATCCCAACGCAGGACGCGGCCGTACTGATTCCACTCCGTCTCTAAAATATTTCCTTTGGCATCAAAGGTGATGCCGTGAGGCGAGGTCACGACGCCCGTGCGCCAGTCGGCAGGTTTAACGCCGGGGGTATTGGTTTGTCCTTTGGTGTCATTAACGCCCAAGGAGGCGACCATCTTGCCTGCTTTGTTCCAAACCGAGACGCGACCCGCGATTTCGGCTACACACATCAGGTCGCCATGGAAGGAAGCTGAGCTCGGATTACGTAAGCCCGTGTCGGCGATCATTTGGGGGTTGGTCCCATCGAGGTCGAGGTGGAACATGCGGTTATTCCCACGATCGAGGCAGAGCAGGCGAGCGGGGCTGAAGCGATGGTCGACGAAGATTTTGTGGGTATTCTTAAACCCTTTGTTGTTTACCAGTTGGTTAGGGCCGCCGAAGACGCGGATGAATTTACCTGTCTTGTCGAATTGGAAAATCCAGCTCTTGCCGTACCCATCCACGATGTAGATGTCACCGTTGTCAGCCACATCACAGTTGGTGAGCTTAAGGGGGTCTTTGGCCTGCTCGGCAGGGAAAGCACTCTTTTTGATTTCCATCACAATTTTGCCATCGAGTTGGCACTTAATGAAGCTACCTTCTTTTTCGTTGAGGATGGTGGCGTAAATAAACTCACCGTCTTCGGTTTTCCGAATCACAAAGCCGTGAATCGATTTGGGTAAGGGCAGGGCTTTGATGAATTTACCATCCGTGCCGTAGACTTGAATCCCAGCGGCCTCTTGCACGCTCACGTAAATGAGGCCTTTGGAGTCGACGGCGATTTCGCCGTGGCCATTACCAATGGTGGTCTTGCCGGGAGGGGGGGTGATGAAATCGGGGACGATTTCATATTTTAATTCTTGGGCCTGAGCGACGAGACCAAGAACGAGGCAACCGAAGAGACGAAGCGTTTTCATAGCGGGGTGTGGCTTTGAACAAAGCGAGGTTTGAGCCGCAGACAAGCCTACTTCCACACCCAACTGATTTAGGTGGGGGCGGCGGGAGCTGACTCTGAGGTTTACTTGCCACTTTTTCAGGGTTTATTGAAGGATACTTTATGAAACCCCTACATTATCTTAGTATTCTATTGTCAGTGCTGTGCTTGCCATTGGCGCAGGCTGCCGAAGAGAAAGCCGCTCCCGCGGCCCCCGTGACCATCTTTAATGGCAAAGACCTCACCGGTTGGAAAGATGCCAAAGATAATAAATTCTGGAAAGTGGTGGATGGCATTTTAGTCGGTGAGAATGACGAGAAACTGAAGGGCAACATGCTTTACACCGAGAAGGCTTATTATAACGTCGCCGTGGAGTGTGAGGTGCGTTTTAGCGGTGACATCGATAGTGGTATTATGCTGCGCCGTTCGGCGGACGGTAAGCATGACATCCAGATGCAAATTGGAGTTTCGCGCAGCTTGAAGAAGGACATGACCTGTTCCATTTACTGTTCGCCCTTAAAGGTGAAATACCCCGAGGCTGGCCAAGCCAAACGCCTCGCCGAATTGTGGAAGAAGGATGATTGGAATCGCGTGCGTTTCCAAGCTAATGGCGATAAGTATTCCGTATGGTTAAATGGCGAGAAGGTCGTGAATGATTACACGGATCCTTTCTACACCAAGCCTGAGTCGATTGGGCTCCAAATCCACCCTGGCGTTAAGATGAAGGTGGAGTATCGAAATATTAAGGTCGAAGAACTTAACTAAAAGTTAGGACCATCAGGCGGACTTTGAGAGTTCGCTCGGCATAGTCGGCTCGATGAGCCGACTATTTCTTTTCTGGAGGGTCTTTCGTTTCGTCCGAATCTTTAATCAAATACTTCAACATCGCTTCTCGCAAGCGGCGTTGCTCCTCCGCTCGAGTGGCCAGTTCTTCGGTGGATTTAGCGGTTTGCTTGGCTACCCACTGCCGATGCATCGCTTCATCGGAGATCCATTCAGAGAGTCTAAAGGGTCGCGGAGGTTGGGGCGTTTTTAGAACGAGGAGTTCGCTTCCCGCTGGGGGCAATGGAGTGGCAGTGGTTGACGGCTTAATGTTTGGGGCAGTGGGGACGTCGGGGATGGGGGGCGTGTTCGTTGCCACCTTTTTTCCGCTGGGGTTGGCTTGGGAGGCGATGCTCAATGTGATACTCGTAGGTTCGCTAGTTTTACTCTCAAGCGCCTCATTTAAGGCTAAACCTGGCCAAGGGGTCGTGGGGGACGGCATCACGACTTTGTCGCTTATCTCCAGGGAGGGGGATTTTGCTGTAGTGCGTTGTGAGAGTGCTTCTGAGGCTGCATCAGTTGGCTCCTTGCCTGTAATCAGATCAGGACGGGACGGGTCGGCGTCGTCCTTAAAGCCTGGCAGGCTTAAACGGCTTTTCGTCCGGGCTTTAGTGCCGCTTTGGGCTTCGAGTTGAGGGGTTGCAAAGGGTGCTGCCTTGGTGCCGATATTTTCATTTTTATCACCCACTGCTAAGCCAACGGGGTTGTTGGTGTTCAGGCGTGAAGCACCCTCTTGCAGTTCGAGGCTGGGCGAGTTGGTGCCACCTTGGTTTTTCATCACCGCCTCTGCGATGTCGGGGAGAGTCAGTTGCGCTCCTACTTTGCCTTTTAGTTCCCGCTGCTTTGCCAAGTTCATTTCCCGATCGGAACCTTGGTTAAGTTGGGTTGGCGACGAAGCCGCGAGCTCGGGTAAGGAAAGGATGGGGCGATGAGTTGGAGTCGTGTCCGCCGAGTCGTTTAAAGTAGCATTCAGGCCAAGTGCTGATAGCTTAGGGGTCGCCGTTTTGTCCCCTACATTCGCTGTTAAAGGGTTGGAGGGCATACCCGTCGTGGCCTCTGGCTCTATTTTATTTTCTAGTTTAGCGGTCACGGGCGATTCCGCCGTTGTGGAGCCTGCCGTAGGACCTGCAGGATTGGTTCTCGACGCGTTCATGGTCTTGTCGTCGGGAGGGCAGGGCTTGGCATCTTTCTTCGAGCCAGGAGTGGGCTGAGGAGTGACGGTCTTGGTGTCTTGCGAAGGTTCTTGGACGGACGTGGTTGCAGGTGCCTTGGAGTGCGATCCAAAGTTGAACCACGAAGAACTTTCTTCGTGTCCCGTATCCGTTTGGCATCCCGTGAGGACAAAACAACCTAAGGCTAAAAGCCAAAGGTTGGGATGCTTCCGGGCTGACATGGACTTATTGGGATAAAATCTGCATAGCCGAAATAATCGGCGGACCAGCTTTGGCATCAAAGCGCGTGTTCATGGTGAACTTAGCATCGCGCGGAGAGTTGATGGTTTTTTCGACTAGAACCTGTTGGGCTCCGGGGCCTTTGCCTTCACTGAGGGCGCCGCGCATGTGTTCAATCATGGTTTCGTAGTCGAGCGTATCGAGGCAACGGTTCATGAGTTTCCAACCTAAGTCCGGCTTAGCGGGAGTTTCCATCTTGGGCAGATTTTTCAGGGAATCGATGGCGATGCCTTCGTGGAAGTGGTCAAATTGGTAGATATAGCTGGCATTCAACACGAGGGCATCGGTGCCTTTCGTGTTCAGGGCCATGAGTAATTCAAAGTCGAGCGAGGGCTCGAGTTTCTCGTAGCGTGCCCGGGTCGCATTGCTCATGGGCAGGCGACGGAAAAAGCGGTTCGCATCGAGCCAAAAGGTGAGGGCGCCGGGTTGTTCTTTCGCGTAAGCGGGAATCTTGTCTTTGGTTAGTTCGCCGTTGCGGTACTTGGAACGCGCGTAATTCAAGCACGAGCGAATTTCATTTTCCACGCAAGGGGCAGCGGGATTGCCTTCGAACTCAACTAAGATGATGGCGGTCCGGTTCGTCAGACCAAAGGTAAAAAAACCGCCTTCAGGGTCCATGTAACGCCCCTCCCCGTAGCGAATCATAGAGCGACTGCGTGTGAGGTTGGAGGTGGGTTTGCCCGTTTCGCCGCGCAGGGTGTTGTTGATTTGATCCGCGATACGCGAGAGGGCTGCTTCAGCGGCCACGGGGTCGGTGACGTGAATCACGAGACCACAAAGCATGGTCGGGTGGGCGGGGTCGACGCCCGTTTTTTGATTCGAGGTGCTCGGGAATTTAGCGAAAGCGTAGAGCTCCGTGTGGGGGTCTAAACCGTTTTTAAGTAATTCAGCGACGGCCGCAGACATGCCTTTTCCTCCCGTGCGCTCGAGCCATTCAGGGAAAGCATGGTTTCCTTTTTGACGCAATTCGTCGGGGCGAAAGGTGAGGACGGCAAAGCTGTCACCAGGGATGATATTGGAGGTGCCCACGTTGGAACGGGCGGCTTGGGAGGAGCGTTCGCTAATCCAGAGCCATGCTACAATCAGAGCGATAATACTGGTTAAAATAACGACAACGGAGATTTCCCAAGCTGACCAACCCGTGCGAGGCTTAGGCTTAGCGGGGGTTGCTTCTGCAGTGCTCGAAGGGCTGGAGAGGATTTGTTCTTGGCGATTCTTGGCCCGCGTCGTTGCCATGTTAAACGCCACCACGAGGGTCACCGCCAGCGGGTCGAAGACCGAGACTAGGGCCAGCATGAGCCACTTCACGACATCGTCCGCTTCAGCCTCGAAGGCACGAGCAACGAAGCGGTATGAACCGATGTCCGAACCAGCAATGGCATCGCGGAGGACGTGGATCTGTTGGTTGCGATCGTGAATTTGCTTATGCAGGGTCTCGATTTCGGCTTCCGTCATCGTAACCTTGCCTTGGTCGTGCTCTTGGAGCGCAGCGATTTGCTTTTCTAAGTCGGCAATCGTGGCGGCCCCAGCTTTGCGCAGTTCTTTTTCTTCGCTATCCAGTTTGGCGAGGTCGCTAGCAAATTGTTGGCGAAGTTGGGCCACGTCTTTATTCGCCGATTCATTGATGCGGGATTGTTCCGTACGGAGCTGCTCAATGCGGCGATTGGCTTCGCTACGGCCGCGGTCGATACGTGCGGAGGCATTGGCTAATGCAACTGCGATTTGGTCGCGTTCGGGACGTTGTTCATCCCGTAATTCTTGGCCTTTCTTTACGTTATCTTTCTCAAAGAAAAGGTACTGGGTGCTGGTACCTTGCGCCGTGTAGGCCGCTACTGCTGCGTCGAGTACTTTCAGTCGTTCATTTAGGCCGGCAATAACGGTTTCTTCCGCCGCGATGGCCTTGGCACTGGCCGCTTCTTCTGCCGCAATACTTTTAGCAATAGTGCTGCTTTGTTCCGTGGCCCGTTGCGTAGGAGCCGCGAGGTCTTGAGTGCGGCGTTCGTTGACCGCCTTGCGTTGTTCTTGGAGGCGAGTGAGGGATTGTTCGAGCGAAGCGGTGGCTTGGGTTAAGCGCAGTTGGGCTTTGCTGAGGTCTTCGCGGCTGGCCGAATTTAGGCGGTTGTTTTTGCCCTGTGATTCGTCGAGTTGGTGTTGGATATCGGCGATCTCTTTTTCCAAGGTCGCGATTTCTAATTCATTCCGATTAATTTGCGTTGTGGTCTTTTCATAAGCCCGGGCCAAGTAGCCATAATTACCGAGCGAGGTGATGCCGATCAGGATGAGGACGGCGAGGGTGAGGTAGAAGCGCAGGACGCTGTTAATCCGATCCCAGTAGCGGTAGAGAAAAGAGGCTGCGACCAACTTGCCGACTTCCAGCGAGGCCGCCATGATCATCACCTCGGTGTCGGAGCCAACGAAGAGCAACCCGAGACCGCGGACGGAGAAAAAGGCGGAGCACCCGGCAATGTAGAGTGCGGAGGTAATCAGGATGAACCGAAACACCCAACTGAGTGACTTTGCTTCTTCGGCGGGAGGGGTGGAGGGGGAGGGCTCAGTCATGGGCTTGGGTTGTTTATTGATTTTTAATAGTTATGCGTGACCAAAGTCAAAAGCAGACGCCGTAAACGATTGATAAGTTTCATATAAAAGTCAGCCACTTTCTTGGTTATAAATCGCAACTTTTATAGTTTTTATATGTCTAAAAAGGCACCCCCCTACCGGCCATGAAACTCCACCGTCACTGCGAAGGTAACCACCCCGATATTCTTTCCGCTTTGAGTCGTCGCGATTTCTTGCACGTCGGCATGCTCAGTACGCTCGGTTTGAGTCTCGGCGGGATGATGCGCTTGCAAGGAATGGAGATGCCCAAGGTTGAGGGCTACAACGCCTTAGCGGATGCAGTCATTCACATTTACCTGCCTGGTGGGATTGCTCAGCACGAGTCCTGGGATCCGAAGCCTTTTGCCGCCCCCGAATATCGTGGGCCCTATACGCCGATTAAAACTTCGATTCCAGGTGAGTATGTAGGGCAGAAGTTTGAACACATTGCGAAGATCATGAATAAGCTGACCATTGTTCGTTCCATGACGCACGGTGAAGCTGCTCACGAGCGTGGGACGCACAATATGTTCACGGGCTATCGCCCTAGTCCGGCGATTAAATTCCCGAGCTTTGGTTCCATCATTTCGCACGAGCAAGGTTCGCGCAATAATTTACCTCCTTACGTGGTCGTGCCCAGTCAGTCTTATCCCGAGCAAGGCACGGGTTATATGAGCAGTGCTTACGGTCCTTTTGCGTTAGGCAGTGATCCCGCAGATAAAGGCTTTACGGTGCGTGATTTGTTGGCTCCGAAGGAAATCACCACGAATCGTTTTGATCGTCGGCGTAATTTACTGGAAGCCGTCGACAACCATTTTCGCCAGACGGAGAAGTCGGATGCTATCGGTGCGATGGATAGTTTCCAGCAGGCAGCTTACGGTTTGGTGAGCAGTGCGAAGGCTCGTCAAGCATTCGATTTGAGCCAAGAGTCTGATAAGTTGCGCGATGAGTATGGCCGTAACACTGCGGGCCAACGCTTCTTGCTAGCCCGTCGTTTGGTGGAAGCGGGCGTGCGCATGGTGTCTGTTAATTTTGGCGGTTGGGATCACCACTCGAACATTCAAAGCGGCTTTGATGGTCAAGCACCGCAGTTCGACCAAGCCTTTGCGCGTTTAATCACTGATTTAGCGGACCGCGGTATGTTGAAGCGGACGCTCGTGATGGTGAGCTCGGAATTTGGTCGGACGCCTAAACTCAATGCCACGAATGGTCGCGATCACTGGCCGCGCGTCTTCTCGGTCGCCTTGGCCGGCGGGGGGATGAAGGAAGGTTATATTCACGGTGCCTCAGATGCTCTCGGCGGCGAGCCCGACCGCGACCCCGTAGGTCCCGAAGATTTAGCGAAGACGATGTATCGCGTTTTAGGTATTAATGCCGAGAAACGTATCGTCTCCGACGGTGGTCGTCCCGTTGATATCGTTAACGGCGGTCGCGTAATGACCGATTGGCTCGCTTAAGTCGTGCGTTACATGACTTTGAGCGCGAAGTGGCTGCGCTATTTAGCCGGGATGTGTTGCCTCACGCTCGGACTCTATGCCGCCTACCCTGAAGTCTCGCGGACCGAGCCGAATGGTGGCCAGCGTGGAACGGATTTGAAGGTTACTTTGACGGGGCAGCGGTTGGGAGATTTTGAAGACTTACTGTTCTTTTCTCCCGGGATAAAAGTTAAGAGCGTCGAGAGTACGACGTCGACGAAGGTCGAGTTGACGCTCTCCATTGGGGCTGAGGTGCCACCCGGTAATCATGTGATGCGAGTGCGGACGAAGTCTGGTATTTCGCACCCTCGTCAGTTCTTTGTCGGGATTTTTCCTAATGTTGCTGAGAAGGAACCGAATGACACTTTGGCGACAGCACAGCCCGTCCAATTGAACCAAACGATTGAGGGTGTGATCCTCCCAGAGGATGTGGATTATTTTAAAGTCCCCATGAAGAAAGGGCAGCGTCTCAGCGTTGAGATTGAAGGGCTACGTCTGGGGTATGGACTGTTTGATCCCTACATCGCCATTGTAGACAAAGATCGTTTCGAGAAGGCGTTTTCGGATGACACGATTTTACACCGACAAGATGGTTATTGTTCGTATGTCGCCGATTACGATGGGGATTATTACGTCATGGTGCGGGAGTCGGCTTACCAAGGCAGTGCCACCTCGCATTACCGTTTGCATATCGGAAGTTTCCGGCGCCCCGATGTGGTCTTTCCTGGAGGTGGCCGCCTCGGCACGAAACTGAAAGTAAACTTCATCGATGGTAAGGAGTCTTTCAGTGAAGAAGTGACCTTGCCTACCACGGAAAATCCGGAATTCCAACTCTTCGCGCATTCGCAAGACTCCGCTCCTTCGGGTAATCCATTCCGTTTAAGTCCGTTTGATAATACGTTTGAGGTCGAACCCAACGACACGCGCGAACAAGCTACGGTGGTACCCCCTGCAGATGCCTATGCCCTCAATGGGATTATTGATAAGCCAGGTGATATCGATTATTACAAAATTAAGCTTAAGAAAGGCCAAGTATTAGAAGGGCATTGTTATGCCCAGGCCTTGGGTTCACCGCTAGATCCTACGGTGCGCATTACCTCTACGACGGGGAATGAACTGGTGGCTAATGATGATGGAGGCGGCATGCACCGTTTAGATTCACAATTTAAAGTCACGGTACCTGCGGACGGCGATTACTACGTCCGCATTAAAGATCACCTCGAGCGCGGTGGCCCCAATTACGTCTATCGGTTGGAATTAGTCGCTTCGGTGCCACGGCTGACCTTTGCGTCGCCAGAGTACACCGTGAATGACACGCAGTATCGCCAATTCATTGCCGTGCCACGGGGCGGTCGCATGGCGTTACTCGAAAATTTCAGCCGGAATGGCGTGAATGGTGATTATCGTTTTGAGGCTCCGGGTTTACCTACGGGAGTAAAGTTACTGACAGACTTGGCCCCCAAGGATATGCCCAACATGCCTTTAGTTTTTGAAGCGGCACCCGATGCCCCTTTGGGACAAGCGGCCGTGCCACTCCGTTTGCAACCCGTTGATCCTGCAAATAAAGTCGTGGGAGTCTTGCGACAGACCTACGACATCGTGCGCAATGGTAACGTGATTTATTATCAAGGTATTTTAGATACCTTGCCGGTGGTTGTCGTAGAGTCGGTACCCTTTGATTTAAGTATTGTTAAGCCGACGGTTCCCGTGGTGCAAAATGGGGTTTTAGATCTCAAAGTCGTGGCGAAGCGTAAAGATGGTTTTAAAGCGCCCATCCGCGTTTTCATGGTATGGACTCCGCCGGGCATGACCGCTATCGGCGAGCAAACCATTGCGGCTGATGCGAACGAATGTGTGTTCCAACTCAACGCTACGGGCGGGGTGGCTACGGGGGATTGGAAATTTGTCGTGATGGGTGAAGCCGACGCTGGCAATGGCCGAATGTACAACGCCTCGCCCTTTGTGTCAGTCAGTAGCATGCCCGCCATGGTGGCGGCTAATGCCATTCCGCTTACCGCGATAGAGCAAGGCCAGGAGGGGCGAGTGGTGACCAATTTTGAAGTCACGCAAGCTTTTGAAGGTGAGGCCGTGGCTCGTTTGGTGGGCGTGCCCGAGACGATTGTGATTCCGCCAATTAAAGTTACCAACGATAGCAAGGAGTTGGCGTTTACGGTGAAGACCACCAAGGATTCCCCGTTGGGTAAGCAGGCTAATCTTTTTGTGCAAGTGGATGTCCCGCTGAAAACGGGTGGTACGACCACCCACCGCATTGCTTTGGGCTCGATGATTCGGGTCGATGCTGCTCGCAAGGCGACGCCTGCGCCGGTGGCTAATAACGCAGCGACGCCCGCCAAGCCTGCCGAAACCAAGCCCAGTAATGCCCCCGTACTTTCGCGGTTAGAACAGCTCCGTCAGAAGAACGAACCACCCAAAAACTAATTCCTATGCTTTCCCGCTTACTCTGTGCTGGTTTACTTTTAGTCGGTGGTGCACTGACCGCCGCAGACTTTTCGACCTTCGAGCCCGCCCGCCAAGTTTTAGAGACGCGCTGTGTGGAGTGTCATAACCCTGATAAAGTGAAAGGTAAGTTGCTGATGACGACGCAAGAGAACTTCATGAAAGGCGGGGAGAATGGCGTGATTGTGGTGCCGGGGCAGTTAGATAAGAGTGAGTTAATTAAAAGAATTTTATTACCAGCGGGGCATGACGATTTAATGCCGCCGAAGCAGGGTCCATTGGCGGCAAGCGATATTGAGGTTTTAAAACAGTGGGTGCGTGCCGGAGCGCCTTGGCCTGCGGGCGTAACGTTGGTTGCCCAAACGAAGGAAGACCTAGTCGCCCGAGCCGAGTTAAAGGAGAAGTTGGCCTCGCTGGAAAAGTTAGAGATTTTTCCTGAAAAAGTTTCGTTAGAAACCAAGCGGGATTTTCACCGCTTGATTGTCTTTGCGACTTTCAAAGATGCCACCACCCGCGATGTGACGGCTTATGCGAATTTAAAAGTCAATGATCCCAAGGTCGCCCAATTTGAGGGCTACGCTTTGCATGCGGTGGCTAATCAAGGTGCGACGGAAGTCGAAGCGGAGATTGGGGGGTTGAAGGCAAAGATTCCGGTGCTCGTTAAGGATGGTCAGCAGGATCGCCCAGTGTCGTTCCGTCTCGATGTCATGCCGGTCTTTATGCGCGGGGGCTGCAATCAAGGTGGTTGTCACGGTGCCGCGCGGGGTAAGGACGGTTTTCGACTTTCGCTTTTTGGCATGGATCCAGATGGCGATTACCTGCGCCTGACCCGCGAAATGATTGGGCGCCGGATTAATTTAGCGATTCCTGAAGAAAGTGCCCTCGTGGAGAAGGCTGTGGGTGCGGTACCGCACTCGGGCAACAAACTCTACGATATGGATTCCGCTTATAATCGCACCATCTTGGAGTGGATTTCCCAAGGGGCGAAGGATGATGCTCCCACGGTGGCCAAGGTGACCGGGATTGAGGTTTATCCTAAACAAATTGTTTTAGAGGGGCCGAACGCGACCCAGCAAATCTCGGTACGTGCTACCTACTCTGATGGCACGGACCGCGATGTCACCAGTCTCGCCTTATTCATGTCGAATAATGACCCCGTGGCTAAGGTGGCTAAAGATGGCGTGGTGAAGTCGAATGAACGTGGGGCGGCCTTTATTCTGGCTCGCTTCAATGTCTTTAGTGTTACGACTCAGGTTTTAGTGATTCCGAAGAATCTGGTCTACACGCGTCCTAAGGCCCTTGAAGTGAACTACATTGATAAAGCGGTGAATGAGCGCTTGCACCGTTTGCGGATTTTACCTTCGGGGACGTGTACGGACGAGGAGTATGTTCGCCGCGTCTTTATTGATGTCGTCGGGCTCTATCCAAAGCCGGAAGAAATCAAAGCATTCTTGGCCGATCAGCGTCCTGATAAGCGGGCCCAATTAGTCGAAGGCTTATTACAACGCAAAGAGTTCACCGAGCTCTGGGTGATGAAGTGGGCAGAACTTTTGCAAATTCGCTCGGGAATTAACGGCGGTAATAACCAGCCACCTTTTTATAAGAATGCGTTGCTATACTATAACTGGTTGGCCGACCGCATTGGTAAGAATGTCCCGATGGATAAAATTGTCGTGGAGTTGCTTTCAGCCAGCGGGGGCACGGTGTCCAATCCGCCCGTTAATTATTACCAAACCGAGTTAGATCGCTTGAAGTTGAGCGAGAATGTGGCCCAGGTCTTCATGGGGATGCGGATTCAGTGTGCCCAGTGCCACAATCACCCCTTTGACCGGTGGACGATGAATGACTATTATGGGTTCAATGCTTTCTTTGCGCAGATTGGCCGCAAGCAAACCGATGACCCTCAAGATATGGTCATCTTTAATAGCAAGAACGGGGAAACGCAGCACTTCCTGACGAAGCAAAATGTGAAGCCAAAGTTCTTAGGCGGAGAAGAGCCTGAAATTAAGCCTGGGGAAGACCGCCGTAAAGTTTTGGCGGAATGGCTCGCCTCGCCCCGCAATCCTTACTTCGCCCGTAATATTGCGAATATCATCTGGGCGCACTTCCTCGGCGTAGGCGTGGTTGACCCCGTCGATGATGTCCGCGTTTCGAATCCGCCCTCGAACCCCGAGTTGCTGGAAGCCTTGGCGCAGCACCTCACGGACTATAACTACGATATCCGCCGTTTGGTGCGTGATATCACCACTTCGGCCGCCTACCAGCGCTCGACCCACGTTAACGATAGTAATGCAGGAGATAAATTGAACTTTGCTCACGGCTCGATTCGCCGCGTCCGGGCTGAAGTGCTACTGGATGCCATTTCTCAGATTACCGAGACTCCAAATAAGTTTCAGGGCTTACCCATTGGGGCGCGGGCCGTGCAAATTGCCGATGGTGCCGTTAGTAACTATTTCCTATCCACCTTTGGTCGAGCGAAACGCGAATCAGTAGCGTCTTCGGAAGTGAAGACGGATCCGAGTCTTTCGCAGGCGTTGCACTTGATGAATGGTGATGCCGTCAATGAGCGCATCCGTCGCGGTAAGGTCGTGGAACGCCTGATTGGCGAAGGGAAGAAGGATGAGGAGATTATTACCGAGCTATTCTTAAAAGTCTTCGGCCGCCATCCGTTGCCTGAAGAAATGAAAGTCACGTTGAAGTCCTTGCAGGCGGAACCTGAAAGTCGCCAAGCCATTCTGGAAGATATCTTCTGGGCTTTGATGAATTCCAAGGAGTTCTACTTTAACCACTAAGGAATTATGCCGTCTGCTGTGTCATGCCGTAAATTGCCTCGCCGGTCGTTGATTGTGGCGGCGGCTTGGTCGGTCGTGGTTTTATCAGCCCAAGACGCGGAAAAATTAACGTACGATGACCACGTGCGCCCCCTGCTCGAAAATAAGTGTTTCTCGTGTCATAATCCTGATAAGAAAAAAGGCGGTTTGGATTTAACTAGTTATGGAGCCCTCTTAGCAGGCGGTGGCGGTGGGGCGGTGGTGGATCCAGGTAATCCTGCGGGGAGTCGCTTGTGGACTTGTAGTGCCAAGAAAGAAGAGCCATTCATGCCGCCTGAGGGTGCCCCGTTGGAGGCCAAGGATCAGACTTTATTATCAAAGTGGATTGCGGGTGGAGTTTTGCAGGCCAAGGGCAGTGTGGCGCGTAAGGCCAATAAGCCCAAAGTTGATTTAGCCGTGGCGATGTCGACGGGTAAGCCTACGGGTCCCGTGGCGCGGCCCGAGCATGTGCTTTTAGAGCCCGTGGTCGTGACGCCGCGTACGACTGCGGTGGTGGCGATGGCTGCGAGCCCCTGGACTTCATTGCTCGCAGTGGCTGGGCAGAAGCAAATTCTCCTTTATGATACGGAAAGTCACGATTTAGCAGGAGTGTTGCCGTATCCTGAGGGTTACGCCCACTCCCTGAAGTTTAGTGCTAATGGTTCATTGCTCATTATGGGTGGCGGACGGGCGGGGAAATTTGGTCATGCCGTGGTTTGGGATGTGAAGACCGGACGACGCGTCACAGAGGTGGGCAAAGAGTTCGATCAAATCATGAGTGCCGACATCAGTGCGAATCATCGCATGATCGCGATGGGCACCAATGCAAAGCGGGTGAAGTGTTTTGATACCACCAGCGGTGAGGTTCTTTATACGATTTCTAAGCACACCGAGTGGGTCACGGCGGTCGGCTTTAGTCCCGATGGCGTATTACTCGCTTCCGCTGATCGCAACGGCAACGTCATGGTCTGGGAGGCCGAAAACGGCGGTGAGTTTTATAATTTAGGTCAACATAAAGGTGCGGTCACTGATTTGGCCTGGCGCAGTGATGGCAACGTCTTGGCAACCTGTGCCGCTGACGGTACCATTTCCGTTTGGGAAATGAAGACTGGTAAACGGGTAGCCGGTTGGTCTGCGCATGGTAAAGCCGTGCAATCCGTCGCTTTCACTCCGGACGGAAAAATCCTTTCGGCGGGGAATGACGGGATGACGGCGTTGTGGACGATTGAAGGGAAGCGTCTCGAGCAGAAAGAAAATATTCACCAGGACGATATCGTCTCCAAGGTGGTTGCCTTGTATGATAGCAAAACCTTCGTCACCGGAAATTGGTTAGGTGAAGTGCGTTTCTTTGAGCTTGGCACGGGACGGGAGTTAACGCGGATTTCTAGTAATCCCCCTAAAATTGAACAGCGCATCGCGGATACCCAGAAGCGCCTCGCTGAATTAGAGGCTTTATTGCAAATGCCGGCAGCACCGGTACCGACGCCTGAAAAACTTGCGATGCAGAAGGCCGTGGCGGAAGCCCAGGCTCGTCTGACCCCTCTGCAAGAGCAGATTGATGCCGTAACCAAGGAGCGGGATGCACTGCGGGTACAACGGGATAAGGCGACCGATGAGGCCATTCGTACGGAGATTCGGAAGAAGATGACGTTGTTACGGGAGCAGATCATGCCCGTCGTCAATGCCTCGGAGAAAGATCGGGCCTTTTTACATCTGAACAGCAGAAATCTGAATTGGCTGAATACCGAACTCGTGCAGTTGCGTACGCGTTTAACCGAAGCCGACTCTTCCGTAGATTATTTTAAAAAGCAAAAGGCGAAGGTGCAGGGTAAAGAGCTGGAGTCTGCCGAAGCGAATTTAGCACAATGGGTCAAGAAACAGGAGGCTTTCCGCGAGGAAATTGCTAAGACGCAGGCACAGGCCGACGCCGTACAAAAGGTGGAAAGCGTCGCCAAACAACGGTTATCCGCGGCCACCGAAATTCAAGCGTTGCAGCAACACCTCGCCTACCTGCGTGCCGCCCAATTTAATGTCGGGGTTATTTCCGAATGTGATAAGTTAAATAAATTACAAAGTGATCTCGCGGATTTACAGGCCGCCAAGGTGGAAAATGAGGCCGGTAAGGTGGCCGATGCCAAGTTAATCGAGACGAATAAACAGCTTTTAGATACCTTGGCCGATCAGCTGCCAGCTTTGGCGGAAAAAGTCCAAGCACAGCAAGCTGAGGCAAAGGCGTTGGAGCAGACTTTAATGCCCCAGCGTCTGGCTGAATCGACTGCGGCTGGGGAAGTTGAAACTCAGCATAAACTCATTAAACAGCGTGAAGATGCTTGGGCGGAACTCAATCGCAGTCGCGAAGTCGACGTAGCCCGTGCCAAGGCGATGGTAGATGAGTATGCCCGTTCGACGATGCGTCCGACGCGCCTACGGATCAATGAACTAGGTACCAAGTTAGACGAAGTTAATAAGCAAGTTGAAGAGCTTAAGGCGGCTCAAGCCAAAGCCCAAAGTAACTACGTCCAAGCGCAAGAAGTTCTAAAAAATTCAGAGTCAAAGCAGCTGGCAGTGCAAGCCTCGCTCGGGGTGGCCGAAAAAGCTCACACCACAGCTGAAACCTCTTTAATCCAAGCTCAGGATGCGTACCGTCAGGCGCGAGAGTGGAAGGCCTGGTTCTCGACTTACTACTTTGCGAACAAAGAGTGGACGAGTCAGACACTCGCTCAGGCTCAAGGTGCGGTAAAGTCCAGTTCGCAACATCTCGCCGCCCAGCAGCAAGAATTCGTGCAGGCGACGGAAGCGATTAAGCAGGCGAAGCAAAACTTGTTAGCATCACAGGCTCAAGTGGAGCTCGCCCAAAAGAATGTTGCCCAAACTGAAGCCACGATTCCCCCCTTGGTGAAGGAGCGTGATCAGCTCCGCTTAGTTCAAAAAGATCAATATAAAGAGCAGGTACGACTGCAGGCGGTCCCCGTCTTTATCGAGAAGGAAGCTCAGCCTAAATTAGCGGCTTTGCAGTCAGCCCTTAAAGAGGCTCAAGACGCTTTGCCGGCCAAGGTGAAGCAGTGGGAAAATACGAAGCAGAAGTTAGCTGAAGTCTCGCCTCCGCTGGAAAAGCAAAAGGCATTTTTAGCTGAGAGTACGAAGGCTTTGACGGAACTTAAGCAACGCCAAGAAGCCGCCCAGAAAGCCTTGGTTAAGGCCGAAAAGGATATTCCCCAGCGCGAGCAGAATTTACAAGAAATTGCGAAGAATCTCGCCGTTTTAGAGCCTCAAATCGAACCGCAGAAGTTGAAAGTCAAAGAAGTCGAAGCGAAGTACTTGGCCATGCTCCCCTCGACTAAGCCTAAACCGCAGTAGGGGGTTGCCAATGATGGGTGGTTGGAGGCAATGTGAGTTACCCCTATCTTCATGCGCTGTACGACGCTTTTGCTTTTAATTGGAAGTCTCTGGCAAGGGATGGCAGCCGAGCCGGTGCGCCCGAATATTTTATTTTTAGTAGCCGATGATATGGGATGGTCCGATGTCAGTTGGCATAATCCCAAGTTTCAAACCCCACGGATGGCGGAGATGTTGAAGACCAGCATCGAACTCGATCGTCATTACGTCCAACCCGTGTGTACCCCAACGCGAACGGCGCTACTGTCAGGCCGTTGGACGAGTCGTTTTGGGCCCCACGTTTTAGCACCCACGAATATGCGAGCCTTTCCGCCAGGCACCTTCACCTTAGCCTCGGCGATGAAGACCGCAGGGTATCGTACGGCGATAACGGGTAAGTGGCACTTAGGCGGCAAGTTTGAGTGGGGTCCCTTGCACTATGGTTTCGATGAGGCCTACGGCTTTTTAACCGGGGCCGTTGATCCTTGGACACATAAGTATCGCCCAGGCGTTTTGGAGGATACCTGGAACCGTAATGGCGTGTTGGTGAAAGAGGAGGGGAATGCCACGGAACTCGTCGCGGCTGAAGCACAGCGACAAATTCGGGCCAAGCAAGGTCCCTGGTTTATTTATGTGCCTTTTGGGGCGGTGCATATTCCGATCGATGCACCCAAGGAGTATTTTGCGCCGTACGAGAAAGTGAAATTCCATGACGACCCCGCTAAGGATGAGTCGATGCGTCGTTATGCGGCTTTTGTAACGCAGCTGGATACGAAGGTGGGGCAACTCATCGATACGCTGCGCGAGACCCAGCAATTAGAGAACACGTTAATTGTTTTCACTTCGGATAATGGTGGCATTGAAAGCGGAGCGAATCCCTACATGGGGAAAGTAAAGCCCACGCCTGCCGTCACGACCAACGCTCCTTTGCGTGGCTGGAAAAACCAAGTGTATGAAGGCGGTATTCGGGTGAATGCTTGGGTCAGTTGGGCGGGGCATTTGACGCCCGGCAAGAATACCGTCCCGATGCATGCAGCGGATTGGATGCCGACGCTATGCCATTTAGCAGGGGCTAAAGTGCCAGATGCGGTAAAGTTCGACGGGCAGGACCGCTGGGCGGTGCTCACGGGGCAGGATGCTCATCCCGCTCCCCGCGTAATTTACATTCCCCATTATCAGCGCTCGGCGATTATTTATGATGATTGGAAACTGATTGTCCCGCATCGCGACCCTCAGGGTAGGGCCGAGCTCTTTCACTTATCGGTGGATCCTTATGAAACCACGAATTTGGCCACTCAAGAGCCGGCGAAGTTACACGAGATGCGTCAACGTATGGTAGACGTGCAGAAAGATGATTTAGCGGAGGCTCCTGCGGATGCTTACCTTAAAGAAAAACCCGAAAAATGAAATCCCTCCTGCTACTTGTAGGCTTAACCTGGTCGCTGTCGGCATTGCCGGCTGAGGTCACGGCACCTCCGCCCGAATTACACTTACCTCCCTTTTATCAAAAATATATTAGTGCCCATGGCTTGCCGGTGGTTGCTTCGGCGAAGGTCAACGACTATGCTCTCAAAGAGACAGCTTATTTGGCCGATATGATGTTGGCCAAGCGACCGGATGTGCGAGAGGCGATGATTGCGAATGGCTCGCGCATTATCGTGATGGGGTATCAGGAGTTCACTACGGACATTCCGGAGTATCAGGATTTTAAACCCAAAGACTACTGGGATGCACGGGCGCGGGGTTTAGGTGGTTCAGAGACGGACCCAGTGTGTTGTTGTGCGGAGGAGAATATGCTCGCGTACCCCGGCGATCCTTATGCCGCCGAAAACATTTTCATCCATGAATTCGCGCATAATATTCATTTACGTGGGATGCTGAAAATTGATCCCACGTTTGATGCTCGTTTGAAGAAAACCTATGAAGCTGCCATGGCAGCGGGGCTCTGGAAGGGGAAGTATGCCGCAACGAACCACCACGAGTATTTTGCGGAAGGCGTGCAATCCTGGTTTGATAACAATCGCTTCAACGACCACGACCATAACCACGTCCATTTACGTTCGCAGTTAATTGAATATGATCCCGGTTTGGCGGCGATGTGTCGCGAGGTCTTTGGCGATACCGAATTGAAATACACCAAGCCACCCACGCGTTTAACGGGGCACATGGCTGGCTATGATCCTTCTCAGGCTCCGACTTTTAAATGGCCCGACCGCCTAAAGGCTGCGAAGGAGGAAATCCATCGTCAGGCCGTGGAACGAGATCAGAAAGCCAATGGTAAGCCAGCCGCTCCGAAAACGGAGCAAAAGTAACTAAACTATTTTACAGTGAATCCAAATATCCTCTTCGCACTCGTAGATGGCGCAAAGGCGATGGTAGCCATCAGCGATGATGACGCGACGATTGACAGCATCGCGAACCAGCAGGAGGGGGGAGAGGGCTTCGCCCTTCTTAATCTTTTTCAGGTCTTTTTTGACGTGCAGGTTACTCACGCCGAGGAGTGAGAGTTGCGACGCACGAAAGATATCTTTCGCTTTAAATTGGGTCAGTTCAGCTTTGCGAAGTTTGGCCACGAGCGTGGTGACCTCTTCGGGCGTAAAAGTCAGAGCGAGGTAAGACGCCGCGCTTGGGTAATCATGCTCCTCGACTTCCTTGAGCCACAAGATTTCGCGATCTTTTTTGGACATCGGCGAAGGCTAGTGGCTCAAGGTGGAGTCAGTCCTAACTCGATTAGAGTTCGGTGATGGTTAAGTCTTTGAACCAGCAGGGATCGTGGTGCTCGGTGAGCATCAACTTGCCTTTTCCAGGGGCGAAACCTTCTTTCTTGGCGAACTTGCTTTTGGCTAAGGCAGCTTTCCAGACTGGCGTGCTGGTGTCGACGGAGGCACAGAGTTTGCCGTTGAGGTAGTGTTCAATCTTACCGTCTTTAACGACTACTTTGCTGTGGTTCCATTGACCGATGGGGTTGAGAATCTTGCCCTTATCGGAGTCGATGAGGTCGTAGAGACTGCCCGTGTCGTGGTTACCGCCGCGCTTGCCGTCGGGGTTCTTTTGGTCGTCGATCATTTGGTACTCGATGCCGAGCCATTCTTTACCGCCTACTTTCGTGACCCAATATTTGATCCCGTTATTACCGGCGTCGGCGAGTTTCCAATCCCACTCGAGGACGAAATTGGTATATTCTTTCTTGGAGAGTACAAAACTCGTGCCTTTGGCAGGCGTGAGTTTGATGATGCCACCTTCTTCGGTGGACCAACCTGGCTCGGGCTTATTGCCATCGGGGCTGGTGAAATCGTCCAAGGTGAGTTTCACAGGCTCGGCGGCAAACGCCACCGAAGCGAGGAGGACGAGGAGGAAGGAGGGGAGCTTCATGGGGTGATGAAGCCTTTTATAAACTTATTATGAAACGCCCTGCAAGGGGGAATGAGCCGATCTTAAGGACTCAACTGCACCGTAACCATGTCCGAGAAGTGCGCGGCCGTAATCCAGCGTGGGCTACCATTAGCGGAGAGGGGGAGGAAATTATCAATTACGCCAATAAAAATTTGGTCGCCCAAGCGAAGGTAGCCGACCCCCACGACTTCATGACCCCAAGATAAGTGAGGTTTTTGGGGCACGGGTACCGTGCAGGAAAGGAGCACCGGCCGGGCTGCTTCAAGTTCGCTCAAATAAACCTTCGGATCGAAGGGACGGTGTTGAATGGAGGCGTGCAGACCGCAGGCTGTTGCATCGGCTTTTAAGCCCTCGGCTAAGTTGGCAGGAAAAGCCCCCGCTAAGGCCATGGTTTTATCGGTGTAGCCCGCCTCGTCGGGAATCACCGACATCGTCAGCCGTTGGCGCAAGCGTTGGGTTAATGCGTCATTATTTTAAATCAGACGGACACCATGAGCGATAACCACGCTGCGACCAGTATGCGATTAAACTAGCTCCAGCGGTCGGAACACAACCAGAGGCCACGATGTTGGAGGGCGTGGTCTGGATGGGGAATTGCTGCAACGGTGGAACGTTGGGCAAGAAAATCAGATTGGGTTGTAAGGTTTTGTCCGCGGTTTTGGTCACACTGCGGTAAGCCTTTTGCCAGAGACCTTGCGAGTCAGAGAGTAGAAATTCCTCCAGGGCATAGGGGGCTTGAGTTGACCACGAGAGGTAGCCGGTAATTTCATGAGGACCCTTGAAGTCGGCCCACCAGAGATTTTCGGGCGTGTCCTGCCAAGCGCCTTTTTGGCCTTTGATTTCTCGGGTGTTTTCGAGTTTGAGCTGAAATTCTTTGGCCTCGGAGAGGTAGATGCTTTGTTGAAAGAACTGTTGCAGGGAGTTTAACTGCGACTCGCCGGAGTTGGAAGGCGTCGGGGCTGGCCGGCAACTGACGAGCAGCAGGCCGACGAGACCGAGGAGAAAGGGTTGGGAGGCTTTCACTTGTTAGTCGCGGATGGGTGTAGGCTGGTCGTGTACTGACTGGCCGTCATCGCTTGCCAACCTTCGGTCTTTAAGAAGTCGGCAATTTTTAGAAAATCACGATACGAGTTTTCGTCCCATTGGGCACCGTGGCCTTGTAAAACGAGAGGTGAAGTCAGCGTCTTCTGGCGCTTGCTGGTTTGATAGCTATTTAAGAAAGTATCCGCACTGATTTTTCCTGTGGCGATTTCGAGATTGAGCGTACGCTTGAGAATTTGTCGGCGCTTATCTGAGCTTGGTCCGTAAAACCAGATTGAAAGTTCTGGGGTTTGATCGAGTGCGGTGGCTGTCTGTTCGTCGACTTGGTTGTAAGGAGCTCCGAAGGTGTGAAAAGTCAGGCCGGTTGTTTTGGTGAAGAGGGCACAAGCGGCCTTGAGGTGCTCGGTTTGGGTGTTGAGGGGCGTGCCTTTAAACTCATACGACTTTTGGCCATCGGCGGCGGTGGTGGCTTGGTGGTCGAGCCCATGGAGCCAGAACTCGATGAGTCCGCCGTTTTCGAGGGCATGCTTTTTAATCCAGGCCACGTCTTCCGCATTGGGGTTGGAGAGGGAGTTGCAGATCACCCCCATCGTGACAGGGATTTTTTGTTGTTCGGACCAGTCGGCGATGCGTTTGAAGCCAGGACTCAGGCGACTTTTTTCACCGGCCCGCACGTCGTCGATTTTCCAGATAACCACTTTCGAGTCTGCGGCCGAGACCGAGAAGGTTAGGCTAGCTAACAGGCTAACGACCATGAGGCGGTAAACAAAGCGCAGCATTGGTAGAATAGAGCAGAAAAGGGAGCAGGCGGCAGGACTTAAACCCACATCTCTACCCTGGAAGGGTAACGCTTTAATTAAGCTACGCCCGCGAAACTATTTCTACTTAGAGGGGTTTAAATTTTTTGTCGATAAACTAAATTGCTACCGGTTTTTAATACATTTGTAAAAAAACCGCCCAGATGGGCGGTTTGACGAAAAGTTGGCAGACTGAAATTAGCAGACCAAAATTACTGACCGAGGATAGCTTTGAGGAAGTTGGACATTTCTTTCCAAGAGGCTTGGTCGGCCTCGGCGTTGTAAGCCGCGCCTTTAGAGTTGTCGTTACCAGCAGCTTTGACGGTGAAGCTATGGACGGCACCGGGATACTTGATCAGTTTGTAATCCACTTTGGCATGCTGCATCTCGGCTTCGAACGCTTGGATGTCTTTAGCAGGCACATAGGGGTCGTCAGCGCCATGGAGGACTAAGACTTTGCCTTGAATGTTTTTACCATCGGCGGGGTTGGGGGAGTCGAGACCACCGTGGAGGCTGACGACCCCTTTAACTGCGGCACCACTGCGAGCTAGTTCGAGAACGCCTGTGCCCCCGAAGCAATAGCCAATAGCGGCGAGGTTATGGGCATCGGTGTGTCCGTCTTTAGCCAAGGTTTGCAGGGCGGCGTTTAAGTGAGCACGGAAGAGGTCGCGATGGTTTTTATATTTACCAGCTTCTTGTCCAGCCGCGGGAGGTTGCGGGCGAACGCCTTTGCCGTAGATGTCGGCGACGAGTACACTGTAGCCCATCTCGGCTAGTTTCTTCGCGACTTCTTTCTCGTGGTCGCTGACCCCGGTCCATTGGTGAATGATGAGAATGCCAGGGCGAGGACCTTTTTGTTGGTCGTCGTAGGCTTGCCAGCCTTCGCTGGTGACGTCGCCCGAAGCGTACTCGAGAGGCTTTTCGACGATGGCGGCAGAAAGGTTTTGCCAAGCCATGGCGGAGATAAGGGGGAGGAAGCGGAGGAACTTCATAGAGTGGTTATGATGAAAAGAAATGTCTGGTTAGCAAATTTAGGATGCCAAATGAGGTTTAATTCTAGAGGTTGGTTGATGACCCTCAGGCCAATACTGCGGATTGCCTGTTTGGCCTGACGGCCTAACCGAACCCCGAGGGTTCTCATCCCTCAAACGATAACTGGCGGAGAGAGAGGGATTGGTGACGCTAGCGCTTTAGGCCTTCGGCCCAATCCTGCGGATT
>Ga0214175_1000015_pt1 | contig 94190 bp, 79 predicted proteins | sample TroBogEpilimnion_17_FD_153013 | JGI IMG/M metagenome (GOLD analysis project Ga0214175, IMG submission 153013) | Freshwater microbial communities from Trout Bog Lake, WI - 09AUG2007 epilimnion | ecosystem: Environmental > Aquatic > Freshwater > Lake > Epilimnion/Euphotic zone | place: Trout Bog...
TCGATACTCGTTTACGGCGTTTAGAGTCCGAGCCGCTATGGCAACAAGGGCGTCGCATCGAAGCCGAGGCTGGTAAAGTTGCCCAAGCGGGTGATTACAAAAAAGCCGCGGAGATGCTGAATGAAGCGATTAAATTAGAGAATGAGTTTTTGATTCGTTTCCGCGATGTGCGCGAAACGGAATTCGGTCGTCCGGATCTTTTAGCAAAAAAACAAGCCACCTGGCTTTCGACACCGCTTAAACAAGCAGCTCAACAAAGTGCCGAAGCGGCCCAAAAGGCAGAACAGGCTAATAATTGGGCCGGAGCGGTCGTGGCATGGGAAAAGGCTTTAGGCACTTTAGATCAGCTCTTAAACGAATTCCCTCAGAGTGATTATGCGGATCGTGTGTTAGTGGCCACTTGGCTAAGGCAGAAAAATTTAGCTCAGAGTCATCCGGAGATTTTAAGTATCACGCAAACTTGCACGCAAATGCACACGGCGTTGCAAGCCCGACAGTTAGATCAAGGCTTAGAATTTGCCCGTCAGGCCCAACGTCAAGTCGAGGCGATTTTAGCTAAGTATCCCGACCTGTTTCCACCGCAAGAGCCCTTACGCTTGGAATTAGATTTCGTATTGCAACACGAAGCCACGCTCAAGGTTTGGAGTCCACTTTTAGAAAAGAACCTTTTACCCGTACCGACGTTAGCTGGCTTGCGACTTTATCGCAGCGAAGTATCGCAAGCCCTCTATGCTGCCGTGATGGGGAATAATCCGAGTGCACAGGTCCGTGAAAGTAACCCGGTCGACTCAGTGGCCTACGAGGATGCGGCCAAGTTCTGCACCCAATTGGGATGGTTGTTAGGTCAAAAAGTTCGGTTACCGACGGCCCAAGAATTTCAAACTGCCTGTGGGACTTGGGACCCCAAAAAGCTTTCTACCCAAGCGTGGATTTTTGAAAACACGGACGGGCTGACGCCTCGTCCGACGGGCCAAGCTCAGCCCAATGCTGCCGGTTTTCAGGATTTATTAGGTAATGTAGAAGAATGGAGTTGGGCCCCGGAAGGGGAAAGCGCCTGGGCGGTAGGGGGTAGTGTAGCTTGGACGCCTGTATCGGCTTTCCCGCAGCGGAAACTTTTAAAACGGGAGAAAAGTCGACTCCTGGGCTTTCGCTTCCTTATAGATGAGACCCCAGCCGGGCTTACCCCCTCCCGATGAGCACCCTCTCTCCCCGTCAACCTCCCAGTTTCTGGGGACGTCTTGGTTTTTTCAGTTTCGTTTATGGAGCTCTTGCGGCGTTGTCTCTTTGGTTCTCCTATGAAATTCGTTTCGGGGGCAGCCACTTGCTCATTGGTTCGGACTTAAAACTGCAAGATGGGTTTCTTGATCAGCAGCGGTGGAGTGCGTTGCTTTGGGTGGTCCCGTTAAAAATCATCCTGCTAGGTTTTTTGGGTCAGTTCCGCGGGGTGTTTTATTATTTCCGACTGCATGAAGCCCTGCGCATGGCCGCGGCGTTAGTGCTCGCGGCATTAGTGATGATGCTCCTCCCCAACTTCACGGGCGGGATTCATTACACCAACCCTTGGGGCGTGCCGCGGAGTTTGGTCCTGATGGATTTTAATTTATCCTTATTACTCTTTGTCGGTTTCCGCGTGGTGATTCGGGCGTTACGTGAACGGTTTTCCGAACGGGCTAAATCGGGGGCGACGGTTTTAGAACGTCTCGCGATTGTCGGTGCGGGCCAAGCGGGCGAACAACTCGCCACGGATTTGTTTACGCGCCGGGGCCATGGCTTAGAACCCGTTTGCTTCTTGGATGATGATGTGGCGAAACATGGTTTAGAGATTCACGGTTTACCGGTGATTGGGTCGCCAGATTTAATTCCGCAATTAGCGGAAAAATATAATATTACCGAAGTGATTTTGGCCTTACCGGTAACGAGTGCCAAGCGTGTGCAGGAATTAACGAAGCTTGCGACCACCCACGGCTTGCGGGTGTTGGCGGTGCCTTCGATGACGGATCTAGCGAAAGGGAAAATTCGCGCCACGGATTTACGCCCGGTTTCCGTGGAGGATTTATTAGGTCGCCCGCCCGCCAAGCTGGATGATGCAGCGATTGATCAGATGCTGCGGGGCCGAACGGTTTTAGTCACGGGTGCTGGAGGTAGTATTGGCCAAGAGTTGTGTCGCCAAGTCGCCGCTCGTTTGCCTAGCCGCCTTATCCTCGTAGATCAGTGCGAAGTTTTACTCTATCAAACTGAGCAAGAATTAATCCAAGCTGGCGCCGGGGCTTTGATCACCCCGTTGATTGCAGATATCACCGACGAAAAACGGATGCGTCAGGTGTTCACGTGGTTTAAGCCTTCGATTATTTTGCACGCCGCGGCGCATAAGCACGTCCCCTTGATGGAAGCCCAGCCTGGTGAGGCTCTGAAAAATAATACGCTGGGTACGGCATTATTAGCGGAACTGGCCAGCGAAGTGCAGGCGGAGAAATTTATTTTAGTTTCTTCGGACAAAGCGATTAACCCCACCAATGTTATGGGTGCATCCAAGCGCTTGGCGGAGTTGGTGATTCAAGGCATGCAATCGCGTCCTGATAACGTGACGCAATTTTTAGCCGTGCGCTTTGGTAATGTCCTAGGCTCTTCGGGTTCAGTCATCCCGATTTTCCGCAAACAGATTGCCTCCGGTGGACCGGTCACGGTTACCCACCCCGAAGTGAAGCGTTACTTTATGACGATTCCTGAAGCAGTGGGGCTCGTCTTGCAAAGTGCGACCCAGGGACAGGGGGGAGATATTTTAGTTTTAGAAATGGGTCAGCCCCTGCGAATCCTCGATGTTGCTCGCCAACTCATTGAACTCAGTGGGTTCCGTCCGGACGTGGATATTGAAATTAAAATTGTCGGTTTGCGGCCCGGTGAGAAGTTGGTCGAGGAATTGCAGCATGTCGGGGAGCAATACCATACCACGGGACATCCGCGAATTTTCCGCTTTTTAGGCAAAGCCCCCGTTTATACCCAACTCCAGCCGATGTTGTCACGGGTGGAGGCATTGGTGACCTTGGAGCGGAACCAGTGTAAGCAGGGAATTAAGGAGTTAGTTCCCGAGTACTTACCTTTCTTGGATTAGTTTGACGCTTCGGGCTTCACAGTGAGGCCGAGAATTGCACTGTCTAAGCATGGCTTCCTCTTCTGCCACGCCTCTCGTCGGAATTATCATGGGCTCCCAATCGGACTGGGAGACGATGGTGCACGCCGCGGATACGTTAAAACTTTTAAAAGTACCGTTTGAAGCGGAAGTGGTCAGTGCCCACCGCACGCCTTTAAAATTAAAAGACTACGCCCTCGGGGCACGTCGCAAGGGTTTGAAGGTTATCATCGCTGGTGCCGGTGGAGCTGCTCACTTGCCCGGTATGGCCGCCGCGATGACGTCGCTGCCTGTCATGGGTGTTCCCGTGACTTCAAAAGCTTTAGATGGCATCGATTCTTTACTCTCCATTGTGCAAATGCCTGCCGGGATTCCCGTGCATACTTTTGCCATTGGCCGGGCTGGTGCCATCAACGCCGCTTTGGGCGCGGTCGCGATTTTGGCCTTAAGCGATAAGGCCTTGGCCCTCCGCTTGGATGAGTTTCGGGCTGAACAAACCAAGAAGGTTTTAGATCATCCGATTCCCGGTAAAAAAGGTAAAAAGCGCTAAGTCATGGAATCGCCCCTATTACCTGGAGGTACGATTGGCATTCTTGGTGGCGGCCAGTTGGGTCGGATGTCTGCAATCGCCGCTCGTCGGATGGGTTATAAAGTTAAAACCTTTGATCCCTCGGCCACGGCTTGTGCCGCTGCCGTAGCGGATGACCATACCACAGCGGAGTGGCAAGATCGAGCGGCCTTGACGCGCTTTGCTCAAGATTGTGGACGGATTACTTTAGAGTTTGAAAACATTCCGCCGGCGACGGTGGAGTGGGTGGCTCAGAGTGTCCCGGCGCACCCTTCGGCGAAGGTATTAGCGACTTGTCAGAATCGCCGTCGGGAAAAGGAATTTTTAAAAGCTGCTGGCATTCCTTGTGCACCGTTTGCAGTGGTAACTTCGTTGGCAGAATTAAAGCAAGCGACGCAAAGCATTGGCTTCCCCTGCGTCCTTAAGACTGCGGATTTCGGTTATGATGGGAAGGGACAAGTTAAGTTGCCCGATGCTTCGGCTGATTTAGCCGCGGCTTGGGAAAAAATGGGTGGTGCCGTGGGGGTGTTGGAAGGCTGGATTCCTTTTCAGATGGAAATTTCGGTGATCGTGGCTCGCACGGTCGATGGTCGGACGGCGGTTTATGACCCCGCCGAAAATATTCATCGTCACCATATTTTACATTTTTCGATTTCGCCCGCTCGCATCCCGGCACCTCTATTACAGACGGCGAAAAACCTGGCTTTAGAAATTGCGCAGAAGATTGAATTGGTGGGTCTACTCGCCGTGGAGATGTTTGTTTGCGATGGCAAAATCTTGGTCAATGAGTTGGCCCCGCGGCCCCACAACAGTGGCCACCAAACGTTTGATGCCCACCAGACTTCGCAATTTGAACAACATATTCGCGCGGTTTGCGGTCTACCTTTAGGTGGCACTGAACCCTTAGTCCCTTCGGTCATGGTCAACCTCTTGGGCGATTTATGGCACGGCGGCCAAGCACCCGATTGGACTAAAGTTTTAAACGATCCTTCGGCCAAGTTACACCTTTACGATAAAGGTAAAGCTGCCCCTGGTCGTAAGATGGGTCACTTCACCGTCACGGCTCCCACCTTGGCAGAAGCCTTGCAACGCGCGGAAAAGATTTTTGCCGCGCTCGAGCGTTCAGGAAAGTAATTCGGGCTTGCGACGAAAGAGCGCGAGCGGGATTTGACCTAACGAGAAGAAAAGCAGAATGGCTTGGAAGACCGGGATGCGGGCTTTTTGACCCATGCCTTGCGCGATGTAATTTTTGGCCATCACTTCGGAAATCATCGCAAAGGCAAAGAGGATGGAAAAGAGGCAGACCAGCGCGAACCAGCGATACCAGTTTTTATCTTCCGAGGTTTTTTGCCAAGGCAGGCAGAGTAAAACGGCATAACCTAGGAAGAAATAATTTTCGGCGGCAAGGGCCCCGGGAAAGGTTACCCGGCTCGGTTCCCAGCGAGGCGAGAGGTGTAAGAAACCGAATTGGAAACCGCCGGAGAATTCCAGCACGGCTAAATAAAAGCACAGGGCAGCAAAGGCGTACGTCGCAACTTGGCTGTATTGGAGACTGCGAACGGTTTTGGGATTCATGGTTTTAAACTTTTAAAGGGCGGAAGAGGGCGACATCGCACCATTCACCCATGATGCGGCTATCGACCGCGGTGGTGGGGCCCCAAGCTTCTTGGGCCTTGGTGAAGAAATGCTGCCGCACACTCTCTTGTTCTTTAGCTAAAATGCCACTCAACGCTAACACCCCGCCAGGTTGTACCGCGGCTAAAAGGTTGTCGGTGTAAATGCAGAGCACATCGCTGATGATATTGGCCAATACGACGTCCGTTGGGCCAGTGATTTGAAACCCTTCTTCCAGCCCCGCATGATGGAAACTCAAGGGTGCATCGGTTAATTGGTTTTCAGCTTGGTTTGCGATACTCACGCGCACGGCCTCAGGATCGCGGTCAAATCCAACGGTTTTTTTGCAACGCAACTGCGCCGCCGATAGTGCTAAAATCCCAGAGCCACAACCAGCATCGGTGACCGTGACGTGATGCGCCGCATGGGTTGCTAAATAATCTAAGAGACGAATGGCACAAAGTCGCGTGGTGGGGTGATCTCCGGTGCCAAAGGCTAAACCTGCATCAAACCAAATCACCGCCGCTCCGGCAGGGACTTGGTAGGTTTGGCGCATCCATGCAGGAACCCAATGTAGGTTTTGATACTCCCAAGGCTTGAGGTGCTCCTTGTAGGCTTCTTTCCAGTCTTTATCTTCGAGAACGGTAGATTCGAAAGTCTCGGGAAGTTTTTTGAAAGCTTTTCGCAGTTCAGCCCAAGTGCTTTCGGCTTCGGCTTGGTTCTCAAAGTAACCCATGACGAAGTGCGGCTTCCCCGGGCCTTCATGGAAGAGCATCCACGAAGAACGGGTTAGTTCACAGAAGTGATCTTCTAAGGGCTGGACGAAGTCTTCGTGAATGGGGCAACGGATTTCAATCATCGGGAAGGGAGTTCTAAACTGAGCCGAGCAATGATTTCAGGGAGCAGGGCGTGCTCCGCTGCATGGATTTTGTCGGCAAAGGATTCTAAAGTATCGTCGGGGGTGCGGACCACACGGCGTTGGCCGAGGTGACCACCAGCATCGATTTGGGCATTCACCCAATGCACGGTACAGCCGCTTTCGGGCACGCCGGCTCGCCAAGCCTGACCAATCCCGTCTAATCCTGGAAAAGCGGGTAAGAGGCTCGGGTGCAGGTTGATGATGCGACCCGGGAAGGCGTTGAGCAGCGGAGCTTTGATGACCCGCATCAAACCCGCCAAGACGACTAGGTCCACTTGGGCAGCTTGTAAGGTCTCAGCCCAGACCTGTTCGCGTTCGGGACTGAATTTGGTTTTAAAGGGACCGGGATCGAGGAAAAGCGCAGGCACTTGATACTTCGGACCCAGTTCTAACATCTTCGCGTGGGGCAAATCACAAAAAATTCCCACCACTTCAGCTTTTCCGAGCTGGCCATTTTTTTGGGCACGTAAGATCGCATCGGCATTAGAACCACGACCCGAACCAAGGAGGGCGACGCGCATGCACCGTACGCTGTGAAACACCATCAGTCCTGCAATGCAATTTAGTACCGGGTAAATTTTGGGAGAAAGTTAAAATCTACCTTTGAACCAAAGTCTAAATCCCGAATGATGGCTGCGTTCACCATGATTCATCGTCGGGATTTTTTACGACTTACCACCTTAGGCACTTTGGGAGTCACGGCTTTTCCAGGATGTGCGGCCACCCCGACGAAAACGACTACACCGCTGACCACGGCCGCTGTCACCGCTCCACCGGTGGCTCCTGTCGCGTCAACAGGTCGCGTGGCTTTGGGGATTGATGTTTTAGAGTCACAGGCGTTTGCGTCGCTACGTGGCGTGCGCTGTGGCTTAGTCACTCACCGGGCGGGCGTGAATGGTGCTGGTTTGCGCACGGTGGATGTGTTAGCCCGGGCTCCTGGCGTGCGGTTAGCCAAACTTTTTGGCCCCGAGCACGGTATCGATGGTAATGCTCCCGCCGAAGCCGTGATCAAGAACGCCAAGGATGCACGTACCGGTTTGCCGATTTATTCTTTGTATGGAGCCACGCGTCGTCCCACCGCCGAGATGTTGGATGGGCTCGATGCCATCGTGATTGATTTTCAAGACATCGGTTCACGTTCTTATACTTATATTAGTTGTATGCGGTATGTCATCGAGGCGTGCTTTGCCCTCGAGCGTCCGATTCGCGTGATTGTGTTAGATCGTCCTAATCCTATCGGCGGGGAAAAAGTAGATGGTTCGATGTTGGATTATAAATGGCGCAGTTATGTCGGGGCTTATGTGATGCCTTACGTTCATGGGCTCACCATTGGCGAAATCGCACGCTGGGCGGTGGCCACGCCCGGAGTGTTGGAGTTAGACGATGTGAAACGTCGCCGCGGGGTTTTAGAAGTCATCCCCATGCACGGTTGGAATCGTTCGATGACCTGGGATAAAACGGGATTAAATTGGGTGCCAACCTCACCGCGGATTCCAACCCCTCAGGCGGCTTTGGGTTATGCGATGGTTGGTCTAGGCTGTATGGTCGGAGAATTTAGCCATAGTTTCGGTGAACAATTCCCGTTCCGTTTCGTGAAATACAGCCGTCGGAAATCGGCCGACGTGGTGGCCGCTTTGGGGAATGCGGTACCGGGATTATTATTAGAGCCGCGGACGATGCCCGACGGCACCCAGGGCGTTTATGTGGCGGTGAACGATTGGGCCAAACTCCATCCCACGGCGTTGTCTTATCATATGATGCGCCAAGCGTGTCTTTGGGAGACGCCCAACCCTTTCACGCAACTCTCCAAGAACGATCACGACTTATTTATTAAACACGCCGGCAGCGAAGCCTTCTTCGAAGACTTACGTGCCCGCGGCGGTAATATCGACCTCTCGCGCTGGTTGGCCCAATGGCAAAATGACGCCGAGAACTTCCGAGCCCGCACGGCGCCTTACCGACTCTACGCTTAGTTAGTAAGCGCGACCTTCGCGCTTCTCCCAGTAATTAATAAAGGCACGATTTAAAACGCCGAGGCCGCCTGGGGTCGGGTAGTTGCCCGTGAAATACCAGTCGCCCAAATTATGCGGACAAGCTTTGTGGAGGGAGCTGATTTTTTGGAAGACCAAAACTAATTCACCCTTCCAGCCAGATTTGACCGGGTAGACGAGCTCCGCGGCCTTCGCCGCAATCTCTTGTTCGGTGAACGCATCGTAAAGACGCTTCACGTGATTTTGCATTTCGCCGGCCGGCTTTTTGGCTTGGGCCAAACAGTCTTCGTAAATTTCCCGCAAGAGATCTTGCATGCCACGATCCTTGCAAAGGGCCACGGTGGCTTGGAAGGCGAGGAACTTACCCATCTCCGACATATCAATCCCGTAGCAATCGGGGTAACGAATTTGTGGAGCGGTGGAAGCGATGACGATGCGCTTGGGATTGGGGCGAGCGAGGATGCGCAGGATGGATTGGCGTAAGGTCGTCCCGCGCACGATGGAGTCGTCAACGCAGACTAAAGTATCTTCCGGCCGCACGGCGCCGTAAGTGATGTCATAAACGTGCGAAGCCATCTGCACGCGGTTTTTCTCTTGGGAAATAAACGTGCGTAGTTTGACGTCTTTATGCGCAATCTTTTCGCCACGGGGCCAACCGCCGAGCACCAAGCGATCAATCATGGCAGCATCGAGCGTGCCTTGACGTTGTGCTTGTAAAAGCGATTCGCGGACTTGTGAACGGCGACGCAGACGCAGTTCTTCCATTAAACCATACCACGCAATTTCAGCCGTATTAGGAATGTAAGAGAAAATGGCGTGATCGTGGTCTCCTTGAATTTGAGTCAATACATCATCGGCCAATGCTGCCCCGAGGGCTTTGCGCTCGGCGTAAATTTCTGGGTCATTACCGCGCGAGAAATAGATGCGCTCAAAGGAGCAAGCCCGGCGAGTGCTGGGGGCGTGAATCGCTTCGATGGAGTGGCGGCCATCCGCCTTCATAATTAAAGCGTGACCTGGCTTCAGCTCTTGGACGTCGTTTTGGTTAACACCGATAATGGTCATCAACGCCACGCGTTCAGAGGCGACCGCAAATAAGTCTTCGGTTTGCACGAACCAACAGGGACGAATCCCGCTAGGGTCGCGGAGCACGAAGGAGTCGCCGTTACCAATTAACCCAGCGATAGCATAGCCACCATCCCAGTTTTTGGCGGCTTTGCGTAGAACGTTTCCGACATCGAGGTGTTTGGAGATTTCCGCTTGGACCACGGTGCCATCCGGCCCCTGGTCTTTAAAGGCGCGGAAAAGCCGATCGTGTTCTTCGTCTAACCAGAAACCAATCTCTTCGAGAATCGATTGGGTATCGGTGGAATAAATCACGTGCGCCCCGCGTTCGGTGAGCGAGGCGTTTAATTCAGAGGTGTTGGTCAGGTTGAAATTACCTGCCACCAGTAAGTTGCGGGTCGGCCAAATAGATTTCCGGGCGTAGGGGTGACAAGAGACCGAATCAAAGTTACCCGAAGTTCCGTAGCGAAGGTGGCCGAGGAGCAGTTCACCCCCGAAGTCGAAGTGACGCTTTACGGTTTCGGGGAACTCCGGGACAATGACCGCTTCGCGCATCTTATCCGAGTAGTTCTTAATTTGGCGGGTGAAGATTTGCGTCAATCCCTGGGCGCCGATTTCGCGGTCGCGGAAGAGGAAGGCTTCACCGTTCTCCGCCCCAATTTTAACACAACCGATACCGGCCCCGTCTTGGCCTCGGTTATGTTGCTTTTCCATCAATAGGAAAAGTTGGTTAAACCCGTGAAGCGGCGTGCCGTATTTTTCCTGATACCATTTCAGGTCCTTGGTCAGTCTTACAAGGGCAATGCCACATTCGTGCCTTAAAGAGTCGCTCATCGCAGGCTTAAATCTTGTCGGCTCAGCGCGCGTCCTGTCCAGCGCTTACTATTAAGATATTAAGAACGTAAAACGCGGTCCAACCGTGCCAAACTTTCGCCAATTAGCCCGGCCATGTCGGTTTGCTGGCGAAAAGCGGGGTCGCGGTGATATTCCGCCAAACCATCGGCCAATTCTTGAGCCTTTTCGGGGGTGGTGAGCGGATTGGCTCGCATGGCCGAAAGCAGGTCTTTGACGCGATCGGGGGCGGCGAGGTGTCGGCGGTGAATTAGGGATTGCTCTTCGCGACGGTATTGGGCGGCCGAAGCGGCGTTAATGTGCTTGGCACACAATTGGGCAAAGGGGCGATTTTCTTTAAAAGAGCCAGGAAGGTAAAAGCGTAACCGCCCGTCATAAGATTGTTGGTCAAAGTCCATCGCTCGGACGCGGATAGCCGTGGCGTCGAAATCGGGCGTGACGGCGATGACGAAGTTATAGGCCCGCATGTCGCCGAGGAGGCGGACGAGGCAGCGTTCTTCGAATTTGATGAGTTCTTTGGCTAAACGAACCGGGTGGTGGCTATCCGCGGCGAGCCAATGGGAAGCAAAGATATCGCCGGGGATCCCCGTGACATGTTCTTCCACCAATGTGTCGCCCCACGTCAAATAAAGCATTCGGTTGGGAGACAGTAGGTGTTCGAGCTCTAACCCGCAGACCCGCGAGGCGTCGGCAATCTTAACGTAGAAGTAATCGTGGTTCTCGTTGTAGGCGTTGACGATACGGATGCGGAAGGGTTGGGAATTGCCGAAGGAGCAGAAATCCACGCGATCGACGTAGACGTGACTAAAAACTTTCATCCCGCCCTCACCGCGGAGGAGGGCGTAGGTTTCTAGTAGCCCTTGGGAGAGCCGATCCATTTCTTCGCGAGGGTAGGCGACCGTTTCCCAAAGCGTGTCCTTACCTCGTTCTAAGAGAGGCATCGCTGCGGTGAAGTGCCGGAGTTGGGCGTAGGTGATGGGCAGGGCGACTTCGCGACCTTCGCGTGCTAAGTAGGCCCGTAGCTCTTCGCCAATGGGGTACGCGGGCTTACGATTCGTACGTTTAAATTCCGCTTCCGTGCCCCCCGTATCCATGGCGTTTAATCCAGGTTGGGTTTAAATTGCGTCTCTTCGATAATCATTTGCAGCGGACTATCGGGATGGCATTCGGCGCGGTAAGCGATGAAGCCTCGGCGGTGCTGGTCCCAAATCGGCCACAGCAGTTGGCGGTCGGTGGGCGGAATCGCCAAGGTATCGATTTCCTCTCTTTTATAGAAGGCGAAGTGACCTTCATCAATCGTTGAAGGCAAGGCCGCGAGAGGCTGGCGGCAATCGAAGAGGAACATCAACCAATGCGCTTGGCCTTCGTAGCCTTTTTCCGAAATCATCCCAAACAGGTGCAAGTCACGGGTCGTAATCTTCAGTGCGGTTTCTTCAAACACTTCGCGCACGGCGCATTCAAAAGGCGATTCGCCAGTAGCCATTTCCAATTTTCCGCCGGGAGGGCTCCAGCAGCCTTGATTAGGAGCCTTGGTACGTTGAATGAGGAGCAGGCGCCCTTGCGCATCCTTGAGGAACACCAGGACACTGATTTTAAAGGGTAGGGAGACGCCAGAGGCCATGAGATAACGGTGGCAGAGCCCGAGCTGAGCTCAACCTTCGATTATTTTTAGGCTAAGATGGTATCGATGGCTTTAAGTTCCGTTGCCGTAAAGGGAGCCGAGAAAGCGGCGGCAACGCACTGTTCGAGTTGGCTGACCTTGCTGGCACCAATAATTGCCGAAGTCACCCGGGGATCTCGCAACACCCAAGCAATGGCCATGGAAGCTAAGGGCTCGCCGCGTTGTTCGGCGATTTTCCCCAGCGCGCGGACTTTGGCTAATTTATCTTCGCTCACTTGTTCGGGGCGAAGGAAGCCGTGTACTTTGCCCGCTCGGGCATCTGCGGGAATACCTTGGAGGTAACGATTGGTTAGGAGACCTTGTGCTAAAGGCGAGAACACTGCACAGCCGATACCTTCTTTTTGTACCGTGTCTAATAATCCAGCTTCGGGAGTCCGCTCAAACATACTGTACTTAGGTTGATGGACGACGCAGGGAGTTCCTAGGTCGCGTAAAAGTGCACAAGCCTTGGCGGTGTCGGCTGCATTATAATTAGAAATCGCCGCATAAAGCGCCTTACCGCTTTTGACCGCGTGGGCGAGGGCGCCCATGGTTTCTTCCATCGGTGTGTTGGGGTCGCGGCGGTGGCTGTAGAAAATATCTACATAGGGTAAGCCAAGGCGACGGAGCGATTGATCGAGTGAGGCGAGTAAGTATTTACGCGAACCAAAATCACCATGTGGGCCAGGCCACATCGTGTAGCCAGCCTTGGTGGAAATAATCAGTTCATCGCGATAGGCTTTCAGGTCTTCACGCAGGAAGCGGCCCATGGTTTCTTCCGCACTCCCAGGCACTGGACCGTAATTATTAGCTAAGTCGAAGTGTGTAACACCTAAGTCAAAAGCACGTAACGCAATGGCGCGGGCATTTTGATAATCATCGACGCTTCCGAAGTTATGCCAGAGCCCTAAGGCGATTTTAGGGAGGTGCAGTCCTGATTTACCGCACCGCACTTGGAAGTTGGCTGGGGTGTAACGGTTAGGATTGGCGGTATACATGACGATAATCAAGCGGGGGTGCTGGAAATTGACCAGCGACAAATGAAAGCCAGCACGCGTCTTTCAGGGCTCGGGGTGATGATTATTTTACACGATGTCTAGAAATGACCGCCTCCGCCGGGGGGTGTTACCTTTTTTTGTCCAAAACTTAACAGATTACCGATTGGCCCATGCCACCGCCGATGATTGGCACGCCCGATGCTCAAGTGGAGATGCTAAACGCACACACATATGAATACACGCAACCAACTCACGGCTACCTTCTTGGTCGCCGCTTCCACCCTGACGGCGCTCGCGGATGCTCCCGCTGCTGCAACGCCTGCATTGACCTTTGATGGCTATGCAGTCGCGACGGCAACGAGTTCGACCACGGCCGGCGCTTCGACGACTACCATGGATCTCAATGCTGCTAAGTTCGGGGTGCACTACACCTCTGGCAACATTGCCGCTTATGGTAGCGTCTATTATAATGGTACGCAAACCAACGTGCTCGATGCTTACGCCACGATCACCGAAGGTGCGACGGCCGTCACCGTTGGTAAGTTCCTCAGCTACCTGGGCTACGAAGCCTTTGATATTCCTAATATGAACCAAATTACCTATGGTAATGGTGGTTTAATTGGTGGCCCAATCCCTGCTTACCACTCCGGCGTGAAGGTGGATTATACCGGTTCGGCTTTTGGTGCTGGCGCTGCGGTGGTGGATTCGATCTACGGCGACACGCTCTATAAGGGCGACGGCGACTTAAAGAAGCCTGGTTTAGAAGCTTACGTCACCTACAAGGGTATCAAGGACACGCAAATCTGGTTCGGTATCGCCGATGAAGTTGCCACTTCCACGCGCGTTTACGACCTCTGGGTCCAGTATAACATCAATAAGACCGATACCATCGCCGTAGAAGCGCTCTACAAAGACACCGCCGGTTATGATTGGTTGGTTGAATACGTGAAGGCCCTTTCGCCTAAGTGGTCTTTGACCGCCCGGGTTTCTGGTGATGGTGCGACGCACTACTATTCGGCCTTAGAAGGTTACAATAACACCGGTGCCAAAACCACGGACGTTAAACTCACCTTAGCTCCTAGCTACTCGTTCAACGATCACTTCCTGATCCGCGCCGAGGTTTCCTACATCAACTACACCAACTACACTGCCAGCTCGACGACCTTCTTCGGAGCGCAAAGCATCCTGAAGTTCTAAGAGCGGCGAAACACCAAGCTTCCCGCCATGAATATACCACGTCTGAGCAGTATCCTCACCGTCGGGGCTTTGGCCCTGGCTACCCTCGTTTCGCCTGTGAAGGCGGAAGAAACCGTTAAAGTCGGTGTCCTGCACTCGCTCTCTGGCACGATGGCGATCAGCGAAACGTCGCTCCGCGACGTCTTGCTGTTCACCTTCGACGAAATCAATGCCAAGGGCGGTGTCTTAGGTCGCAAGATTGAGCCCGTCGTGGTCGACGGTGCTTCGAACTGGCCGCTCTTCGCCGAAAAAGCGAAGCAGTTGCTCGAGCAAGATCACGTTGCCGTAACCTTCGGTTGCTGGACGTCGGTCTCGCGCAAGTCCGTCTTGCCGGTCTACGAAAAGAACAATGGTCTGTTGTTCTACCCAGTGCAGTACGAAGGTGAAGAGGAGTCGAAGAACGTGGCCTACACGGCGGAAGCGGTTAACCAACAAGCCACCCCAGCGGTAGACTACTTGCTCGCACAAGGCGTGAAGAAGTTCTACCTCTTGGGCTCGGACTACGTCTACCCTCAAACCACCAACTTGGTGTTACTCGAGTACCTCTTGAGCAAAGGTGTACCTATCGAGAACATCGGTGGCGGTTTCCGGAAAGACGCTTCGGGTAAGATCATCTCGGCTGGTAAGTACACGCCCTTCGGCCATACCGACTACCAACAAATCGTTGCGGAAATTAAGCAATTCGCAGCGGGTGGTGGCGCGGCCGTGGTGAGCACGCTGAATGGTGATACGAACGTGCCCTTCTTCAAAGAGTATGCAGCTTCGGGTTTAACGGCTGAAACTTGCCCAGTGGTTTCCTTCTCGATCTCGGAAGACGAGTTCCGTGGGTTACCTGCTGACAAGCTGGTCGGTCAACTCGGTTGCTGGACCTACTTCCAATCCATCAAGTCGCCTGCGAACAAGAAGTTCGTGGCTGATTTCCAAGCATGGTTGGCTAATAGCACGGTTCCAGGTATCGTTAAAGAAGGTCGCGTGACCTGCTCCCCGATGGTCCTCTCCTACGACGGTGTCTACCTCTGGAAGGCTTGCGTAGAAAAAGCGGGTTCCTTCGATGTGGATAAAGTCCGCGAAGCTTGGAAGTCTGGCGTCAGCTTCAATGGCCCAGGCGGTAAGGTTACCACGCAGCCCAACATGCACCTCACCAAGAACGTGTTCATCGGTGAGACGAAGGCCGACGGTCAGTTCAAGATCCTGAAGTCCTTCGATGACGTGTACGGTGAGCCCTGGTTAAAAGGTAAGTTCAAATAAACCAAAGAATTGTCGGTTGTCGGTGCTTCATAGCGAGGGCGGGTCTGCGAGGACCCGCCCTCTTCCTTTTTCAAGTTTGGCACATTAGTTGCTGATAAGTAATCATGGTCCGACTGTTTTTAATTCAAACGTTCCTCTGGTTGGCTTGCGGCACGGTAGCCGAAGCCCAAGACGCGCGTCATGAAATCGCCGCAGCGACGCTCCTAAAGGGCGAGGCAGCCCAAATTAAGGCCCTTAATGGCCTGATGGGTCAGGCGGACGACGCGATTTTCCCGCTTTTAGAGGCCTGGCGAAAGGACCGGTTGTTCTTATATGAAGCGAACGGTAAAACGGTGCCGGTTTTGTTAGTGGGTGCTAAAGATAAAGAGGGAATGCAAGCAGCGGAGCGTATTGATACCGGTAAGCCGTTGGTGGATGAAAAAGGGGCGGTTATTCGCTTAAATGCTGAGGATTTGAATGCGGTAGCCCACTCAGCCAACTTGCGGCGCGTGATGAAGGCGGTCTTAGATTTAACGGATTTAGCCTCTCCAGAGCCAGCAAAACGCCGCAGTGCCTTAGCTGCTATCGGCCAAGCTCAACAATTGGAGAAATTACCCGCGTTAGAGAAACGTTTAGCGGTAGAAAAGGACGCGGATGTTCTTGCGGCTCTACATGAAGCCATCGCTTTGGTGCGTTTAAAGTCACCTGATCGTGCCGTCAAAGTTGCCGCCCTGAAGGAGCTTGAACAAATTCAGTCACTCGCGAGTACGGATTTCATAGCGACTGTTGAAAAAGAAGCAAAATTAGCCAAAGACGAAAATTTAGCAGCACATGCCCATACGACCTTGCTGGCGGTTAATCGGCATCGCTCGGTGGTTGACTTCGGCGGCACGCTTTTCCGCAGTTTAAGCTTAGGAAGTATTCTGCTCATCGTGGCGTTAGGTTTGGCGATTACCTTTGGTTTGATGGGGGTGATTAACATGGCCCACGGCGAGATGATCGCCATCGGTGCCTACACGACTTATGTCGTCCAAAATGTTTTTGCGGCGGGCCTAGCACTGTCACCTTTTGGTTTCTCGGTGATGATTCCCGGCCTCCACGCCACAGGTTGGTTTAAAGAATCTTATTTCCTCTTTGCCCTGCCTTTAAGTTTCCTCACCGCCGCCGTCGCCGGGATTCTTTTAGAGCGTGGCGTCATTCGTTTCCTCTACCGCCGTCCTTTAGAAAGTTTATTAGCCACGTGGGGCGTATCGCTCTTACTGCAACAACTCCTGCGTTTAACGTTCGGAGCTAACAATGTCCAAGTCGGCAGCCCCTCTTACTTGAGTGGCAATTGGGTCGTGGCCGATATCTTGTTGGGTTGGAATCGCATCTTCGTTATCGCGTTTGCTGCCCTGATTGTGTTCGGCGTGTGGTTATTATTAACGAAAACGCCCGTGGGATTATTGATTCGGGCGGTGACGCAAAACCGGGCCATGGCCTCTTGCATGGGCGTGCGTACGGAACGAGTGAACACGCTGACTTTTGCACTCGGGAGCGGTTTAGCGGGTTTGGCCGGTGCCTTCCTCAGCCAAATTGGCAACGTCGGTCCGTCGCTTGGCCAGTCTTACATCGTCGATAGCTTCATGGTAGTCGTGGTCGGCGGCGTGGGCAATTTAGTCGGGACCATCATCAGTGGCCTGGGCATCGGGTCGTTCGATCAATTCGTCCAGCAGTATTCTCCAAGTGTCGCCGGGGCTTTGACCGAAGTACCTTGGGTCGGCGGTTTTCTCCAAAACCTCGCGCAAGATTCGGCGGTGTTCGGCAAAATCTTAGTGCTCTGTGCCATCATCCTCTTCCTGCAATGGCGCCCCTCGGGGCTCTTCGCCGTGCGCTCCCGTAACCTCGACTAAGTTCCTTTATGCCTGAAGCACCTGAAAATCCTTTAAGTCCCCCGCCGTTGAGCAATTCCACGGCCGGCATCTTGGCGTTCGCCGCCGGCGCGATGTTGATTCTCCCGGCGTTGGATGCCGGCGGGGTGATTGACCACTTCACGCTCAATTTGTGGGGCAAATATTTTTGTTATGCCTTGTTGGCGTTGTCGGTCGATTTGCTCTGGGGTTGGACGGGCTTACTTTCCCTCGGCCAGGCGCTGTTCTTTGCGCTCGGGGGTTACATGCACGGGATGTATTTGATGCGCATGATTGGGACGCAAGGCCAATACCATAAGCCTATTCCTGACTTCTTGGTTTTCTTAGGTTGGACGGATCTGCCGGCGTTTTGGAAACCGTTTGATCAGTTCACCTTTGCCATGGCGATGGTCTTTTTCCTGCCCGGGATTTTGGCCTTCCTCTTTGGTTGGTTGGCGTTCCGCTCGCGCATCAAAGGGGTTTACTTCTCCATTCTGACGCAGGCCCTGACTTACGCGGGGGCGCTGATTTTCTTCCGCAACAACACCTTGATGGGTGGTAATAATGGTTTTACCGACTTTAAAGAGGAGTTGGGTTTTGCCTTACGTGAACCATCGACCCAGCGAGGTTTATTTGTCGCCACGGCGGCCGCCTTAGTGGGCGTGGTCATCTTCCTCCGCTGGTTAAGTGGCACGAAGTTCGGGTTGGTGCAGCGTGCGATTCGCGACGGCGAAAATCGCACGTTGTTTAGTGGCTACGCGACGCCGGCCTTTAAATTATTTATCTTTGTCATCGCCGCGATGATTGCCGCCATTGGCGGCGCATTATATGTCCCGCAAGTGGGGATTATTAATCCAAGCGATATGACGCCGGATAAATCTTTAGAAGCCATTGTCTGGGTCGCGGTGGGGGGACGTGGAACTTTAGTGGGACCTATCTTAGGAGCCGTGGCTGTGAATATGCTTAAGAGCTACGCCACGCGGGCGATGCCCGATCTTTGGCTGATTCTCCTCGGGGGTCTCTTCTTGCTGGTGGTGCTCTTCCTCCCTGGCGGCTTAGTCAGCTTGCCGGAAAAAATTCGTGGCCTTTGGAAAAAATCTACACCCGCCACTCAACCCGCATAACTCTCATGGCTCACCCATTATTAACCGTAGAGGACGTTTCCAAAACGTACGATGGCTTTAAGGCGATCACGAAACTAAATTTCTACCTATTCGAAGGCGAGTTGCGCACGGTGATTGGTCCGAATGGCGCCGGTAAATCGACCTTCTTTGACTTACTCACCGGCCGGACGCGGCCCGATGAAGGTAAAATCGAGTTCGGGACGGAAGCGAAAGATTCGCATGACTTGACCCGACTAAACGAGGTGGAAATTAACCGCTTGGGCATCGCTCGAAAGTTTCAAACGCCCAGCGTTTATACCGAGCATAGTGTGCGCGAAAACCTGGTACTTTCTTTAAGAGGTCCCCGCGGCGTTTTTAGTTCGCTGTTCCAACGGCTCTCTTCCACGGAGAACGACCGCATTGATGAACTGCTCAAGCTCATTCGCCTCGAGGCTAAAGGATCTTGGAAAGCGGGCTTACTCGCACACGGCGAAAAGCAATGGCTCGAAATTGGGATGCTTTTAGCCGCGGAACCACGGGTTCTCTTGGTGGATGAACCCGCTGCTGGGATGACCGACGAAGAAACTTATCGCACCGGCGAACTGCTGCTCTCGCTCGCGGGCAAGCACAGTTTAATTGTGGTCGAACACGACATGTCCTTCGTCCGCCAAATCGCTCGCGATGGACGCGTGACGGTGTTGCACCAAGGCACGTTGTTGTGCGAAGGCAAATTTGATGAAGTCCAAGCTGACCCACGCGTGCGCGAAGTATACCTCGGCCGCGGCAAACATGGCACCCGATGAATCACTTATTACAATTATCACAGGTGGAAGCCGATATTGGCGGCTCCCGGATTCTCCGTGGCGTTAATCTAGAAATTAAGCCTGGGGAAGTCGTGGCCCTCATGGGTCGGAATGGCGTGGGGAAGACGACGACGCTGAAAGTCATTACGGGACTCCTGCCGGTGCGCGCGGGGGCGATGGATTTTAACGGCCAATCTTTAGTCGGTAAATCCGTCGACGCCCGTGGCCGAGCTGGGTTAGGTTACGTGCCGCAAGGTCGTGATATCTTCCCTCACTTAACAGTGGAGGAGAATTTACAAATCGGCCTCGTGGTTCATGGCCGGAAAGGTGCCGATGCGCAAAAGGCTTTGGACCAAGTTTTTGGTCTATTCCCGGTTTTAAAACAAATGCTGTCGCGTAAGGGCGGGGTGCTTTCGGGTGGCCAACAACAACAGTTAGCGATTGGTCGGGCACTTTTAACGGATCCGCGGCTTTTGATTTTAGATGAACCCACCGAGGGGATTCAGCCTTCGATCATCGAGCAAATCGGCGATACCTTGAAGTTACTCAAGCAGGCTCGCCGGGTCGATGGGTCGCCGCTGTCGATTTTATTAGTCGAACAATACGTCGATTTCTGTCGTGACGTTGCCGATCGGTTCTACGCTATGGATCGGGGCGCCGTGGTCGTGTCCGGCACGATTGCTGAACTTACCGACGACGTTGTCCGCACCCACCTTCAAGTTTAACCCTCCATGCACCTTACTCCTCGCGAGCGCGAAAAATTGTTAGTCGTGGTGGCCGCTGACCTCGCCCGTCGCCGCCAAGCCCGTGGTTTAAAATTAAACTATCCCGAAGCTATTGCCATCATCACCTATGAAGTGATGGAAGGCGCCCGCGACGGGAAAACCGTAGCGGAACTGATGTCCTATGGTTCAACGATTTTACGCGAAGCCGATGTCATGGAAGGCGTAGCGAGTATGATTCACGACGTACAAGTCGAAGCCACTTTTCCTGATGGCACTAAATTAGTAACCGTACACCAACCCATCCGCTCATGAAACCTGGCGAAATCATTCCAGCTAAGGCTGAAGACTTCTTGGTGAATCAAACTTTAGCGACGCTTGAGTTAACGGTCGCCAATACGGGTGATCGTCCGATTCAGGTTGGCTCGCACTTCCATTTTGCAGAAGTTAATGAAGCGTTAAAATTCGACCGCGCGGCGGCCCGAGGCTTTCGTTTAGATATCGCCGCGGGCACGGCGGTACGCTTTGAAGCCGGTGATACCCGCACGGTGCACTTAGTCGCCCTGGCTGGGCAACGCGAAGTTTGGGGCTTCAATGGCCACATCAACGGCAAACTTTAATTACCATGAGTCATCGTTTATCCCGACGTCAGTATGCCGAAATGTATGGCCCCACGGTCGGAGATCGTGTGCGCCTTGGTGACACGAATCTTTTGGTCGAAGTCGAACGGGACTTGATCGTTGAAAAGGGCGGCTATGGAAACGAAGTAAAGTTTGGGGGCGGTAAAGTCATTCGCGATGGCATGGGACAGTCATCTACGGCGTCAGATGCCGAGTCGTTAGATTTAGTCGTTACGAATGCGTTAATTCTCGATCCCATTTTAGGGGTTATCAAAGCCGACATTGGTATCAAAGCGGGTCGTATTGTTGGCATTGGTCACGCAGGCAACCCAGGGATTCAATCGGGCTTAGGCTCCGCTTTTCCTGATCCGAAAACCGGCCAATTTAATCCGATGATTATCGGTGCCTGCACCGAAGTCCTCGCCGCGGAAGGGTGTATCGTTACCGCGGGTGGCATCGATACACATATTCACTTTATTTGTCCGCAACAAGTAGACGAAGCGGTGAGCTCTGGTATCACGACCTTGATTGGCGGCGGTACTGGTCCAGCGCACGGAACGTTAGCAACCACGTGTACTCCCGGTAAGTGGAATTTACACCGGATGTTGGAGTCGGCTGAATCTTACCCGGTACACTTTGGTTTCTTGGGTAAGGGTAACTGTTCGACGCCTGGGCCTTTGCGTGAACAGGTGCTAGCTGGTGCAATCGGACTGAAGTTACACGAAGATTGGGGGACGACTCCTGCAGCCATCGATACCTGTTTAGGAGTAGCGGATGAATTGGATGTGCAAGTGGCCATCCACACTGATACTTTAAACGAAGCTGGTTTTGTCGAAACGACCTTGAAGGCTTTCCGTGGTCGTACGATTCACACTTATCACTCTGAGGGGGCCGGGGGTGGACACGCTCCCGACATCATCCGGGTTTGTGGTGAGGCGAATGTGTTACCTTCTTCGACCAATCCCACCCGTCCTTTCACGGTCAACACCATCGATGAGCACCTCGACATGTTGATGGTCTGTCACCATTTGGATGCACGTATCCCCGAAGATGTCTCTTTTGCCGAATCTCGCATTCGCCCTGAGACGATTGCGGCCGAAGATCGCCTGCACGATTTAGGTGCAATTTCCATGATGTCGTCGGATTCGCAGGCGATGGGACGCATCGGCGAAGTCATTTGTCGCACTTGGCAAACTGCACACAAGATGAAGGAGCAGTTTGGCGTCTTAGCTGGAGGTCAGCATCCCGCTGCCGATAATTTCCGCGTCTTACGCTACTTGGCTAAGTATACCATTAACCCAGCACTGACGCATGGCATTGCGCACGTTGTAGGTTCTTTAGAAGTTGGTAAGGCCGCCGACTTCGTCGTGTTTAAACCGGCACTTTTTGGCGTGAAACCCGAGATGGTAGTTCGCGGTGGGTTTATCGCGTGGGCGAACATGGGAGATCCGAACGCTTCGATTCCGACGCCCCAACCCACATTCTATCGTCCGCAATGGGGAGGCACGGGTAAAGCGATGTCGCGCACGAGTTTCACGTTCGTCAGCGAAGCTTCCTTGGCGGACCCTCAAGGTGTGCGAAGTCTCGGGCTAACGCGCCAACTCGAAGCGGTACGTCGCTGTCGGCAGGTTTCTAAACATGACATGGTGTTGAACAACAGTTTGCCCCATATCGTCGTCGACCCTGAAACCTATCGTGTCACCGCTGACGGGGTTCACTTAACTTGCGAGCCGGCTCGAGTCTTGCCGTTAGCGCAGCGATATTTTCTCTTCTAAGTATGGCTCTCATCGTCATCCCAGCGCCTTTGAGTGAACCTCAGGCAACTTTACCAGTGGTGGCGATTAAGGCGGATCGACATGACCTCGCGCGTCGTCGGTGGCGGGCGGTGGCGGAGGACGGTCAGGAATTTGGGTTTGATTTAACCAAACCGGTACGTCACGGCCAAACCGTTTATGCCACGCCGACGCAGCGATATGTAATCCAACAACATCCTGAGCCGACATTGGTCGTGGCGTTACAGTTAGCCCCTGCCACCGCCGTGGGTTTAGGTTGGGCGTTTGGAAATTTACATTTAGAGGCTTCGTCAGAGCCGAGTTGTATGGTCGTGCCCGACACGACGGCGGCGCGACAATTGCTCGCCCGCTTGGAAATTAGCTTTACCGAAGAAGTCAGAGTATTTCGCCCCGGGCATTTTGCACGGGTGCAACAACCCCCTCATGAACTCGGACCCAGCCATCAACACGCAGGTTAATTGGCTCCTGGGTCTTATTCAGGCAGCAGATAATTTTTATCCCACGGGTGCTTATGCACATTCTTATGGTTTAGAAGGGCTCGTGGAAGCGGGCGTGGTGCACGATCGCGCCACCTTGCGTCGGTTTCTTTTGAACATGGTGCTTCCGCAATTGCACCAGATTGAAATCCCTTTGGCGACCCACGCCTGGGAAGCGTTGGGCACGGAGGACTGGAGTACGCTCCGGGAAATTTGCATACTTTCGGCTGCGCTGCGGGCCCCGCGGGAACTTCGGGAGGCCGCCGAGGCGATGGGTCGGCAACGAGCTCACTTAGCCCAACAGTTACATCCTTCGCCTCTGGCGAACACGTTTTGGAAAAAATCGCAGGAAGAAAAGTGGCCGCATTGTTTGGCGGTCGCCACCGCCTTAGAGGCTCGCCTGACGCAGGCTCCAGTCACCGCTGTTTACGCGGCGGTGATTTATGCGGCCGTGGCGGGGGTGATTGCTGCGGCGATGAAATTATTACGTTTGGGGCAGAATGGAGCGCAAACCCTCCTCACCGAAGTTTTAGCCACTGGTTCACACCTGACTCCAGCGACCACGCACCGACCGCTTCAAGCCATCGGTTGGTTTAATCCTTGGATGGATATCGCTTCTGCTCGGCATGAAACCGCCGCGGCTCGACTTTTTATTTCTTAATATGGAAACCACCACTTCACGTCGTCGGGCGCCTCGAATCGGTATCGGGGGCCCTGTTGGTTCGGGTAAAACGATGCTCTGCCTGCGACTCTGCCAAGCGTTGCGTGAGCGTTATTCTATGGGGGTCGTGACCAATGATATTTATTGTTCGGAGGATGCCGAATACTTGATTCGGCAGGCGGCTTTACCAACGGGACGCATTCGCGGCGTGGAAACCGGTGGCTGCCCCCATACGGCCATTCGCGATGACACCACGATGAATGAGCAAGCTTGCGTGGCCTTGGAGGCTGCGACGCCGGGCTTACAATTGATGTTAGTGGAAAGCGGGGGGGATAACCTTACCGCCACGTTCTCGCCCGAATTAGTCGATGCCTTTATTTACGTGATTGATGTGGCAGAGGGCGAAAAAATTCCGCGCAAGGGTGGCCCCGCGATTCGCCACAGCGATTTACTGATTATTAATAAAATTGATTTAGCGCCTTATGTCGGTGCCGACTTAAGTGTCATGGAACGAGATGCCAAAGTCCAACGCGGGACCCGACCTTTTGTTTTTTGCGATTTAAAGCGGCAGCATAACCTCGACCAAGTGATTCAATGGATTGAGCGGGAAGTTTTATTTGTGACGGCTTAAGCATGAAAGCGCTCACGGGTCATCTACACCTCCGCGCCGGCCTGACTTCGTCGGGTGATACGGCGATTGTGGCCCAATCCTTTTGTGCCCCTTTTCATTTAAGTAAGCCGCATTGGGATCCCGACACGCAGGTATTACACGCTCAAGTGGTTAATCCCACCGCTGGGATTCTGGCTGGCGATGCGTTAGACTTAGCTATCGAAGTCGAAACTGGGGCGGCTTTATTGCTGACGACGCCAAGTGCCTCACGGGTTTTTAAAATGGAAGGCGCCGAGCAGGCGACTGGCCGGCAACATTTCCGGGTGGCTGCGGGAGCTTGGTTAGAAGTTTTTCCAGAGCCCTTGGTGCCGCATGCGGGTTCGGCTTACACGCAAGAAACGTTGCTTGAAGTCGCCGCAGGCGGCGGCTTGTTCTTCGTCGATCAATTGATGCCGGGACGCCTCGCCCATGGTGAAGCTTGGAAGTGGCGTCAATTAGTCCTCGGTTTACGTGTCGAGGTAGCTGGCACGCTCCTCTTGCGCGAACGCTGGGAACAGTCTGGCGAATCTTTAGCCGCGTTGGCTTCTTTTACGGGTACGGGTCCAACGACTTGTTTTGCCAATGGAGTTTTAATTTTGCCTGCGACTGCCGAAAATGCCGAAGTGCCGACTTGGGTGACGGCCATACGTCAACTCCACCAAAATGGAATATGGGTAGGGATGAGTCAGTTACGCCAAGCGGGTTGGAGTCTGCGGGTGATTGCCCCTGACCCCTTAGCCATGCGGACGACTTTAGAAGCCGTGCGTAAAATTCTTAAGACAACTTTTCCGCGCTTAGGCTGTGGGTTGCGTCGGCCTTAGGTTGTGAGCGAACGGTCAGCAACGAGACTAAGCCCCAAACTAAGCCACCCATTAAAGCAAAGCACAAGAAGGTCGCCCCGGGATGCTGGCTTAAGTGATCAGCGGTCCAGACGAACTCGCCGCCGTCTTCATGCCCTTCGTGTCCAGGGTGAGCCCACGTGGAAGCGGTCAGGGCGACCCAAGTCATGGCGGTGAGGAGGGCGAGTTTGGTGCGAGTGCGGAAAGCGAGTTGCATGTAGAGGATTAAGCAAGGACTGTGCCGAAACTCAGCAAGCCCTACTCGGTGTTTAATTTTAAACAGCAGGGCAATGGCTCACGCGGCGGGCCGATTATTTTTTAGCGGTCGTGGTCACTTGGTTGATTGTGCCAGGGTTACAGCTAACGACTGTGCCGTCCGAGAATTTTACTTCCAAAGGCTGGGCAGTGAGATTCCACGCTACGTGGGTCACTTGGTTGTTTTTGGCAAAAACCGCCGTCCAAGGGTAATCGGCGGTCACGCTGCGTTGAATCGGACCGTATTCATTAAACAGGTTTAGCCAGGCTTGGGTTTGGGCTAAGGAATTACCCGCTTCGGGTTTAAATTCCACGGGTCGGGCCTCCCAATTTTTAAGGGCGGCCGGAGCATCAAAGGTCGCTTGTTGCATCCAGAGCACGTCGGCCCAAACCGTAAATCCAGATGCTGGGGTAGGTGCTGCGGGTTTCTTTTGATGCGTGGGATGAAAGTTCGTGAGCTCCTTAACAAGGGCATCATGGTTTTGTTTGGCGTATTCTGGCCAGCGTCCGAGGTAGAAAGAGCCGGCGGTGACGGGGAGGAAATTAATCCCGTGGGTCATTTGTGGGTCAGCCGAGAACCACGTTGCGTTGGCTCCCTTGCCTCCCCAAATCATGGTGACGACACTGGCGGGGTAAGTTTTGGGGAATAAATCTCCGTGCACATTGAACCAATAATCTTCAATTGCACTGACTTCCGTGCCGAGCATCCAAGCGGCTTGATCGCGCAGGGCGAGGTCGCCGGTCGTTTCACCGAGCAGCATTAGGCCATACCAAGCGTTGATGGATTCGCTTGAGGACTCCTGATTGTTGCCGTCACCGAATTTCGCATGACCGCTGGCCCAAGAGTGGCCGGCATAAACATCAAAGCAGCGCAGGTAAGGGAAGAGCTTATCTTGGCGATCGGCACTCGCGATATCACGAGCGAGCAGCCGCACCATCGGACCCCAGGATTTAATCCAAGTCGGATCGCGACGGGCTAACTCACCTGCTGCCCGTAAGAAATACCCGTAATGGAAATGGTGGTCATTCAATTGATCATCACTGCCGAAACTCGCTGGGTAGCCGATGAGTGTGCCCCAGCGTGGGTCGTAAGCAAAAAACCCTTCGCCGAGCTTTTTCGTTTCCCCGTTGCGCGTTGCGGAGAGGAAATTTTCGAGACTCTCTTTGAGCCGTTGCGTGCACGCTTGTTGGGCGGCATCATCTTTCAGTGCATCGGCAAGCGGCAAGAGGTTGGACCATTTACCGAGTTGTTTCCCTAGCCAGTAAGTGTCGCCGTGGGTAGTCGCTTTACCGAGTAAGTCTTGAGTTAAAAGTTGCGTGAGTTTGCCGCGGTCGGTTTGGGGAGTGAGAGGCAAGCCTGGAAGCAACGCTGGCAATGTTGCGGCCGAAGTGAAGGTGTTGCCTTGGCTGAGTTTCATGGGCCCGCGGACGCTGGCGTAACTATGACCTGTAAAATTAGCTTGGGCCATGCGCCATTGGTGTGGATACAGTGCCAAGAGCGTTTCACTTTCCGCGCCCTCTTTAACTTCTGTCTTGGCCGTAAAAGTCGTACTGACGAGGCCATGCGTGCGATCGTATTTCCCTTCGGCCCTTACTTCAGTTACGTGTGCGTAAGCGTGCGCCTGAAACAGTTTTAAGGTTGCTGGTTGATGATCGGGTAAGACCGCTACACTAAAATAATTTTTCCCATTTGTTTGCGCAATCAGTTTGGCTGTTCCTAAGCCCAACCAATTCGTACCTTGCGGTGCGTAGAGACCGTAAACGCGGTCACCGACTTCGACGACCAAGGCGGGAGTGTTGCCGCTGCCTTCTAAGATGTGCGGTGCGGATTTGAAAAACACGACGGGTTCGCCCCCTTCGTAGGTAGCAAAAGCATAAGGCAAGCCGTGACCGAAGGTTAAGTGGATGGCTTGTCCCGGTTCGCCCAGTCGTGCGGTGACGGTGCTATCACTCCAACGGGAAACCAGAGCTTGGCGAAACGTGTTCACCGCTGAATTACCCAACGTTAAATCGTTACCACCCATGCCCATGATGGCATCTTTGTTCGCGGCCAGATGGGCCCCAGGGTAATTTAACTGCCACCCAGTATTCGTGGCTTTGACCGAGAACGGATGCGGGAACATCGTGTCCGAGAGCGGCTCCCAAGCGAGTGAGCTCCACCAAGTGTTGGTGGGCACAGGGCCATGAACGTCTTCGGTGACGAAGGGGGCGACGGGTGGACCTTTGGCTCCTTCGGGTAAGCCATTTAAATAAGATCCAGCGCCGACCGGTACAACTTCGACGGCAACGAGTGGGAGACCGAACGTGAGAACGAACCACGCATAAAGGGGTTTGCACATAAGAGCGGTAGGGCGATAGATTGTCGGAGTATTTTGAGAAATCGATGCCTGAACTTGCCGAAGTCGCTTATTTTTGTGGTCGATGGAATCCTGGCATCGGTCAGCGGGTGAAGGCGGTTTATTTAAATCCTAAAGCTCGGGTCGGCCGCGGGCTAAACTCGCGGCACTTGGCGGAATCATTAGTCGGCCAGACCTTGAAAGCTTCGCGGACGTCAGGAAAGCAAATGGCGTTTATTTTTAGTGGCGGCACTTGGTTAGGGATTCATTTAGGTATGACCGGTCGTTTGGAGGCTGGAGATGCGGAGCGCGAGCCCACGCCCTACGATCACCTCAAATTAACTATGGCGAATGGACGGGAGCTAATCTTCGTAGACCCGCGTCAGTTTGGCCGCGTGCAAAGTTGGACGGGTGAAGGAGAGCCTTCCTGGTGGGCTAAAATTCCGCCCGCGATTTTGTCGGCTGAATTTAACGTAAAAAAGTTAACGGATTATTTAAAGCGTCGCCAACGTGCTCCCATTAAAGCGGTCTTATTACAACAAGAAGCCTTTCCTGGAATCGGGAATTGGATGGCGGACGAAGTTTTATGGCGGGCGGGTTTTCCCCCCGCGGCTCTCGCTGGAAATTTTGGACCGCAAGCCATTAAGAAATTACATCGCACCTTGAAACAAGTTTGTCGCGATGCCATGCGCGTCATCGGGAAAGATTGGTCCGACCCACCCAATCAATGGCTCTTTAACCACCGCTGGAAAGATGGCGGCATTTGTCCGCGCACTAAGAAGCCTTTACACCGTGAAGACTTACGCGGCCGCACCACGTGTTGGTCGCCGACTTGGCAGAAGTTAGGTGCGGAACGCCGTTGACCTAAGAGAATTGGTGGTGAAGTTGATGCTATGCGGATTACGGGAGGTCGTGCGCGCGGTATTCCATTACGCGTCCCCACTAAGGGTGACGTGCGCCCCGCGACGGATTACATTCGAGAAGCGGTTTTTAATTCTTTAGCGGCCTGGATTCCCGGGGCGGTGGTATTAGATCTTTTTAGCGGTACGGGGGCGTATGCTTTGGAAGCGTTGAGTCGTGGAGCTGCTCAAGCGACGAGTATTGATTTAAAAACGGCGTCGGAACTGGCGGCTAATGCGGCGGCCGTGGCGAAGTCGATGGGCGTCGAAAAATTGCCGCTGCAAATCATCACCGGCGATGCTTTGCAGGCGGGTTTAGTGCCTGGCCCCTTTAATTTAGTTTTTGCTGATCCGCCGTGGGGCCTGTGGGAAAAACATGCCGATGTGATTGTGCATAACGCTGTGAGTTACGTGGGTAACTCCGCAGATGCCACGGTAGTGCTCGAGGCACCCGGTGGTTTCGTGGTACCCGTGCCCGCAGGTTGGAAGTTACGGAAAGTGATTGGCAAAGGCAAAGGCCAGCCCGCTGCGAGTGTCTTCGTACCACTTCGCTGAGTTCACCCCCGCAACGGTTGGTGGGCTTGCCAGACTTTTAGTTGTGCTAAAAGCAAAGCACCTCCGACCAAGGCCGCCGCTTCCACACGCAAGATGCGATCTCCTAAGTGGTAGAACTTAAATTTATTTTCGCGCAGCAGGATTCTTTCTGCCGACGACCAACCTCGTTCCGGACCGAGTGCTAAAATAGCAGGCTGGGCCGTAGGGCTTTGATTTCCTAACGCACCCTCTGCTTCATAGGGGTCCAAGGCCACGCGCCACGCGTCGGTAGGTAGATGCAGTAAGGCTTCTTTTAAAGAGGCTCGACGATGCACTTGGGGTAATTGCGTGGAGCACGCTTGTTCCGTGCCCTTCTTTAAAGGCTCGAGCCATTGCTCTTCTTTCCAGAGCGAACTCGTCGCGTAACTGGGGTCGCCCTTTTCGGCATCGAAGAAAATAATTTCGTCGGCTCCGAGACTCGCTAAGTCGTGCAAAACTTTTTTGGCGGTTTGCGGACGTGGTAAGCCGACCAGGACCACGAGCGGTAACCGAGGTTGGACGATTTTTTCCCAAGCCACCGTGAAAGTTAGGCGAGGTTGTACGGCTGTGACCGTAGCTAGGCCACGTGGCCCTTGAGGCAGGCCCACGTAGAAAGTAGCACCCACTTTGACCCCTACCGTGTCGCAAAGGTGTTGGGTGCGTTCATCGGTCGGGGCAAAGCCTTCGGCTTGCTCAGTTGCGGTAATAAGGACCAGATTCACTGCTACTAAACTGATTAGAAGCGGAGCACTGGCGAGCGGGAAGGGTGCTAACGCTTGCAGGATGAGCCGAAGGCTTTATGGTCTAAGCATGGATTTGGCCGACTTACGCAAAGAATATGCCGAGCAGGGGATTGATCGCCATCAACTTTTGGATGACCCTATTGCGCAGTTCAAAGTCTGGTTCGAGCAGGCTCGTCAGGCTGGGGTCGTGGAACCCAATGCCATGGTCCTTTCGACGGTAGACGGTAAGGGAGCCCCTTGGTCGCGCACGGTCTTATTAAAGGCGGTGGAGTCTCGTGGGTTCTCCTTCTTTACTAATTATGGCAGCCACAAGGGGATCCATTTGAGCCATGAACCCCGGGTGGCCCTGCTTTTCCCCTGGTTTTCCTTGGAGCGTCAAATTCACATAAATGGCAGAGTGATAAAGACTTCCGAACAGGATTCGAAGACCTATTTCGCGAAACGCCCTTATGGAAGCCAATTAGGTGCTTTAGTCTCGAATCAGAGTGAAATCGTGGCGGATCGTAAGCTTTTAGAGGCTCGTTTGGCTGAGTTAAAGGCCCAATACCCTGAGGGGAAGGTCCCAAAACCCGCAAATTGGGGTGGATATTGGGTTATTCCTGAGAGTTTTGAGTTTTGGCAGGGTCGGAGTAACCGTCTCCATGATCGTTTTAGGTATACGATGGCCCGGGAAGGGTGGAATATTACCCGGCTGGCGCCCTAAGGCGGGGTGATTAGATTTGCTAATGCAGAGTTAAGACACCTCTTAATGTCAGTCACTTGGCTTCAGTGGGGTTGACCAAGTTAAGACCAACCCATTCAACCTCAGTTCCTCGCATGCTTCGGCGCTCGCTATTTTTATTTTATTTTTTTGGTCCGGCTATGCTTCTCGCTAACTCCGAAGGGGTCAGCACGGCCGCATCGGATCTCTTCAAACTCGGCCCTCTCTCGGTCTCGAACTCGATTTTAACCACGTGGCTGGTGGCTGCGGTTATTATCTTAGTCGTCCAAGTGGTCGTGGGTACGCCCAAGTTAATTCCTAATAAGGGACAAGCGATTGTTGAAGGCTTGGCTCAAGGTCTGCGCGATGCTTTAGAACCTGTGGTGGGTAAGGCGATGATTGGTCGCGTCTTCCCCGTGCTTTGTGGCTTCTTCGTCTTCATCTTGCTGATGAACTGGAGTGGTCTGTTGCCTGGCGTGGGTACCTTGAAATATCAAGTTGGAGCTACGCAGTGGGAAGACTTTTTGCGCCCTGCTAATTCGGACCTCAACACGACATTGGCACTCAGCGTGGTTTCCTTCGCAGCCTGGACTTACTTCGTGCTGCGTTACGCGGGCATCAAAACGTTGGCTTACGATTTGTTTGGTAATAAATCCGACAAGCGGGAGACCCACATCGTCATGTGGATTCTGCTCTCCTTTATTTTCTTGGGCGTCGGTTGCATTGAAGTGGTTTCGATTCTCTTCCGTTTGATTTCGTTATCGTTCCGTCTCTACGGTAACGTGTATGGCGGTGAAAGTTTGGTACACTCCTTGAGTGCCGTGGCCAAGTGGGGCGTTCCCGCAGCGGCTGGCCTGCTCGAAGTTTTAGTCGGCCTCATCCAAGCTTTCGTCTTCACGTTACTCTCGGCGATTTACATCGGTCTCATTTGTAACCATGACGGCGGCCATGCCGACGACGAACACGCCCACTAACCCTTTACTTTCTTAGCGGGTGACTTGCAGGGAACCCCCCTCGCGGTCCGTTGAGAATCCACCAAAACAAAACACATAACATATGATCCTCGCAGACGTTTCCATTGCTGCCAACTCCATCCCTGCTGCCGCTGCTTGCTTAGCTTCGGCTTTAGGCGTAGGTCTCATCGGTGCTAAAGCCGTTGAGTCGGTTGGTCGCAATCCTGAAGCTTCCACCAAGATTCTCGTCCAGTCCATTCTGGGCATGGCTTTGGCTGAAGCAGTGGCGTTCTACGGTATCTTCTTAACGAAGTAACCTGAACCCGGTGTGGCCCCGCAAGGGGCCCACCGACCTCTGCGCTTATCTCTCTGTTACACTATTTTCACTCAACACTATGCTAAGTTCTTTTGCTTTTATCGCTGAAGCGGCGGCTCATGAAGCCTCGCCCGCAACTCATGCCGAAGCTCATGGTCCTGTCGGCGACATTATCAAAATTTTCGGCAGTTTTGGCGTCGATGGCCCCCACCTCCTCGTCCAAGTCATTAATTTTGCGCTTTTAGCCTTCGTACTCTACCGCTGGGCCATCAAGCCAGCCCTGGGGCAACTTGAAGAGCGTAATCGTTTAATCGAAAAAGGTCTGGCTGATGCTAAGGCCGCCGAGCAAAAATTAGCCGAAGCACAAAAATCGGCCGAAGCGATTTTGAACCAAGCTTCTGAGCAAGCCACCAAAGTTTTGTTTGAAGCACGTAATGCTGCCAAGCAAACCGTCGAAGCTGCTAAGGGTGAAGCCCTCACCGCCGTCGCAGAATTGCAACGCAAGGGCCAAGAGTCTTTAGAAGCTGATCGTCGCAAGATGTTGAACGAAGTGCGTGCCGAAGTTTCCCGCCTCGTCGTTGAAACGGCGGTTAAAGTGCTCGACCAAAACTTGGACGACGCCCAGCGCGCTCGTCTGAACGAAGCCGCCGTTAAACAACTCGCTAATCGCTAATTGTCATGTCGACTGCCGCCGTTCGCACTGAAGCTAAAAAATTACTCGCCCTTTCGATGGAAGGTGGCGCCGTCTCGGCTGAACGCGTTAGTGCTATTTTGGCCTCTTTAGCTAAGTCCCGCAGTCCGCATCAATTGCGTCCTTTATTGCGTGCTTACCAAGCTTTAATCCGTCGCGAAGTCGCGAAGGGTGAAGCTCGGATTGAGCATGCCGGTCCTTTGTCCGAGTCCGTCGCTGCGGCGATCGCCCAGCATTTCTCCCAAGCCCTCGGTCGCCCGGTGCGTCCAGTGGCCCGTCGCAACGATGCCCTGATTGCAGGGTTCCGCGTGCGCGTCGGCGATGACGTCATCGACGCTTCTGTCGCTTTACGTCTTTCCAATTTAGCCAAATCCCTCGCTTAACCTTTCACCCCCTTATTTAAAAACAATTATGAGCAACGCGATCGACCAGATCCAAAAAGCCATCGCCGGACTTGATACCCGTGCGGGTAAATCCAACGTCGGCACCATTGTCAGCCTCGCCGACGGTGTCGCCGCCATTGACGGCCTCTCGGGCGTCATGATGAACGAGATGATTGAACTCCCAGGTGGCCTCCAAGGCGTCGCCTTGAACCTCGCCGAAGACACCGTGGGTTGCGTGGTTATGGGTGACATTTCGAATCTTAAAGAAGGCATGGAAGCGAAGACCACGGGTCGTTTGCTCTCCGTTCCCGTGGGCAAGGGTTTGTTGGGTCGCGTCGTGGACGCGCTCGGTAATCCCGTCGACGGCAAGGGTCCGATTGTTTCCTCGGAGCGTTACCCAGTCGAAAAGATCGCCCCTGGTATCATTCCTCGTAAGTCGGTCGACCAGCCCATGCAAACAGGCATCATGGCCATTGACGCCATGATTCCGATTGGCCGTGGTCAGCGCGAATTAATCATTGGTGACCGCGCAACGGGTAAGACGACCATCGCGATTGATACTATCATCAACCAAGCCAATGCTAACCGCGTGGGTTTAGCCTCGGGTGATCCTAAGTTCCGCCCAGTTTACTCGATCTACGTCGCGATCGGTACGAAGAACTCCTCGATTGCACGTACGATTGGTACGTTGGAAAAAGCCGGCGCGATGGAATTCTGCGTCGTCGTCGCGGCTCCTGCTGCCGACAACGCGGCCAATCAAGTGTTCGCTCCTTTCTCGGGTACCGCGATTGGCGAATGGTTCATGGAAAACGGTCAAGACGCCTTGATCGTGTACGATGACCTTTCGAAGCACGCTGCCGCTTACCGTCAAATCTCGCTCATTCTGAAGCGTCCTTCGGGTCGTGAAGCTTACCCTGGTGACGTGTTCTACTTGCACTCTCGTCTCTTGGAGCGTTCGGCTCGCTTGAATGGCAAGGGTTCCTTAACCGCCTTGCCGATCATTGAAACCCAAGCGGGTGACGTTTCGGCTTACATCCCTACCAACGTGATTTCCATCACCGACGGTCAGGTGTTCTTACAAACGGACTTGTTCAACCAAGGTATCCGCCCTGCGGTATCCGTCGGTTTGTCCGTTTCGCGCGTCGGTTCGGCGGCGCAAATCAAGGCCTTCAAACAAGTCGCCGGTAAGGTGAAGGGCGAATTGGCTCAGTATCGCGAACTCGCGGCCTTCGCGCAGTTTGGTTCTGACCTCGATGCCCAAACGAAGGGTATCTTAGACAAGGGCGACCGTTTCGTAGAATTATTCAAGCAACCTCCTACGGCTCCGAAGTCGGCGGAAATTCAGTGTGCCCTCATTTGGGCGATGCAAAACGGTTTCTTCAACGACCTCCCTGTGAAGTCGGTCCAAGCCGCCTCGCAAGCTTTGCAAACGCACCTCGAAACCACGAAGCCCAGCGTCTTGGCACGCATTCGTGGCGGCGAGAAGATCGACGATGCTGGTGCGGCTGAATTGAAGGCCACCTGCGACGCTTGGCGCCGCGGTTTCAAAGTCTAATTCCTAGCTCTACCTCTCCCTCATGCCCAAAGGACTCCGCGAGATTCGTAACCGCATTAAGTCGGTTAAGAGCACGGGCCAAATCACCCGCGCGATGCAGTTGGTCGCTTCGTCGAAGATGAAGCGTGCCCAAGATGCCGCGCGCCACGGCCGTGATTACGCAGAGCTGTTGGGCGAGATTTTAGAGACGGCGATGTCCAAGGTGGGTGAATTCACGCACCCCTTGTTGACGAAGCGCGAAGTCAAAGTGCGCGGTATTTTGCTGATCACGCCCGACAAAGGGATGTGCGGTGCGTTGAACAGCAACTTGGTGCGGGCAGCTTCGGAAATCTCCAATGCCGCGTTTGTGACCATCGGTCGCAAGGGCAAGCAAGCCATGGCCCGTGCGGGCCGCACGTTGCTCGCCGACTTCCCGGTTAGCGATCGCGCTAATTTCAGCGAAGTTCGCCCAGCCACGGAATACCTCTTACAGGCTTTCTTAGACGGCAAGGTCGACACGGTGGAAGTGATTTACGCCTACTTTAAGAACACCCTGGTGCAAACTCCCCGGGTCCAAAAACTTTTGCCTGCTGATAGCTTAGCGGCCCAAGCTCATGATTTACGCGTGCGCCTCAACCTGCCCACCACGGCAGCTGTGGCAGATAACCGCGACATGATTTTTGAGCCTTCAGCCCAAGCAATCCTCGAACGCTTGCCCGCCTTGTTCTTCAAACAAGCCGTGCACCAAGCGGTTTTAGAATCTAAAGCTTCGGAACACAGTGCCCGTATGGTGGCGATGAAAGCTGCCACGGACAATTCCAAGAAAATCGCCAGCGCTCTCTCGCTGGAATACAACAAAGCCCGTCAGGCCGCGATTACCCAAGAAATCTTGGAACTCACCGCTGGCGCTGCGGCCCAATAACTTTCCCCCTTTCTTTACAAAAATTATGAGCACAACTGGAACGATCACTCAAGTACTCGGCGCCGTCGTCGACGTGCAATTCCCTGCAGACCAGGTTCCTGCAATTTATAACGCGATTGAAATCAACTATAAGGTTGAAGGCAAAGCCACGCGTTTAGTCCTCGAAGTGCAGCAGCACTTAGGCAACGGACTCACGCGCGCCGTCGCAATGACGACGACCGAAGGTCTCGTCCGCGGGATGCCCGCACTCGATACTGGTGCCCCCATCACCGTGCCCGTCGGTAATGCCGTCTTGGGTCGTATCTTTAACGTCACCGGTGACGCCGTGGACGAGCGCGGCGAAGTCAAAGCCGAGAAGCGCTATCCTATTCACCGCTTACCTCCACCCCTGACGGAGCAAGCGACCTCGGCCGAGTTGCTCGGTACGGGCATCAAGGTAATCGATTTAATTTGTCCCTTCGTGAAGGGCGGTAAGGTCGGTGCCTTCGGTGGTGCCGGCGTCGGTAAGACCGTCGTTATCATGGAGCTCATCAATAACATCGCGATGAAGCAGGGTGGTTTCTCGGTCTTCGCCGGGGTTGGTGAGCGTTCGCGCGAAGGTAATGACCTTTACCACGAAATGTCGGAAGCGGGCGTTATTGACCAAAAAGACCTTTCGAAGTCGAAGGTGGCCCTCGTGTACGGCCAAATGAATGAGCCTCCTGGTGCGCGTATGCGCGTGGCCTTGTCGGCCTTAGCCATGGCGGAATTCTTCCGCGACGAACAAAACCGCGACGTGCTCCTCTTCGTCGATAACGTGTTCCGTTTCTCGCAAGCCGGCTCGGAAGTGTCCGCTTTGTTAGGTCGCTCGCCTTCGGCGGTGGGTTACCAGCCAACGCTCGCTTCGGAAATGGGTAACTTACAAGAGCGCATTACCTCGACGAAGAAGGGTTCGATTACCTCCTTCCAAGCGGTGTACGTTCCTGCGGACGACTTAACGGACCCTGCTCCTGCCAATACCTTTGCTCACCTTGACTCTACGGTCGTGTTAGAGCGTCGTATTGCCGAGCTCGGTATTTACCCTGCCGTGGATCCTCTCGCTTCGACCTCGACGGCGTTGGCTCCTGAAGTGGTCGGTGAGCGTCACTTCCGCGTCGCTCGCGGCGTCCAAGGTCTCTTGCAGCGTTACAAAGACTTACAAGACATCATCGCCATCTTGGGTCTCGATGAACTCTCGCCTGAAGATAAGCTGGTCGTCTTCCGTGCTCGTAAGGTGCAGAAGTTCCTCTCGCAGCCCTTCCACGTGGCCGAAATCTTCACGGGCTCGCCCGGTAAGTACGTTGCCCTCGAAGACACGATCAAGGGCTTCGAAATGATTCTCTCCGGCGAGTTGGATCACGTGAACGAAAATGACTTCTACATGAAGGGTGGCATCGACGAAGTGTTAGCCGCCTCGGAGAAGTCTAAGGCCGTCGCTAAGTAGACCCTACTTACATGCCACTCACCGTCGAAATTGTTACACCTGACCGTCGTGCCTACCAAGGCGAGGCGGACAGTGTGACGTTACCAACGGAGTTGGGTAATATTGGTATTTTGCCGAGCCACTTGCCCTTAACTTCCATTCTCGCTCCTGGCGAAGTCATCGTGGTGTTGCAGGGCAAGACGACGCGTTTGGCAGTCGATCAAGGTTTCTTGCGCGTCGCGGCGGACAAAGTTTCCGTGGTGACCGAAGCAGCCATTGATGAAGCCAAAATTGATTTAAAGGCTGTAGAACAAGGTGAAGCGCGTGCTCGTGAAGCCGTGGCAGCAGCTCGCCAAGCAAAAGAAGTTGATCCTGCCGAAGTGGCTAAACTGGAGCAAATTTTGCGTTTTGCCGCGGTGCAGCGTTTGGTGAAGGGTCGGACTTCGCCTGGTCTGACGGATTAATATTTTCATATAAACTCATTTAAGCCGCACTTGCGGAGCGAGATAATCGCCCGCAGAGTGACGGCGTGTTGCAATCCGCCATTACGATTTCACTCGTACCGCAGGCCCGCGGGGGACCCTTCGTTTTCTGGGATGATTTAGCGGCCGGTTGCGAAGCTGCGGCGAAGTTGGGTTTCGACGCCGTTGAAATCTTCCCGCCTAGCCCCGCCGCCGTAAACCCCGCGACGCTGAAGGAGTTATTAAAGAAATATAACCTCAAGGTGGCGGCCTTTGGTACCGGGGGTGGGTGGTTAGTGAATCGCTGGCATTTAACCCACTCCGATGCCAAGATCCGCCAGCAAGCCCGGGAATTCATTCGGGGGATGCTGGATTTAGCGGCAGAATTTAAAGCCGGGGCCATCTTGGGCTCGATGCAAGGGAAGTTCGAAGGCGAGGTCACGCGCGAGCAAGCGTTGGCTTGGTTGGCGGAAGCACTGCAAGACTTGGGAGCCCATGCTCTTAAACAAGGCACGGTTTTATTTTACGAGCCGTTGAACCGCTACGAAACCAATTTACTCAATCGCCAGGGAGATGCCGTCAGCTTTTTAGAGCAACATCGCATTCAAGGGGTGAAACTACTTTGCGATTTATACCACATGAACATCGAGGAAGCTGATTTAGCGGCGACCTTGCGGACCGCCGGTAAGCACGTCGGCCATATTCACTTTGCGGATAGCAATCGCCAGGCGATGGGTTGGGGCCACACGTCCGCCGCTCCGATTATCAAGGCTTTAAAGGAGATTGGTTACACCGGGTACCTTTCGGGCGAGATTCTGCCTTTGCCCGATTCCTTGGCTGCCGCTAAACAAACCATCGAAGCGTTTCACCACCACGCGTGCTAAATTTATGCTTAATCACCAACTGATTCACCCCAAAATCAACGAAGTGTTGGCCCGCGGCGGTCACCATTCTTGTATCTTGCTCGCCGATGGGAATTACCCGGCCTGGAATAAAAAAGGACCGAATGCGGAAGTGATCTCGCTCAACCTTTCGCCTGGAGTGATTACCGTCGTCCAAGCCTTGCGTGCTATTTTAAGCGCCGTTCCCGTGGACGTCGTAAACACGATGGGTATTCCGCCTGATGATGCTTATGCCCAAAAAGGGGAACCTCCCGTTTGGCAGGAATACCGCCAAGTGATTAAGGAAGCTGGTTTGAAATTACCCATTACCCCGATTCTTAAGTGGGACTTCTATAAAGTGGTCGAATCACCCGATCATATTTTGACGATTCAAACGGGCGACCAAGCTTTATGGGGCAATGTGCTCTTAACCATGGGGTGCCGCTCCGCTTAATTTATTTCTATGAAAAAACGTCTTTTAGGAAAAACGGGCCTCGAATTGCCCATCTTAAGCTTCGGCGCTTCCTCGCTGGGGCAGGAGTTCCGCAGTGTTAACTTGGATGAAGCGCTGAAGTCTGTCCAAGTCGCCTTAGATTGCGGGCTTAACTTTATCGACACCTCGCCCTTCTATGGTCGTGGGATGTCGGAAGTCTTGCTCGGGATTGCGTTACGTGGTGTGCCTCGTTCGAGTTACACGCTCTGTACGAAGCTCGGCCGTTATGACTTAAATCATTTTGATTTCTCGGCCAAGCGGGTCGCGGAGAGCATCGATGTGTCGCTGCATCGCTTGGGCACGGACCACCTCGATATTATTCTTTGTCACGACATTGAGTTTGTACCGATGCAACAGATTGTGGATGAAACCATCCCGGCACTGCGCAAGGCTAAGCAAGCGGGTAAAATCCGCGCGATTGGTTTTAGCGGTTATCCGCAAAAGATTTTCCGTTTCATCTGCGATCAAACCGATGTCGACTGCGTCTTGAGCTACAATCAGTACACTTTACAAAACACGCGTTTTGTGGATGAGACGGTGCCTTATTTGAAAGCCAAGGGCGTTGGCGTGATGAACGCTGGACCTTTTAGCGCCCGTCTGTTGACGAACGCGCCGTTGCCTAAGTGGTTGAAGGAACCTGAGGATGTCAAAGCCGCGGCCCGAGCAGCGGCAGCCCTCTGTGCCAGTCGTGGCGTGGATATCGCCAAGCTCGCGCTTCAGTTCTCGATTGCCCACCCTGATATCGCGACGACGGTTTCGGGCAGTGCGAATCCGGAGAACATCCGTAATTGGGCAAAGTGGGCCGCCGAGCCGATGGACTTAGATCTATTGGCTGAAGTGCAGAAGATTTTCGCTCCCGTGAAAAACTTAGGCCACTTGGAAGGTTTACCTGAAAACAACTAAGCTCCCATGAAAGCGATCCGTCTCGATAAGCCGCAGAGTTTTGTGCAAATCGATTTGCCTGAGCCAGCGGCGCCAGGTCCTGGAGAAGCACTCGTGCGCGTGCATCGTATTGGTATCTGCGGTACTGACTACGGTGGTTACTTGGGTAAAATGCCCTTTTACTCTTATCCCCGGATTCCGGGCCATGAGTTGGGCGTCGAAGTTTTAGCCGTTGGTCCCGATGTCACGCAGGTTCGCCCCGGCGATCACTGTTCTGTGGAGCCCTACATCAATTGTCAGAAGTGCTACAGCTGTCAGCGTGGTCACACGAATTGCTGTGAGAATCACCAAACTTTAGGCGTGATGTGTGATGGGGGTATGGCTGAGAAGTTTTTGTTACCCGCGCGCAAGTTGCACGTCTCGCGGAAACTTTCTTATGATCAACTCGCTTTAGTAGAGACCTTGGCGATTGGCTGTCATGCCGTGGACCGTGCAGCACCTAAGCCAGGCGAAACGGTCTTAGTCATTGGGGCGGGTCCGATTGGGCTGTCGGTAATCGAGTTTGTTAAAGTCGCAGGAGCGAAGTGCATCGTCATGGATATGAATGCCGATCGCTTGGCCTTTTGCCGGGAAGTGATGAAAGTCGACCATACGATTTTAAGTAAGGCCGATGGCGGTGAGGCGTTGGCTTTAGCCGAATTAACCCAAGGCCGTTATGCGGATGTCGTCGTCGATGCCACGGGGAGCAATAAGTCGATGTCGACCTGTCTACAGTTTGCGGCCTTCGCGGGTCGCATCGTCTATGTAGGTATCACGCAACAAGAGTTAACTTTCCCGCATGCGCCTGCGCTGCACCGTCGTGAACTTACCATCTTGGCGAGCCGTAATGCGCTTTCCAAAGATTTTGCCCGCATCATTAAACTCATTGAAGACGGCGTGATTGATACGCGTCCGTGGATTACCCACCACGCTAAGTTTGAGGACATGATTGCAGTTTTCCCAACTTGGTTAAAACCCGAGACGGGCGTGATTAAGGCGATTGTGGATGTTGTTTAAGTCGTATGCGACTTGATGCGCACCAGCATTTTTGGTCTTACGATGCGCTCCAGTATCCCTGGATTCCTGTGGGCTCGCCGTTGCACCGCACTTGGCTTCCGCCTGATTTAGTAGCTTTGCAAAAACCTTTAGGGTTTGAGGGGTCCATTGCGGTTCAAGCGCGTCAAGTTATCGAGGAGTCGGATTGGTTGTTGGCCTTAGCCGCTCAGCATGACGTTATCAAAGGCGTCGTGGGATGGGTTGATTTGCGATCTCCCGCCGTGGAAAAAGATTTAGCGCGCTTGGCGGCTAACCCGAAATTCGTGGGGGTCCGCCACGTGGTCCAGGATGAGGTTGATGACCAGTTTATGTTGGCCCCCGCCTTTCTCCGCGGTTTGAGCTTACTCAAGCAGTACAACCTCACGTACGACTTTTTGATTTTCCCGCATCAACTCGAAGCTGCCATTGAAGTCGCTCAGCGTTTACCAGAACAAGCTTTTGTCTTAGATCACATTGCTAAGCCTCCGATTAAAACCGGCGAGATAGAGCCTTGGAAAAAGAAACTCCAACGCCTCGCCTCCTTGCCTAATGTTTCGTGTAAAATCTCGGGGATGTTAACCGAAGCGGATCACCAGCGTTGGCAGCCAGCAGATTTTGAGCCGTACCTCGATGTCGTCTTTGGAGCCTTCACGCCGCAGCGCTTAATGTATGGCTCGGATTGGCCGGTGTGTTTATTGGCTGGTCAATATGAGCAAGCGTATCGCTTGGTTGCCGACTATGCCCAGCACCTGAGTCCCGCAGAGCAAGCGGGACTTTGGGGGATGAATGCGGCCCGCTTTTATTTGGAACGGACTAAGGCTTAACGGCTCGCGGAGTCGCGCACTGTGCGGAAAATCCAACCATCCGCTTCCATATCAATCGTCAAACCGCGCCCGGGGTTTTTAATTTCATCGGGCAAGGGTTCGTTGTTCACGCGGAAGAGTTTGAGCGTACCTTCGCCTTCGTATTCGCCCTTAACGCGGTTACCTGATTTCGCGACCTCGATGGCAAGGTAGACGTCGGAAACGCCGCCAGGGGTTTCGCCGAAAATAATTTCAATCGGCACTTTCGTACCTTTGGTGGCGTTAATCCAAGGACCGCAAGCGAGGCGATTGAGGTTGCCGGGTTTACGGTCGATGTAGAAATCCTTCTTCACCACTTGTTTGAAGTCCTTGTAATTCCCATCAGGGACCAAGAAGTGTTCATAGCCATCATCGAGGGCGACCTTGCGATCCCAGCGCACGAGCAACCAGTCATCACCTGAACCTACGAAGCGGAAGGGCAGGGATTGGGGTACTTCTACGGTGGCTTTATAGTGAGCGACCCAGCGAGAGGGTTTGACTTCCTTTTCCACGCCGAAGGCAGCTGGGCCGGCGTCGGCTGGACGAGAGGGAACGAAGATTTGTCCCGCGATGAGGGAGTCGGGGGATTTATAATAACCTGAGAATTTCGAAACCGTCCACCCGCCTGCAAAAAATTCGCGGACCACTTCGCGGTAGGCACTGATCCCTTCGGCACTGCCTGGGGTGGCGGGGGTATTTTTACGGCCCGAGGTTTGTTTAATATCGTAGAAGCTCCCAATCAGACCGTTGGTGCCGAGTTTGCTACCGAAGAGCGAAACGAAATTTTTTCCATTACCGCGACCGATGCCCATACCCGAGCCGATACCACCACCCGAACCACCGCCGAAACCCTTGGACTGACCGCCCCCCATGAGGCCGGTGTTGAGCGAAGCCATGGAGGTAGTGGGCAAGTCGGGCAAAGCAATCGTCGCATTCGCATTCTTCGAGGAAATGCGATTGGGTGTCTTGGCGGTCGACTTGGGGTTCTTAGGTTGCAGGCGGGTCTTAAATTGTTTGGCCCGTTCGCCGGCGGCACCACCACCGCTACCCGTAGAGAATGAATCAGGTTCTTTCTTTGCCGAGTCGGTCCACGTCGAGATGACCCAGAAGAGGGCGATCACGATGAGGATGAGGTGAATGATGACGGAGATGGCGAGCCCTTCGCCGCCGAGTTTTTGCCAAAAAGTCCGTTTGCTCCGCTTAGCCTTTAAATCTTCTTCGTCCACGACTAAGGGCAGCTCGGGGGGCAAGCCGGATGGGCCTTCGGGAGGCAACTCAGGTGGCAGGCTCTCGGACATACTTTGGGGTAGTCGTGTATTCCAACGATTCAGGCTTCGGGAACAACCCTAAACCCTCTGGCTAATTGCGTATTATCAAACTTTAACGAGCCGCCGAGGTTTTGACCGATTTAAAGGTCCAGCTCTCGTTGGCCATGTCGACGTTAGGAACTTGGGGGCAGCCGTTCTTAATTGCGTCGGGCAGGGGGTCATTATTCATCCGAAACAGGCGCAATTGGCCGTCAGCCTTACCATCGGGCCCGGTCGTTTCCATGCAGAGGATGGCACAGGAGACGCCACCTGGGGTTTCGCCCATAATCACTTCACAGTAATATTCTTTATCGCGGGTAACGGTAATCCACGGTCCACAGCGCATCGGTTTGCCTAAAGTGGAAGGGTGGACGTCGTTACATTTCTGTTTTCCGAAGTCTTTATAGACGTTGTCGTTGCCGACGTAGAATTGCTGGTAGCCAGAGTCGAGAGCCACTTTGCGATCCCAGCGGACAATTAAGAAGTCGTCGCCCATCCCGACAAAGCGGAATTTACCGTCACGGGGAGCTTTTAGGGTGCCTTTATAGTGAGCCATCCAACGCGAGGGTCGGCATTTGTCGGCGACATCAAAGGCTTTAGGAGCCTCTGTGGCAGGAATCGGCGGGATGAAAATTTGGCTGGCGTATAAACTATCTGGAGCCCGAAAGACGTTGCTAAGAGATGAATCTAAAAAGCCCTTTTGGACGTATTGTTCCATTCGCTCGCTAAAAATTCGTACCGCCTCGGCGTTCACGGGCCCAAACACTTCAGGCTTCGGGCCCATCATATCCGTGGGTTTACCAGCGCGATCTTGTTTAAAGTCATAAAAGACTCCGACCATGCCGTTGAGGGCCATTTTACTGCCGTAAATGGACACAAAGTTTTTCCCGTTACCGCGTCCTACGCCCATCCCTGAACCAATGCCGCCCCCGGAGCCCCCGCCGAAACCTTTGGATTGCCCGCCGCCCATGAGCCCGGTGTTGAGCGAGGCCATCGAAGTGGTAGGTAAGTCAGGCAAGGCAATCGTCGCCGAAGTACTTTTGCTGGTAATGCGATTGGGGGTTTTAGCGGTCGACTTGGGGTTTTTCGGTTGGAGGCGCGTTTTGAACTGTTTCGCTCGTTCCCCAGCGGCTCCACCACCTGCACCCGTTGCAAAGGAGTCTGGTTCCTTTTTCGCCGAATCTGTCCAAGTCGAGATAACCCAAAAAAGCGCGATGACGATGAGCGCTCCGTGAATGATCATCGAGACCACTAAACCTTCCCCACCGAGTTTTTGCCAAAAGGAACGCTTACTGCGTTTCGTTTTCAAAGCCTCTTCATCCACGACGATGGGTAACTCAGGTGGAACACTAGAGCTGCCTGAGGTAGGTAACTCAGGAGGAGTTGGGCTGTCGGGGTCGGACATCCGGAAATCTTTTTAGCATATGAGGGCAAACGCTCAACAAAAATTACTAAAACCTCTCACTCGTCCCTTTTCAAATTGGGCTTAAATGATAACTTTTAAAGGGATGAACTGTGCGGAAGCCGAGAAGTTAGGGCGCTATGCCGACCAAGCTATCCGGTTGGCCACGGACTGGCTTCGTCAGGCGGCTCAATCGCAAACGAAAGCCGAGCAGGCTCGTGCCGCCGAGGTGCATGGTTTGGTGACCGATGAAGCCCGCAAGATTTTCACGATTACGCTGTGTGATCGTTTATTTCGGGCAACTTCCGCCCCCCAAGCGGCTCATTATACAAGAAATATTTTAGACCAGCAGGGGGTGCCGCGCTCTTTGCCTCTGCTCGATCAAACCCTGTTGCGCACCGGGGGTTGGGTGAGCCGAGTTTTGCCAGGCATCGTGGTGCCAGCAATGATGCGTCGCTTGCAGCAGGATACTGCGGGGGTAATTTGGCCTGTAGCCCAAATGGAGCGCCAAAAGTTAACGGCCCCGAACGAGGCGTTAGGTTTTAAACATCAATACAATCGCTTAGGGGAGGCGGTTCTAGGCGAGGCGGAAGCGGCCCAGCGTTTGACGCAAGTGTTAGAACTTTTGGCGGAACCTGCGGTGACGATGGTGTCGGTCAAAATTTCTAACCTTTACTCTCAAGTTTCGGTGCTGGCCTTTGCCGCCACAGTGGAACAAGTGCAAAAGAAATTGCGGTTGCTTTATCGAGCCGCGCTTCAAGCCAGCCCGCCCAAATTTGTGAACCTCGATATGGAGGAGTATCGCGATTTGGATTTAACGGTGGAGGCGTTTCAGCGGACCCTCGATGAGCCTGAATTTCACAGCCTGACGGCTGGCCTCGTTTTACAGGCTTACTTGCCAGAGTCTTTTGCGGTGCAACAACGTTTAACGCAGTGGGCCTTAGGACGGGTCGCTGCGGGAGGCGCGCCCATCCGTATCCGACTCGTTAAAGGTGCCAACTTAGCGATGGAGCGGGTGGATGCGGCGTTACATGGTTGGTCTCAAGCCCCTTATGGGAGCAAGGCCGAGGTCGATGCGAATTATAAACGAATGTTGGAGTGGGGGGCTCGACCCGAACATGTGTCAGCGGTTCACCTTGGAGTGGCCTCGCACCATTTGTTAGATTTAGCTTTAGCCGAAGTATTACGTCGCGAGCGTGGCTTGGGATCGGGTTTATCTTTTGAAATGTTGACGGGGATGGCGCCTGCTCAGGCACGTGCCGTGCAACAAACGACGCAGGCCGTCGCCCTCTACACGCCCTTGGTCGACGAGCGTGATTTCGGCGTCGCGATTGCCTATTTATTGCGCCGCTTAGAAGAAAATACTTCTCCGGGAAATTTCCTCCGCGAACTCTTTTCGTTAACACCTGATGCACCGGCATGGCAGCAGCAAGTCGCCCTTTTTCAGCAAGCACTACTGGATGCTAGCCAGGTTTCGAGTGGCTCTGCCCGGACGCAAAATCGACAGATTACGCCGCAAGTTTGGTCATTGAGTGCACCGTTTACTTCCGCGAGTGATACCGACTGGACGCGTTTGGTTAATCGTCAGTGGGTGCAAGCGGCGCTGCAGCAGCCTTTACCAGCGGCAGTCATCCCAGCGTCGGCAGAGGATGTCGTTCAAGCTTTAACCAAGGCAGAAGCTGCGGTGGGGCAATTAAGCGATGAAGGCGTGCGGGCGACGCTTTGTCGGGCAGCGCTTCTAGTAGAGAAACGCCGGGCACAGTTAATAGCGTTGATGGTGCACGAGGGCAAAAAAACCGTCGCGGAAGCGGACGTGGAAGTTTCGGAGGCGGTTGATTTTGCAAATTATTATGCCCGGGCTTTTGATGACAAAACCCAATGGCAAGGTGCCCGCCGTCACCCGCTGGGGGTAGTCGTGGTGGCTTCGCCGTGGAATTTCCCCGTCGCCATTCCTTTCGGCGGAGTGGTTGCGGCGCTGCGCGCGGGTAATGCGGTGATCTTGAAACCTGCACCCGAAGTGCGGCGCTGTGGGGAAGCCCTTTGCCAATTATTATGGGAGGTCGGCATCCCGCGTGATTTATTGCAATGCGTGTCAACGCCCGACGATGAAGCGGGCAAGGCCTTAATCACCGATCCCCGGGTGAAAGCGGTCCTCCTGACGGGATCATCTGCGACGGCCGAATTGTTTACGAGTTGGCGTCCGGAATTAAATCTTTTGGCGGAGACGAGCGGCAAGAACGCGCTCATTGTCACGCCTTCTGCGGATCGCGATCAGGCGATTAAGGATTTAGTAAAATCGGCTTTTGGTCATGCCGGGCAAAAGTGTTCTGCTTGCTCGTTGCTTGTCTTGGTCGGTGAAGTCGGTCGCGATCAGCATTTCTTGGCGCAATTAAAGGATGCCACGGCTTCCTTGAAAGTTGGCTTAGCGACGGATTTAGAGACCTTTATTCCACCTCTAATGCAGGCCCCGAGCGCAGATTTACAGCGCGGGTTAACCCAATTAGATGAAGGGGAATCTTGGCTGCTAGCTCCGCAATGTTTGGATGCGGCCCAAAACCTGTGGTCGCCTGGAATCCGTCTAGGCGTGACCGCGAAGAGTTGGTTTACACGGGCCGAGTGTTTTGGACCTGTCTTAGGCGTCGTAACGGTTGAGACTCTAGAGGAAGCATTAAAATTCGTGAACGCATTGCCCTTTGGTTTAACTGGCGGACTGCATTCGCTGGATGAACGTGAAATTGGAACTTACCTAGCGGCCGTAGAAGTCGGTAATGTTTACGTTAATCGCACGATTACTGGAGCCATGGTGCACCGTCAGCCTTTTGGGGGACACAAACGTTCCGCCTATGGTCCAGGAGCGAAAGCGGGCGGGCCGTGGGCTCTGGCAGCGCTGTGCCAATGGGAAGATGAATTTAATGCTGAATGGACTTCGGAGAATTTGCAAAAAGCCATTGTGAGCTGGTCAACACCTCGCGAACAGGCCGCTTTATTCTGTGAAGCGAATGTTTACCGGCGGATTCAACCAGGTAAGAAAATGCGTCCAATGGTTCGTTTCGCGGCGGGTGCAGATCTCGCTGCTTGTCATCGGGTTTTAGACTGCCTGGTGGCGATGACGCACGTTTGGGTGGTGAGCGTCGACCCCACATTAGATCCCTATTTAATTGAACGCGTAGCTCATGATGCCGCGTTTTGCGAAGTGCAGACGGCGGAAGAGTTTGCGGAAATGATTTCGCCGGGCGTACGGATTCGTCACGTGGGTGAAGTCGCCGAAGTTGTCCGCCAAGCCGCCCAGTTTTACCAAGCGACGCTGTTCACGGCGCCGGTGACTTCATGTATCGGATTGGAACTACATCCCTTCTACCTCGAACAATCGATTAGCTTTGCTTGGCACCGTTATGGTCAACCTTGGCCGTTGCCCCGAGATCCGGCGACCCGTCGCACTTGGCTCGAGGCAGGTTTAATCCGCACCCCTTAATTTTTATTATTTATGAAAGCCCTGATTAAAAAAGAAGGTCGAGAAGGTCTTTGGTTGGCGGACGTCGAACGCCCGACCATCGGCGATCGCGATGTATTAATCCGGATCAAGAAGACGGCCATCTGTGGTACCGACGTTCATATTTGGAAGTGGGATGAATGGGCGGCGAAAACGGTACCTTTGGGGCTTACGGTCGGGCATGAGTATGTAGGCGTGGTGGAGCAAATGGGTCGTGAAGTGAAACATTTGAAAATCGGCCAACGCGTATCGGGTGAAGGGCATATCGTCTGTGGCACTTGTCGTAATTGCCGAGCCGGCCGCCGCCACCTTTGTGCACACACTTTAGGCGTGGGGATTCATCGTCCTGGGGCTTTTGCGGAATTCCTGTCTTTGCCAGTAGAGAATGTGGTACCCGTACCCGATGATATCCCCGACGACGTAGCGGCAATTTTTGATCCTTTGGGTAATGCGGTGCACACCGCTCTCTCGTTTGATCTCGTTGGCGAAGACGTGTTAATTACCGGAGCCGGTCCGATTGGCATTATGGCGATTCCCATCGCTCGCGCTGCGGGGGCTCGGAAAATTATTATTACCGATGTGAATCCTTGGCGCTTAGCCTTAGCCAGTAAGATGGGGCCCACGCGCGCGGTGAATGTGGCCCAAGAAGATTTACATCAAGTGCAGCAAGAGTTGGGGATGACGGAGGGCTTTGATGTTGCTTTAGAAATGTCCGGTAATGCCCGTGCCTTAGATCAGATTTTAGCGAACATGGCCTGTGGAGGGCGCATTGCCCTTTTAGGCATTATTCCGGGACGTGCGGCTATTGACTGGAATCAGGTCATCTTCCGGGGTTTGCATATCAAAGGCATTTACGGACGCGAGATGTATGAAACTTGGTATAAGATGATTGCGTTGCTGCAGTCCCAAGTGGACATCACGCCGGTTATTACGCACCGCTTGCCCGCTGCGGAGTTTCAGCAAGGTTTTGCGGCCATGCTCTCCGGCGAATCGGGCAAAGTCGTCTTAGATTGGACCCAAATTTAATTTTTTATGTATCAAACCTTACAACCCTTATTAGCCGAGCGTTTAGCGGCGATTCATCAAGCTGGCCTATTTAAAACGGAACACGTGATTGATAGCCCGATGGGCCCGCGCGTGCGTTTAGCCGATGGGCGCGAAGTTTTAAATCTATGTGCTAACAATTATTTAGGCTTAGCGAATCATCCTGAAGTTAAAGCTGCCGCCCAAGCCGCCTTAGAACGTTGGGGTTACGGCATGGCATCCGTCCGGTTTATTTGCGGCACGCAAACGATTCACCGTGAACTCGAAGTCGCACTCAGTGAATTTTTAGGGACCGAGGACACGATTCTCTATTCATCGTGTTGGGATGCGAACGGTGGTTTGTTTGAAACCATCTTAGGCCCAGAGGACGCCATTATTTCTGATGCGTCAAACCACGCCTCCATCATTGACGGCATCCGGCTCTGTAAGGCCCAGCGTTATCGCTATGCCAATAATGACCTGACAGATTTGGAAGCTAAACTCCGAGAAGCGGCATCCGCACGCGTGCGCATGATTGCCCTCGACGGCGTTTTCTCGATGGACGGTTACATTGCGCCCCTGCCGCAAATCTGCGACTTAGCCGAAAAATATCAGGCCGTCGTGATGATGGACGATTCCCATGCGGTAGGTTTCTTGGGGGCCCGCGGTCGGGGCACGCACGAGTATCATCATTGTGAAGGTCGGGTGGACGTTATCACCGGCACGTTAGGGAAAGCTCTCGGTGGCGCGAGCGGCGGTTACACTTCGGGTCGTAAGGAAATCATTGCGGTGCTTCGTCAGCACAGTCGCACATACTTATTCTCGAACTCGTTACCTCCCGTGATGGCTGCGACGACGTTGGCGGTTTTAAAATTGTTAAAGAAGTCGACGGCTCTCCGGGATCGTTTGATGCAGAATGCGGCTTATTGGCGCCAAGGGTTAACGAAGTTAGGGTTCAATCTCCCTGCGGGGGAGCACCCCATTGTGCCAGTTTTATTGGGCGATGCGGTCTTAGCACAAAAATTTGCCCAGGCATTGTTAAAGCATGGCGTTTATGCTGTCGGGTTCTTCTACCCCGTTGTGGCCCAAGGCAAGGCCCGGGTGCGTACGCAGATTTCCGCGGCACATACCCAAGCGGATTTAGATGAAGCCTTGGAGGCCTTTGCGAAGGCGAAGCGAGATTGCGGAGCCTGAGTCGGCTTGCCTCGTACCCTCAGCTCATTACTGCATCAGTATGGAATCCCGCTTTCGTGACCTCGAGGAACGCATTGCTTTTATGCAACGTCACCTAGAACAGCAGGATCGCGTGATTCTGGAAATCTCCCGGCAGGTCGCTCGGCTGGCGGAGCAAGTGGCCCGCTTGGAAGCGCGCTTTACGCAAGCGGAGGGCGAGGCCGAGCAAGGTCCGCCCGCGGATGAGAAACCCCCGCACTGGTAATTTCATATCATTAATACCTCAGGAGATTTGCTTGGCTAATATGGGGTTACGTGGCACGTTTTAGATATGCCCAGTCCGTTGTCTGAGCCCAAAATCATTCCTAAGCCATGGGGGCGGGAGATTTGGTATGCCCATCAAGCGGCCTATGCGGGCAAGATTTTAGAAGTCACGTCGGGTAAGCGCCTGAGTTTGCAATACCACGAGCGTAAGACCGAAACCCTGTATCTATTAAAAGGACGCGTGAAGTTGACGTATCATCCGTTAGGCCCGACCGAAGTCCCGACCGCTACTTCAGTGGGTGAAGGGGCCGTGTACACCTGGTTGCCAGGGCAAGTGTTGCACATCCCCCTGCGCACGATTCATCGCTTTGAGGCACTGGAGGATAGTGTTCTGCTTGAAGTTTCGACGTCAGACCTTACCGATGTGGTGCGTTTGCAGGACGACTTTGCACGGCCTGCTCGCGACTAATCTACCTCTACATGCGTAAAGTTTTAGCTTTTGATTTAGGCGGCACTAAATTCGCCTTCGGCGTGGTCAATGAAGACGGCACCGTCCTCGGATCAGGTCGGGTGGACACCTTGGCAACGCAAGGCCCTGCCCAAGCGGTGTCACGCGTCGCGGCGGCGGCTCACGCCTTATTAGCAGAGCTGAAGTTAACTTCGAAAGACTTATTAGGCATCGGTATCGCTTCCCCTGGTCCCTTGGACATTGCCCGGGGTTGCGTCGATGGTTCGCCCAATTTGCCTGGTTGGACGGGTTACTCGATTGAAGGTGAATTAGCCAAAGCGTTTCAATTGCCAGCGCGGATTGATAACGATGCTAATGCCGCCGCCCTTGGTGAATACTTGTTTGGGGCGGGCAAAGGGAAAAAGAATTTAATCTACATCACGCTCTCTACCGGCATTGGCGGTGGGGCGATTGTGGACGGACGGATGATGCGCGGGGCTAATGGTAATGCCGCCGAGTTAGGCCATCTTACTTTAGATATCAAAGGCCCCAAGTGCCCCTGTGGTGGCAACGGTTGCTTTGAAATGTACGCTTCAGGTACGGCGATTGCTCGTCGTGCCAAAGCGGCGGTGGCTGCGGGGCGCACCTCCTCGATGAGTACCCTCGCAGGTGGGGTTGAAAACATCACGTCCCATCATGTGCTCCAAGCCTTGGGTCAGAAAGATCCTTTAGCCCAAGAGATTTGGACGGACACGATTGAATACTTAGGTCGTGGTTTAGCGGTGATTATCAATACCTTTAATCCTGAGATTATTGTGATTGGTGGTGGCGTGACGGCCGCCGGCGATGCGCTCTTTATCCCGATGCGCGAAAAAGCCTTAGGCTATGCCTTCCCGCGTCTCGCCGCGGTGTGCTCGATTGTGCCAGCTGGCTTAGGTGGTAATGTCGGCGTTGTGGGTGCGGCCGCGTGTGCCTTTGAAGCGGCGCAGTAGTCGAATGACGTCGGGACTGATTAAAGACGCTGCTTTTTCCAAGTGGGCACGGGGAAAACCGTGAGCCGATCGGAAGCGACTTCGACGGCATCGCGCGGTCGTAAGTTTTTCGCTTCGGCCGCCGTGACGATTTCGTAGTGCGGGGCGTCGGTGAGACGTTGGGTTAATTCCCAGCAATTTCCCGCGTGGTTAATCCAAAGCTTGGCGGGTAGACGGCGAAGGTTAAACGGCTTCGAATAGCTCCGCAGGGATTTGCGAGGCCCTTTCGCATACTCGTGAAAGTAGGACATCGCGAGTTCGCGAATGCTTTTATAAATCGGATCGCGCCAGCGCAGGCAGACGTAATTCGTTTTCGAAATCGCTCCCCATTTGCCCTTTACTTTAAAGGGAGCAATCACGTGATCCATGTCCTGGTGGGCACTGAAATCTAGGAGCAGGGGTGGGTGTCCTTGGAGCCAGAGCGCAAAGGCTGCTAATAAGGCCCCTTCGATGCAATGGGCGCAGTTGGCCGCGAGGGTGGATTCCACAGAGCGTGCCGTATCACCTTGGGGTTCGAAATTCTGCGGAAACTTTACGAGAAAATCTTGAATATCCCGAGGGGACTTTAATTTCGCCAACTTCCGTGCCGCTGGAAGCGATAGCCCGCGGACTTGAGCGAGGTGGAGACGTTGTTGGTAGGATGGGGAGGGCACGTGTCACTATCTTTAAAGGTTGGCGGAGGTTTGCTCAAGGGGCGACTCGCATGGCTTTCGGATTGGCTTAACAGGGGTCGAGCCTATGACTCGTGGGGTTGTCTATGGATTTTGAACACCTGCGATGGGGACTTTTAGAACTTATCCTCCTGATTATCTCAGTTGGGCTCCATGAATTTGGCCATGCTTGGGTGGCTGATTTGCGGGGCGACCCCTTGCCACGTTTGCAAGGTCGGGTGACCCTTAATCCCTTTGCTCACGCCGACCCCATTGGGACGATCGCCATTCCCGCCTTAATGATTTTCCTTAGTCCGGGCTTTGGGATGCTTGGCTGGGGCAAGCCTGTTCAGGTTTCTTTGCCCAATCCCAAGACCCGTCGGGTGGATGATATCCTGATCACTTTAGCCGGTCCGGCCATGAACTTGGTCCTTTGCTTGGTGATTGTTGTGATTGGCGCCGCACTGGGCGTCGTGCCGTCGCCCTCGAAGTCGTCCCCTGCGGGCTATTTCCTCCTTTCGGGTTTATTTCTCAATACGGGCTTATTCCTCTTTAACCTCGTCCCCGTGCCCCCTCTAGATGGCTCTCGGTTGGCCGTGCGGTTCGGCCTCTACAGTGAGGAAATCTTTCTTAACTTAGCCCGCTGGGGTTTTATCATCCTGCTGGTTCTGTTGAATATCCCCATCTTCCAGCAGGGGATGCATTGGGTGTTAATCCAACTGATCACCCCATGGCTATATCTGTGGGACTTCCTGCTCTATTTGCGTAGCTGAGGCTTGCTTATTTTTGCCCTCAAGGTGATGGTTTAAACATGCAGACCCTAGGTGAAAGACTACAGGAAGCTCGCCAGCGCCTTGGAGTGACCATTCGCGAAGCTGCCGAGTTTACCAAAATCCGCACGGATTATTTACAGGCCATGGAGGCCAACCAATTTGAATCGATTCCGTTAGCTGATGTTTACAAGCGTGGCTTTGTGAAAGTTTACGCCAAGTACCTGCGTTTGGATGATGAGAAGGCCGCCGCGGATTTTAATTCGCACCATTCGCTGCGGGCGGCTCGCCGTCCATTAGATGGCGGAGCAGAAGAAGCGGCGGAAGGTCAGGCTGAAGAAACGGCCAGCCCCGTGGCTTTAAATCGCGATACCCTTATCTACGGAGTACTCGGCTTGGGCATTGTCGTCCTACTGATTTGGGCGGTTTTTCGGTAGGCCCGTCTTCATCGACGGGCCAAAACAAACGACCTGAATCGCGCCCTAAGGCGGTAGCTCCCGTACCTACGGGGCGACCTCATTTAGTCGGCATCTCCTCGATTCGTCCGGATACCTCTTTTCAGATTTTCGAGCAGAGCACGGGCGAATTACGGAAGTCCGGGGTGCTTGCCCCGCGCAATGGGGAAGAGCTCTGTAGTGTCCGTGGGGCCTTTGTGGTGAAGTCGAACGCCATCGAGTTTTTACACGTTCGCATCGATAATATTTCTTATAATATCCCGCCCGATAAGTCGGGTTTTGACCCAGCCTATTTCCCGGATCCAGAGACGACTCCGCCAGCGGTTTTGCCGACTAATAAAGCGGCCCCGACGAAATCAGGCACGGCTCCAGGTAAGGCGAATACTGCCCCTAAGGGCCGTTAGGTTTAAGGTGGTCTGGGGGTTGACCGTCGGGCCTTTTCGAGTAAGGGTAAAGGTGCTTGGTGCAACGTTCTGAACATCGTGTCTTGGTATTAAACCGACTCTGGCAGCCGGTGAACATCGTCGGTGTGCATCGGGCTTTAAGTCTACTTTTTCGGGGTCGGGCCTCGGCGGTGTATGCCGACGAAGGGAGCCATCGGGTGATGAATGCAGAAGAGTGGGTGAATTTCTCTTTAACCACTCCGCCGCCGCTGAGTGAGGCGGTGCGTTCTCCTTGCATGGCGCTACGCATTCCGCGCGTGCTCTTGTTGAGTGCTTATGATCGGGTACCGCGCCGCGAGATTCGTTTCAGTCGCCGCAACATTTACCTCCGTGATGCCAACACTTGTCAGTATTGCGGGCGGGTGTTTCGCGAGGAAGAACTGAATTTAGATCACGTGGTGCCGCGTGATATGGGAGGGAAAACGAATTGGGAGAATATCGTGACGGCCTGCGTGCGGTGTAATTCCCGTAAAGCCAATCGCTTGCCCGAGCAGGCGGGGATGACCTTGCGGCGCGTGCCTGCTAAACCCAAGTGGCGACTGGTGGTGGCCTCTTCGCTTTCACCGGCCGAGATGGAAGCCTGGAAAGAATTTTTGGAAGTCACCCCTGCAGGGCAGCTTCCGTGGCGTCATTAGTCACTTGGTGCGGGTAACCAGATTCGAACTGGTGTCACCACTTTGGAAGAGTGGGGTCCTGCCACTGAACGATACCCGCGTATCAAGAGGGACCGACTATTTAGACCCCTAGCAGCGGGGTCAAGCCACCAACCAAGCCGTTTTTCGAAGTTTTGGAGCGGGTAACCAGACTCGAACTGGTGTCACCACTATGGGAAAGTGGGGTCCTACCACTGAACGATACCCGCCAAAACCGAGGATTCTTAAAGTGAGGATTTCGTCAGGCGGGTCAAGCGGAGTCGGCGTGATCGTGATGAATCACGGTGATGGACCCATTGGTTTCTAAAATAGCGTGACGGGCATGCTCAATATTGGTGCAACCCGCCGCTCGTAAGGCGGCCATCAATTCATGGTGGGTGATTTTTTCGGCCAAGAGGGTTTTTTCCTGCAGCTTGCCTTCACGAATCAGGAACACGGGACGCCCGACGATGAAGCCTTCAAAAGTCTTAGAATGACGCGAGAGCCAGGATACACCCCAATTCAGGATGACGAGCGTTGTGGCAATCACGAGTCCACCGCCGAGCGAATTATCGCCCCCATTCATGGAGTTTTGGACCGCGTTGCTGAGAATTAAAAGCAGGATGAAATCAAACGGAGCGAGCATGCCCACTTGGCGTCGTCCGGTGACGCGCATCAAGATGATGAGGAAGATATAAACCACGACGCCGCGTAGGGCCATTTCCCACCAAGGTAGCGTAGGAAGAAGAAGGGTCGCCCACGACCATGGGGCGTTGGGTGGAGTGACTGCTTGGGCCAGCATGGGACGCAGTTTGCGTCAGAAAAGTTGCGAGGGCGATATTCTTTACGCTTCACCGCCCGCCCACAATCGGCATCGTGCTGCTTATGCCTCGCGCCGCTAAAAAATCCCCTGCCTCTAAAAAGTCGGTTATTAAAGATGTCTTATTAATGGCCACTCCGACGAAGAATGCCGATTTGCGTTGGTTTTCTGGTTTTCACGCCTCCGATCCTTTCCCGGCCTTTAGTGCCAAGGGTCGCAAAATCGGGCTCTTGCCTTTGTTGGAAGTCGGTCGTGCCAAGCAGGAGTCGGATTTTGATGAAGTGCTGAATTTGACGGAGATCATCAACGACCTCCGTAAGACTAACCCTCAAGCGGGCGTGGCCGATGCGATTGTGTTCGCTGCCGTGCAACGCGGGGTCCACCAGTTCCGCGTGCCGGGAGATTTTCCCGCTGGGCTTTACTTAAGGCTCCAAGAATTAGGTTTAGAATTAGTGCCGGCCGGTTCCTTGCGCGATGAGCGTTCTGGTCCCGCTTTATTCCCCGAGCGCTGGGTGAAGTCGAAGGCTGAAATCGAAGGCATTAAGGCCGGCAATCGCGCCGCTTGTGCTGGTTTCAGTGCAGTAGAAAAAATCTTAGCGGAATCCCGAGCTGATAAGAAAGGGAAGTTGCTGTGGCAGGGCAAAACGTTGACGGCTGAAATTCTCCAAGACGAAGTCCAAGCTGCGGTCATTCGTGCGGGCGGCTTATGTGACACGGGATTGATTTGTGCCCCAGGAGATCAGGCGGTGGATTGTCACTGCCAAGGTTCGGGTCCGATTTATCAAGGTCAGTTAATCGTCTTAGATATTTTCCCGCGCGATCGCGCTTCGTGGAACTACGGCGACATGACGCGTACGTATCTCAAGGGCAAGGCCACGCCAGAGCAGCGTAAGATGGTGCTCGCGGTGAAGGAAGCCCATGCGCGCATTATTAAAGCGCTCAAAGCAGGCGTCACGGGTGCAGAGATTCACCAAATTCCTGTCGAATACTTTAAATCCTTGGGCTACCAGACTGGCTTGGTGAAGGGGACTTACGTTGGCTTCTTCCACGGCACGGGACACGGCTTAGGTTACGATATTCATGAAGAGCCTTATCTCTCCCATCGCTTCCCGGGTCCGCTCCAAGCCGGTAATGCTATCACGGTAGAGCCTGGCTTATACTACCCTGGTATTGGGGGCTGCCGTTTTGAAGATTGCGTTTTAATCACCGCGAAGGGCTGCACCTTATTGTCGCATCACCCTTATCGCTGGGAGATTGCCTAAGGCATGGCGAAAGGTCGCGGCAGGGCGGGCACGCACACGACCGTAACGGATGCGGCCCGTCCCGTGGCCGAAGTTTTAGAAAAGCTCGGTCGCGTGTCGCGGGGTAAGATTGATGCGCGGATTGGGGCTAAGACTTTTTCGATTAAAATCACGCCACTGGATGGTTGTTTGTTGGTGGTCGTAGTTTCGAAAGGCACGCGCCAAGAGTTGCGGGCCTATGGGATATCAGTCGCCCAAGCCGAGCAGGCTTTGCGTCAACCAGAGTTTGCCAGTTATCATTTGAACGTCGCCCGTGAGTGAAGTTTTACGCCGAGAAGCTGAGGTCACGCTAGCCGACTGGACTAATGCAGGCGAGGGTTGGACGTGTCTGCCTTACATGGCTTCGTTTGGAGTGACGTCTTTGCCGGCGGATTGGAAAGCGCTTCTGTCTGGTCGCTACGCGGTTTTATTAGAAAGCGGTCGCACGGGAAATTTAACGATGGCGATTCCCCAGAGCGAGGAAGTGCGCGTGTACGATCAGGATGGCCGAGTGACTTCGTATCAGGCAGGTGGGGGATATGAAGTAGGCCGCGAAAATCCATTAGACTTTTTAAGGCACTATAGTCAGACCGTGCGGGCGCCTAAATTCGCTGGTTGGCCGGCTTTTCAAGGTGGGTGGGCATTATTATTAGCTTACGAATTAGTCGGGGCCTATGAGCCCGTAAAACTTTTGGACTGTCATCCCGCTGCTCCGCGAGCGGTGCTTTTTGATGCACGGGAAGTTTTGGTTTTTGATCATCAAAAAAAGACCCTCACGGTGGTGGTGCTTTGTCAGACTGCACATGCCGACGCCAAAATTTGGCAGCAAGCTCGGGAGCGGGCGGAAGTTTTGGCACACGCTTGGAGTGTGGCGTTGAAAGCACTGCCTCCTACCTTGCCAGTTAGAACCGCACCCGCAGTACCCCGAGAGCTTTCATTGTCGGAAGCGGCATTCACGCAGGCGGTCCAGCGCTGTCAGGCTTACATTGCGGCGGGCGATACTTATCAGGTTAACCTTTCGACGCGCTTTGAAGTTCCCGCTGTGGATGCAGATCAGGCTTACGCCTGGCTACGGGCCCACAACCCGTCGCCGTATATGGGATTAATCCGTTACCCCGGAGGCAATTTAGTCTGCGGTTCGCCCGAGTTATTAGTTCAAGTGAGCGATGGAAAAATCTTTTCGCGCCCGATTGCGGGGACGCGTCCGCGCGGGGCGGATGAAGCGGCTGACTTGGCGTGGGCTCAGGAGCTTGCGGGCGACACTAAAGAGCGGGCCGAACATTTGATGTTGGTTGATTTATTGCGCAACGATTTGGGTCGAGTGGCGATACCAGGAACCGTGACGGTGCCGGAGTTTATGACCGTGGAGCGCTACTCGCACGTGATGCATTTAGTCTCGCAGGTAGAAGGAAAAATTTCGCCCCAGAGTACTGCGGCCGACGTGATTCGATCGCTCTTTCCGGGCGGAACAATCACAGGGGCTCCGAAAGTAAGAACCATGCAAATCATTGCAGAGTTAGAACCCGTGCCGCGTGGTTTTTACACAGGGTCGATGGGCTGGTTGGGTGCGGATGGTTCCATGGCTTTAAACATCATCATCCGCTCATTATGGAGTACCGAGGGGCGCACGCTCATTCAAGCGGGGGCGGGTATTGTGGCGGACTCCGTGCCGCTCCGAGAATTTAAAGAATCTTGTCGTAAGGCCCAAGCCCCGCTCATGGCCGCGATTCCTGCGACCGCCGTCTCATGTTGATTTGGCAAAACCATCAATGGGTCGAAGTGGCGGAAGTTCCCGCGGTGGAAACCTTAGCGGAGCAGCCTTTCTTGTTTGAGACGATGGCCATTCGGAATGGACGCATTGACTGTTTAGCGGATCACCTCGTGCGACTCACCACGGCCTGCCCACGTTTAGGGATAAACCCTGCTGAACTTTATTTAAGTGCCTCTGTAGAACCCGCCCGCTGGCAGCCTATTTTAAGAAAGATTTTAGACAGTGCGGCTTTAAGTGAAGCAATGCTGCGTTACGTCGTGCAGCGTTCCGCCACGGGTGTTATCGTCGAATCGTTGAGTGCCCGCCCTTTGCCTCCGACGCCTAAGACGCTAGATCTCTGGTGCTTGCAGACCGTGCGCGATACTCCGGAGTGGCTACCTCGGCCTAAGACTGGCCCTTGGAAGAATTCCGCTCAAGCTTGGCGGGAATTAAAGACTCTCACGAGTCGCGCCGACGTTGAGGGGGTGCAGTTTAACGTTCACGGGCAAGTGGTAGAAGCTACGCGCAGTGCGCTGGCTTGGTGTGAAGGCCAAGATTGGTTTTTCCCGGCGGCCGAGACGGGTTGCTTAACGAGTACGACCGCTGAGCAGTTTAAAAAAGTTTTAAAAGAAGCGGGGCGTAACGTACAGGAAGTCGCCAAAACATGGCCTAAACAGGCTACTTCCGTGGTCGTGCTGCGAGCCACTTTTCAAGGCGGTGCCGTGTTAGCCGAGAAACTTTATGATGTCGAAAGCCGTCTCGTATGGCAGGCCCAAGTCAACCAGACCGAAGCCAGTGACCGATTAAAAGCCCTCGCCCAGTGGCGAGCTCAGCGTTCCGTTAATTTATCGTAAATGGGCAGAACCGTCGCTAAAAGTAAGAGGCCGATAAAAAGGATACTGACTAGGGAAGAGAAGCAAATCGCCACCAGTAAGCGTCCGAGTTTGGTCACGCCATCAGTGTTTTCTTGGCGGTAAGTTTTGAAGGCAAACCACGTGGCACCGAGGCCGAGGATGAGGAGGGTGACGAGGGCACCCGTGAAGTGGTTAAAATAAAAGCCAGTGATACCAGGCAGGTGACCTGCTTCACCGATGATTAAACTTTGCAGGATGGGTTGCGTCCGAAAAGCAATTGCCCCGGCGGTGGTGGGAAGGGCGGCGGTTAAAAAAACGGATAAAGCAGAGATAATTTTAAACTCTCGGGGGTTCATACGGGTCATCTTTGAACGACTTAGCCCAAGGTCAACGTGCTATTATCCCTCGCTATTTGAGGTTTATTTGCTCATTTTGGATTCACATGGAACTTTGGCTTTGGCCCATCTTTATTGTCTTAAACGGCAGCGCCGCTGGCATTTCATTGGTCGGTGGGGTGGTGGCTGCCCTTTCACATGGTGAAGTCGAAGAATTACGTCGCAAGGATGCCAAGGCCGCCGTGGCGTTGGATCGGGCCCGCGGTGATCAAGGTAACACCTTGGCGGCCTTTGAAGTTTTGACGGCCGCGTGCGTAGGGATGAGTGCTTTGTTGGGGGGTGTTTTAGTAGGCGAAAAAATTCTACCTCGTTTGTCCGACGGTTGGCCCACGATTTTAGGCTTAGCGGCCTTTATTGTGATTATTTCTTTTATCATGGCGTGGCTGACGGTGATGTTGCCGCGCAAGTTAGGCATGCACTTCCGCCATTATTTAGCGCCCAAAGTGGCTCCAGCGCTTTCGCTCGTGCGTGGGGCGGCGTCTATCTTAAGAAGTTTTGGACGCTTACACGATTCGCTGGCACCGCCACAAGAACCAGGGGTAGATCAAGCGGATGCTGACATCGGGAGTTTAGCCCAAGCCGCAGCCCGGGAAGGTAAAATCACGCAAGCCGAGAGCAACCTCGTCGCCAATGCCGTGCGCTTGGATGACATTCCTGTTTCTCAGGTGCTGACGCCGCGCCCGGTGGTAACGGCGGTCGATGCGAATCTGACCGTAGCCGATGTCTTGCGACTTTACCCCAACGTGCCGCATGGACGGATGCCAGTGTGGTCCGGGAATCCAGATCAGATTGTCGGGATTGTTCGCCGCCGTGATATTTTAAAAGCGGCGGGCGAAGATCGCCGAAATGTTAAAGTAAGCGAGCTCATGAGCAAAGCCCATGTAGTACCTGAGAATGCTACCTTGTCGGATGCCTTGCATGATTTGGTCCGTGCCCATCAACAGCTTGCGGTAGTGGTCGATGAGTTTGGAGCCTTTGCGGGCGTGATTACGATGGAAGATATTTTTGAATCTTTGTTGGGCGTCGAAATTTACGAGAAAGATGACCCGCATCCCGATATGCGGGAATTGGCACGTCAACGCGGGCACCGCTTGGGACGTAAGTCGAGCGAAGGTCCAACTGCGAAGCCGCACCCATGATGTTAGCACTTTGGCATGAAGGACATTGGGTGCATGACTTGGACCCGGTGGCATTGCATTTTCCGGCTTCGTGGGGTTTTCAAGGAGTGCATTGGTATGGTCTCGCTTATGCCACGGGCTTTATGGTCGCGGCGTATTTGTTGGGCCGCTGGCGTCGTCAGGGTTTAGGTCCGGTCAAGACGCACGTCGACGAATCAGCCTTAATCACTGCGGTGATGATGGGCGTGATTTTAGGTGGGCGTTTGGGCCATGTGTTGCTCTATGCCCGCGACGAGTTCATGCAGGACCCTTTAATGGTCTTTCGAGTTTGGAAGGGTGGCATGGCTAGTCACGGTGGTTTTTTAGGCGTGCTCTTGGCGGGACTCTGGTTTGCGCGCACGCGGCGCGTTAGCTTTTTAGCTGTTGGCGATCTCTTGGTCGCCTTGGCACCTGCGGGAATTCTTTTTGGTCGCTTGGCAAATTTTGTGAATGCCGAGTTAGTCGGTCGGCCGAGTCAGGTTGCGTGGGCGGTGATTTTTCCGCACGAAGGCTTATTGCCGCGTCACCCTTCGCAACTATACGAAGCCTTCGGCGAAGGCCTGGTGCCCTTGTGCTGGGTCTTATGGCGTTATCCGCAACGCTTGGCACCAGGTCGTTTAGCGGGAGAATTTTTATTAATTTACGCCGTGGCCCGGGTGACGTGTGAAGCCTTCCGCTTACCCGAAGATGGCTTCATCATGGGTCTCACGGCCGGACAATTTTGGACGCTACCCTTAGCCTTAGGAGGAATCTTTTTAATCCTAAATGCGAAGCGTGCTTCAAATGATGTTGCTCGTAAGGCGGAGTGAGGTGATGACATTGGCATCATGATTGCTGTTCCGCTCTTAGACCTAGGACCTCAGAATCGCGCTTTAGAGTCGCAGTATGAAAAAGCTTTTAAGGAAGTGCTCCACTCCAACGCCTTTATCATGGGGCCACGTTTGGAGGCTTTTGAAAAGTCCTGTGCGGAGTTTTTGGGCGTCAAGCATGCCTTAGGCGTTTCCTCCGGGACCGACGCCTTGCTCTTAGCCTTAATGGCGTTGGGCATTAAGCAGGGCGACGAAGTATTGCTCCCAGCCTTTACTTTTTTTGCCACTGCTGGATCGGTCGTGCGTTTAGGCGCCGAACCAGTGTGGGTGGATGTGGATCCGCATACGTTCAATATCGATTTAGCAGATGCGGCTCGCAAGGTTGGTCCCAAAACTAAGGCGATGATGCCTGTGCACCTTTTTGGGCAATCCTGCGATTTGCAGGCCTTACGTACTTTTGCCGAAGCCCACCGCTTGTTTTTAATTGAGGATGCGGCCCAGTCGATGGGTGCTCGCTGGCAAGGTCAGTCGACGATGTCGGCCGGACATTTTGGGGCGACGAGTTTCTTCCCCTCGAAGAATTTGGGCGGTTTTGGAGACTCGGGATTAGTTACGGCGAATGACGATGCGTTGGCGGACCAGGCGAAAATCTTGCGCGTCCACGGCATGCAGCCGAAGTATTATCACCGCTTTGTCGGGGCAAATTTCCGGATGGATCCTTTACAGGCCGCGCTCCTGCATTTGAAGCTCCCACATTTGCCGACGTATAATTGTGCTCGGGCGGGGAATGCTAAATTCTACCACGAAACCTTATCAAACCAACCTGGTGTGGCGTTGAACCAGCCCGGGGCGGACGCTCAGGCAAAAATTTTATTACCGGTCGATTTCTCGAAGCAGGGTATTTGGAATCAATTCACTCTGCGCGTTTTGCATGGCCAGCGGGATGCGTTGAAGGCCTTCCTCACCCAACGCAAAATTGGCTGCGAAGTTTACTACCCCGTACCCTTGCACCGCCAAGAGTGCTTTAAGGGTGTTGGCCGTGGTAGCGAGCAAGCCAAGGTCGCCGAGCAACTCGCTGCGGAGGTCCTCAGCATTCCCATTTTCCCTGAACTCTCGGAAGCTCAGCGTCAATGGGTGGCGACTTCGCTGCAGGATTTTGCTGCGGGTCGTCCCGCCTAAGGTTTAGAAGAAGCGCAGTGGCTTCACCTTCATCTTCTCGTGCTCCGCGTCGGTGCAGGGAGCGTTCGTAGGTACTTGTGGTACTTCGGAGTTAGGTTGCACGAGTTGATTGGCGAGCAGGTATTGTTCGACTTCTGCCCCGGAAATATCGGCTAACATTTTGCCATCGATTTCGACGCAAGGGGAGAGACGTTGGCCAGACTTGGCGACCATCTCGGCGTAGTTTTCGGGGACATTGATGATATCAATGTCTTCGTAAGCCAATTGGTACTTCTTCATAATGGCCCGCACGCCATTGCTCCAACCACAGCTCGGCTTTAAGTAACACTTAATTTTCATAGACTTCCTAAGTTGAAAGGAAGATTTAGAAAATCAAGTGCGGCGACGGGTTCGAGGATCGGGAAGATTGGTTTCGGGCTCAAACCAGTAGCCAATTCCGTGAATAGTGCGCAGGGCACTGAGACCTTGACCAAATTTTCCAAAACTCTCGCGAATCTTCGCCATGTATTGATCGACCGAGCGACTCCGCACATTCGCGTGTTTACCCCACACCGCATGGATTAAGCTTTGTCGACTAATGATCACCCCTGGGTTGGTGTGAAGGTGGTAGATGATACCCAATTCTTTGCGCCCCACCTTGATGGTTTTATTGGGCCCGAAAACGACTTCGAGGCGTTCGGGATGCACCTCCGCACCGTTAAAGAGGAATACTTTCGTGTTTAAATCGGCATTTTTGGTTAACCGATGGTCATAAGCTGTTTCCGTTCGGCGCAAAGTAGCCCGGAGCCGTGCCACGAGAATTTCTGGATTGTAGGGTTTGGGAATGAAATCGTCGGCTCCGGCTTCGAGAGCTTGGACGATGTCAGGTGCTTCGGCCTTTGTGGATAAGAAGATAACGCCCGTAGCCGGGTTGATTTTGCGGGCACGCTCGAGGATTTCTAAGCCGTCCTGGTCGGGTAGAACGGGGTCTAAAAGCACTAAATGGACATGGTTTTCCTGGAGGAACTTGAGCGCGGTGGTTCCTTTATGAAATAAATGTGCGTTAAACCCAGTTTGGGTAAGTTGATCGGCGAGCACGGCTGAATGGCTGCGATCGTCATCAATAATCACCACTTGGGGTCTCTGCTTGGGGCTCATGCAGAAAGTGGGGAGGGGTAAGACTTTTAGGGGGTGGGGTAGTTATGGCGTAAAAAATTCCTATAGGTTTGCCAAGCCGATTAATCTTTTTTCCAATATTTCCATGTTAGATGCTCCAAAAGACCCTCGGCCCACCCCTAAGTGGTTAATCATCATATTATTAGTAATCTTTATAGGTTCAGCAGCATGGGGTGCTTATGTCATGGTCGTGAATGAGGAAAAGTACGGAGCCCCCAAACCTAAGGATCCACTCGAAGACCGGAGCCTTTTCGGGCGCTGAACAGGTAAAAATGAGCAATCGCTGATTAACCTCAATAGGGTGTTTACCCTATGGAACTTTTAAGGGTTCAGCGATTGACACTTATTTCGCGTAATAAGATACCTTACGACTCAATTTAACCCCATTAGCACTCACACCATGCGGATTTCTAAGTCTCTGTTGGTGGCCGCTGCCCTGCTTACTTCTGCAGGCGCGTCCATGGCCCAACAAAATGTCACCACGGCGAACTGGCTGGGGGCGGACGGACAAGGCGGCACGGGTACCTGGGATATCTGGAAGGGATCTACCCCTAATTTGTACTGGGGTATGCCTATCACGGCAACCGGTGGTGCTGCGGGGCAAAAAGTGGTTAACACCCTGAACACCTCCGGCTTGGTACTGGGTCAGCAAATTACGGGGAATGGTATTCCCGCAGGGACGACGATTACGAACATCGTCGCCAATACGAGTGTAACCCTAAGCAACAATCTGACTTCTCTGGCCACGGGTCGGACCTTTAATGCACTGATTGGGGGCTCGGCTATTTCGGCGGATGCTACGTTAACCTTTGCGGGACCTTCGGCGCCAGCGGGTTCGACGACGGATATTTTAGTCGATAGCGGCAACATTACGAGCGCGGCTCAGACGCTGAATGTTACCTCTTCGGGCTATCGTTTTCTCCCTGGGGTTTTCTCTAATCGGATTACGCCCACGGGTGGCGTCAGTGGCCAAGCGGTCATTACGACGACGGATACCAGCTTACTTTCGGTTGGTGAATTAGTGAATGGCGTCGGCATTCCTAACGGCTCTTCCATCATTGCGATTAGCCCTAATGCCAGCTTCACGATTAGCAATAATCTGACGCAAGCGGTCAGCGGTACCATGATTGGTTCGCCCCAGCCATCGGTTAATACTTTCTTTGATGTTACGCAGAATAACACGCCTGCTTTACCGCCTTACACCGAATTACCAAGCGGCACGTTGCAGCTAGGAAGTTTTGTGTTTAATGTCGCGACCCCTGGAGTGGGTGCTCCGACCCCAACGGTGACGTTGCGTAATCCGACGACCAGTGGTGGTACGGTCTTGCGCGTGACCAATGCTGGTACGCAGGTGAATATTGAAAGCACGACTTCCTCGACCTTGTTTGGCGTACTCAAAGGTGATGGTAATGTCCTCAAGACTGGCGGTGGCGTGTTGCAGTATAATGGTTTTGCTGGTCAAGAATTTGCTTACCAGCAGGTGACGCCCTTTGCTTATCAAATCATTGCGGGCACACCGACACCGGTGCTTAATCCTACGAATACGCTCCCGGTTATTCAAGGTATCGACGGGCTGCGTCCCATTGACTTGGCGCCCAATGTCGCCGGTAACGCCGTGGGGAATCTAGATCGCTTGGATGGTTTACAGGGTACGATTACCGTTAATTCTGGAAAGCTAATGGTCAGCGGCTACGTCAACATGTGGCACGATTTCGGTCCAACGATGGACACGCAAGTTTTTGCCCCCGTGGAATTGCCCACGCAAATTGCTAACATTGCCAACTCAGCTAACTCCAATCAGCGCACGGCGATTACTTACGCTTTAGCGAAGCGGATGACGGGTGCCGCTTCGGTGGTTTTAAATGGTTCGGCCATTTTAGATTTCACCAATAGTGCGGTCAATGTGGGCTCCAATCGGATTAATTTCGTCCATAATTTACAAGCCGGTGCGAACAACGATCAGTATCAGACCACCCTGTATACGGGCCCAGACAGTTCGTACCATATTGGTATTCAAATCGACCAAGGTGTTTCTGGCTCGATTGGGATTTTGGCCGGTCCTGGCAATGTGTATAAAACCGGTGCGGGTACGCTGACGGTTTTGAATGATGCGAACATGACGGGGATGTTCGTGGCAGCGGGTGGTAACACCATTCTCGCTAGTTCGAGCTTAAACACGTTTGCGAACGTGGGTTCGTTTAATATCGCTGGTACGCAAGATCCAGGGGATGCCAATGGCTCGAACAACACGGAGAGCGTGTTGGGGTTATCGCGTCGGGGCGCTAACATTCGTTATTATGAAGTCCCGACGACTTATAATAATGTTCAGTACGTTTTCTACACCCCCAGCTTATTCCCTGACCCCGGAACCACCATCATCAATACCAACGCTCAGAATCAGTACACGAGCGTGACGACTTCGGGTGCGACTGTTACTTTAGCGTCGGATCAAACGGTTCATAATTTCCAATCCGATTTCGCCCTGAAGTCGGCGGGGACGAATTCGATTTCAGGTTCAGGGGCAACCGCGGTTTACACGGCAGCCGACGCGATTAACACCGCCGCCAATACTAATTATGAGAATAACCCGATTATTCCTGGGACGGGCTATGGCTCGTCGCTTTATTTAAACGGCAACGTTTTGACGATTAACCAAGACTTGCACCGTGATGGTTTATACACGGGCAGTATCTATGGTGGTAATACCGGAACGGGTGGTACGATTGTGAAGACCGGTCCAGGCGCTTTGGTGTTCTTGCTGGCAGGTGGCGCTTACGCTAACACGGTCATTCAACAAGGTGACTTCATCGCCAACTTAGCGGGCTTGGGTTACGCTCAAGTTACGATTGGGACGGGCGGCACCTTTGATATTCTGCAAAATAATACGGGGGCCTTGATTGCCAATATCGATGGGGCGGCAGGTTCTACGTTAGAGTTCCGCGCTTTTTATAATATCGATAATGGTAGCGGATCTTTGATTCAGGTTAATTCGTCGTCTAGCATTGGTACGGCAGATATCGTTTCAGCACAGCCGAATTTCTTCGGTAACATTGTCGTGGCGGATGGCGTGGGCCTGACCTTCTCGGGCAGCTCGAATAACACCTTTATCAATGCCTCTTCGTTGACGTTAAATTCGACGCTCGAAGGCCAACCCGCTCGGGCGACGCTTTTCTCCTTCGGTGACACGAGCCAGATTGTGCGTAATTTGTCGGGCGACAGTTTAGCGGTCATTGATTTAGGTCGTGGCAATATCACGCTGGAACAAAACGATGCTACGTTGAGCTATTTAGGCTCTATTACGGGCGTTGGTAGTTTCATTAAGCAAGGCTCTGCGACCTTTACTTTAGTAGGCACGAATGCCACGACGGGTGCGGTTAACGACACCTACTATGGGGCGACGATTATTCGTCCAGGTGGTGCTTTGGTGGCGGGTTCGGCCAATGCGATTCCGAATTCTTCGGCCCTCGTTTTAGTCGGTGGCGCCAGCTTTAATCTAAATGGTCAAAACCAAGTCGTCGGCTCCTTGTTTGGTTCTACGAGTTCGGTGATCAATCTCGGCTCTGGTAATTTGAGTGTGGGTTACACCACCGCTCGTGCTGCAACGATGGCGACCGCTTTAGCGGGTACAGCTCCTTTGTTAGCGGACTACTTAGGTACGACCACTTTAACGAGCCCGATTCTCAGCGCAGGTAATCCTACGACGTTGCAAGCTACCAGCGGTGCGGCTGGCCAAGCGGTGATCACTGTTTCCAGCTCCGCGGGTTTGGGCGTTGGCCAACTGGTCACGGGTACGGGTGTACCTGCGAATACTTATGTCGCGGCGGTGAACACGGGTAGTTTCACGTTAAGTCAAAACCTGACGCAAGCCGCAGGTGGCAATTACGTGATTCAAAATGTTAAGACGATTGACGTTTCAGCCCTCGGTTTGAGTGCTGCTCAATTGAATTCGCTCTACACGGGTTCGATGACGATGCCGCAGTTGACGGCAATGTTCCTGAACACGGTCGCGATTGGCACGAACATCGGTTCTTACGTCGTGCCTACGGCCGCGACGGATTTGAGTTTTGCGAGTACGCTGTCCTTTGATGGTACGATCACGGGCACGGGTACGTTGACGTTTACGGGTCCTGAAACCACGACTTTAAATGGCTCGAGTGCGCAGTACACGGGTCAGGTCAATATCACCGGCGGTACTTTAGCGATTCAGTGGAATAGTTTCCCGGTCGCTTCGGGTATCAACGTAGCCAGCACCGGCACGCTCTCCGTCGGTGTTAGCGATATCTACGATCCTACCTTAGACTCCACGAAGCGCGTGATGACGGCTCCAGTTACCGGTTTGGGTAATTTCATCAAAACGGGCGTCGGTTATTTGACGCTAACCTCTTCGCAAGCGGGCTATGCGGGGGCGACGACGGTGAGCAATGGCTGGTTAGAAATGCCGCTTACTTCTAGCACTGGTGGTGCTACCATCTCTGGCGTTAATTTCACGCCAACTTCCAGCACTTACTCTGTCGTTACGGCGACTGGCGGTGCGAGCGGTAGTAATTTAATTACTACGACGAACACGAGTGGTCTCGTGGTGGGTCAAGCGATTGCTGGCCCTGGCATTCCTGCGGGTACGGTCATCACGGCTATCACGCCAGGTACGAGCATTACCTTGAGCAATAATTTAACGGCCACAGCGGCGACCACGACGAATGCTTATGCCACCACGGCTTACACGTTTACCGCGGGTACGGGTGCCTCGGGGCAAAATGTAATTACTACCAGCGCTACGAGTGGCCTCGTGGTGGGCCAAGCCATCACCGGTCCTGGCATTGCGGCTGGCACGGTCATCACGGCGATTACTACCGGGACCAGTGTTACGTTGAGCAAGAGTTTAACCGCCGCCGTTTCTACGGCAGCGAATGCGTACAGCAGCAGTATTGCTAATATCGCGACGGCTTCGGTCACCGGTTTAATGGTTGGTCAATCGGTAAGCGGTATTGGCATTGCGGACGGTTCTATTATCACCGCGATTAATCCTGCTACGAACGTCACCGCGACGGGTGGTGCGACCGGTAGTAATATCATCACCACCACGAGCACCGCGGGTTTAGTAGTAGGTCAAACCGTTACCGGTGCGGGCGTACCCGTAGGGACGACGATCATTGGGATTAATGCGAATACGAGCATTGTCTTGAGCAATAACCTCACGTCGGCGGCATCGACGTCGGCGAGCGCTTACGCGATTTCGGCTGAAGTTTCTTTGAGCCAAGCCTTGTCCGGTCAAACCCCGTCAACTTTGTTGGCGCCTTCGCACTTAGTTTTCACGACACCTTCGAATGTCGTTTATTCCGGAGCCGTTTCGGGTGCGGGTCAGTTAGAGATTCGTGCTGCTTCGAGTAATCTCACGGCGACGGGTGGCGCGGTAGGACAAAACGTAGTTACAACTACCAACACGACTGGTCTCTCGGTCGGTGAATTTGTTTTCGGTCCAGGTATTCCATTGGGTTCGACGATTACCGCCATCACGGCGAATACGAATTTCACGGTGAGTAATAATCTCACCTCAGCGGCTAGTACCACGGCTAATGCTTACACCGCGGAAGCGGTGGTTTACGCAGGAGCTAACTCGGTCACGGCGACGGCAGGGGTCGTGGGTAAGCCAGTGATTAACACGTCGGCGACGGCCAATTTAATTGTCGGCCAAGCGGTCACAGGCCAAGGCGTTCAGCCCGGCAGCGTCATCACTTCTATTTTCAGTAGCGGTTCACTGACGGCTACGGGCGGTGCCGCGAGTCAGGCAGTCATTAACTTGGCGAATACCTCGGGCTTGGTGGTTGGTCAGCAAATCACTGGCCCTGGTATTCCCGCCGGTACGGTTATCTCGGCGATTAATCCTAATACGAGTATTACCTTAAGTGCGAACCTCACGGTGCCAGCCTCGACCACGGCTAATGCGTATACGACTTCGAGTGGTTTTGTTTTAAGCCAAAATCTGACGCAGACTGCTTCGATTGTGAGCAATGCGTATACGGCAGGCGGTGCGTTAACGCAGACGGGCGGTACGTTGGTGCGTACGGGGGTGCTTTACGCTACGAACGGTTGGGCTGGGTCTCCCTCAGGCAACATCACCGTTGAAGCGCAAGGTTCGGCAATTTTAAATATTACCTCCAACCTGACCGCGGCCGGTACGTTCTTCGGTTCGGGTAATATTGTGAAGACGGGTTCCGCAACCTTGTCATTCTCGCAAGCGACCACGGCCTTCTCGGGAACTTACATTTCTTTCGCTGGTACGACGAATCTCGATGCCAATAATCTCTTTGGGGGTAATAATGCCACGGACGTTTATGCGGCCGTTGATTTAGAGGGTAACTCGATCTTGAACGTGATGAATGGTACCACGCAAACCCTGCGTAATTTACGCGGGGCGGCGACTTCTCAGGTCCAACTCTCGCCAAACTCGACTTTAATCCTCCCCGTTGATGCAGGGGCCACGTATTCCTTTGCGGGCTTGTTCGTCGATACGGGTAGCAGTCCTACTGGTACCATTGTGAAGACAGGTGCCGGAACGCTTTCGTTAGCCCCCACCGCCGGTAATAACGCCATTGGTATCGTCGAAGTTCTGCAAGGTAACTTGATTGGGACGACGGCTGGTTACAATGGTGCCAATATCCTCGTGGCTAATGGTGCCACGGCGACCTTCTTCGCTGATGTAGGTCAGAATGTGACCTTTAACAACGTCGTGACGGATGCGACCTCGATCAACCCTGCCTTAGGCGGTGGGACGATTGCTAAGTCCGGCGCGGGCACGGCGACGCTGACCGCAGCTGGTTACAACCTCACCTTTGCGGTGAATGCAGGCACCTTAGTGCTTAATGATACACGTGCTGCGGGCTCGGCCTTATTAACGGGTAGTGTAGCTTCGGGTTCTACGTTCCAGATGAACCTCAGTTCCAACCGCACGTTGGGCAGTCAACTCACCGGTGCAGGCACGCTTGATTTAGAGGCGATTGGTGTGGCTACGCCCGTGGTTAGCCTCACGCAACAACCGCTCGTCGCCTTAACCAACCTCGGCTCGCATGTTACTTTAGATGCGAGTGCGATTACGACCATTACGGGTATCAATGCTGCGTATGGTTCGTTCCTTAATATTGGTAATAATAACGGGGGCCGCTCGCTAACCATTATTCAGAACGCCGCTGGTACTTTTGCTGGTCAGTTTATTGGCAATGCGAACCTGAATTTTGCAGGTACGGGCATGATGCTCTATGCTCCTACGGCTAATTTAACGCCCACCACGCCCGCTGGTAATTTAGCGAGCTTTAGCGGCTCGGTTTCCATCACAGGTGGTGGCTTAGGAGTTGATGTCAGCAATACGAAGGCGATTGCCATTGCCGTTGATGGTACAACCAGTGCGCCAGGCCGTTTAGGCGTCTATGTGGCGGGCGGTTTAACCTCGGCTTACAATGGTGCGATCACGGGTAATGCCGGCGCCGCCCAGTTAATTAAATTAGGTACAGGCACTTTAGATTTAACCGACACGGCAGCGACTACCTTGCGCAGCTACGCGTTTGGTTCCTATGTGGTTAACCAAGGCGTCTTGGCGGTTACGTTAAATAACAGTGGCACCATCTTGCCTGATAGCTCTGGCAATAGCCGTAGCATCACCTTGGCTGGCGGTACGTTGGCGGTTCAAGTTTCGGCGACGAGTGGTACCTTGGCTTCAAGCTTAGGCCAAAACACTTCGGGCAATCTGGCGATCACAACGGACCAAAACGCACCTTCTCCGGGCGTCTTGACCATCACGGGTGCCGTTTCGGGTAACGTCTCGGTTGATGGCGGTGCGACCTTGAGTTTCGGCACCGAGTCGAATCGTAACGTTGCCGTTAGCGGCGACGTCACCGTGACTAACGGTTCAATCTTAGCAGGTACCGCAACGATTAGCGGGGCAAACGGTTTGACGATTTCGGCCGGTGCCTTTGTCGCTCCTGGTTATTCTCCTGGGGTTATCAATACGACCAACTTCATCCTTGCGGGTACCGCTGATATGCAAATCTCGGCGACCCCAACCGCGGTGGTTTCGGGCGGCGTGACCACGCAACTCTACAATGACCAAATTAATTTTAGTGGTACGGCAGATTTAAATAATGGTGGCACGGCCATCTTGAATATTCAGCGCTATCTGACGGCTGACTCTTCGGAATATGGCCATCGCTTCGTCTTATTTAATGGTACGACGAATCAGTCTACTTCGGCTCCAGTCTCGCAGTATTTCGTTAATGCTAACCCCAGCAGCGTGACGACGGATGACACGACGGGTCGTTATGTAGTTGTGGCTCCTGCGACGGTCACGGCGGGTGCGACTGCTTCGGGTTATGATGGTTTAGTGCACAATACGGATGGTTTCGTGCACTTGCCTTATCAGTATGCCGTTTACTCGGTACGTGCTCCTTCGGAGTACGCGGTAGCGGGGGTGGATGCTGCTTTGATTTCCTTTATTCAAAGCAAGACGAACGTGGCCGCGGGCACAGTTTTAGTTCCAGGCGTCAATGGTAACGTGGATCCGCTTTCGGCCCGTCTGATGACGATGACGAATGCTCAGTTAACGCCTGCGATTCAGTCCTTGCAGCCCGCCATTTTTGGAGCGGTTCCTAATACGGTGGTGCTCGGCGTTCGCAGCGATGTTTCTGCGATTGAAGATCGTTTGGAAATGCGTCGTTACGATCGCGTGGGCTTCAGCGTCAGCTCCAGCGAAGCCTTTGTACAGGCGTCTTCTATGAACTTCACGGGAAGCAGTTCGTCGGGCGAGCCTCCTTATAACGCGACCCTGACGGGCGGTTTGGCGGGCATGACTTTCGACCTCAACTCCTGGTCGGTGTATGGTTTCTCGGTTGGCTATTCTCAGGTGAAAGCGAACACGATTGCGAATGCATCGCTAGGCACCTCTTCTAGCGCCACCCTCTCGGGCAACGAATACCGTGTGTCGGGCTTCTTCTCTACGATGTTGGGTGAAAAGAAGGACACTTACTTCCTCGACCTCGGTGTTTCGTTGGGCTCGACCAGTGATAAGCTCTCGCGGGTGACGTTCTTGGGAACCGAAAATTCTAGTCCTACTGCGATGTCCTATGGTGCCTTTGCGCGCTTGGGCACGGGCTTTGCCTCGAAGTCGGGTTTCAATATCACGCCATATGTGGGCTTAGATTATAATCACGTTTCCGGTAGTGCCTTTACGGAAACCGGAGATGCCACGGCCTTGAGTGCTCGTTCCATCTCATACGATTCTGCCCGGGCCTCGATTGGTACTGGCTTAACTTGGTTGAGCATCGTCGACGGCGAAACGATGAAGTTCACCTTTGACCTCCAAGGTTTTGGCGAAATCGCTGGTGGTAAGAATGCCACGGTGAACGTCGATTTCACGGACGGTGCAACGGGTGGCTTTAACTTCCAAGCTCCCGTGGGAACCTCCAGTGGCTTCCGGGTAGCTCCTTCGTTCACTTACGGTCCTAACCCTGATTCGGCCTATTACCTAACGCTCTCCTATGAAAAAGCCGGTTCGACCGGGTCGACGGGCGTTGAGTTGGGCTACCGCCGCCGCTTCTAATTCACCCTTTATAAAGTAACACGATATGAAATTACCTCGTCATTTACTCATCCTGGCTGCGACCGCCCTTGCGACGGCTCCGTATGCTTCTGCGGATGTTACGGTTAATTATACCTCGGGTAGTAATCCCGCCACGTTAACGTCGGTCAATGGTGGCGTGAATATCTACAATTTAGGGGCACCCGGGACGACTTATCCCCAGCCAGTGCAGATTCAAGATGCCCTGCACCAAGTAAAATCGCTCACGGTGGGAGACAGTACGGTTTTAACAATCAACCAAAGCATTGGCGCGACGACCAGTGCGATGTTTAAGTCGGCGACGGATTTTAGCGTCGCTGCTTCGCAGAATAACTTCACCAATGCGCCCATCATTGTGCTCACGGGTGGTGGCCAATTAGAATACGACGGTTTCCAGGGGAATAGTTATTATGCGAATAATACCTATATCTTAGAATCCCATTCGATGCCTAATGATCTCTATGCCCAGAATGGGTTTTCGGGGATTGTGGATGTTCAGCAAGGTATCCTGCAGGTGGCTGGTCACTTAAACATGTGGACCGACTATGGGGTCGCTAATCCAAACGGTTTTACGGCTCACATGACGGGTGCGGGAGCAGTTTTGGTCCAAGGGTCCGCTTCTATTAGTTTTGCCAATACGCCGATGAATGTCGTCAACGTGGGGCCGTCCATTGGCGATAATATTTTAGGTAATCCTTCTTCGCCGCTTACTTTCCGACTCAACTTTGTTCACAACCTTTACGCGGGCTCGTCGGCTAATTTTATCGCTGGACTGGCTGGTACAGATGTTAACACGACTTTAAATACGGGTACCGATACTTCCTATATTTTGGACATCCATATTGACCCTGCGATTCAAGGTTCGATTGGGGGCATTACAGGAGCTGGTCGTGTTTACAAGACTGGGTCGGGGTCTTTTACGATTTTAAATAGTAGCAGTTTAACGGGCGATGTCTTCCTCGCTGCGGGTAATACGATTTTAGCGGACCCGAATGGCTTAGCACTCCGTTTAGCTTCGAGTGTTAATTTAATCGGCGGCGGCACCGGTCAGAGTAATTTGACCTATGCTCAATCTGGAACAAATTCGGGCGGTACGACGGAATGGCGTCCCGCTTATTTACCAGCAAGTGCAGGTTCACCCACGCTGACGATCAGCGCCAGCCAAACGATTCGTAACTTGCAGGCCTTGTTCAACGAACAAGCCATTAACATGTGGAATGCGGGTACCGGATCAGGCAGCACGATTTCGGTTTCTCCCGGCATGGCTTTGACGGTGGTGCAAGATACGAACTTGGACGGTTATTTCTCGGGTAGCATCAACGGGGCTCAAGGTAAGTTCATTAAATCTGGTACGGGCAACTTAGCCTTGATGGGCACATCTTCGACCATCGGCGAAATCGATGTCGTTCAAGGCTCGCTGATTTCTAATGTCGAGAGTTTAGGCTACGGTTCCGTGGTCATCAGCGGTGGTGGCACGTTGCAATTAGTGCAAAATAATGCCGCGACCTTGCGGGCCCAAATTAGCGGGGCGGCTGGATCGGTGCTTACGGTCAGTCCCTCGGCTACGATTAACAACACCCTCAGCGGTGGCACGGTGACCGTTGGCAATACGCAATTAGGCGTCATCGACGTCTACAACCAACAGTTAAACTTCTACGGATCGTTGTTAGTGCAGAATGGCGTGACCTTAGCTTTCTCCTACGGTCAAAATAACACCTTCATTAATGCCTCTTCGATTACGTTGAGTTCGGGTCTCTCGGCTTCGAGCCCAGGTGTCTATACTTCCATCATCTTTGATGATACCACGCAAACGGTTCACAACCTTTCGGGCGATGCAAACACGGGCATCAACCTTGGGCGCGGCTCGATTTCCTTAGTACAAAGTTCCGCTACTAACTATGCCGGCTCGATTTCTGGTGCGGGCAACTTGGTATTAAGCGGTGGCAATGCGATTACCCTTTCGGGTTCGAATACCTACTATGGTGCTACGGTGGTTAACTCTGGTAGTTTGACCGTCTCAGGTGCTAATGGTATCACGAATTCCTCGGGTTTAGTTTTACTCTCGGGAGCAACCTTTACAGCCACGACTAATCAAACGGTTGGTGCACTCTTTGGCCAAGCTGGCTCGACGATTAATTTGGCCGGTGGTTCTTTGACGATTGGGAAATCGCTGACACAAGTTAACCAACTCAATACGGCCTTAACAAACTTTAGCGGTGTTTCCCCGGATCAATATCCTGCGTATTACCTGCAAAACACGCCGACGATTGCGACCTCAGTAGTCAGCGGTTTAGGCGGTGCTTATGTCTTAAACATTGGTTCCATTTCCGGGATTCGTGCGGGTGAATACATTTCTGCCTCGGGTCTTTCGCCCGTATCCATTGTGGGTGGCGCTTCGGGCAGTACGGTTCTGAACCTTGCTTCGGTGGCCAGTTTACAAGTGGGCGAATCTGTTTCGGCGATTGCCTTAACCACCACGATGACGGGCGGTTCGTCGGGACAAAAAGTTATTAACCTCAGCAGTGCGGCCAATTTAAGTGTGGGTGACGCGGTTTCGGGTAATGCTATTCCCGCCTCTTCGACCATCACGGCTGTTAATAATGGGACGACCTTGACGGTCAGCAGTGGCACGGCTGGTACGCCCACGTTGAATCTCACCACGACGGGCTTGGGCCTCGTCGTTGGTCAAGCAATCAGTGGTCCTGGGATTCCTGCTGGTACCGTTATCACGGCCATCACCGCGAACAGCGTCACGTTGAGCAATAATTTGACCACGGCCGCTTCGACGACCGCCAATAATTATGCCACGTCGCCTGCCGTAACCATTAATAACAACTTAACCGCCACGGCGCTTGGTACGCTCACGGTAGCCACGGGCGTCGCGACGAATTCGATTATTACTAATATTATTAATGGGGGTAACTACAGCGTCGCTTCGGGTAATGCAGGTCAGAAGGTTATCGCGACGAGCAATACGACAGGCTTAGTCATTGGTCAGGCAATCACTGGTCCTGGGATCCCCGCGGGAAGTTACATCACGGCGATTAATCCCAATACCAGTTTCACGGTTAGCCAGAACTTGACCGCAGCGGTTTCGACGACTGCAGGTGCTTATTCTACCAGCTCTGCCGTTACCCTCAATAATAGCCTGACTTCTTTGGCTGCCGGCACGTTGGCGATTTCTACGGGCATTTCGGGGACTTCGATTATTGCTTCGGTGAACCCTGCTACTGTAACGGCAAATTACGGTCCCGCAGGTCAAAACGTCCTTAATTTAAATTCTGCCACAGGTTTAGTGGTGGGCCAAGGTTTAGTCGGTACGGGTGTTGCCACGGGGGCTGTCATCACGGCGGTTACGCCTGGCACCTCGATTACTGCTACGGGTGGTGCCGCTGGCCAGAATGTGATCACGACGGGCAGCACGGTGGGCCTGACGACTGGCCAGCAAGTTTTTGGTCCTGGTATCCCCGCCGGCACGGTGATTACGGCCATTGCGACCAATGTTAATTTCACGCTCAGCAATAACTTAACCACGGCGGCTTCGACGGTGGCTGGTATCTATGTAAGTTCGGATGCCGTGACGTTGAGCCAACCGCTGGTGGCGGCAGCCTCTGGAACTTTATCCGTGGCCTATACGCCTGTGGGTGGTGCGGCGAATCAGAACATTTTAAGCCTCACCTCGATTGCGGGTATTCAGGTTGGGCAGATTTTATCGGGTGCGGGTATTGCCACAGGTAGTTTGGTAACGGCAGTCACTGCTGGAGCCACTTACACCGCGACCGGCGGTGCGGTTGGACAAAAGGTCATTACCACGGCTAACACGGCGGGCTTAGTTGTCGGACAAGTGATCACGGGTCCTGGTATTCCTGCCGGCAGTGTAATTACAGCGATTAATCCTAGCGTCAGTTTCACGGTTAGCCAGAACCTCACCACCGCCGCTTCGACTGCGGCGAATGTTTACATTAGTTCGCCTGCGGTGGCGTTGAGTTCGGTTTTATCGTCCCCAGTCTCGGGCAGTATTTACGTGGCTCCTTCCGTGACGTTGAACCAAGCGCTTAACGGCTTGGCCAACGGCAGCTTATCGATTGTGCCGGTGAGTGGCATGTCGATGACGAACACACTCGGTTTCTTGCGCGGGGTTTTGAATGAGCCTGCGACGGGCACTTCGCCTACGCCCGATGCCCAAATCTTGTCTTATCGTGGCGTTATCACCGGAACGGGTGGTATTAACATTACGGGCCAAGAAAATGTTACCTTGTCGGGGGTGAGCACCTACACGGGGATGACCCACATTGCGTCGGGCACCTTACAGATTGAGTGGAATTCGATTTCTAACACTTCCGGGATCCAAGTCGATGTCGCAGGGACTTTAGTGGTCGACGTTCCTACCGGCGTCACGGGCACGTTTGTGCCTCCGATTACGGGCACCGGTACGTTTGATAAAGTCGGTGCGGGTACTTTGGTGATTAATTCCGCGAATGGCTGGGTCGCTGGCCCAGTTAATATTCTTGGCGGTACCTTACAGTTTAATTCGGGCGGCCTCCAAAACATCACCGGCGGCGTGGTGAACGTTTCGGCCGGAGCCTTCTTTAATATTAATGATACTACCAACGTCAGTTGGGCAGGTAGCATTCTGGGTGCGGGTACCATTACCAAGTCTGGGGTGGGGGCCTTGAGCATCACGGGGGCCTTGTCCTTCAGTGGCACGTTAGACGTTCAACAAGGCTCGGTCTTAGCACCTAGCTTACCTAATGCTGGGGGTGGCGTTTACGGCACCGTCCTCGTCGAAGCGAATACGACTTTCACCGATACGGTGGCAGTCGGTACAACGGAGACCTTCGGTGGTGCCATCACGGGTGCGGGTAATTTTGTTAAAGCAGGCACCGGTGCCTTGAATTTAACGGCCGCTCAAAATATGTCGGGTAACTTTACGGTGTCGGCCGGTTCGGTGACGCTGGGAGTTAATAATGTATTGGCCAATGTTGCTGCCGTCACTTTGGCGCCTAACACGATTTTATCCGTTGGGGCGACCACGCAAGGTTTGAGCAATGTGTCGGGTGATGTGACGTCGCAAATTCAAGCCTCCGCGGGTTCGAATTTAACCTTCACGACTAGTGCTGGCTCGACGTTGACCTATTCGGGTCAAATCACTGGAGCGCCTTCTATTACGACTTCGGGTTCGGGTACGCTTAACCTCTTGCGTGATGTAGGTACGGGTCCTTACACCGCGAACGTCATCGGGACGATCAATGTTACCTCGGGCACCTTAATTGGTGACATCGACGGCTTTGGTGGCGCCGCTTTGTCGGTCTCCTCTGGGGCTAAGATTGGGTTTAATAACTCCACGGCGACGCCGATTTCATACACCGGTGCTATCAGTGGTAACGGGACGATTGTGAAGACTGGTACGGGCGTAATCGATTTGTCGAATGGCACCAATCAGGCTTCCGCTTATGAAGTCGATGCAGGTACTTTAATCGACACCGACAATCGCGTTGGTGCAGGCTTAGCTTTAGTCAGCGCCACGGTGGCGTCGGGCGCGACCTTGCAACTGAACCTCGGGACGAATGCCCTCGCACGTACGCTCGGTACGCAAATCACCGGCCTCTCTCAAAACTCGGCGGGTACTTTGGATATTGAGTCGGTGGGCGGTGGTGCCACGCGCATCGTCACGCTGTCCGCGATTCCCTCATTAGCTTCGATCACGATTGGCGATAACGTCGCCTTGAGCACGAGTATGAGTGCGATTGTCGGGGTGACGGGTACCGCGAATTCGAGCCTTAATTTTGGCTCGGGTGGTAACATCACCGTGAATCAAGCAATCGATACCACGTTCCTCGGTAATGTGGTTTCTACGGGAGCGTTTAACCTGACCTTCGTAGGTGCCGGTCGCGCTTCTTACCTGAACTCTGCCTTCTCCACCCAAGTCGCTGCACATGGTAGCACCTTAACGGTGGGTACGGGGGTTGCCGCTGGTAACCTTGAAGTTCTCCAATCCTATGCTGGATCGACGATTAATATCGTTAACGGCACCTTGGCAGTGCGGGTGAATAATGGCACGTTGCTTTCGCCCACGGTCTTCACGGCTCCTATTACCGGTTCTGCTGGTGCTGGGATTTTTGTGATGACGGGTTCCGGCGTCCTCAATGCCTCGGGCGTTAATAGTAGCGTGGCCTCGGCTGTCTTCTCGAGTTACCAAATTAATGGCGGTACGTTCATCGTCACGCCTAACAATGGCCAAATCTTAGGCGGTCGTACGATTGCCCTAAACGGCGGCGCACTCTCCATTCAACAAGACACTAACACGTCGAATTTAGCGGGTGCTAATCTTTCGGGTGCAAGCTCGACCAATCCCACGACGGTTAATGGCGTGAGCGGTGCGGGCGCCTTGGTGGTAAATAGCGGTATCGGCAGCCCCCTCATTCTTCAGAATAACGCGAACGTCCAATTAGGTACGGAATTGGCGCCTAATATCCCAGTTGGCGGATCTATCACCATTGATGCGACTTCCTACCTGCACGGTACGGGCGTGGTGGCTGGTAATTTAACCAATGCAGGTACCTTGGCTCCTGGTTACTCGCCTGGCGTGATGCAGGTGAATGGTAACTTTGTGAACTCGGGTTCGATGCAAATGGAAATCTCGGCTACCGCTCTTAACGGCAACTATAACGACAAGGTCGCGTTCACCAGTACGGCTAACTTGAATAACGGTGGTACGGGATCGATGACGCTGTTGCAGTATGACGCCGCGACCCCAGCTTATGGTCAGCGTTTTGTCTTGTTCCAAAACGATGCGAATACGCCTGCGACCACGGTGGCGGGTAACTTTGTATCGGTTTTACCAGCCACTTCGATCTTCACCTCGGGTGCTAATCCCTTGCGCTACTTGTTGGCGATTCCTGTGGATGGTCCTAACGGCACCATCACGTCGACCGTTGCGGGCATGCCCGTCGTCGCGAGCCAGATTGCCGCTTACATTGTTCGTGCTCCTAATCAATACGCTCCCTTCCGCGGGCCGCGTGATTTGATTGCTAAAGTAGAAGCCATCACGGCGGTTAACCTCAACTTCGTTAACAACGGTGTTGATGGTGTTGCGGGTACTCCGGACGATGTTTATCAAGCAGCCCCTGCCTCGACCTTCACCTCTCTCGGTGCGACGTTGGCCTTGAAGAATGATGCGAATCTCCAGGCAGCTCTGGATAACCTGACGCCCTATGCAGGCGCCCAAGCGGCGATTGCCTCGCTCGGTATCTTCCGTTCCGACATCGGTTACCTCGAACAGCGCTTAGAAACGCGTCGCTTCGATCGTCTCGGGACGAGCATTGCTCCCTCGGAATGGTTTGTTGATGCGACTGGTGCTTCGTTGTCGGCGACCACGCCTGCCTTATTACAAAGTTCTGTAAACACCTACGGTCTCTTGGGCGGTTACGCCACGGACGTGGGTGAATCGGCGACCCAAGGTTTCACCCTGGAAACGCAACACATGTCGGGCACGAGTTCTTCCACCAGTGCTCGCACGTCTGGTAATGTTTACTCGGCCAACTACTTCTTTGGTACGACCTTGTTTAACGATAAGGTCGCCTTCGATGTAGGTGCTGGATTAAGTTCGTTCTCTGGTAGTGCGACGCGCGCTTCGGTGGTGACACCGGGTACGTCCTTGGTGTCTTCGCCTTCGGCCTTCACGGTCGGGGCTTGGGCACGCTTGGGTACGGTGTACGGTTCGAAGAGCTCGGGTAACTACGTGACGCCCTTCATCGGTGCGGAGTATTCCACGACGCATCTTTCGGGACTCAATGAATCCGGTGCCTCGGATGCTTTGTCGATTGCGAGTTCGTCGATTTCCCAAACGGCTTTCCGGGCGGGCTTTGGTTTACACCACTTGTGGGGTGAAGATGATGGCGGCTGGCGCTATCGCTTAGCTTCCGATTTTGGTTACCTCGCTCAAGGTTCGGGTAGCTCTGCCAACTTTACCTCCACGGGTACGGCGAGCAGCTTCCCCACTGGGTATTCGACTTCGCTGAATGTTCTCCCGGGATCTGGGTTCTACGTGGCTCCTTCGTTTAACTTTGGACCTAACGAGAACTCGACCTACTCCATTGGCCTTACCTATCAACAGGGTAACGGTAATGCGACTTCGTTGAACTTTAGCTACCGTCAGCGCTTCTAAACCAGCGTCAAAGGCTCAAAAACGAGGCGATAACCCCCAGGTTATCGCCTTTTTTACGGTTTAGTCCTAAAAACTTGACCCAATCGGTCTTCTGTCGCTACTTTCCGCCCTTCACCGACCGCCCCCTTCGTCTAGCCCGGTCCAGGACACCTCGTTTTCACTGAGGTAACTGGGGTTCGAATCCCCAAGGGGGCGCCAGGTGAAAGTTAAGAATCGAGACTCACCGCTCGGCCTTCTCGACGCGACTTTTCCGCAGCGAAAGCCATCAGGTGACTTTGCAACGAAATGTCTAAGGATGTGTGCATGGCCTTGGGATCCGCACAGGTTAGGTCGCGGTGTAAGGTTTGCATGAGGCCATAATCGCCGCCGCCGTGTCCAGCGTAGCCAGCGGTGGGGGCTTTAACGGTGATCTTGCGTGGCACCGCCTCATGGCCGTGTGGCGTCACCACTAAATCGCAATCAAGGTGCTTTTTAACAAAGGCTCCACCGCGCAAAATTCCGTGGGTGCCAAAAATTTCTAACTGCCGCCCATCATCAAAAGCGGTCATGGTAAAGGTAGCCGTTACGTCGCCCGTAAACTTCAAAGCCACGACTTGGTGGTCGACGACATCGTTGTCGCAGCGATACGCACAACGCCCCCAGGGACTGGTTTTTAACCAAGTAAAAATTTCGGTATCGTCGGCTATTTTCGCCCGATCATATACCATCGCTAACCAGCGGCGTCCTTCCGGAAGAGCGTAACGATGGGCATCGTACAAACAGTCTTTCGCGGCGGGACAACCATCAGTGCAGCGTGCAGGAGCCCCTGCAGGGGCTTTGGCTGCGGTGAATTGCGTGAGCGCACCGTAAGAAGACACCGATAAACAGGGACGATTAATTAACCACGCCAGTAAGTCTAAGTCGTGGCAACTCTTGGCTAAGAGCATCGGGGAGGACTTGGTTTCGACGCTCCAGTGTCCGCGCACGAAAGAATGGGCTTGGTGCCAAGGCTGCACCCCTTCGATGAAATTAGCCGAAACGATGTCACCGATTTCACCTTGGCGGATGATTTCAGCTACTTGATTATAGAAGGGAGTGTAGCGCAGAACGTGACACACTACCACGCGACGTCCCAATTTTTGAGCGGCAGCTTGGACGGCCAAGGTGTCGTCTAGGCGATGGGCAATTGGTTTTTCTAAAAGTAAATCGCAGCCGAGTTCTATCGCGCGAATGGCATGCGGCCGGTGCTGGGCGTCTTGGGTGGCGATGACCACCACGTCAGCTAACTTGCCCGCAGCGAACATGGCTTCGGCGGAGTCGAACGCCTGGAAATTCGCACAGGATTTTTCACCTAGCTTTCGTACCACGTCCAAACGATCGGCCACGGGATCTGCTGCGGCCACGAGTTGATAGTGCTCTGGCATTTCGGCGGCGATGCTCGCGTAGGTGCGTGCCCGGGAGCCACAACCACAGAATGCCAAGGTCAATCGACGCATGGGTTTAGGTAACGCATTTCCCCTTGGGCTGGCAAGGGAGGGCAGGGGCCCTGACCGTACGTTAGATTTAGGGAATAATACCGCTTGTCATGGTTCAAAAAATATTGAAACTTAGAACCTAGGCTTACCCCCTCCATGAAACTCCCCTCGGAAAAGGCTGCTTCGCGGCGCAAAAAAAGGGCCACTTTTGATCCGCTGTCACCATATGAATTGGAGTTGGCAGACTTTTTTGTGAGAATGGCTGGTATTATCGGTGTATCCCCTTCGGTGGCAGAGATTTATGCATTACTCTATGCTTCGCCTAAGGCGCTGAGTTTTGATGAAATCCAGGGGCGCTTGGGAATTAGTAAAGGCTCTGTCAGTCAAGGACTTAAGTTCTTGCGTGGGCATGAAATGATCTTGTCGACTAAGGACAAAGGGAGCCGCCGGGAGAAGTGGCAACCCACGCCCTCGCTCGCGGCCTCGATCGTGACCTTACTACGCAACCAGGTTGTACCTGCTCTCGAGTTCTCCGCCCCGTCTCTGGAACGGGTCTTGAACCAAGCCGAGACCGTACACGCCTCTCCTGAGGTGCTCGAACGCCTCCGGAAACTGAAGCACTGGAATAGCCGAGCACTGGAACTCTTCCCGCTGCTCTTTCCAAGCGCTCCGAAGGCTTAGTTTTTTGGTCAGGGCAACCTGACGGACAGTCTATTGCTCGCACGTGCCGGCGCCATCCGCCTCCACGTGCGGTAGCCTGCCCGAGTCTTGCCAAAAAGTAAGATTATATCGCACTCAACCTTCACCGAAATACGTTTTCCTCATGCGCATCGCCATCACGAGCGGCTACTTCGACCCGATTCACCGCGGTCACTTAGAATTACTCGAGCTTTCTCGAGCGCAGGGCCACGCCCTTTGGGTAATCGTTAATAATGACCAACAGGCTGCCCTTAAAAAAGGGAAAGCCTTTATCGACCAGCAAACGCGCCTCGCCGTGGTGCAAGCTTTGCGGGTGGTCGACCGGGCGGTCTTGGCGACCGATCAAGATGGTTCCGTGTGCGAAACCTTAGGCCAACTCATTCGCGAAGCCAAAGCTCATGGCCACGATGCGGTCTTTTGCAAAGGCGGCGACCGTAACTCGGGGAATATTCCTGAAATGGTCGTGCTGAAAAAAGAAGGAGCGATGCTAGTCGAAGGCCTTGGAGCCAAGATTGACAGCAGTTCGCGTATTATCGCCCAAGCTAAAACTTCTCCTACCAACTAATTTTACATGAAAAAGCGTGCCCTCATCACTGGTATCACCGGACAAGATGGCTCTTACCTCGCCGAGTTTCTACTCGGGAAGGGTTATGAAGTCCATGGTGTCATCCGTCGTTCTTCGAGTTTTAACACCGAACGCATCGAGCATCTCTACATGGATGACCTCGTGCGTGATATTCGGATTAAGAAAATCAACCTGCACTACGGTGACTTAAGCGATAGCACGAACCTGATTCGGATTATCAGCGAAGTGCAGCCCGATGAGATTTATAACCTTGGGGCCATGTCGCACGTGAAGGTGTCCTTTGATGTGCCCGAGTACACTGCCGATACGGACGGGATTGGGACGCTGCGTTTATTAGAAGCGATTCGCTTGCTTAAAATGGAGAAGAAGGTGCGCATCTACCAAGCCTCGACGTCGGAGTTATTCGGCAAGGTAGTCGAAGTGCCCCAATCCGAGACGACACCCTTTTACCCACGTAGTCCCTATGGTGTCGCTAAAATCTACGCTTACTGGATTACGCGTAATTATCGCGAAGCCTACGGTATCTTTGCGAGTAACGGGATTTTATTTAATCACGAATCCGAACGCCGGGGCGAAACTTTCGTCACCCGTAAAATCAGCCTGGCCGTGGCCAACATCGTCCACGGTCGCCAAGATTGCCTTTTCTTGGGTAACCTCTCGGCCCAGCGCGACTGGGGTTATGCCCCAGATTTTGTGCAATGCATGTGGCTGATCCTGCAGCACCATCAGCCTGATGATTTCGTCATCGCGACGGGGAAGATGTATAGCGTCCGTGAATTTTGCACCCATGCCTTCCGCCGGGCGGGGATTGAATTAACCTGGAAGGGCGAAGGGGTAGAGGAAAAGGGTATCGATACGAAGACGGGCCGTACGCTCGTTGCGGTCGATCCTCGTTATTTCCGTCCAACGGAAGTTGAGCAGTTGCTCGGCAACCCCGCCAAAGCCGTGCGTGAGTTGGGTTGGAATCCACAACAAACTTCGTTTGTGCAGTTGGTGGAAAAGATGGTCGACAGTGATTTGCGTAAAGTCGCCCAATCCCAGCGTTAAGTATGGACCGTCACGCTAAGATTTACGTCGCGGGTCATCGGGGCATGGTGGGTTCGGCTTTGCTGCGCGCTCTTCAGGCCGCGGGCTACCAAAATTTAATCACCCGCACCTCGCAGGAATTAAATTTATGCGACAGTGCTGCGGTCCAGGCGTTTTATCAAGCGACGCAGCCAGATTACGTTTTCATGGCTGCCGCCCGCGTGGGGGGGATTCGCCATAATGCGACCGCGCCCTACAATTTCCTGTACGAGAATTTGATGATGGCCGCCAATGTGATTGAGGGGGCTCGGCTCCAAGGCGTGAAGAAACTTTTGTTCCTAGGCTCAAGTTGCATTTACCCCAAATTTACTCCGCAACCGATTGCTGAGTCCGCTTTGTTAACTGGTCCGTTGGAAGCCACGAATGAAGCTTATGCGGTGGCCAAGATTGCCGGGATTAAGCTCTGCACTTTTGCCCGTCAACAATACGGCTGCGATTTTATCAGTGCGATGCCCTGTAACCTTTACGGGTTGGGCGATAACTTTTCGCTTTTAAACTCCCACGTGCTGCCAGCCTTAATTCGCAAGATGCACGAAGCTAAATTGCGCGGGGATCCGGTGCTAGAACTTTGGGGCACCGGTAAGCCCTTGCGTGAGTTCTTGCACGCTGATGATGTGGCCCAAGCGTGTTTGATGCTAATGGATAAGTACTCGGCTCCAGAGCATATTAATATCGGCTCAGGTGAGGAAATCTCCATCGCAGACTTAGCTAAGCTGATTGCGCAAATCACGGGGTATCAAGGGGAGCTACGCTTTAATCCTGCGATGCCAGATGGCACGCCACGCAAACTGATGGATGTGAGCCGCATTCGCTCCCTGGGTTGGCAGCCAAGCCTCTCGCTCGCCGAAGGTATCCGCGGGGTTTACGCTTGGTACCTCACTCACGAAACCAGCCTTCGCCAATAAGTGAACGTTCTATGATCACGCTTTGCATTCCCGCTCGTTTAGGTTCCACTCGTTTACCTCGTAAGGTTCTTCTGGACTTAGGAGGCAAGCCCGTGATGCAGCATGTCTGGGAGCGAGCCCGGCAAGTAAAACAGGCTAATCGCGTCGTCATTCTTACCGATGCCGAAGAGGTCGCCCAAGTCGCCCGTGGTTTTGGGGCAGAGGTTTTGATGACTTCTCCTGATTGCCCCTCGGGTACGGCCCGCATGGCGAGCGTGTTGCCGCAGCTTCCGGGAGAATTCTTTCTAAACATCCAAGGCGACGAACCGTTTATTGCCCCAAGTTTATTGGATGATTTAATTTCGCGATGGAAAGAAACGAAGTGCGCCTTGGTCACCGCCGTCTCGAAGATTACTTCAACGGAACGTCTCTTAGCCACGAGTGTAGTAAAAGTTGTGCGAGCGGAAAACGGCACGACACTTTACTTTTCGCGTAGTCCGATTCCACACCTTCGTGGCGTGGATTATTGCGAGTGGGTCCAGAAGCACACCTATTGGTCTCACCTCGGGGTATATGGCTATGACCGTGCGACGTTAGCGGGTTATGCTAAGTTACAACCTACGGTTTTAGAAACCATCGAATCTCTGGAGCAGTTGCGCTTTCTCGCCCACGGCCAAACTTTCCAAACGGTAGTTACGGATTATCATCCAGTGGCTATTGACACGCCGGCTGATTTAGAGGCGGCCCGAAAACTCCTTTAATTTCTTTTTATGAATACCCCTCTCGATTCCGCGCGACGCTTATTACAAGCCGAAGCGGCGGCGCTCACGGAACTTTCTCAACGACTAGATGAGAAGTTTTCGGCCGCGGTCGACTTGCTCGCACAACATCACGGCAAAGTCGTTTTGTGCGGGGTGGGGAAGTCGGGTCTCATCGCCCAGAAAATCGCAGCGACGCTTTGCAGTACGGGTACGCCAGCAATTTTCTTACACGCAGGTGACGCCGTGCATGGCGACTTGGGTATTCTCCAGGCGAAAGACCCCGTGATTATGGTCAGCCGTTCGGGGTCCACGGCGGAGTTAGTACGCTTGATTCCCGTCTTACGTTCGTTTCAGGCTCCGTTAATCGCCATTGTCGGTAATACCCAGTCCACCCTCGCGATGCAGTCCGATGTGGTTTTGGATATCGGCACACGACCCGAAGCCGATCCGTTGGCGTTGGTGCCTACGACCAGCACGTTGCTCACCCTCGCTCTCGGCGATGCCTTGGCGGCGGCCTTGATGACGAAGCGTGGTTTTCAAGCCACCGACTTTGCGCGTTATCACCCTGCCGGACAATTAGGGCGTAATCTTTTGCTCACGGTAGGTGAAGTCATGCAGCCCCTCGCTCGTTGTGCCTGCGTGGCTCCCCAAGATCTCTTACGTTCGGCCGTGATTGCGATGACGCAACACCCCCACGGGGCTGCGTGTGTGCTTTCTCCTCAAGGTGATTTGGTCGGTTTAATTACGGATGGCGATTTACGCCGGGCCTTGAGTCGAGGGGTTGATATCAACACTGCCAAAGCTGAAGATATTATGACCAAGCAGCCTTCTCGCGCCTGCAAGACGATGAATCTAGGTGAAGCCGCCCGCGTGATGGAAGATCGCCCCTCGCAAATTTCTGTACTGCCGGTCGTCGAAGAAAACTCGGCCAAGTGCTTAGGTCTATTACGCATTCACGATATCTATCAGGCAGGCTTGGTCTAATTTAGACCCTCCGTGAGTAGTCTCTCTAAAAACTCTCCGAGTGGAAACTCGGACTCCACCTCGCGTGAATACGCGGTGGTGGCCTTGGCGTCCTTGCTTTTAATCGCGGTGCCGTGGTCGTGGGGTGGGGTCGTCTTTTGGACGGTAGCTGCCGCGTTCGGGGTTTCGCTCGTGGCGTTCCTCGCTGCCACCGCCAGTTATCGGGTGCAACAAGGAGCTTTGATGGTTTGGGCTGGGTGCTTGGTGGCGGCCTTGATTGCCGTCCCCCGCGAACAAATGTTTACCCGCGCGGGCTTAGATTACTTTGCGTTTCCGTTGGCGGCCTTCGTTGCCCAGTGGGTTCCGTTTATTTTATTAAAGAATGATTTGTTGGCCCGCCCCGCCCGCCAAGTTTGGGGCGATTTAGTCAAGCAGGTTCCCTTTTGGGCCGGCTTGGCGTTGTTTACTTATTTCACTCTCCAAGCCCTCAACCCTTGGGGTACCGTGGTCGAGCGGGATTTATTTTGGAAAATTTTCTTAGAGAAGCCCGTCACCTGGTTGCCCTCCGGTTTAGCGGCCCCGCTTTTATCAGATGAAGATCCCGGCGGGATGAATGCTTGGCGGGTTATGCTCATACTCGGTGGACCGTGGTTACTGCTCTGTGCTTTACGCGTTACCGTGACGCGGCGCCGGACTTACGTTTTCTTAGGTTGGGTCGCACTGGCTTCGGCGAGTTGTATCGCGGTCTTTTGCCTGCTGAATCAACCCGCGAGCGGTGAGGTGTTGGGTTTCAAAATCCCAGTGGATATTCGGGTCTTCGGGGTGTTCATGAATCGTAACCACGGTGGCGTTTACCTTTATTTAAATGCCGCTATCGCCTTGAGCTTAACGTTTTGGTATTTGCGCCGCGCTGGTGGGAGTTCGGTCAAGGGTGGACCGTATTTGTTGGCGGGCTTTATTTTCTTACTGCTTTCGGTTTTTGCACTTTTCTCCAATAGTGTTGGGGCTCTTTTAGTCGTAGGTTTACTTTTATTCCTGACGATTCCAGTCGCGGTGATTCGTGGTATGCTGTTTGCGAACGAGAGTACGCGTCGCCATGTGTTCATGACCTTAGCGGCTTTATTAGTGGCGGCAGTGCTGATTGGTTTCATGGCCGATTTCCAAGGCGTAGAGAAAAAAGTCGCCACCAAGGTGACGAATTTCAAAGCCTTAGGTCTCGATGATCGTGCTCCCTTGCGTGCGGCTACTTGGGAAATGGCCACCGCGGGTGGCACCTCCGGTAAAGTTTGGACCGGCTGGGGTGCGGGTTCTTATCGCTGGGTCTCACCGGTCTTTCAAGCACGTCAGCCTGCACTCCAAGATGCCCATGGCCATCTCCAGGTTCGCGCGGTCTACGCCCATTGTGATTGGTTGCAGATGCTCGCAGAATGGGGTGTGATTGGCATCTTGCCGGTCTTAGTCGGGCTCGGATGGTTAGCGACCTTGTTGGTGCGGGCGTTCCGTCCGGGTACCCCCGAAACGATTCCACTAGCCTGCGTGCTGGTATTCTTCGGGCTGCATGCGGCGTTTGATCTGCTCTGCTGGTTCACGCCATTACTCTTTACGCTCGCGGTGATCATCGCGGCTTTAGGCTGCTTCATTGAGAAATCTTCAGCGGCTCAACGTAGTCGTACGGTTTGATACTTTTATGAGTGAATCCGCCATTCCTCTAAAACCCACGAAGCCGCGTCTGCTGTCGGTAGATGCTTATCGCGGTTTGGTGATGTTCCTGATGCTGGCCGAGGTCTTGTCGTTTGGGAAAATCTCCAAGGCTCTTCCGGACAGCGATTTTTGGGCCTTCCTCGCCCGTCAACAATCTCACGTGCCTTGGGCGGGGTGTTCGTTGCACGATTTAATTCAACCGTCCTTTTCTTTTCTCGTCGGGGTGGCGTTGGTTTTCTCGCTATCCGCCCGTCAAGCGGCGGGCGTACTTCCTAGTGCCCTGCGGTGGCAAGCTTTACGGCGGGCTTTCATTTTGGTCTTACTCGGGATTTTTGTTCGTTCGATTAACCAACCGATGACCAATTTTTGGTTCACGGATACGTTAGCTCAAATTGGCTTAGGCTACTTCTTTCTACACTTAGTGGCAGAACGTTCGGGGCGAGTCCAGTGGACGATTTTCGGCGGCTTACTCGTAGTTTATTGGTTGTTTTTTGCGCTCTGGCCTTTGCCCGCCGCTGATTTTAATTATGCAGCCGTGGGGGTGTCGCCTAATTGGGAGTCAAACTTCACCGGCTTTGCTGCTCATTGGAATAAGAACACCAATCCTGCACATGCGTTTGATGTTTGGTTCTTAAACTTATTCCCCCGGGCAGAAGTTTTTGTTCGTGAGCCGGGTGGCTACACTACGCTAAGTTTCATCCCTACGCTCGCGACCATGATTTTAGGCCTTCGCGCTGGGTTCTGGCTCCGTGATGCTCCGTCGCCCCGGGCGGTTCTTAAGCCACTCCTTTGGTTTGGCTTAGCCGGTTTAGTGCTTAGCTTGGGGCTGCACTTGGCGGGCATTTGTCCGATCGTGAAAAGGATTTGGACGCCTGCATGGGTGCTCTGGAGTGGTGGGTGTTGCTTCTGGCTCCTGGCGGCTTTTCAGGGTTTGACGGAAGTGCTGGGCTGGCGGCGCTGGGCATTCCCCTTGGTGGTCATTGGGGCAAATTCGATTGCGGCCTATTTCTTGGCCCATGCGACCAATCCTTTCTTCTATAGTACGCTTAAAACGCACCTGCGGCCTCAAGTGTTTACCTTCTTCGGGCCTGCTTATCAGCCTCTGCTGATGGGCATAGGGGTTTTATCTCTTACTTGGCTAGTGCTTTATTGGATGTATCAGCGGAAACTCTTTTTGAAGGTATAATTTTTTGTGCGACAGCTGGTTCAATATTTAGATTCAGGCGACACGGTTTTGCTACCGGTGCCCGCTCCTTGTCCTCAACCTGGCCGGTTGTTGGTTAAGGCTACGCATTCCCTTATTTCTTTAGGGACCGAACGGATGTTGGTTGAGTTCGGTCGCGCTTCTTGGTGGCGCAAAATGCAGTTACAACCCGAGCGGACTCGTTTGCTTTGGCAAAAAGTTCAGGCCGAGGGCTGGTGGCATACCTGGCAAGCGGTGCGAAATAAATTAGCTGAGCCTTTACCGTTAGGGTATTGCCACGTTGGCCAAGTCATCGAAGCCGGTGGAGTGGCGGGTTATCAAGCCGGCGATCGCGTGGTTTCTAACTCCCCGCATGCCGAAATAGTTTTGGCACATCCTGCTACTACGGCGCTCATTCCTGCGGGGGTGAGCGATGAGTTGGCTACTTTTACGCCCCTTGCCGCTATCGCTTTACAAGGAATTCGTTTAATGGGGGTTCAGGCTGGTGATCACGTGGTAGTGATGGGATTGGGTTTAATTGGCCAACTCGCGGTCCAAGTCTTGCGTGCGCTAGGTTGTGAAGTTTTGGGCATGGATCCTGAGCCTACTAAGGTGGCTTTAGCCGAAAAGTTTGGGGCCAAGGCAATGGTGAATCATTCCTCGAACGGGATGGAAGGCCAGGTGTTGTCTTGGACGAAGGGTGTCGGTGTTGCCGGAGTTTTAATCACGGCGAGCACTGCTTCGGATGAACCTGTGAATTTAGCCGCACGTTGTTGTCGCCGCCAAGGCCGTGTGGTGTTGGTCGGGGTGACGGGCTTGAAATTAAATCGAGCCGATTACTATGCCCGCGAAGTGAGCCTACAGGTTTCGAACTCTTATGGTAGTCGCGAGTTGGGGGCCGCTTTCTCTGCCCAAGAGAATTTCCAAAAGGTGCTGACTTGGATGTCCGAAGGTAAAATTACCCCGCAGGAGTTAACCAGTGAACGGTTTGATTTTTCGCAGGCTCCCTTGGCGTATCAGCGTATGGCTTCGCCATCAACTTACGGACTATTGCTGGGTTATGATACCGCTAAGCTAGACCGCTCGCCGAAGTTGGCGATGGCGGCGCATCACGCCTCCTCCGCTACAGGGGTCTCGCTCTTGGGAGCCGGACATTTTGCCTCCCGTACTTTATTGCCCGCCTTGGTGGCCCAAGCTGAACCTTTCGAGTTGCGTCACGTGGTATCGGCTCAGGGTTTACACGCTAAGTTATTAGCCGATCGCTACGCGGCGTTCATGGCCTCGACGGATTACGAATCTGCCCTCCAAGATGATAGAACCGCTGCGGTGTTTTTAACCACCCGTCATGCACAACACGCTTCCTTAGCCTTAGCCGCTTTGCAGGCTGGGAAATCAGTTTGGGTTGAGAAGCCGTTGGCGTTGACGGAAGCTGATTTAGCGGAAGTGCTCAAGGTTGCGGCCCACGCTCCTGGGAAATTGCTGGTTGGTTTTAACCGGCGCTTCGCTCCCTTGGCTCGCACCGCCCAACAGCAACTCGCTGCTCAACCGGGACCTAAACATTATATTTATGATATTAATGCGGGCACGTTGCCCGTCGATCACTGGGCCTTAGACGTGCAGCAAGGGGGCGGGCGGATTGTAGGCGAAGGGTGTCACTTCATCGATTTGCTCCGTTTCTGGGTTGGTCATCCCTGTATTCATGCCGAGGTCTTGGAGCGTGGCCAAGATGGCCAAGACGCGGGCCGCTTTTTGCTACGTTATGCGGATGGCTCTACCGCCCAAATTAATTACCTAACTCATCTGCCCGCCTCGGTACCGAAAGAAAAAATTCAAATCGAGGCGGCGGGCTGGTCGTTGACGCTGGAGAACTGGCAGCGCCTGAGGACGTCTGACGGTTTTACTGCCCATTCGGGTTGGTTTAAAGGTCCAGAGAAAGGTCACCGCGAAGCCCTAGCGCATTTTCTACGGTTGGTTCGCGGCGAAGACCCGCTCGCAATGTCCTTAGAAGAAATGGCCGAAACGTCTCGTTGGGCCATTCAACTCCAAGCTACTCGTTGATTTATGTCTGATACCATCTGTGTTTTAGGCTTAGGTTATATTGGCCTTCCCACTGCTTCCATCTTTGCGACTAAGGGTCGTCAAGTTTGGGGCGTGGACGTCAACCCGACCGTTGTAGAAACGATTAATCATGGGCGGATTCATATTCATGAGCCCGACCTAGATGTGTTGGTGCGAGCGGCGGTGCAATCGGGCAACTTGAAAGCAACTCGTCAACCTGTCCCCGCGGGGACTTACATTATTGCGGTGCCGACTCCCTTTAAGGTGACCCCGCAAGGTGAGCGCTTGGCAGATTTATCCTTCGTCGAAGCCGCCGCACGTTCTTTGGCGGCCGTAGTCGCTCCCGGAAATTTAATTATTTTAGAATCCACTTCGCCCGTAGGCACGACGGAGAAGGTTCAGGGCTGGGTCGCCGACGAACTCCAAAAGCAAGGTCGCCCGCCGCTTGCATTGCTTTATGCTCATTGTCCCGAACGCATCCTCCCCGGGCAGATGTTGAAAGAGTTAGTGGCTAATGATCGGATTGTGGGTGGACTGACGCCGGCAGCTTCCGAAGCTGCCAAGAAACTTTACGCAACGTTTTGCTCCGCCGCTATTTTCGTAACGGATGCCCGGACGGCAGAATTAGCTAAATTAACGGAGAATGCTTTTCGCGATGTAAACATCGCCTTCGCCAATGAGCTATCGATGATTTGTGATAAGCTGCAGGTAAACGTTTGGGATCTGATTCGCTTAGCCAATCGCCACCCGCGGGTGAAAATTTTACAGCCTGGACCTGGGGTGGGTGGGCATTGTATCGCTGTCGATCCTTGGTTTATCATCGAAGCAGCACCTGCAGAAGCTCGCCTCTTGCGCACAGCTCGTGAAGTAAATGACGCCAAACCCCAGCATATCCTAGCGCAAATTCGCCAGCGCTTCCCGGTCGGGACGACTCTGGCATGTTTAGGTTTAACATTTAAAGCGAACGTGGATGATTTGCGCGAATCTCCCGCTCTCGCCATTGCCCTGCAATTAGCGAGCGAAGGGTATCGGGTTTTAGCTGTCGAACCACACGTCCGCACCTTGCCGCCCGCTTCTCAGGGCCACTTGCAGCTAGTTTCGATGCCCGAGGCCCTCGCCCAAGCCGCGGGATTTTTATTGTTAGTAGATCACCGTGTGTTCGGGGAGCTGCGCTTGGCTGATTTCCAGGGCAAGCCACTGCTGGATACGCGTGGGTTGGTGAAATAATCTTTAATGCTCATTCCTTTGCTCAGGCACCTTGGTCCTCGTTGGCTAGCCCAACGAGCCCGCTTTGCTTTAGCAAAAAAGTCAGGCTGGCTGGCGTCCCAAAGTCCCTGTTTGCCGTGGAGTAGTTTTGGCCCGCAGGGTG
>Ga0214175_1000018_pt1 | contig 83255 bp, 68 predicted proteins | sample TroBogEpilimnion_17_FD_153013 | JGI IMG/M metagenome (GOLD analysis project Ga0214175, IMG submission 153013) | Freshwater microbial communities from Trout Bog Lake, WI - 09AUG2007 epilimnion | ecosystem: Environmental > Aquatic > Freshwater > Lake > Epilimnion/Euphotic zone | place: Trout Bog...
AATGTCGTATCTGAAATTAAACGGTGGGCTTCGCTTTTTTCCTAAGGCTTGAGTACAACTCCAACGATTCACGTTTTATCCGACACAGTAGCTAATCAAATCGCTGCTGGTGAGGTAATCGAACGTCCGGCCGCTGTAGTAAAGGAGCTGCTAGAAAATGCACTCGATGCCGGTGCAACACGTATTGATATAGAATTTAGGCAAGCGGGTAGAGAGTATATACGTATCGAAGACAATGGCTGTGGGATGAACCGAGAGGATGCCTTGCTATCGCTTCAAAGGCATGCAACGAGTAAAATATCACTCACAAAAGATTTAGATAAATTGCACAGCTACGGGTTTAGAGGAGAAGCGATTCCATCAATTGCAAGTATCTCTGATTTTATTCTCGAAACCAAATCAGATGATAATTCACCAGGGACCCATGTGCATGTGGACGCAGGTAAAGTTCTCCATGTAAGAGACTGCGGTAGAGCTGTAGGAACGACAATAGAGGTTTCTCATTTATTTCATTCAGTACCAGCGCGTCGTAAATTCTTGAAAACAGATACGACTGAAGCAGCTCATATTATACAGACGGTACGTTTGTATGCACTGGCTCGTCCCGATGTAGCTTTTAGTTTAAAAGAAGATACAAAATTTATTATTAGGTCTGCTGTATGTTCTCATTTAAAAGACAGAGCGAGTGAAGTGCTTGGTGGGGCTAGTGTTAAAACGATGCTCGATCTTAAGTATGAAGATGAAGGAGTTAAATTATCGGGATTAATCGCATTGCCGGCTGATAGTAAAGCGAGTCGTCACGATATGCTTACCTTTGTAAATGGTAGACCTGTAGATAGCCGCACTTTGAATTTTGCGATCACAGAAGCCTACAGTGCTTTTTTGGTAAAAGGAAAATATCCTCAGGTCGTTTTATTTCTAACCTGTGATCCTTCAGGTGTAGATGTGAATGTTCACCCGGCAAAACGGGAAATTAAATTTAAAGAAGATAATCGCATACGATCGGTCGTGTTGCGGGCTATTTTAAGTGTATTAAAACGCTGGGCGGATCATAAAGTTCCGCAGCAAGTCGTTGGAGTTCCGGTTAGTAAGCTTTCGCTTGGTGAATTTAAAAATCCACTCACAAGCCTTGGAAGTTCTACACCTCAGGTCAGTGAAATCGCTCAGCCCTATGTACAAACGGCTCCGACTCCTAAAGCGGTACCTGATGTGGTTGTAAAGGATGCTAACGTAAGTACGCGTATTCCGTGGAAGTACTTGGGTGCTAGTCAAACAGGCTATTTACTCTATGATACGCAGGTAGGAATTGTGGTATTGGACTATAAAGCTGCGTTAGAAAGAATTTGGTATGAGCGCATTTTAAATGAATGCATTTCGCAGCGTGTTCCAAGCCAAGCACTCCTTGTTTCACTTTCCTTAGATTTGGATCCAGTCAGTTCAGCGCTCCTTTTAGATCATAAAGCTGTGTTTGAGAGCTATGGTTTTATAATCGCAGAATTTGGCCGTCATTTTTATCGTATTGAGTCGGTGCCTGCTTGGCTTGAGGTGGGTGATGCTGAGCAATTTCTAAAAGATATGATAGCCGCTTTAAGAGAAGAAAATCTAACGAGTTTAGGGCTTAGCTTCATACAGGAGCATGTGGCTAAGATGGCAGCCTTAAAGCAAGTAGCTAAGGGAGTTGAGAGTAAAGATATTAAGCCGCAAGTCCTTGTTGATGATTTATTTGCGACAAAAAAACCACTTATATCTCCTCGGGGAAGGCCGGTCTTTTTTGAACTAGATCAGGCCGAGTTAAATCGCCGATTTACGAGCCGTTAATGCACTATAGATTGGCTTTTTAGTGAAGGGTGTTTGAGATAGATATTCGGCACATTCACTGCTGTATAGATTACATATATGCCAACATCTGCTACGACTAAAGCTGCTTCAGGTTCAACTGCTTCATTAAATGATCAAGCTGAGGCTTTTAAGGCGCTTATTTTGCGTCACTTGATTTCAACGCTTGCACGCCCTGCAGATACAGCGACTTCACACGATTGGTGGATTGCAACCTCGCTAGCTATTCGCGATACGATTCATGACCGCTTAATACAAACGCAATCCGTACATAATGCTAAGAATGCGCGCCGTGTTTATTATTTTTCACTCGAGTATTTAATGGGTAGATTGTTTGAGAATAATCTACTCGCGAGCGGCTTGTCTGATGTAGCACATCAGGCGCTTAAATCCCTAGGTGTTGATTTTACTAAAGTAAGAGAAGCTGAAGTTGATATGGGACTTGGTAATGGTGGACTAGGACGCTTAGCTGCCTGCTTTTTGGATTCGATGGCGACCTTAGACTATCCATCTCTAGGCTATGGAATTCATTATGAATTCGGACTTTTTAAACAAGAGTTTGCGAATGGGCATCAAGTAGAATTTCCGGATCGCTGGATGCCGTTTGGTAATCCATGGGAAATTGTTCATCCAGAATTTTCTCAGGACGTCCATTTGTATGGTAGAGTCGTTAATATTTTTGATGACCAAGGAAATTCAAAGCCAAAATGGGTTGATTACAAAACTGTGATTGGTGTACCGCACGATATTCCAATCGCTGGCTATGGAACTAAGACTGTAAATCTGCTCCGTTTGTGGGCTTCACGGGCAAGTGAGGATTTCGATCTGAATATATTTAATTCAGGAAGTTATGTTGATGCTGTGCATGAAAAAGCCGTAGGTGAGACGATTTCAAAAGTTTTATATCCCAATGATAAAACGGAAAGCGGAAAGGAACTGCGTCTTGTTCAACAATACTTCTTTGTTGCTTGTTCATTAAGGGATCTCATTCGTAGGCACTTTAGAAATAAAAAGAATTCGTGGGATAATTTAAGCGAGAAGGCTGCAATCCAACTCAATGATACGCATCCTGCTGTGGCTGTAGCCGAACTTATGCGCATCTTAGTTGATGAAGAAGGAATCAGCTGGGAAAAGGCGTGGGGTATCACAACCAGAACATTTGCTTACACAAATCATACCCTTTTACCAGAAGCGCTAGAGAAGTGGGGCGTTCCGCTCTTTGAGCGTGTACTACCACGTCATCTTCAAATCATTTTTGAAATTAATGAACGCTTAATGACGTTATGTGAAACGAAGTGGCCAGGGGACATTGAGAAAAAGCGTATATGCTCACTCATTGAAGAGAATGGGCAGAAATATGTCAGAATGGCGAATTTGGCTGTTGTAGGTTCACACTCGGTGAACGGGGTTGCTGCATTGCATACGGCGCTTCTTCGTAAGCAATTATTCCCTGAATTTGATTCGCTGTATCCAAATAAATTCCAGAATAAAACAAACGGAATTACACCGCGCCGTTGGCTCTTAGAGTGTAATCCAAGACTAGCGCATCTTATTACGGAAACGCTCAAAGATCGTACCTGGCCGCGTGAACTAGATAAGTTAAAAAAACTAGAACAGCACGCGAGCGATAAGGCGTTCCAAAGAAAGTACATGGAGATTAAGCGCGCGAATAAAGTAGATTTAGCGGAAGTTATTTTCCAAGAATGTGCGATTTGTGTGTCTCCAGATAGCTTATTTGATGTGCAAATTAAGCGACTCCATGAATACAAACGTCAGCATCTTAATTTGCTACACATCATGGCGCTTTATCGCCGATTAATACAAAATCCAAACCTAGATATTGTACCACGTGTATTTATTTTTGCGGCAAAAGCTGCACCGGGTTACGATGTAGCGAAGAATATTATCCGTGCAATTAATGTAATTGGTGCCCGTATAAATGCGGATACGCGTATTAGTGATAAACTAAAAGTAGTCTTCTTGCCTAATTACCGCGTTTCACTTGCTGAAAAGATTATTCCAGCAGCTGATCTATCGGAGCAAATATCAACGGCTGGTAAAGAAGCCTCCGGTACCGGTAACATGAAACTCGCCTTAAACGGTGCTCTCACCATTGGTACCTTAGACGGTGCAAACGTTGAGATTTTAGAAGAGGTTGGAGATGATAATATCTTTATCTTTGGTATGACGGTTGACGAAGTAGAGGCATTAAAAGCCAAGGGTTATAACCCATGGGATTATTATAACCAAGATGAAGAATTGCGCGCTATACTTGATTGGTTAGGAAGTGATTATTGGACGCCGCAAGAGCAAGGGGCTTTTTCACAAGTACACCATAGCTTACTCAGTGGTGGTGATCCTTTCATGGTTCTCGCTGACTTTAGAGCATATAGCGATGCTCAGGCTAGAGTTGATCTTGCTTACCGTGATAAAGCTAAATGGGCACAGCAAACCATCCTCAATACTGCTCGTATGGGCAAATTCTCAAGCGATAGGTCAATTCATGAGTATGCAAAAGATATCTGGAAACAGACCGCTGTTTCTATAGAGTAATAACCGTTCTATGGTTACCTCACCTCGCTTATCTCGTATCTTACCCATTCTTTCCTGTTTTCTAGCTTTAGCTGGTATGGCTAAAGCTGAGGAAATGAAACCTGGGATCATTTACGATATGGGGGGAAAGTTTGATCACTCATTTAACCAATCGGCTGCAGAAGGTGTAGATAAGTTCACCAAAGAAACAGGAATTAAATGTTTTGAGTTTGAGTTAACGAATGATGCACAGCGCACGCAGTACATGCGTCAGTTGGTTCGTCACGGCGTTAATATTATTGTAGCGATTGGATTTAATCAGACATCAGCCGTTGATGAAATGGCACGTGAATTTCCTAAGGTGCGTTTTGTTATTGTGGATGGAACCGTTAATTTACCAAACGTTCAGTCGATTAATTATAAAGAACAACAATCCTCCTATTTGTGCGGAATGGCAGCAGCACTTTCTTCTAAGACGCACAAAGTTGGTTTTGTAGGCGGAATGGACATTCCGCTGATTCGTAAATTTGCGCTAGGCTATACAGCGGGTGTTCATGCGGTTGATCCAAATACACAAGTAATTGTTAATATGACAGGAACAACTCCTACCGCGTGGCACGATCCAATTCGCGGTGCTGAATTAGCGAAGAGTCAATTTGGACAAGGCGTGGATGTCGTATTTCATGCGGCTGGAAACACGGGTCTTGGGGTGATGCAAGCAGCTAAAGATGCAGGGCTTTTAAGTATTGGCTGCGATAAGAATCAAGACGGAGTACAGCCAGGTAGTGTTCTTACTTCCTGTGTTAAACGTGTGGATGTCGCCGTTTATACAGCCTTCATGGATGCAAAAAATAATGCATGGAAAGCGGGTTCTAAGGAGCTGGGTCTTGAGTGTGATGGAGTGGGTTATAGTATCGATGAATATAACCGCTCTTTAATTACTCCAGCTATGGAAGCCCGTTTAAACCAAGCTAAAGCAGATATTATTTCAGGTAAGATTAGTGTTCCGGAGTATAAGTGATGGATAAATCAACGCATGCTTTAGAGCTGCGCGGAGTGCAGAAGCGCTTCGGTTCTATTTATGCGAATAAATCAGTAGATCTGTGTGTTGGCCATGGATCTATACACGGTATCGTTGGGGAAAATGGTGCAGGCAAATCAACCCTGATGCATGGCATTACCGGGTTTTATCCAATCGATGGCGGAGAAATACGTGTTAACGGAAAGCTTCACGTATTTAAATCTACAAAAGACTCACTCGCAGCGGGTATTGGAATGGTGCATCAGCATTTTATGCTCGTTGAGTCGCTGAGCGTATTAGAAAATATAGTGTTAGGTGTAGAAAGAGGCTTTTTACTTAAACAGGGGCTTAAGCATGCACGCTCAGAAATTACTCAAATTATTAAGAACTATGGTTTAGAGGTGCCACTTGATACGAAGGTATCAGAATTAGGCGTGGGTATTCAGCAGCGTGTTGAAATTTTAAAAGCTTTGTACCGCGGGGCTGATATTTTGATTTTAGATGAGCCTACGGCAGTCTTAACGCCACTTGAAGTAGAGGACTTATTTAAATTTTTACGTAATTTAAAACATCAGGGTAAAACGATTTTATTAGTTACCCATAAATTGAAAGAAATCATGGCGGTAACAGATGAAGTTACTGTCATGAAGCAAGGTGAGGTGGTTTTAAATGTGAAGACGAGTCAAACGTCAGCGTCACACCTTGCAGAGTGTATGGTTGGTAGACCTGTTTTACTAAATATAAAACGCACCGCAGGAAACCGTGGAGAAAAAATCCTGCGACTTGATCAGGTAAGCCTTCGTGATAGTGATGGGGTTAACCGACTTAGTGAAGTGTCACTCGACTTGTACGCAGGTGAAATTGTAGGTGTAGCTGGCGTAGCCGGTAACGGACAGTCTGAGTTACTTGGTGTGTTATCTGGATTAGATTCACCGAGCGAAGGTAAAGTGCTTTGCAGAGATAAAACGCTATCAAACTGGATAGACATTACGCATGATAAGAACGGTCCTTCTTTGCGGCGTAAGCTTGGAATTTCTCACGTTCCAGAAGATAGACTCAAATTTGGTGTGGTAGCGAGTATGACTGCCGAGGATAATATACGCTTAGGCTATCATGGACGTACTAAATCAGATAGTCTATTCACGAATCCTGATCGCATCACGGAAATCTGCCAAAGCTTAATGAATCAGTGGGATATTAGGCCTGTTATGCCTAAACAACCGCTGGAATCTTTTTCAGGAGGAAATCAGCAAAAGCTTGTGATGGCACGTGAAATGAACGCAGCTCCACGTGTATTACTGATTGGTCAACCAACCCGTGGTGTAGATATTGGTGCGATCGAAATAATACATAAGCGTTTACTCGAACTACGAGATATGGGGGTTGCTATACTCCTAGTATCGGTTGAGTTAGAAGAAATTTTATCTCTCTCTGATAGAATTTTGGTGATGAATGCAGGTAGAATTACGGGAGAAGTGTCATCCAGTGAAGCGAGTGAGCAGGGACTGGGGCTTCTGATGGCGGGTATCGCTAAAGAGGGGAAAGGCGATCCACAATGAATCATTTAAAGACAAAATATTACTCCTTAATTGAGCCAGTCTTTCTGCCGGCGCTAAATCTTTTTCTCGCACTTATTATTTCGAGTATAGTTATTCGACTGATTGGAGAAAGTCCTCTGAAAGCACTTCACGTTATCTGGCAAGGTTCACTAGGATCGGGTGAGGGAATAGGTTATACATTATTTTATACAACGAATTATATTTTTACAGGTCTTGCTGTAGCGATAGCTTACCATGCTGGGTTATTTAATATAGGTGGAGAAGGGCAGGCTTATGTGGGAGGTTTAGGTATCGCTTTAGCCGGTTTATTTTTTGGTGCGCTACCTATGTGGTGCGTCGTTGGGCTAGGTATTGTGTTAGGAGCTTTATTTGGTGCCTTGTGGGCAGCGGTACCGGCTTGGCTACAAGCGTACAAAGGAAGTCATATCGTCATCACGACGATCATGTTTAACTTTATTGGTTCATCACTCATGACATGGATTTTAGTGAGTGTTTTACGGCAAGCTGGCCAGCAAGCTCCAGAAAGTCGTCAGTTTGCTAGCACAGCCTTTTTACCATCGCTGAAACGTTTATTCTTAACATGTGGTATCGATGTTGGTCAAAGCCCCGTGAATGCTGCTTTGATAATCGCTATACTATTTGCCGTTTTAGTTTGGGTTTTACTCTGGAGGACACGTTTTGGTTATGCACTGCGCGTTGTGGGTATAAATCCAAGTGCGGCACGCTATGCTGGAATTTCGCCTGCATCGATGATGTTTAGTGCGATGCTCATATCGGGTGCCTTATCTGGTTGTCTTGGTCTTAATGAACTCATGGGTTCTCAGCATCGCTTAACCTTAGACTTTCCTGCAGGAGCAGGTTTTATTGGAATCGCTGTTGCCCTCATGGGACGCAATAATCCAGTCGGTATTTGTATCGCTTCATTACTCTTTGGTATTTTGGTACAAGGCGGAGGTGAGCTTGCTTTTGAGATGCCGCATATTAGCCATGCCTTGGTTGTAGTTATTCAAGGACTCGTTATTCTCTTCTGCGGTGCGCTTGAGCAATTGTTTAAGAAACCGCTACGCCGACTCTTTATAAACGAACCATGATGTTAACTTATTATACGTTTATAATCTTACTGCTTGCTGCAACAGTGCGCGTGGCGACGCCGCTCATTCTTGCCTCATTTGCTGGTCTATATAGTGAACGATCTGGTGTCGTGGCTCTTGGTTTAGAAGGTATGATGTTAGGTGCTGCCTTTGGCTCAGGTTGCGCAGCTGCTTTATATCACTCTGCGTGGATAGGATTAATGGTTGGGATACTTGTTTCTGTATTTATTGCATTTATTTTTTCCTACGTCTGCGTTTTTAAACATGGAAATCAAGTCGTAGCAGCGATTGCACTTAATATTTGTATTTCGGGATTAGCTCCTACCTTGGCCTTAGCTTGGTTTAATGAAGGAAATCAAACTCCAGTTTTAACTGAACCAAATCAGCGCTTTTTAGATATCAGTTTACCCTTTTCCTATTTATTTAAAAAACACCCCTTTCCTGGACTCATATACTCGGATGTGATCAGTGGGCATAGTGTAATTCTCTATATGGCAATGGTGCTAGTGCCAGTGAGTGCCTTTATTCTTTATAAGACTCGATTCGGTTTACGTATTCGTGCTGTGGGTGAAAATCCTCATGCTGCTGATACAGCTGGCATATCTGTTAAACGTATCAGAACGCAGGCTATTATGATATCGGGTGTTTTAAGTGGTGTAGCGGGCACGTATTTAGCGATAGCAGCCGGTTCTGGCTTTATTCCTGATATGACAGCCGGGAAAGGTTATCTAGCTTTAGCGGCACTTATTTTTGGAAATTGGAAACCGTACCGCGCTTTAAGTGCCTGTTTACTCTTTGCTTTTACCGATTCTCTTGCGACTCGTTTACAGGGTGTCGATTTGCCGGTGGTTGGTGTTATACCCGTTCAGTTTATCATGGCTCTACCGTACGTGATTACTGTCCTTTTACTAGCGGGTTTTGTAGCAAGACCTGAACCACCGAAGTCGATTGGAATACCTTATATCAAAGAAAGTTGAAATATATGACACACGAAGAGCGACTAAAAACATATCTTGGAAAAAAACCCGTGAGTCATGCGAGTTTTGTAGCAAAATCAGCGACCGTGGTTGGAGATGTGGTTCTGGGTGAAGCAAGTAGTGTGTTCTACGGAGCTGTTCTGCGCGGAGATATTAATGAAATCCGCGTGGGTAAAGGTACAAACATACAAGACAATGCTGTCATTCATCACGCAGATGCTTACGGCGCTTATATAGGTGATTATTGCACCATTGGTCATTCAGCGATCATTCACGCTTGTACGATTGGAAATGAATGTCTTGTTGGTATGGGTGCCGTGATTCTAGACGGAGCTGTTATTGCGGATCAGTGCATTATCGGTGCAAATAGTCTCGTTTCACAGCGATTTACATGTCCGCCACGTTCCATGGTGTATGGATCTCCTGCTAAAGTGATTCGGTCATTAACCGATGAGGAAGTCGCTTTTTTAAAGGCATCTGCAGTAAAATACATGGAAGTTGCGAAAGCGCATGCTTCTCTAGGATAAATTACTTGAGACGCGATTTGATATAAGGAGCGGTTGGGCTTTGCTTATCTTTTAATAGACCTGCTAAATTTCCTTGGTACAGAAGTTTACCACCTAATGGACCTCCTGTAGGACCCATCTCTATGATGTAATCAGCTTCTGCGAGTAGATCGCTGTTGTGTTCAATGACACACACGGTGTGGCCTTGTTCTACTAACGCGTGCAGAAGATGAATAAGTTTTTCGCAGTCACTTAAATGTAAGCCAATCGTTGGCTCTTCAAGTAAGTATAAGTTCGTTGGCGTCGTTCCGCGGCGTGCATCATTGAGTGTTGCTAAGCCTTGAGAAAGTTCTGTGACAAGTTTTAAGCGCTGTGCTTCACCACCTGATAGTGTAGGAGAACTTTGTCCAAGTGTTAAGTAGCCAAGTCCACAGTCGACCATCAGTTTGCATACTTCGCGTAGATGTGTGTGAAAGTCAAAGAAGCTCATGGCTTCTTCAAAGGTAAGCTGAAGGACTTCACCTATACTCTTAGACTTCCATTTGATTTCGGATAATTCTGAACTGTAGCGAAGGCCGTGACATTCATCACACGGTAAATACGTATCGGGCATGAAAGCCATTTCATGTTTGATTCGTCCTGCGCCTTCACAGGTTGGGCATCGACCTAAGTTTGTATTAAATGAAAAACGTGATGCTGTGTATCCGCGTAATTTTGCTTCAGGAATGGTAGCGAAGAATTGGCGAATGGTATCGAAAATACCTAAGTAAGTTGCCGGAGTAGAGCGTGGTGTTTTGCCGATTGGGGACTGATCAACTACAATTACAGAACGAAGTGTTTTTAATCCGGTTAGTTCTTTGAAAGGTACATTTGAGTGAGTGCCCTCAGAAATGAAACTTTCTGTCTTAGCGAATGCACTTCCCGTGATAGAATCTTTTTTAGCTTTGAGCGCTTCAGCTACAGCCGGCGCTAAAATATCGCAAAAGAGTGTCGATTTTCCTGCACCACTTGGACCTGCAATCATAACAAGCCTTGCGAGTGGTAAAGTTAAATTAAGATTTTTGATATTTCTAAAGTTTACTTGGTTTAAATGAATCCAGCCGCGTTTGTCTTTAGAGTCAGGGAGTGTGCGGTATGCATTCCGAATTGGATGGTTTATGCCTTTTGCCAAAAATACACCAGTGAGTGATTTATCACACTGTTTTATATGTTTAGGTGTACCTTGTGCTAGGATTTCTCCGCCATGAATTCCAGCAGCAGGTCCAAGGTCAATGATATGATCGGCGTGTTCCATGAGTTCATCGTCATGTTCTACGACGAGCAGCGTATTTCCCTTAGCTTGCAGCTCTTTGAGCGTTTTAATTAAACGCGTGTTATCACGTGCATGCAGTCCAATGCTTGGTTCATCAAGGACATAAAGTACACCTGATAGATTTGATCCTAGTTGTGCAGCTAAACGTATGCGCTGAGCCTCTCCACCAGAAAGTGTTTCCGTTGATCTATCTAAAGCCAAATAATCCAGGCCTACACGTTCAAGAAAAGCGAGACGCTCTTCAATTTGTGGAACGATATCTTGAACAATGAGTTTACCGCGCGCATCTAATGTTAATTGTCTTATTAACGAACACACTTCATCTGGTGTTTTTGCGAGGAGTTCAGGAAGAGATAAGGTCGGTTTGTTTTTAAAGCTCAGTTTTACAGCACGTGAGATGCGGTTAAGTCGTGTTCCGTGGCATTCTGGGCACAGTTCTCCAGAATCAGAAAGTTCTTCTGAATCTATTCCGTATTCTCTGAGGTAGGCTTGATCTTCATCTTCATCCTCAGTGTCTAACATCCAAGGGTAAATACGTCCATGACCTCGACACGCTGGGCACCAACCCTGAGGAGAGTTGAAGGAGAAGTGCTTTGGATCTAATTCGGGAAATGATTCACCGCTTTCTTTGTCGGTACGCGTCGTTGAAAAATAAGATAATATTTTTCCAGGATGGGAGAGGATAAAGCAGGTGCCTTTACCTAAGCTCAGTGCTTTGATGAGTACTTCGCTTAGCTCTTTTTTTGAAAAGTCATTTTTAAGGTCACAGAGAATAACTTCGATATCGTGTTCTTTATAGCGATCTAGTTTTTCGAAAGCGCTTGGTTTAACGACTTTCTTATCCGCACGCATGAGTGGGTAGCCTTGTTTACTGATCCAATCCGCAATGGGCTGATGGTGACCCTTTCTACTGCGAATAAGTGGAGCACACAGGTACAGGTGTTTTGCTTTTTTAGCCTCGGGTGACTTAAGGGAATTAAAAAATAAATCCTGTAAGGCTTCTGGTTTAAGAGGGATTACTTCTCGGCCGGTCTCGGGATGGTATTGAATACCAAGACGTGCATAGAGTAAGCGTAAGTACTGGGCTACTTCAGTTATCGTTGCGACCGTTGATTTTCTGGATCCGCGTGTGATACGTTGTTCAATCGCTACGGTTGGAGGAATTCCTGTTAGGCGATCAAGATCTGGGCGTGGTAACTGTTCTACAAATTGCCGAGCATAGGATGACATCGATTCCATGAATCTGCGTTGTCCTTCTGCAAAAATAAGATCGAAAGCTAAAGTAGACTTTCCAGAACCTGATACGCCCGTTACCACAGTCAAGGTGTGGTGAGGAATAGTAAGTGAAATATTCTTTAGATTATTTTCTCTCGCTCCCGAGAGGGTAATCGCATGAACACGTTCGATAGGTGTCTCAGATTCACTGACTTGGCCTGATTCGCCCTGCGATATCTCTACGCTTAGGGCCTTCTTTAAGAATTTAGCAGTTTGCGTTGGTGCTTGAGCAACAACTTCAGGTGGTCCTTCTGCAATTACTTTACCTCCATGGGCACCTGCTTCAGGTCCAATTTCAATAATCCAATCTGCGGATTTGAGAACATCACTATTATGTTCGATAACAATAATACTGTGTCCTTGATCTACGAGACTTTGAAGCACCCCGATAAGTGTTTTAACGTCATGGCGGTGTAAGCCTGTGGTTGGTTCATCCAGTAATATAATTGCGCCTGATTTCGGTGCTGCTTCACCCGCGTAGCCACCTAAGTAACGTATTAATTTAAGGCGCTGTGCTTCACCGCCACTGAGTGTATTAATTGGCTGCCCTAATTTTAAATAACCAAGTCCAACTTCAATTAATCCAGCTAAACGGGAACGTATGTTCTCCTGATTTCTGAAGAAATGATACGCATCGGTAATCGGAGTATCTAGTAAATCAGCAATCGATTTATCCTGATAGGTGAATGCTAAAATGTGTGGCCTAAACCGTTTGCCATCACAAACAGGGCAGGGAACGAAAACATCTGAAAGAAATTGCATCTCAATACGCTCAAACCCTAGACCTGCACAGTGAGGGCATCGTCCGTCGCCCGCGTTAAAAGAAAAATCACTCGCAGTACAACCCGCTGCTTGAGCAGCAGGAGTCTCAGCATAGAGTTCTCTTATTAATTCCCAAGCACCTGTATATAGGGCAGGGTTAGAACGTGGGGTGCGGCTTAGTGGCGATTGATCGACAAATACTAAATCCGTGTACGGGGTATCACAAATAATAGAACCAATCTGAGCAGGATCTTCTGCGAGTTGATGCTTCTGTGTAACGAGTCCCTGATATATAACATTGTCAAGAAGGGTTGATTTACCAGAGCCTGATACGCCGCTTAAACACACAAATTTTTTAAGCGGTATTTTAAAACTCAGATCTTTAATATTATGCTTAGTAACGTGATTAAACCTAAGCCAGTCTTCGTGTTCTTTCACAGATCGTCTCTGGCTAGGTAGCGCTATCTGTTTTTCACCCGAAAGATAAGAACCTGTGATGCTTTTTTTATCTTTGAGTAGCTTTGGTATACTCCCTTCAAACACAATATGACCGCCTTTGGAGCCTGGCTCTGGTCCTACTTCAATGACGTGGTCAGCAGCGCGAATCATCGCTTCATCGTGTTCGACAATAATAACCGTGTTACCAATCGTTGTGAGAGAACGAATGATATGAATTAAGTTGTCTACGTCACGGGGATGAAGTCCGACACTTGGTTCATCGAGAACAAAAAGCGTATCTACAAGGGATGTACCTAAGCAGGATGTTAGATTTACGCGCTGTACTTCACCGCCTGAAAGTGTACGAGAACTCCGGTCGAGCGTGAGGTATCCTAAACCAACTTCTTTTAAGTAGCGAAGTCTTACTAAAATAGACTCGAGTGCTAAATCTTTAGCTTGTGGATTTGGGTTAGAAGTTAATCTAGCTTTAGAACTGCGACTTAACTTTTCATAAAGGTCACTTACCGGGACTGAATATAACTCAGGGAGTGTGAGTGATTCCCATTTCCAACAGAGTGATTCAGGTTGAAGACGTGCTCCCTTACAATCAGGGCATAGGTTATATGCACGGTAACGTGAGAGGAACACTCTCACGTGCATTTTGTAGGTGGTTTTTTCGAGCCAACGGAAAAATCCTTTTACGCCGTACCAGTACTTAGGCCATTCCTTATTATTTTCCTCTCCATAGCCTGGCTCTCCTTCGATGATAAACGTTTTTTGTTCTTCGGTAAGTTCTGCGAAAGGAATGTTAGTCGGAATTTTCTTTCGTTTCGTGAATACTTTTAGGTCTTCTTTCGATGAAGAGTACACTTCCCCTTCCCAGCACTTAAGTGCTCCGTCATCAATAGAAAGGGACTGATCTGGAATAGCTAGGCGAAGATCTAACTCTATGATTCGTCCAAACCCGCGGCATTTAGGACACGCACCTAAAGGAGAATTAAATGAAAAAAGACTCGGGGACGAGGCTCTAAAAGTTCTACCGGTTTTAGGTGAATGAAGACCTTTTGAAAAATGTCCTACGTGTTTAAACGTGCGTGATTTATCGTTACGGGTACTTTCCTCAAAGTAGTGAACATGGTTTGAGCCAAATTGAAAGCATGTCTCGGTCGCCTCAATGAAACGATTTTTTATCTCTGGTTTTAAGGTGAGGCGGTCTTGAGCGACATATAACGTCGTCGTGTTTTTAAGTAGATCCTTATTATTATCGATTAACTCATCAAGGCGTGCCTCGGTGGGTGAATCGTTTTCGTTCTCAACTAAGAGGCAACGCAGGTAACCTTGCGCTTTTAAATTTGTAACAATTTCTTTCCAGGAAATTTTTTCTGGTTTTGAAATTTTAAAACAAACAATGAGTGTCTTGTTTAGAAATACAGGTTCTAATTTAGTCCAAATCGTATGAGGATTATCATCTTCAACTTTTTCGTGCGTGATAGGATCAAAACACTCGGCAACATGACTAAACCAAACCTTAAAATAGTCAGTTAATTCAGTCATCGTTCCCACAGTTGAGCGGGACGTCTTAACCGTGTTCGTTTGTTCAATCGCAATAGACGGACGAATATTTTCTACGGAATCAACGGCAGGTTTTGCTAAGAGATCAAGAAATTGGCGTGTGTATGCGCTGAATGTTTCAACATATCTACGTTGGCCTTCTGCATGAAGTGTCTCGAAAACAAGAGAACTTTTACCTGCACCACTGAGTCCGGTGACGACCGTGAACTTTCCAAGTGGAATATCTAAATCAAATCCTTTTAGGTTGTTTTGCCGTACGCCTTTTAAGCGTATTGCATCGGCTTTTGATTGAGAAGTGCTTGAAGGTGATTTCGCCACAGGTATACGGGCATCTAAAGAGTAACAATTGTCAACTGAGGTAGGTCGTTTTGTTACTTTTTTAACAAGTTTTTAAATAAGGTAAGATAACGCTCAACTTGTTTTTCTGAATCAAAACGCTCGCGGGCAAATGTGCGTGCTAGTTGGGAGCGTTCCTTCTTCTCTTCAGGTGTGCTCGAGGCTAATTCAAGGATTTTGTCTTTAAATGCAGAAATGTTGTCACGGTCTATGATCCATCCTGTTTTACCTGGCACCATACTTTCTTGAATTCCTTGTGCTGGATAAACAATGGATGGAAGACCATGGGCTTGTGCTTCGATGAGGAAATTAGAGAGCGATTCCCTTTCAGAAGCATGTACTGCGATATCGGAGAGTGCGTAGAGCTCTGTTGGGTCGGAGTGAAAGCCGCTAAAGATTACGCGCTCACTTAGATTTTTACTCGCAGCGATACGCTCGCACGCATGTCGTTCGGGGCCATCACCGACCAGTACGAGTTTCCAATCGAGATCTTTCGGGAGTGTTGCTACAATTTTAATGAGATCACGTTGTCTTTTCTCAGGTCTAAACATTGCAACGCAAACAAGAATCAATGTGTTTTCTTTAGCTCCTACATTTTTTCTTAAATCTAGATTATGCGGTGTTTCATCAGCAGGTCTAAAAACAAGCGAATTATAGATAACCGTAATTTTTTCGCTTGGTAGATTGAGGGATTGGATGATTCGCTCTTTCGTATCTTCGCTATTAGCGACTACGGCCTTAACGGCTTTAAGCGATTCTCTAAATAAGTAAGGCAGTGGTTTACCAGTTCTTAAGGTACCAATCACAACACAGCCGGGTAGTGCTTTCTGAATTATACCAGCATAACAATTAGCCATCCTACCGTGGCAGAGAATAATATCTGGATTAATCTTTTTTACTGCCCGTGTTAATCCTAAGGCTAGCCAGTCTAGTCCTGTATCGAAGGACTGTAGGTGAACATGGTTTGGCTCAAAGAGGGTTTCATCATGTAAATGCTCTAAAATTCCGCCAGGTCTAAAGGTAAGAAGTGTCGTATCGTGGCCATGCCTATGAAATGCACGCGCTAGGTACACCGATTGTCGTTCGGTTCCTCCGCTTCGTAGGTGGTCTTGGATTACGATTATTTTCATTGCATGCCTGTACAGTAGGCTGAAACTTATGCTAGTAATGCAAACAGGATTTTTTCAACTCATGTTTCGTTGGCTAGGTTTAACCCTAGGTGTAGCCCTTGCCACCCGGTTAATTCCAGGGATTCATTGTGACGACGCTTTTACCCTATTTTGCGTCGCTGCTGTACTTGGCATACTTAATTCGCTTCTTAAGCCAATTATGGTGCTTTTTGCCCTTCCTTTTATCGTTCTTAGCTTAGGACTGGGTATGGTTGTCATTAATGCACTGCTATTTATGTTGGCAGGGAGGCTTGTTGAAGGCTTTCACGTAAATGGCTTTCTTTCGGCAGTGGGTGGGGCGGTTGTGCTGAGTGTAACTAACCTTATTTTGAGCCGCTTTAATGCTAAGACCCCACCTCCAAGTAAGCCTACTAAACCTAAGCCAGATAGTGATGTTATCGATATTTAAGGCCTTTTAAGCCTAATTATTTACATTTGACGGTTTTACTAGGTCTTACACTTTGGTGGGATGGCTGAAACTCTCGAATATGACTTAGTCGTTATTGGTGGCGGTCCTGCAGGTTATGCAGGTGCTATTCGTGCAGGACAACTGGGTAAGAAGGTTGTCTGTATCGAACAAGAGAGAGCGGGTGGTACCTGCTTAAATTGGGGATGTATCCCAACGAAGGCGCTCCTCAAGAGCGCAGAGTTGTATGAGAAAATTAAGAAATCAGAATCTTTTGGTATCAGTGTAAAAGATGTTTCGTTTGATTTCGCTAAAGTCATGGAGCGCTCACGTGGTGTTGCGGGCCAAATGGCTAAGGGTATCGAATTTCTTTTCCGTAAAAACAAAGTCGAGTATGTTGTAGGTAAAGCTCAGGTGGCAGCTCCTGGCCTTGTTGAAATCACAGAAGGTGAATCAAAAGGTAAGAGCTTTAAGGCAAAGAAGATCTTAATTGCGACTGGCTGTAAAATGCGCCGCATTCCTGATCTTGAGGTTGATGGTGTTCGCGTTATGACCTCTCGTGAAGCACTCGCAGCTAAGTCACTTCCGAAATCCATTATTATCGTTGGTGCCGGTGCCATCGGTGTTGAATTTGCTTACTTTTTTAATGCGTTTGGATCCAAGGTAACCCTTGTTGAAATGCTACCTAATATTCTTCCTGTAGAGGATGAAGAGGTATCTAAAGCGCTCCAGCGTTCATTTGAAAAACAAGGAATCGCAATTCACCTCTCAACGAAGTGCGAAAACTTTAAAGTTTCAAAGACTGAGGTGAGTGTTGATTTAGTTAAAGACGGTGTAAAACAAACCGTAACAGCTGAAACGGTACTTTCTGCTATTGGCGTCGTAGCAAATATTGAAGGCGTTATTTCACCAAAAGTGAAAATCGATCTCGATCGCAACTACGTCAAAGTAGGAAATGACTACCAAACCAATGTCCCTGGGATTTATGCTGCAGGTGATATTATTGGACCACCTTGGTTAGCACACGTTGCAACATTCGAAGCCGTGACTGCAGTTAATGCTATGTTTGGTCATGGTAAATCAGTACGTGTTAAGAATTTTCCTGGCTGTACGTATTGCCAACCTCAGGTTGCAAGTATTGGACTCTCTGAAAAAGCAGCTAAAGAAAAGGGTCTTACTATTAAAGTGGGTAAATTCCCCTTTACTGCTTCCGGTAAGGCAGTTGCATCCGCTGAAAGTGACGGCTTTGTTAAGGTCGTAAGTGATTCAAAAACGGGAGAAGTCTATGGAGCTCACATCATTGGATCTGAAGCAACAGAACTCATTGCTGAATACGGTCTAGCGATTGAATTAGAAGCAAGTGTTGAAGAGATTCATAAGACGATTCATGCGCATCCTACCTTAAGTGAAGCGCTCATGGAAGCGGCTGCTGCAACGACCGGCGAAGCAATTCATATCTAACCTAAGTACAGCTCTATTTTGAGCTGTCTTAAAAAGTCTTTAACTCAAAGCAGAAGGTTTAAACGCCTTCTGCTTTTATTTCGTTCAAAAGGCTCGTTAAGTAAGGTATGAGCTGTTTTTTACGGCTCACAACACCTGGCAATTCAAACGCACCATCTTTTTCGATGTGAGCACGTTCAATTTTCTTAATGAGTTCTGCAAAACCACTAATTAAGAGCAGTGAATTCTGTGTATTAATGTCGGTTACGAGTAGAGCAGTAAAGTCGAGACCTTCACTCTTACGTAAACTTTCTATCGCAGACTTAAGTTCTTTCGAATGCGTTAAGAAATTATCGTATCCTAATTCTTCGATCTGAGACACAGAGAATTTTACACTCTCTTCATTGTATATCTTGAAGTCTGATCGTACGACCTTGTCAGGTGTGGTTGCTAAGATCAGTGAACCAGACGAGAAAATAGCGTCCGCTAATTTTTTAGGATCTTCTTTGGCAATTGGAGCAAGCCACTTAAGAATAGCTGCATCTTTTGCCGTAGTTGTAGGGCTATTTAAAAGAAGTGTATCTGAAATTAGTCCAGACATCATTAGCCCTGCTATTTCTGGCTTAGGTGTGATTCCTTCACGTCTAAATAAATCGGCAATGATCGTACAGGTAGAACCTACAGGTTCGTTAATAAAAAGAATCGGTTGAGGCGTATTGAACGGTCCTAGTCTGTGGTGATCGATAATTTCAGAAATGCAGGCGTCCTCGGCTCCGCTCACGGCCTGAGTGAGTTCATTGTGGTCGACCAAAATTAATTTTGTTTGAACTGGTTTAATGACATCACTCTTAGAAAGCACACCGCTAAGTGTGTTATCGTCATTGAGTACTATAAATGCAGGAGCGGTCAGCGCAGCAATTTTCTTACGCATATCCACAACGCGCGCATCGGGATCAATGGAAGGGTAAGTGGTTTCTATAACGCCATTGATCGTGGAAGCGGTTCTTACGACCCACGCAGTTGTAGCAGAATCAAACGGCGAACTAATTAAACTTACCTTCGCGTCTTTGCTAGCAGAAATAATTTCTGCATCGATAGGTAAATTGCCTGTTACGATAATAACACGTACACCTAATTCGATAGCGCGGCGCTGGATATCCCAGCGGTCACCAACGATGATGATCGATTTATTAGAGGGAATTTTATCGAGCTCAGACGCTTTTCCGAACGAGCGAATATCCATAGCGCCAATGCGCACAAAGAGTTCTTCGTGATCATCAGGATTAACAAGGTGGAAGGGTGTACCTTTAAGGGCACTGACAATCTTGGTAAGGGATGTTTCAACTTTGCGCATGAGCTTTGGCTCACTTGCACGCGGAATAAAAATACCACCTAAATGAGAGAGTGAAATAGTACCTACCACTTTTTTCTCCTCGTTTACAACGGGAAGCATACGAATGTCGTGGCGATCTAAAAGCTCTAAGGCTTCTGCGCAGGTTGAATTTTCTGAGATAGAAATAACTTTCGTTACCATCATGTCTCTCACGCGAGGAGACACGTCATTGAGATACACAGGTAAGGGTTGGTTGAAGCGCTTTAGAATCGTGTCAATGCGGGCATTTGAATTACCGCAGCGTGCTGCAATGTGTCCTTTTTCTCCAATCGCTTCTTTGTAAGATGCGTATGCAATGGCTGAGCAAATGGAGTCAGCATCTGGGTTCTTGTGACCTATCACATAGGTAGGACTAACGGGGTCTTTTGCAGATTCTTGATTCATGCTGATTTATGCCTATTTTAGCGAATATTTGATCTTACGAAAGGCCAAAAATCAGGTACCGAGTCTTCTCGACAAAGCTTTAGGATACCGAATAAGGTTAATTTACTATGAAGGTTTATCTAGACGGCGCCTTTGTCGATAAGTCGGAAGCAAAAGTTTCCGTGTTTGATCACGGTCTTCTCTATGGGGACGGTGTATTTGAGGGCATTCGCCTCTACGGAGGTAATATTTTCCGTCTCGAGGAACACCTTGAACGTTTAGAGTATTCGGCTAAGGCAATTTTATTGTCTATCCCTATGACTAGGAAAGAGTTAAGTGATGCAACCTGTGAGGTTTGCCGCTTAAACAACCTAACGGATGCCTATATCCGTCTCGTAGTTACCCGTGGTACGGGTGATTTGGGCTTGGCACCTTGGTTATGCCCTAAGCCTACCGTATTTATTATTGCTGATAAGATTAGTCTCTATCCCCAAGAGCACTACGACAATGGCTTATCAATTGTTACGGTTCCTACACGCCGCATTGGGCCAGCCTCACTGCCATCCACGGTTAAATCCCTTAACTATTTAAATAATATTTTAGCTAAAATTGAGGCCAGACAGTTTGGTGCACTTGAGGCAATCATGCTCAATGATCAGGGCTTTGTTGCTGAATGTACGGCCGATAATGTCTTTATTATTCATAAGGGTATCCTTCTTACTACGCCTGCTTCCCAGGGAGCTTTAGAGGGGATTACGCGTGGAGCTATAATCACGATAGCGAATGAATTAGGAATTCCGTTTAAAGAAACCACACTCACGCGCTACGATATATGGTGTGCTGATGAGTGTTTCCTAACAGGTACAGGAGCTGAAGTTATACCGGTAACAAAGCTTGATGGACGTGTTATTGGTTCAGGTCGCCCAGGCGCTACCACAAACAAAGTTTTAGAGGCTTTCCGTAAGCGTGTTCGTGTTGAAGGTACAAGGATTTGATCCTCAAAAACGCGATATTTATACTTAATCAAGAGGGTGACATGGGTGTCTCACCTGTGTCACACCTTGGGACTGGCTGTCCCAAGCTAGGTAATCTGCTTCTGGCACTTGCCAGTGAGAGAAAGCATGGCACATTAGTTGCATAGGAATAGACTTTAACCATGACTAGTCCACTCAAGTGCGATTTTTGCGAAAACCCAGCGACCGTACACCTTACCCAAATTGTGAACAATAAGGTTCATAAAGTGGATTTGTGTGAGGCCTGTGCGCAGAAAAAAGGGGTAACTGACCCGAGTGGCTTTTCACTTGCTGATTTACTTTTAAAGGCGTCTTTAAATCCGGAGAAATCGCTTTCAGGCACCCGTTGTCCAAAGTGCAGTTTTACTCAGGCTGATTTTAAGAAATCTGGGCGTTTTGGATGCCCATCCTGTTACGATACCTTTAAAGAGATGTTAGATCCTATGCTTGATGGCATGCATAAAGGAACAACGCATGTAGGTAAGGTTCCTAAAGTGGCACTGACGCGTAAATCGTTATATGACCGATTAACGAAATTAGAAAACGAACTCAGTGAGGCTGTTAAATCGGAGCGCTATGAAGAGGCTGCTCGTTTTAGGGATGAAATTAATCAGGTAAAGCAATCGGCTGGTGTAAATAAAGAGGTGAAATCATGACCATTTCTACACTGCTTGATTCTAAGTCCGAATTGACAGATAGCTCGAGCAACAAGACTGCGATTGTGCTAATGACGCGTGTTCGTTTAGCGCGCAACATAGCAGGACAATCGTTTCCTGGATGGGCACGTCCAGCGCAGCGTGACGCTATTCTTGAAAAATGCCAAAAGGCAGTGACCTCGATTAGTCCTCTCAAACGTGGCTTAAGTTTATCCGTTAATGAGCTCTCGGAATTAGAAAAACTGAATTTAGTGGAGCGTCATTTAATTAGCCGTGAGTTAAGTGGCTCAACCCAGGGTAGTGGCGTTATTATTAGCCGCGACCAGACATTCTCCGTCATGGTGAATGAAGAGGATCATTTACGTATTCAGGTACTTCGCTCAGGATTTCATTTGCGCAAGGCTTGGAATCAAATTGACGAATTAGATAGCGCCTTAGAGGAGGAACTCGATTTTGCTTTTTCACCAACCTTAGGCTATCTGACTGCTTGTCCTACAAATTTAGGTACAGGCTTAAGAGCATCAGCGATGATGCATTTACCTGCTCTAGTGATCTCAAATCAGATGGAGAAAGTGGTAAGAGCTGTGAATCAACTTGGAATGGTTGTGCGCGGACTTTTTGGAGAAGGCTCTGATGCTAGTGGTAGTATTTTTCAAATATCTAATCAGATGACCTTAGGGGAAACGGAAGAAGATATTATTAAACGTTTATCTAGTGTTCTTCAGTCCATTGTTGAGCATGAACTCAACGCTCGTGAAAAATTAATGGAGAGTGAGTCGGGTAAACTATTCGATAAGCTAGGACGTGCTTATGGTATTTTACAAAATAGCCATTTGCTCACCTCAGGTGAAGCGATGAACTTGCTATCACTCATACGACTTGGGGTTGATTTAAAGATGTATCCTGAAAGTTGCCGCTCTATAATCGATCGTTTGTTTATCGAAACACAACCAGGACACTTACAATATGCACATAAGTCAGCTTATGATGCTCAGCAGCGCGATTTCATACGTGCTGCAAGATTACGTACTGAATTCTTACAAGTACCTAAACCTGATTTTACAATAAATACGTCGGATAAAAATTAAACATAACTAAGGAATCCTTATGGCTTCAGAACCGATGAATAATTTCACTCCTAGAGCTCAGCAGGTTTTACAGCTAGCTAAAAAAGAGGCTGAGCGGTTCCATCATAACTATGTTGGTACCGAGCACATTTTACTTGGACTTATAAAATTAGGTCAGGGTGTAGCTGTGAGTGTGCTACAAAAAATGAATCTCGATTTAGAGACAGTCCGCACTGCTGTTGAAAAGGAAGTAGGGATTGGCCAAGAAACAAAAGAACAACAAAATATTCCTTTTACGCCTCGTGTTAAAAAAGTGTTAGCTTTAGCGGGTAAAGAAGCGAAAGCATTAAGTCATTCTTATGTTGGCACCGAGCATATTTTGTTAGGACTCTTACGTGAAGGTGAAGGTGTCGCGGCTCGTGTACTTAAGTCGTTAGAAGTTGATATTGAGCGTACGCGTAACGAGATTCTTAAAGAACTTGATCCACAGTTTTCAGGAGGTGAAACCGGTGCTCCTGAGGATCCAGCACAAGCTGGACAAACGGCTAGACCTGCGAGTGCTCCTGAACAGTCCAAAGAAACTAAAACGCCTGCTCTCAAAGCGTTTGGTCGTGATTTAACAGAGCTTGCTCGTAAGGGTGAGATGGACCCTGTGGTGGGTCGTAAGAATGAGATTAAACGCGTCATTCAGATTCTCTGTCGTAGAACAAAAAACAATCCTGTTCTTTTAGGAGAAGCAGGTGTTGGAAAGACAGCTATCGTCGAAGGCCTAGCACAAGAGATCGCTTCTGGAAATGTACCTGAGATCTTACTCGATAAAAAAGTTATCACCCTTGATTTAGCGCTCATGGTCGCTGGTACCAAATACCGTGGTCAGTTTGAAGAACGCATCAAAGCTGTCATGGATGAAATTAAACGTGCTAAGAATATTATTATTTTCATCGATGAAATGCATACGATTGTAGGTGCAGGCGCTGCTGAGGGTGCTATGGATGCATCTAATATATTTAAGCCAGCATTATCGCGTGGTGAATTGCAGTGTATTGGTGCAACTACCTTAAACGAATATCGTAAATATATTGAAAAAGATTCTGCACTGGATCGCAGATTTCAGTCAGTCAAAGTGGATCCACCATCCGTTGAAGATGCGATTACGATTTTACATGGTATTCGCTCAAAATACGAAGAACACCATAAGGCTACCTTTAGTGATAAAGCGATCGAAGCAGCGGTTAAGTTATCAGACCGTTACATCACCGGACGTTTTCTTCCAGATAAGGCAATTGATGTCATGGATGAAGCTGGTTCACGTGCTCGGATTGGAGCCCTCAGCCGTCCACCTGATGTAGAGTCTTTATTAAAAGAAATTGAAAACGTCTGCCTGCTTAAAGAAAAGGCAATCAGTGAACAACAGTTTGAAGAGGCTGCTAAGTTTAGAGATACAGAAAAGCAACTACGTGCTAAACACGAAGAAATTACGACTCAGTGGAAGAAAGAGCGTGAAGAACACCGTGTTCCAATTGATGACAACTTGATTATGCAAGTTGTCGCAGAATGGACGGGTATACCGCTTTCTCGTATGGAAAAGAAAGAAAGCGAGAAGCTCTTAGCTTTAGAGTCAGAGATCCAAAAGAATGTTATTGGCCAAGATGTAGCAGCAAGTTCTATTGCGCGTGCATTAAGGCGCTCGCGTGCAGATCTTAAAGATCCACGTAGACCTATCGGATCATTTCTATTTGTTGGACCAACCGGTGTTGGAAAAACAGAGACTGCAAAGCAACTTGCAGCTCAAATGTTTGGTAACCAAGATGCACTTGTACAAATCGATATGAGTGAGTACATGGAGAAATTTGCAGTTTCTCGTCTTATTGGTTCACCTCCAGGATATGTTGGTTACGAAGAGGGCGGACAACTTACAGAAGCAGTACGTCGTAAACCGTATTCAGTTATTTTATTCGATGAAATCGAAAAAGCCCATCCTGATGTCTTACAACTACTCTTGCAGATATTAGAAGATGGACGCTTAACGGATTCGTTAGGACGTACAGTAGATTTTAGAAATACGATCATTATTATGACATCGAATATTGGCGCTCAACTTTTACAGCGCCAAACGTCGATGGGTTTTGCTGCAGCTGCTGCAAGTTTTAATGATGCTGAGAAGATGCGCGAAAAGGTATTAGAAGAAGCAAAGCGCGTATTTAAACCAGAATTTTTAAATCGTATCTCTGATATCGTATTCTTCCGTCCTCTTGATAAGAACGATTTAATTAAGATCGTAGATTTAGAGGTAGCTAAATTTGTTAAACGCCTGGTTGAACGCAAGATCACCCTCGAATTTACAGAAGAGGCTAAAACGCTGCTCATCGATAAAGGTTATGATGAGAAATATGGTGCTAGACCTCTACGCCGTGCGGTGGAGCATTATCTAGAGGATCCATTAGCTGAAGCAATTCTGCGTGGTGAAATACAAGAGAATGAGCCTGTGAAAGTAACACGCGACGGCGAGAAACTCGTATTTAATCAAATTAATAAAACAAAAGAAGAAGCTCCTAAGGGCGCCTAATATTAATGAATCCTGCTTGTCCAAGTTGCACCTTAGAGGATCTTCTCAGCCATACTGATCACTGGGAATGTAGTACGTGTGGTCATGAATGGCCTAAAGAGGCAGTAGTAGAAGGACCACGCGTTGTGAAAGACGCTCATGGTCAAGTTTTAGCAGAAGGTGATACGGTTGCCTTAATTAAAGACCTAAAGTTAAGAGGTTCCTCACAGGTAATTAAGCAGGGTATTAAGGCTAAGAATATTCGACTGGTTGATGGTGATCATGAGATCGATTGCAAAATCGATGGGTCATCTATCGCACTCAAGGCATGCTTTGTTAAGAAAGCTTAATTTTTTATTATTTATAGTCGGTTCGTTTTCTGTGTTTGGCTAAGTCAGGGGCGTAATACTCTTTATGGTTGCCTACTTCTTTTCGTACTTCTGCAACCATTTCTTTAGTAATATAGGTTCCTTCGTTACTCCAAGCATTTCGTATAAACGTTAACACGTCTGCAATCCTTTGATCATCCCAGTTAGCGCCATTTACTCCAAATGCAGGCATATCGGGTGGGTTAGGGTACTCAATCGTACTAACACTAATCGGTCCTTTTAATCCACATAGGATAATTTTAATAAGTCTTTTTTCATCACCGTTTACCCATTCAGAACCAGCTAATTGAGGATATTTGCCAGGAACAGACTTTCCATCCTCTGTATGGCATGTGAAACAACCTGCTTGTGGAATTCTAAAATCTCTCATCCCGGGTCGTGTTAAATCATAGGTCCTAGGAAATGAAATATTGTTATTTATAGGTGTCGTTTTTTCTTGTGCTTGGACTAACTCAAAGCTGCATGTGCATAGAAGAAACCAAAGATAACAAGAAAAATTCATTACGTATTTAAGGATTATAAATTGATACTACGGAACATCATAAACTTCAATCAATGTTGCTCCTGTATCTCCTGAAACTCCATTCACCTGAGCTGTATAACTACCAGGTGCGAGTGTTATGAGTATAGCTGAATCTGCGGTGCTTGTTTTGCCCCATGAAAATGCACCTACCGTAGCAGCAACTGTACTTATTTGTGAATCAGCAGCCCATCCAGCATTTGTTGCTAATGTGTTTGAACCCGAAAAAAGAGTAATTTGTGGGTCCGGTATATAACTTGAAATACCGTACTGTGCTAAAGATGGTCCAGCAGCACGAATAAGCACTGTTTTTGAGGTCGATCCGCCAATAACAAAGCCAGCAGTTAATGCATTTCCACCTGCTTGTACGGAAGATAAACTCGATAAATTAATTAACCGTGGTGTACTCGTAGTATAAGTAGTCGTTGCATCATAAATCTCAAGCAGAGTAGTTCCTGTATTTGAAGATGAGCTTGATACAACTGCAGAGTAACTTGCTTTATTTAAACTCGAGTTTCCTGAGAAGATTAAAGCAGAATCTTTGCTAGTATTAGATGTCCATGTGAATGCTCCTACACTTGTAGCAGCTTGTGAAATAGCACTTAAGCCTCCCCAACCTGTATTTGATCCAACGACCGTATTTACATTACTTAATAAATTTAATTGCAGTGAAGGATCAGGGAGTGGATTTGAAACACCAAAACTTGTGAGCGCTGGTCCTGAGCTACGGATGAGTACTTGCTGTGATCCACTGGTGCCTGCGCCACCTACAACAAAGCCCGACGTTAGTGATCCATTTTTTTGTATGCTAGCAAGTGTTGATATATTGATAAGTCTTCCTGGATTTGCTGAATCGACTACAGAAAGTAACGCTGAGGTACTTGTGACCGAACCACTACTATTGGAAATCGTGCATGAGTAGTTTCCTGCTGAGCTCGAGGTAAGATTACTTAAGTACAAATTCTGATTTGTAGCGCCGCTTATAGCAGTTCCATTAAAATTCCATTGATAACTAAGCGGAGTAGAACTTGTCGCTACTATTCTAAATACAACGCTACTGGAAGTAGCTACATTTTGGCTTGTTGGTTGTGACGTAATTTGTGGTGCAGAACCACTCGATGATGTTCTCACTGCAAAAACAGGATAACTAGCTGTCATCACCTCATAGCTAATGATCCCTTGCATGTTGCGAGTTGGTCCATTTGCCGCTGGAACTGAATTATTAACACCGAACTCTTGTAGCCATGCTCGTGTATAGGGACTGCTTCCTTGTATTTGAACCGTAGATGACCAGTAAGCTGTTGCAGGAGTAGTTGCTGCTGGAAACATAATACGATTTACTGGTGCTAAAGCTGATGTCTGTGTTGTTGCTACGGTTAGATTGTAATCAGCCAAAGTTTGGAGCTCTTTTATGTTAGGTAATCTCCAATCGGAATATCCTCCCGTTTTGAGTGATGTAGCATAAGACAGTGCCGCCTGCCATGTCATAGCTGGTCCAGGAACTTGGGTCCACATAAGTCCTGTATCTAAATCTGTAATCGTACCATCTAAATTATTGCTATAGTTGTGACCGATACTCGGACTCGCTCCTCTGACATATCTTGCATGATATCTGAATGTTCCACCTGCGCTGAGTGTTTCCGTGAGTGGTTTTGGTCCTACACCACCACCTGAATTAACACACCATATATGCGTAGCATCTGATCCATAGATTATACTTGTCCACCAATAGTCAGCAGCACCACTTGGATTACTTGGAAAATAAGTTGTATTTATTGCAGCTGGATTTCCAATATTATGATTCATGATACTGAAGAGTTCTGTAGGAGTGGGTAGTCTCCAGTCAGAGTATCCACCAGTTCTAATCGAACTAGCATTGGACTGAGCATTTGCCCATGTACATTCACCGGCGTCGACTTTTTGCCACATGAGTCCAGTGACATTATCAGTAATTGTACCATCTAAATTATCCTTATAAGAAGGTGTATTAATAGAGTAGTCAGCATCTTGACCAAATGTCGTACCTTGGCGGATTGTTTGTCCTGTATCTGGTAATTTGAGCAAGCTAGGAGCTGCTACGGGGAAAGTAGTAATACGATTATTTACGCTACTGTAAGTCGTCGTTGTTGCTGGTACAGTAGGTAGACGCCACGTGATTGTTAATGATTTTGGATTTGGGGTGCGGTTAAGTACCCAGCAAATATCATAGGTTGAGTTACCTACCGCTACCCGCATGAGGTAATTGTCAGCAGAGGGAGTTCCTGATGGATCTAAACTTAGGTTACCTGCCGTGTCTGCAGTAAGAGCTACAGGATTCATGTAGCCTACAATTGATGCACCACTTACTGGATTTGCATTGTATCCTCCTGTACCCGATTTTCTTATAGACGATACTTCAGGTTGACCATCAACTTGTCCTCCGTAATTGATTACATTTCCGTAAAACGCTGAGGGTAAATACGGAGGCTTAGGGCCAGTTTGAGCACTACCTATAGCATGATAATGATAGCCCCAATTGCCATGAGAGTGTCCACCATTGGCATCGAGTGGTAGTTGAGCACTCCCATCAGGTTCTGTATAGCCATAGAGTGGGTAGCCATCAAGCATCCAGGCGATTGGTTTATCAATACCCAAGATTTTCTGTAAGTGAACAGGTGCAATGTGATAATGGTAATCGTCAGCTAAACCACAATGGCCACCGTAAAGGTCTAATTCGCCAATTTCATAGGATACACGTCCCGTATTGTTTCGAGGATTAAAAATAGCAACGCCGTCTGCTGCTATCGCTATGGCACCACGTTGAAAGTTTCCTGCTGAAATAGGTATAGGCGAAGATGAAGGAGTAGGACTTAAAGGAAGTTTCCAGACATTGGGTTGTCCATATCCTATAGATGCCTTGTCTGACTCCGGATTTGTTGTGTAGTTAAAATACGATGTAACAAGTGGTATCTGCTGCTGCCATGATGTAATGCCAACCATCAGTGTTGGCATAATTGAACTCATTGGTCTTCCATCTGATTCTAGGTAAAAAGAGCTGTTATCCCAGTAGTAACTAACATGTGGCTTAAACAAATTAAAAGATGAAGCCATGGTTACGGCGCTAGGTGCTATGGTAAGTGCAGGATTTTTATCAATCTGTGGTAAAGAAGTTTGGTCTGAAAACCACGTTGGAGCTGCAGTATCTGTAGCAGACTCTCTTGCACTGAGGATCGTCTGTGCACAAAAACTATAAACAAGACAAAGGATGGTCGTTATCTGTCTAGCACGTTTTGAGTAGTTGGTAACAAATAAAGACATGAGTAGATGATAAATATGAATAACGTAACTGTTGGAAGTTAGTATATAGAATTAAACCTTAATATTAGGTTAAGAGAGTCATGATTATTAGCATGTTGCAGCCTAACCTTAATCTAAAATTAAGGTTAAATAAGGTACTATAATTAAGCCCTCTGAATAAATACTGCCTATGTTTTTAAAACGTCATCTTTTACTATGCCTATTAACTTTAGGAATAGTCAGTTTATCAACCAATGCTTATGCTCAATACGCTGGTACGATAATTCTAGGAAGACCTGAAGACACTTCAATCGTAGCAAATGTTATGTCTCCTACTGCTGGGACAGTATTTATCCAATATGGTACCCAGTCGAATACTTATCCTAATCAAACGACTGCAGTATCTTTAGCAGCGAATACGCCTGCAGAAATTACACTCAACTCACTGACTCCTAATACGCGCTACTATTATAAATTGTCCTATACGCCGAGTGGTTCAAAGAGTGCGTCCTTAACTAGCGAGTACTCGTTCATGACTCAGCGCTCTCCTGGTTCTAGTTTTGTTTTTTGCTGCCAAGGAGATTCGCATCCAGAACGCAGTAAGAATGCGTTTGATTCTAATCTTTACATAAGAACGCTTACATCAGCGGCAGCATCAAAGCCTGATTTATTTGTAACACTAGGTGACGATTTTAGTGTCGATACACTGAGTACTTATTCGCAGTCGACTGTCTGGGGTAGATATTCTCTGCAATTACCCTATTTAAATATTTTAGGTCCTAATACAGGAATCATGCTTACTAACGGTAACCATGAACAAGCTGCTTTATATCTTTATGACGGTACTCCAAATAATGTAGCTGCCTGGGCGCAAAGTGCTCGTAATACCTATTACTCAAATCCTGCACCAGATCATTTCTATACAGGAAATCCTACGATACTTGATGGAGTAGGACCTAATCAAACAAAGGATTATTTGAGGGATTATTTTGCTTGGACATGGGGTGATGCACTTTTTGTAGTCATAGACTTTTATTGGGAATCTCCTGTTTGTGTTGATAGCGTTCTTGGGGGTGGTGCACATGTGAATTCTGATGAATGGCTAGATACCCTTGGTGAAACTCAATTTAAGTGGCTTGAGCAGACGCTTAAGTCGAGTAATGCCAAATTTAAGTTCGTTTTTGCACATCACGAAATGGGCACAGGCCGTGGAGGAATTGAATGTGCTAAAGATTATGAGTGGGGAGGTAATGATCCTTCTCTTGGTTACATATTCCCACAAAAACGTCCTGGTTGGAGTATGCCTATCCATCAAATGTTTGTTAAGTATGGTGTAACTGTATTTTTCAGTGGGCATGATCATGCTTTTGCGCACCAAGAGTTAGATGGGGTAACATATCAAGAATTACCTTATCCTGCTGATCCTAATTACGGTTTGTATAACGCCGATGCTTATGATTCTGGAGTTATTTATCCTGCTGCTGGTTATGCGCGAGTAACTGTCAATCCTACCTACGTTAAAATTGATTATGTAAGAACGTATTTGCCAGCTGATGAAGGTCCAGGGCGCGTGAATGGAGCAACCGTTTACTCGTACATGCTATCACCTAGACCAAATTTAGGAGCTGTAGCCGCCTCGCAGCAAAATCCAACCATTTCAACGAACAAGTGATTAAATACAGCATGAAGAAACAAATTATTTTTGGTTTATTTGCTGTAGTATTAACTTTGGGTGTTAATATCAGAGCTCAAAGTAATTATTCTACGCCCTATGCTCTGAGTACATTGGCTGGTAGTGTTGGTAGTGCTGGCTTTGTGAATGGGAGTAACTCTGTAGCGACCTTTAATTTTCCTTCTGGTTTGGCGATTGGCTCGGATAATTCTGTATATATTGCAGATCAATTTAATGGTACTATACGTAAAATTTCTCCTGCTGGTGTCGTATCTACCTATGTCACAGGAGCAGCTAGTAAATTATCCCATCCAACGGGTCTTACAATTGATAGTAAGGGAGTATTATATATCGCTGATCCGCTTTCACAGGGTATATATTCTGTTTCCACAACAGGAACTGTAACGTTACTTGCTGGCGGAACAGGTGTTGGAGGAACTGGCTCAGGCGGTGGCGTTGATGGTGTTGGTACGGCAGCAACGTTTTATGGACCTCGTGCGATAGCGGTAGATTCCTCAGGTAATTTGTTCGTTGCTGATACGGGTAATTATGACATCAGAAAAATAACACCCGCCGGAGTTGTTACAACCTTTGCTGGCAGTGGTGGTGCGCAGGGTACTGCTGATGGAGTAGGTGCCGCTGCACGTTTTTTTATGCCCGCTGGTATTACGATAGATTCCAGTGGTAATCTCTATGTGTCAGATACAAATAATTGCACCATACGTAAAATCACTCCAGCTGGGGTTGTTACTACAATAGCGGGAAATCCTGGCATTGCTGGTTCAGTAGATGGAACGGGAAACCAAGCGCAGTTTAATTATCCAACTGGTATTACCGTAGATGCCACGGGTAATCTCTACGTCTGCGATCAATTTAATAGTGTTATAAGAAAGGTTACACCCGCTGGAGTTGTGACAACACTAAGTGGATTGGTTACTACTGAAGGATCTGTAGATGGTGTAGGTTCTGCTGCTCGTTTAGCTTGGCCATATTGTATTGCTGTCGATTCAAACGGAAAACTGTATATTAGTGATTTTGAAAATTACACGATTAGAACTGCAGTGATTAGTTCTCAGGGTGTAATTCCTAAAATCACCCAGCAACCGGTAGCTCAAGTAGCTACTGCGGGTGGGGCAGTAAAAATTTCTGTGAGTGCGACAGGTTCTTCACTTACCTATCAGTGGTACTTAAATGGACTTCCTATTTTAGGTGCAACGAGTTCCTCTTATACAATTAATTCTTTTTCGAATGCAAACGTAGGAGTTTACACAGTAACGGTAACTGGAACTGGCGGCAGTGTTACTTCAAGCGCGGCCTCTGTTGTAGCTACCAGTACTAATCCTGGACACCTAATGAATTTATCGGTGCTTTCTATGGATGGACCGGGTAGCCAGTTGCTTACAATTGGTTTTGTTTCAAATGGCGCTGCAGGTAGTACTCAGCCGCTCTTAGTACGTGCAATCGGTCCAGCTTTAAGCGCCTTTGGTGTCCCAACGGTCATGGCAGATCCACAGCTAACTGTTTATGATGCTAATCAAGTGGTCATTGGTTCTAATGATAACTGGGGAAATACGTCTGCGAATATTGCAACCATTACTGCAGCTGATTCTGCAACGGGAGCATTTGCCCTGAGTTCAACATCAAGTCTCGATGCTGCCTTATTATTAAATGTACCTACTGGTGCGTACACGGCACAAGCTGCAGGTAAATCCAATGCTACCGGCAATGTCTTAGCTGAAATATATGACGCAACGAGTTCAAGTTCGTATACATCTACCTCCCCTCGACTTGTTAATATATCCTGCTTAGAGCAAGTAGCCTCTGGGGCTGTTTTAACGGCAGGATTTGTGGTCGGTGGAAGTACACCTGAAAAAGTTCTTATTAGAGCAAGTGGACCTACACTCGCAGGTAGTCCATTTAATGTGCCTAATACAATTCCTGATCCGCAATTCACGGTCTATGATAGTAACTCGAGTGTTGTTGGATTTAATTCAGTGTGGGGTGGAAGTCCTAGTGTAACTGCTGCGAATGCAGCAACAGGTGCATTTCAATTTTCAAGTTATGGCAGTAAAGATTCTGCCACCGTACTTACTTTAAATCCTGGGGCATACACAGTTCAGGTCAAAAGTGCTACGGGTCAGTCAGGTGTTACCTTAATTGAAGTATATGAAATTCCTTAAAATTACTATGCAAAGATCAATGATCAAATATGCGCTCTGCGTTATTGTTTTTATTATAGGATCTTTTACTAGTGCTGGATTAGCTCAGTCATTATCTGGTCTGCCTTACGATGTTTTACTTGGCAGGCAAACAGATCAAAGTATCGCACTAAGCGTGTTAGCTTATTCGACTACTGACGTAATTGTAGACTATGGAACCCAGTCCGGAGTTTATTCGAACTCTAGTGATGTCAACTCTATCGCTGCAAATGCAACAAGTTTAATAACACTTAGTTCACTGAAGCCTGATACAAATTATTTTTATCGTATTCGTTACCGTGCAACAGGAGGCAGTACTTATATCAATGACAAAGAGTATTCATTTTATACACAGCGTGCCCCTGGGAAAACATTTAGCTTCGATATAGAAGCAGATCCACATTATCAGGATAATGAACCAGTTGTTTGGGCGCAAACGATGGCTAATATAGCAGCAGATAAGCCAGATTTTCTGATCGATATTGGCGATACGTACATGGATGAAAAATTTGGTGCTTCTACACTAGAGCAAGTCATGGCAAGTCACTTAGCCGTTAGGTCCCAGAATTTGGCTCTTATTGGAAATTCAGTACCACTATATTTAGTAAGTGGAAATCATGATCCGGAGTTGGGTTGGCTACTCAGTAACTCGAGTCCTAAGTCGAATGTTGCTGTATGGGGAATTCAAGCTAGGCAGTTTTACTTTCCATGTCCTGCAGCTAATAGTTTTTACTCTATGTCCACTACGCCAGACTCCTATACAGGAGCACCGCGTGATGCTTACTATGCTTTTACTTGGGGTGATGCCTTATTTATAGCACTGGATCCGTTTTGGTATACATGCCAAGGTGTAGCTCATAATAAAGATCCTTGGACATGGACACTAGGTAAACAGCAGTACGACTGGTTAACGAATGTCCTTAAGTCGAGTAATGCTAAATTTAAATTTGTTTTTATGCATCACATTATTGGTGGCAGTATGGATGGTGCAGCGCGTGGTGGCGTAGAGTTATCTTCCTTTTATGAGTGGGGTGGTAGCAATATTGATGGTACCTATGGCTTCACTCAGCAACGTCCTGGCTGGGCAATGCCTATACAAGATTTACTTTTGCAGTATGGTGTTACAGCTGTTTTTCACGGGCATGATCATTTATATGTAAAGCAGGTTTTAGATTCTAATGGGAATGGGGTTCCAAGACTTATTTATCAAGAAGTGCCTCAGCCAAGTCGTAGTAATCAGGCCATTACAACTGGTATAATCTACGGCTATCATACCGGAGTACTTTATCCTAGTTCAGGACATATCCGAGTAACAGTTAGTCCAACAAGTGCTAAATTCGATTACGTACGTGGTGTAATTGCTACCGACACAAGTGCATCAAAATCAGGAGTGGTAAATAATCAGGTTCAGTATAGTTACACCTTGAGTGCTCCAACAAGCGCTTCACTCCCGCTTATATACACAGAACCAATACGTCAGGCTGTTTCCGCTGGGAGTAATGTAAGTTTTTCTGTTGGTGTAACAAGTCCAACGGCTTGTACATATCAGTGGAGTAAGGATGGTGTACCAATTAAAGGAGCTACGTCATCGGCATATACTTTTGTAGCCACAGATACGACTTTTGCAGGTAATTACGCAGTGAGTGTTACAAATCAAGGGGGAACGGTATCCTCTTCAAACGCTTATTTATCCGTAGCAGGCAATCAGGGAAGGTTGATTAATTTATCTGTTCTATCATTGGACGGTCCTGGCTCTCAATTATTAACCTTAGGTTTTGTTAATGGGGGAGCAGGTACCTCAGGAAATCAAAATCTTCTTATACGCGGATCTGGTCCAGCGCTTACTGACTTCGGAGTTAAGACTGTAATGGCTGATCCAAATTTAACGTTATTTAGTGGAACGACTTCTTTACTCACAAACGATAATTGGGGAACGCCTGCTACAAATCAAACTGCTGTGATTGCAGCCAATGCCGCGACAGGAGCATTCCCGTACAACTCACTCACTAGTTTAGATGCTGCTACGGTTGCAAGTTTACCAAGTGTTAAAGGTGGCTATACCGTTCAAGTTGCTGGCAAAGATACGTCTACGGGTAATGTGTTAGCTGAAGTGTATGATGCTTCTGGATCTTCTAAATACGTAGCAGGAACGCCGCGCTTAGTTAATGTCTCATGTCTTCAACAAATTCCTGCCAATGGAATTCTTACAGCAGGTTTTGTGATTGGGGGTAGTACTGCGGTAGATGTTTTAATTCGAGTAGCGGGACCATCGTTATCAACGTTTAATGTCACGAGTGCTATGGCAGATCCAAAGCTCAGTGTTTATGATAGTAAATCAAATGAGCTTGGCTACTGTGTGGCTTGGGCTGGAAATCCTACGGTGCAGTCCGCGATTTCTCAGGTAGGTGCCTTTAATTTCACCAATTCTAGTACCGCTGATACTGCCGTTGTACTGAACTTGCAGCCCGGCTCATATACCGTACAAGCAACAAGTGTATCAGGAGCTACTGGAAAAGCACTCATAGAGGTCTATGAAGTGCCTTTGCCTCCAACCAATTAACTCCTATTGGCTGATACGTAACAGTAAAACGCTGTGAGGAGCTAAGGTAGCTTTATAGCTTGGGTCGATAGCATCTACATTTTTATGTAGCCATAAATCACGCGCTTTTACTGTACCGGTTATACCTAAGTCTTTTAAGTGAATCGAGGTAACGGCCTTTGTGTCTGCTAAGTTAAATACGCCTAGTGCTTTTGAGCCGTCTGCTAGGTTACGTGACCAAATCTCGATTGAGCCTTCAGACCAAACACGGTCTCCTTGTTTTCCCAGTGAATCTTGGTCAATCGCTATGACTTCTTTATTCAGAAGGATATCTTTTGTTTCTTGGGTCATCTTTGATAGGTCATTTCCGGCAAGCAGTGGAGCTGCAAGAATTGCCCATAAGCTCATGTGAATTTGATATTCACTGGTAGTCATTCCGCCATTACCAATTTCTAGCATGTCTGGGTCATTCCAGTGTCCAGGGCCAGCGTACTTGCTTAGTCCTGCTTGATGAAATCCAATCAGTACCATGCTTTTGAAATTATCATTGATATCTCCTGTTGTACGCCATGCGTTACCGCCAACACTTTCTCCCCATTGCCACACTTGGTTATGACCATATTGACATAAGCTATAAAAGATAGGACGACCGGTTGCGCGTAGGGCGTCACGCATTTTGATGTACGCATCTTTCATCATTTTAAAAGCAACGTCATCTGATTTTGCAGCCTTCATTTGAACCCGAAGCCCGCATAAGTCATATTTTAAATAATCTATTCCCCATTTAGCATAGGTATTAGCGTCTTGTTGTTCATGACCTAAACTACCTTCGAAACCTGCGCAGGTCTTAAGTCCTGGTGAAGAATATAAACCTAATTTTAAGCCTTTACTGTGAACATAGTCAGCAAGTGCCTTCATGTCTGGAAACTTACTATTCGTATGAATTTCGCCGTTTGAATCGCGTTCGCCTTCCCAGGCATCATCTATATTAATGTAGGTATAACCAGCGTCACGCATGCCGCTTGCAACCATGGCGTCAGCTTGAGCTCGCACGATTGCATCGTTAGTCGTGCGTTTAAAGTGATTCCAGCTATTCCAGCCCATCGGTGGAGTAGCGCCAAGGGTAGGAGTCTGACTGTGTAAATTGGCTGGTGAAATGGCTACTAAAAGTAGGCTACAGATAAATAAGGGGAGTTTATTCATGGGGTGGTGTTTTTTAAGTGTGACTATCAGACGCTTACTTAAATACTAAGTTACTTACGTACTGGCAATGAGTTATAAATGACCCAAAAGGCTCAAAAAAGTCCTTTTTTCATATTCGAAAGGATTGCGCCAAGCCAGTTAATCGCTACGTTCTACCTTTTCGTATTTAACACTCATCATGGCTCAATCGCTCTTCGATAAAGTTTGGAACGCTCATACCGTACGCAATCTGGCTAATGGTCAGACGCAGTTACTTATTGGTACGCACCTCATTCATGAGGTTACCAGTCCGCAGGCGTTTGGTATGTTGCGCGATTTAAAGCTTAAGGTGCAGATGCCACATCGCACCTTTGCTACGGTAGATCACATTGTTCCAACCGACAAATTTTTAGAACCATTTGCTGATCCATTGGCTGATGCGATGATCAAAGAATTGCGTAAAAACTGCGCAGACTTTGGTATCACATTCTTTGATCGCTCTACAGGTAAACAAGGTATCGTTCATATCGTAGGACCTGAACAAGGCATTACTCAGCCAGGTACAACGATTGCCTGCGGTGATTCACATACCAGTACGCATGGAGCTTTTGGTGCAATTGCATTTGGTATTGGAACAACTCAAATCCGTGATGTGCTTGCCACACAAACGATGGCATTAGGACGTCTTAAAGTACGTCGCATTAATGTTAACGGAAAGCTACGTCCCGGCGTATATGCTAAGGATGTAATCTTACACATTATTCGCGTTCTTGGCGTTAATGGTGGAACTGGTTTTGCCTATGAATACGGTGGCGAAGTTTTCGATCGTTTCACGATGGAAGAACGTATGACTGTATGTAATATGTCCATCGAAGGTGGTGCTCGTGCGGGTTATGTAAATCCAGACGAAACAACCTTTGCTTATTTAAAAGGTAAACCGTACTCACCAAAGGGTGCAGCGTGGGATGCAGCGGTCGCTTCATGGAAGGCAGTCGCAAGTGATCCAGGATGTCATTATGATGATGTAGTCACCATCAATGCCTCAGAGATTGCACCAACAGTTACCTGGGGAATTAATCCTGGGCAGGGTATATCAATCACAGAAAAAATTCCTGATCCTAAAACAGCTACCTCCGTCGATGAAAAATCTTCAATCGAAGAAGCGCTCGCTTATATGAAGCTTGCTCCTGGTTCTGCAATTAAAGGAACGAAGATTGATGTCGCATTTTTAGGCTCTTGCACAAATGGCCGTTTAAGCGATTTCCAAGAAGTTGCTAAGTACTTAAAGGGTAAAAAAGTAGCTCCTGGTGTTAAAGCCATTGCAGTTCCTGGCTCACAAGGCGTTGGTCTTTTATGTGCTGAACTTGGCATTGACCGTGTCTTTAGAGAGGCAGGCTTTGAATGGAGAGATGCAGGTTGCTCCATGTGTCTAGCAATGAATCCAGATAAACTTGTTGGTGATCAACTCTGTGCAAGTTCGTCTAATCGTAACTTCAAAGGAAGACAGGGAAGTCCAACAGGACGTACTATTCTTATGAGTCCACTTATGGTTGCAGCAGCAGCTATCACGGGAACAGTCGCTGATGCCCGTGAAGTATTTAACGTTTCTTCAAACTAATCTTTTCCATGTCACTCGCTAAAATTACTACTATCACTGGTAAAGCTGTTACCGTTCCTGGTAATGATATCGATACCGATCGCATTATCCCAGCTCGCTTCATGAAGTGTATTACCTTCGATGGACTCGGAGAATTTCTTTTTTACGATGTACGTAAAAATGCAGACGGTTCAAACAAGGCACATCCTATGAATGAACCTAAGTACAAGGACGCAACAATACTCTTATCGGGTGCTAACTTTGGCTGCGGTTCATCCCGTGAGCACGCACCACAGGCGATTCAAAAACATGGATTTAAGGCTGTTGTTGCAGAAGGTTTCGCAGAAATCTTTTTTGGTAACTGCACTACGCTAGGTATTCCTTGTTTTACAGCTGCGCGTGAAGATATCGCAAAAATTTCCGCTGCAGTTGAAGCAAACCCTGCGCTTGAAGTTACGCTAGACGTAGCAAACCAAGAAATTCGCTTTGGTAATCAACGTGTCAAAGCAAGTGTTCGCGACACAGCTCGCGATGCGCTTGTGAATGGACGCTGGGATGCAATCGCTGAACTCATCGAAGGTTTACCTGCGATGAATACGTGTGCTGCAACTTTACCTTATTTAGTGAAATAAACTTAAGTATATAATATACATATACTTACGTGATAATTTAAGTGATTACTGAAATCCTTTTAACGGTAATCACATAAAAATTAGAACATTTTAACCTAATCCGCGTCAGACTTTGTAACCTATTATGCTCTTAGCACTTGTTGATTGGACACGCATCGTGAGAGAAGCCGGTTTTCTAGCTTATCCCTTGGGATTATGCTCGATTTGCGCGGTTTATATTATTTTCGAAAGAGCATTTGCATTGCGTGACGCAGCAATCCTTCCAGCTGATTTAGCGGAAGCAGTATTACAAGGTAAGACTGCAACAGGTGGTGCTCATTCTGCACTTGGTCGTATTGTATCTTTTGTTGAGCGTCATCCAGGTGATGCAGAGGGAGCAAAATCCTATGCACGTCTTGAAGTAATGAAGATGGAACGCGGTGTGAGCTATTTGGATACTATTTATACGGGCGCTCCGCTTTTAGGTCTTATCGGAACTGTCTCTGGTCTTCTTGCTGCGTTTAATGTGATTGATCCTGAAACGAAAATGCCTGACCCGATTAAATTTACTGAGAGTGTGGGTTATGCTTTGTCAGCTACGCTCATGGGTCTATGCGTAGCGATTATAGCGCTTGCAGGTAATGGTTATTTAGGACGCCGCATTGATCACCATACCGCTCGTCTTGATGTTTTACTCGAGCGTATTCTCGCTCGTAAAGTTAAAGAAACTTCAAGTAATTCCTAATGAGCGGCGGAATTGCAGCTAAACGTAGACGTAGACCAGAACTCCCACTGGTTCCACTTATCGACGTACTTGTTATGTTGGTTTTATTCGCGTTTGTAACAATGCGATTCCAAACCAATCAGACGCTTAATATTACGCTCCCTAAAATTTCTACTGCTGGTAAAAATCAATTTACAGGCAGTATTACGCTCGCAATAGAAAAAGACGGTTCTGTTACCTATAATGGAAGACCGATGACGGATGAGCAACTTGTAGATCAATTAATTCAGGTGCAGAATGCGAATAAGGATACGCCTATTTTAATTCGTGCTGATGAAACTACGCAGTTAAAGAAATTAGCATTCGTATGGGACTCCTGTCGTAAGGCGGGTTTAAGTCGCGTCAGTATCCAGTCGCGCTAATTCTTGCTGCCGTAAGTAAAGCGCTTCAAGCTTAGCGCACTATGTACATTGCTATCACGGGTGTAACACGCGGACTTGGACTTGCTTTAGCCAAATGGTTTATAGCTAACGGACATACCGTTGCTGGCTGTGGTAGAAATGGCCAAGTTATCTTTGATCTAAGACTTGATCATCCTTCACCCCATTTATTTGAAGTTGTAGATGTTACTCAGCCTGTAAAAGTTTCGATATGGGCAGAGCGTGTCCTTGCAAACGGGGCACCTGATATCGTGATTAATAATGCTGCTTTGATGAACGATCCGGCTCCGCTTTGGGATATTTCAGCAGAAAAATTTAATCAACTGATGGCTGTAAATATTAATGGTACAGCAAATGTGATTCGTTCATTGGTTCCTGCAATGATTGAACGAAAAAAAGGAGTGATCGTAAATTTGAGTTCAGGTTGGGGTAGAAGTGTGTCCTCAGGCGTTGCGCCTTACTGTGCATCGAAGTGGGCGATCGAAGGATTAACTCAAGCCCTAGCTTTAGAATTACCCAAAGGGCTAGCTGCTATTCCACTTAATCCGGGTGTTATAGATACAGAGATGCTACGGCAGTGCTTTGGCAATGAAGCGGAAGGCCACATTAAAGCCGAAGCATGGGCACAGATAGCCGCACCTTTTATTTTAAAACTCGGAGCTAAAGATAACGGAAAATCTTTAACCGTACCAAACGCTGCCAATTAAGCATTAATTGGCAGGCATTTCTACGTGAGGCTCGACATCTTTTTCTGGATCAATTCCAGAAAGTCCAAAGCCGAATAGTTTTAGAAATTCAGTTCTGTAGCCTTCGATATCGGTTAATTCAGCGAGATTCTCTGTTGTGACATGAGGCCAAATCGCCGCCACCGCATCTTGAATATCTTTTTGCATTTCAAGTTCATCAACTCGAATACGGCCACCTTCATCGACTTTAGGACCTTGAGCGGAATACAAGTGATCCGCAAATAGACGCTGCATTTGTTCGATACATCCCTCATGAACGCCTTTTGCTTTCATGACTTTATAAAGAATAGCGATATACAGTGGTACGACTGGAATTGCAGAGCTAGCTTGAGTAACCAGTGCTTTGTTTACGGAAATATAAGCTCTACCACCAACGGTTGCTTTGAGGTTTGCATGGATGGCTTTTGCTGCACGCTCTAGGTCATTTTTTGCCATACCGATTGTGCCGTTTTTATAAACAGCCCAGGTAACTTCTGGTCCAATATAAGAGTAAGCAACGGATTGTGCTTTAGGTGCTAGAAGTCCTTCATCTGATAGTAGTTTCATCCACATTTCCCAGTCTTCGCCACCCATGACTGCAATCGTGTCTGAAATTTCTTGTTCAACGGCTGACTCAATGGTCACTGTGCTTACAATGCCTTTATCGGTATCTACAGTTTTATTTGTGTAGCTATTTCCGATTGGTTTTAGAACTGAGCGGTGTGTTTCTCCCGTTTTTGGATGCGTTCTACGCGGTGAGGCTAAACTATAAACCACTAAATCTACTTGGCCTAAATCTTTCTTAATGAGGTCAAGTGTTTGGCGTTTGATATCGTCTGAGAAAGCATCGCCATTAATGTTTTTTGCGTACAGTCCTTCTGCGCGTGCTGCATTCGTAAAGGCAATCGTGTTATACCAACCAGGTGTTGCAGGGCGACCGTCCTCAGATGGACGCTCAAAAAATACGCCTAATGTTGCAGCTTTAGAACCATAGGCAGCGGCAATACGTGAGGCTAAACCATAGCCTGTGGATGAACCGATGACTAAGACTTTCTTAGGTCCATTTTGAATGGGACCTTTAGCCTTAATATGGGAAATCCATTCCTTGACGTGTGCATCACAGCCAACGGGATGGGCGGTTATACATACAAATCCGCGGACACGAGGTTTGATAATCATGCTGTATTAGTGTTAACGTAGAGCGTTGGGAGGCAAGAGGTAACTTAAGGCATAAAAAGGCGTCTTTAGAGCATATCTAGGCCTTTCGTGACTTGCAGAAACGCTTTAAAAGGTCTGATTATAACCCGTAACCCATAAAATCCCCATGATTCGATTGACCCAAAGACTTCTTGTCACAGCTCTTGTTGGTTTGAGTGCCCTTAGCATACATGCTCAGTCTAATGCAGTAAGCCAGGCACCTAAGACAATTCTTTATTTTACCAAATCCTCTGGATTTGAGCATTCAGCGATTAAGGATCCGGCAACACACCCAAGTAAGCTAGGTGGTGATTTAAACGGTATTTCTTTCCCTGTTATTAAAGCCATTGCTGAGAAAAATAATATCAAAGTTGTTTTTTCTAAAGATGGTAGTTTGTTTACACCCGAATATCTCTCCAAGTTTGATGCCGTAGTTTTCTATACGACCGGTGATCTCACTACCGTTGGTACGGATAAGAATCCTGCTATGACAGCAGAAGGTAAAAAAGCACTGTTTGATTATATTAAGTCAGGTAAGGGTTTTGTTGGTCTACACAGCGCTACAGATACCTTCCATTCACATTCTGCAAAAGGTGCTCCTCATTTTCAATCTGACGGAGATAAAGCAGATGATTATATTAAGATGATTGGCGGTGAATTCGTATCTCATGGTAAACAGCAGCCTTCAAAATTAATTGTTACAGATTCTGCCTTTCCAGGAGTTGCTGGAGTTCCTGCAACAGGAATTACAGAAGAGTGGTATTCACTTAAGAATTTTGCCCCTGATTTACACGTTATCTTAGTGCAAGATACAGCAGGAATGCAGGGTTTTCAATACGACCGTACGCCTTATCCATCGACCTGGATTCATGCCTATGGAAAAGGACGAGTATTCTATACGAATATGGGTCATAGAGATGATATGTGGATGAGTGCGATGTATCAGAACATCATTGCTGGAGCGCTTAACTGGGCAACTGGCAGAGTAGATGCTGATCTTACACCCAATATTGCTCAAGTAACTCCGCTTGCTGACAAAGGACCTGCGGATCCTGTTAAAAAGTAAGTTACTTAGCTTAAAATTTACTACGGCCTCACTTGATTAAGTGAGGCTTTTTTGTAGGTTTGTAACACACGTCATTTAAACTCTTACCGCTTTGAAAATATACTTCATGGGAATTTGTGGAACAGCGATGGGTAACGCCGCGTTACTTCTGCGCTCGGCTGGTCATGAAGTTTTAGGGTCAGACACTGGAATTTATCCACCCATGAGTACGGTGCTGAATCAGGCCGGTATTACGATTTATGAAGGTTATGATCCAGTAAGATTAATTGCATTAAACCCTGACCGTGTGGTGATCGGAAATGCGATGAGCCGTGGTAATAGTGAAGTAGAGTGGTTACTTGAGACACGGGCTTTTGCTTATTCCTCCTTACCAGAAATTTTAGCCGAGTTTATTTTAGCTAAGCGCAGTAACATCGTCGTTTGTGGAACTCACGGAAAAACAACAACAACTTCACTCTGTGCATATCTCTTACGCGCAAACAAGCGTGATCCAGGCTATTTGATTGGCGGAGTGCCACGTGATTTACCTCAAGGTTGCCACGTGGGATCTCACACAGATCCATTTGTGATCGAGGGAGATGAATACGACAGTGCTTTCTTTGATAAGCGTAGTAAATTTATTCATTACTTACCGCATATCGCTGTACTTAATAATTTAGAATTTGATCATGCGGATATCTTCCGTGATTTGCAGGATGTTAAACGGACGTTTATTCATCTGACTCGTATTGTTCCTCGTAATGGCTACATCGTTATGAATGTAGATGATGAAAACCTAAAGAGTTTGGGTGATTGTGCTTGGACTCAGGTGGTACGTGTTGGTGTCGCTGACAGTAATGATGTTCAAATAACCCAGTTTAATGAGTCACTTTCTGGAGTAACTTTTGACGTACATTATAAAGGTAAGCTGTGGGGTAAGGTAAGCTGGAATTTACCTGGAATTTATAATGCAAGAAATGCAGTCATGGCGATGACTGCGGCTGCACTTGCCTTGTATCCAGAAGATCCGACTAAGTTAGAGATACATGCCTTAAGTTCTTTTAAAGGGGTGCAGCGTAGACAGGAAATCTTGGCGTCTGTAGGTGCACTTAAAGTCATTGAAGATTTTGGGCATCATCCTACTGCGATTCTGGAAACACTGAAATCACTCAGGGCTCGTTATCCTCAAGCGAAACTTACCTGTGTTTTTGAACCTCGCAGTAATACAGCGCGTGTCAAAACCCTAGAGGCTGATTTTACACGGGCTTTTGCAGCTGCAGATGAAATTTATTTAGGCCCTGTACATCGCCTTGATAAATTAGAGTTAAGTAACCGCTTTGATACAAGAGCTGTCGCAGAGCAGTTGAATATGCAGGGTAGGAAAGCTCAGGCCTTTCCTTCTAATGGCGAACTCCTGCGCAAGTTGAAGCAGGATACGTTGACGGATAAAACAGAACGTGTGGTTACGTTTTTCTCTAACGGTAGCTTTGACGGTATTATTAGCGACTTTGCTAAAACCGTTAAAGGTTAACTACTGAGCGACTTTAGCTACTTTATAGCTCTTAGGTTTTTCGCCCTTAGGGAGTGCTAATAAATCGTAGTCCTTACTGCCAGTGATGGTTACGTTCGTAAAAGATCCAACGGGAAGTGATGGGCTGACGTAAACACGGCCATCAATATCAGGTGCATCGGCTTCTGCGCGGGCAACGCCGGTTTCTTCAACTAAAACTTTAAGTGTTTTACCAATACTGCGTTCACTGACTTTAGAGGCGATTTCCTTTTGAAGACTCATCAAGCGGCGATAGCGGCGATCTTTTTCGCGAGCATTGACTTGATCTTTCATCTTGGCCGCACGCGTACCATCTTCTTGAGAATAGCGGAAAACGCCGAGGCGCTCAAATTCAGTTTCTGTAATAAACGCGGCTAATTCATCTACGTCAGCATCGAGTTCGCCAGGAAAACCGACAATGAACGTGGTGCGTACAGCAATACCTGGAATACCTTTTCTGATACGTTTAATTAAATCGCGAATATAATCACCGCTTGTTTCGCGCTGCATTATCGTGAGCATTCTATCACTGATGTGCTGCAGTGGAATATCAATGTAGCGAGCTACTTTAGGACACTCGGCGATTGTTTTAATTAATTCATCACTCCAGTGGGCAGGGTGAGTATACAGTAGACGGATCCAGAAATCGCCTTCGATCGCGTTTAGTTCACGTAAAAGTGTAGTGAGGGCAGTGCCTCGTGAGGAATCAACAGGAGTACGTGGGTTAGGTCTTTCTTCCCATGTATCCATGCCGAAGAAAGTCGTATCCTGAGAAATTAAATTAATTTCTTTTACGCCATCTTTAACCAGCTCTTTTGCTTCAGCGACAACACTTTCAACAGTGCGGCTACGGTGACGTCCACGAATTTGGGGGATAATACAAAAGGTACAGGGATGGTTACAGCCTTCAGCAATTTTAATATACGCGGTATGTTTAGGCGTAAGTCTAAAACGAGGTGTGTTGTAATCAGGTATGTACGTTGAGCGAGGCGTAACAAAACTAACAGGACCTTCTTTGGTTCTATGACCTTGAGGTGCTTTAATTTCAGGAGATGCGACTGAAGGTTTATTACCGTAGAGTCCATCAATGATTGGAGCTACTTGGGTGATTTGATCTAGCCCAATAAACGCATCCACTTCAGGAAGATCGCTAGGTAACTCCTTGGAAAAACGCTGGGACATACAGCCCGCGACGATTAATTTTTGGTCCTTACGTCTCTTTTTTAAGCCACGCTGAGCATGTGCTTCTAAGATATGACTAATTGATTCCTCTTTGGAGGAATCAATAAATGAGCACGTATTTACAATGACCACGTCAGCCTGGTCGGCATCGGGGGTCACTTGCATACCTGCTTGATGCAGGTGGCCCACCATAATCTCGCTATCAACAAGATTTTTGGCGCAACCAAGCGAAATGAGGCTGACTTTAATCAATTACTTTTTCTTAGCTACTAAGTCTTTAGCTTTCTTGCGCTTAAGATAGGCTAGGCGACGGCGTTTCTTGATGACCTTGTTGTACTGTTTACTCATGATTAATTAGATAAAGGGTCTATCTTTAGTGCCCTAGCAATTGAGTCAAGCCTCAGGCGCTATCAACTAGGCTAAAGCCTAGCTGTTTTGCTAGTGCTTGTTGGGTAATACCATAAAAATGGGCTAAAGCACGTATTGTAGGGGCTATTTCAGGCTTTTTAGCTGATTGTTTGATAGCCGCGATCATCAGGTTCTTGGCCGTATGTTCAGTCGATATGAACTCAAAAACCTTGGTTTTATAGCCTGCCCATTCAAGAAGGAGCGCTCGGAGGCTATCGGTCACGAATTCTGCATGGCGTTCTTCAAAGATTCCGTGGCGTAGGCTAGCTGCAAGAACTGGAGGAGCTTTGAGTTGAGGACGTAACTCTTTTTGGCAACACGGTGATACAATAATGAGTTTTGCTTCTGCGTTTATTGCCTGGGCTAATGCATCGTCGGTTGCGGTATCGCATGCATGCAGGGCGATCAGAACATCAACTGATTGTAGCGGGGTGCTTGCAATCGTGCCTGCTTTGAAATTTAGAAAATCTGACATGCCTGACTTTGAAGCTAACGCATTACACAACGAAACAAGTTCAGGTCTTAACTCAACTCCAGTCACCTGTGCTTTTGATTTAAGTAATTCTGAAACTGCGAAAGTAAGATACCCTTTGCCTGAACCCATATCAACAACGGTAAGCGGCTTAGTTGGATTAGTCAGGTGAGCCTCATCTAAAAGAGAAGTTAGTAGCTCAGAGAATTTCTGAATTTGCTTAAATTTAGACGCCATTCCTTCTTTAGGGAAGCCACTCGAGTTGGTTATGCCCAGTGCTTCAAGCCAGCGGGTCTGTGGATTAATAACGCGATTTTTTTCTCGGTCGTTACCACTGAGTGTTGGTTTTTCAAATGCAACCTTCGTACGTGTAAGACGAGAGGTTCCCTCCTGTTTGCATTCTAATTGGAGTGTTTCAGATGCTGAAAATAAATGTGCATCTAAGAAGTCAGTACCGATTAAACGCGTGATGATTTCTAGTCCTTCATCACTTGAGAAATTTTTCGTAATATCATTTGTTTTGTGATGCCAAACAAATGACAATTTAGGACCTGACTTTAGTAATACTGGTCGAACGGATAGTTTTTTAATCGTCTTATCTTCTCCAATAAAACGCGATAGAATGAGTTTTTTAAGTACCTCAGTGTTTATCGCCTGTTTAAGCGATTCGGTAAATGAGGTCTTAGGGTTCATAGGTGTGTACCAATAAGACTTGCATGAGACCTACGTAAGGTCAACTGGCTGTATTGAGTCGTTTATTCGAAGCGTAAAGCATCGATTGGATCTAGCCGTGCAGCTTTGAGAGCAGGATAGTATCCAAAGAAAACGCCGACAGCTCCGCTAAATAGAAATGCAATCATCGAAACAGAAGGAGATATAACTGTTGGCCAATGGTTAAAATGAGAAAGCGTTTTAGCTGTAAGAATACCGATTGCTATACCCAGAAGACCTCCCGTTAAACTCAGGACAACGGATTCAATAAGAAATTGAGTGAGTATATCAGATCCATGTGCACCCACTGCCATGCGAATACCGATTTCTCGTGTTCGTTCGGTGACAGATACAAGCATGATATTCATGATGCCAATACCTCCTACAACTAATGATACACAGGCAATTGCACCTAGTAAAAAGGTCATTGTGCGTGTGGTTGCTGTCGCTGCATCTGCAATTTCTTGTTGGTCTCGAACATTAAAGTCGTCGTCGCGTCCTTCTGCAATGTGGTGTCTTGCATGCAGTAAGTTAGCGATATCAAGTTCAACCAGAGGAATACTTGCGTTTGGTACTGCTTGAACATTAACCACAGCTAAATAGGTCTGTCTAGAAAACCGTTTCATAGCACTGGTGTAGGGTATAACTACCATATCATCTTGGTCATTTCCTTGGATGGAAAAGCCTTTACTTGATAAAATACCTAGTACTTTGAATGGAAGGTTTCGAATGCGTATTGTTTTACCTACGGCATCACCTTCAGGGAAAAGGTTGTTTACGATTGTTTGTCCAATGATGCACACTTTAGCGTCAGACTTTACATCTTGGTCAGTAAACATGGAGCCTTCGCTCAGAGGCCACTGACGTATCATGAGATAGTCTTCACTTTCACCTCTAATTCGAGTTCCCCAGTTTAAACCGTTTGCAAAAACTTGAGCGCCGCCAACGACTTCTGGACTGACTGCTTGTATGTCGCGAATTTCTGCTTTGATTGCTTCTGCGTCCTTGATGGTTAGGGTACCTGCTCCACCGTAACCACTGCGTTGACCGCCTGAATTAATGCTGCCTGCAAAAACTAGAATAATATTTTGGCCAAGGCTTGCTACTTGAGCTTCTACTTGAGATTTAGCTCCGTCACCAATACTGACCATGGCAATTACCGCACCTACGCCTATGATGATGCCTAGGGCAGTTAAAATCGAACGCATTTTATTTCTGCGTAAGGCTCCAAAAGCGACTATAAATGTAGCAATAATACGCATCGTTTTAAGCAGTTAGTTTCGCTGCACTTTCTTGTTCTTTGATGTGCTTAATTTCTTCTTCAGCAATTAAACGATCTTTTATTTGTACATCACTTACAATTAGTCCATCGCGTAGGATAATATTTCTCTTACAGTATCTAGCTATATCCAGTTCGTGCGTAACCATCACAATGGTGATTCCCTCATTGTTTAATTTTTGAAATACACCCATTACCTCAATCGATGTTTTAGTATCCAGGTTGCCTGTAGGTTCATCGGCTAATAAAACTTGAGGTTCATTCACTAATGCTCGAGCAATGGCAGCACGTTGTTGTTGGCCACCAGAGAGTTGACTTGGAAAATGATCAGCTCGTTGACTTAAGCCTACGATGTCGAGGCAGTGCATTGCGCGCTCATGAATGGTTTTTCTCGATAGATTGCGACTACCATAGAGCATGGGTAATTCAGTATTTTCTAGCGCCGTTGTGCGTGATAATAAATTAAAACCCTGAAATACGAATCCTAGTTTCTTGTTACGAATATCTGCGAGTTGATCACGGTTTAGACCGGAAACATCAACTCCATCGAGTAGATATGTACCAGAGGTGGGGCGATCTAAACATCCCAGGAGATTCATCAGGGTTGATTTTCCTGAGCCGCTCGCACCCATCAAAGCAACAAACTCGCCTGGGAGTATTTGAGTCGATACTCCACGTACAGCATGTACTTTAACTTCTCCAGAATCATAAATTTTCTGGATGTTATTTAGCTGAACGACAGGTTGCATGCCTAGTTATAGAAGTGTTTACCGAATAATATTACCTACGCCACGACCACCAAAAGGGCTACTGGATGTAGGATTATTAGATTGCAAGGCGCCTGTAATCAGAACATCCCCCGGATTAATTCCTTCATCAATTTCAGTTTGCGCGCCATCGGTAATACCAAGTTTTACTACAACTGCCTCAGGGTGAGCGTTTAAATCTCCGTTAGGCAGACGATATATTGTGCGATACACAGGTGCATCGGCAGAGGCGCCACCTTTACGCATGGCTGATCCTGTCATCCCTTCAGGTAGTTCAATCCCGCGCTGCTTTGCTAAGGTCATTAATTTTTCTCTAACCTGAGGTGATGGAGGTCCACCGCTTCGATCATAACCAGCATCTTGCATGAGTTGTACAAACGCTTTGCGACGTTCTTCGGGGCTTAATTTTTTAGCGGGTTGGGAATCATCACTTGAGCCATCCTTTGCTGCTTTAACAACTAAGTACTGCAAATTATCAGGCATTCTAAAGCGAAGACTTGAGTTAGGTATGCGTACAACATTAGTGCTGTGTGCTACGATAATAGAAACGGTAGCAGTCATACCTGGTTTTAATTTTAACTCATCATTTTCTACTGATATCATAACATCATACGTTACGACATTTTGAATCGTAGCTGCTGAATTTCTTATCAGAAATACTTTTCCGTGAAATTGTCTATTAGGGTATGCATCGACTAGAAACATCACATCTTGGCCAACGCGCACTGAGCCTATATCTGCTTCTGCAACTGCAGCATCGATTTGCATTTTCGTTAAATCGTTAGCGATTTCGAAGAGTGTAGGGGAGCTAAGTGAAGCTGCTACAGAGTTACCTACATCGATTAATCGATTAATAATTACTCCATCAATTGGGGATAATATATTGCAGTAGGATAAGTTTGCTTTAGCGGTATCAACGGTGCCTTGTGTGATTTCGACTTGAGCACGTGATTCATCAACCAAAGCGGCTTGAGTATCATATTCCGATTGAGGAATTAACTTTTTGGCTAACAACTCTTCATAGCGTTTAAGTTGAATCTCTTGGAGTTTATTGTTTGCTTTGGCGTTAAGTAAGTTTGCTTCTGCTGAACGTAATGCCGCCTGGTAGTTAATGGGGAGTAGCGTAGCAAGTAGCTGTCCTTTTTTTACTTTCTGATTATAATCTGTGTATAGACCATTAACTAAGCCTGAAATCTGACTACTCACTAAGACATCAAGAAAAGGTTTAAGAATTCCTGTTGCTGTTACTGCTTCTGTTAAATCGCCCTTATCTGCTGTAGCTGTGTAGTACTGTGGCGGCGTAGGTTTTGCAGATTCCCAAAAATACCAGCCAGCAAAGGAAGCTAAAGCCACACCGAGTGTGATTAGTATAATGGGTTTTAATGGTTTTGAATTAGCCATACTGAGGGTGTGAAAAAAAGACTTATAAGGAGATGACTAGATGCAGGCATCTAGTAACGGAAGGACTTGCTTCCTCTAAGACGCCAAATGTGTCAAAAGGTGACACTAAACTTTATACGCTTTTTTTAAAGCTGCAGCTACGTCAGGGGGCACAAAGTGCTTCACATCACCGCCGTATTTGGCGACTTGTTTAACAAGACTAGAACTTGTGTAACTGAATTGTTCGTTTGGCATGACGAACAGGGTTTCCAGTTTAGGCTCAAGATGACGATTCATTAACGCCATATTGAATTCAAATTCAAAATCGGAGAGTGCTCGCAGGCCACGGATAATGGCATCCGCTTTAAGATCTCGAGCTAAATCGACGAGTAGGCCTGTGAAACCAACTACCTTAACGTTTTTAAATTGTGCTACGTTATTTTGTACTAAGTTGAAACGCTCCTCGGTACTAAAAATGGGTTCCTTGCCTGCATTTGCAGCGATAGCGATCGTCACTTGGTCGAATAGTTTGGCCGCACGTGAAAGTACATCAAGATGCCCATACGTTATTGGGTCAAAAGTTCCAGGGTAGATGCAATGTTTCATGCGACAGCATAACAAGAGCAGAAAGTTAGCTATTCCGCAACTCTGCTCTGTCATGCTATTGACGGTCTGTTACGAGGTGGTATTGTTTGGTTATAGGATGAATCTCCCTAACTTAATCACGCTTTCACGTATTCCGCTCATGTTTATCATAGCGGTACTGATGTACTGTGAATGGATTGGTGCAGCGACGCTTGCTTTTAGTTTATTTATTATCGCAGCAGTAGGTGATTGGTTGGATGGATATCTTGCTCGTACTTGGGGGCAAGTAACTACGTTTGGAAAATTAATGGATGCACTCACCGATAAAATTATGGTGATGGGTTTAGTAATCTCTCTCGTAGGTTGTGCTCAATTTGTTGCGCGTCCAAAACATGAAATAGCAATTGCGATCACACTGATTACACTATGCCGCGAATTTATGGTGACAGGAATGCGTATGGTTGCTGCAGCTAAAGGAGTTATTGTTTCAGCCGATAGTGGTGGGAAAAGTAAAACGTTAACGCAATTAATTGCTATTGGATTTTTACTTGGAGCTCCGATGTTAAGTCGTGATTTTGCTTATTTTACTGGGAAAAATTGTGACTGGTTTTCTCATATAATACAGCAAGTGGGTGAATTTATTTTTGTTCTTGGAACAGCGCTAGCAGTGTGGTCTGGATGGCGTTACATTTCTAAATTCAGAAATGTATTTTTTAATGCATAATAGCTATGAAGCTTACTCAGCCATCATGGCCTAAAGTATTTCCAACTTCTGTTGTTTTAACGCTTGCTCGGTTAGGTCCAATAGGAAGTAAACTGCCTGCACCTGGAACGTGGGGATCTCTTGTTGGTATAGCTTATTTTGTACTCTTTTTTGAAAGCTGTACTCTCTGGGAGGTTCTGTTTTATACAGCGATCATATCCTATGTTGCAGTCGCTTTTTGTGGTGAAGCAGAAGTGCGCCTTGGTAAAACAGATCCAGGTGAAGTAATACTTGATGAATTTGTTGCTATGCCGCTTGTTTTTTTAGGTTATTCCACACTCAGAAGCACGTTCTCTGAGTGGCTAGTACTCTTACTCGGGTTTATCTTATTTCGAGTCTTTGATATTTTAAAACCGTTTGGTATTAAAAAATTGCAACGACTGAATGCAGGCTGGGGTGTGGTTGTAGATGATCTCGTAGCAGCGTTAGCAGCTTGCTTAACGCTACACCTACTGCGCATCGTTTTACCGCATTAAGCTAAGAGAAAATAACGTACCGCGGCGTGATAGCCCTCAAGACCAAGGCCGCTTATCACAGCAACACTGGCGGGAGCAGTCAGTGAATTATGTCTAAATTCTTCGCGCTTATAAATATTGGAAATATGTACTTCGATTGCTTTTAAGCCTGAACCAGCTAAAGCGTCACGGAGTGCAACACTCGTATGCGTAAATCCGCCTGGATTAATAATGATCCCATCAAATTTAGCTTCAGCTAGGGAGGCGATCTTATCGATCAAAGCACCTTCATGGTTAGACTGAAAGAAACTCAGTTCTACTTTACTTGAAAAAGAACTGCGCAGTGCTGCCTCTAAATCAGCGAGTGTTTCTTTGCCATAAATCTCAGGCTCTCTTTTACCGAGACGATCGAGATTTGGGCCATTGAGTACTGCGAGCTTTTTCATGAAAGGAAGTATCGTGTATTTTCGATTAAAATTAAAGCGGATTTTCAGTTCCAATAAATTCCCAAGGTAAATTGAATTTCTCTGATAATTCTTTAGCGAGCGCTTGTACGGCATGTACCTCTGTTGCGTAGTGTCCGCATAAGTAGAGGTTGAGTTTTGCTTCTTGAGCTAAATTGAAATGCTCTTCCCTTAATTCTCCCGTGATGAGTGTATCAACGCCTGCTGCGAGTGCTTGAGCAATCGCACTTGAGCCACTGCCGCTACAAATAGCTACTTCTCGAGGGCTTGTACTGCCATATTCAATCGCTGTTACTTTTGAATAATGTTTTCCGAGTTCTTTTTTTAGCTCTGTTTGTGTTAACGTATTGTGTGCGATAAGACCAATGTCTCCGCCCTCATTAGGGTAGAATCCTCGACTTGCTTTAAGTCCGAGTTGTTTTGCAATCAGAGCATTGTTTCCAATTTCTTTATGGGCATCTAAGGGTAAGTGGCTCGAGTAGAGTGCACAATTTCCGTTTATGAGGGTAGTAAGTCTATCATAGACAGGACCAGTAAACGCACGCGGCATATCCCAAAACATACCGTGATGGACGATCAGGAAATCAACCTTTTGGGCAACAGCTTTTTGAAACGGAATAACTCCAGCATCCACGGCAGCTCCAATTTTAGTCACGCTGCCACGATTTGAAAGTTGCAAGCCGTTGAAGGCACCTGGTGCATCCTTAAAGGCAACTTTGTTCGTGCGACTATCACAGTAAGAGACTAAATCCTGCAGGGTAGGCATAGTCTGAGTGAAGCAAACAGCGAGGTAGCTTGCAAGCTATCGAAATTATAGCACTTCCTCACTCATTTTACGCATTGTGATTGCCCGAAGAGCGCTGTTTTATAATTATTTCAAAAGTCTAATGAAGAAAAAGATAAGCCCAGTTAAATTGATTAGTGAGGCCACAAAGAAGTTTTCTAGTCGTCCAAGTTGGGACGAGTATTTTATGGCAACTGCGGTTCTAATGTCGACTCGTTCAAACTGTGAACGGCTGCATGTAGGCTGTGTGATTGTAACGGGTGGATCGCGTAAGAATCGTATCGTTGCAGCGGGATACAATGGTTACTTGCCAGGAACTCCTCATGTATCTCGTTTACGGGATGGTCATGAGCAAGCAACCGTTCATGCTGAACAAAATGCAATCGCAGATGCAGCACGCCGTGGAAGTTCTGTTGAAGGGTGTGTCGCCTATGTGACGCACTATCCTTGTATTAATTGCGCTAAAATTTTAGCAGCTGCTGGTATTGCTGAAGTTAAATACCACACGGATTATCATAATGATGTATTGGTCGCTCCACTATTGGCAGATGCAGGTATTCAGATTTTAAAACTTTAATTGCAGCTATTTTTGTTAATGCGTGAAGGAATTACACATAAGTCGCAGTGTTTAGCAGGCTCACTGCTTATTGCGCACCCCATTCTTAAGGATCCTAATTTTAAGCGGACTGTTATTTTAATGACGGCTGATTCTGAAGAGGAAGGCTCGTTAGGGATCGTTCTTAATCGACCATGCTCTAAAACCTTGGGGCAGTTGGGTGGTGAATTTGCATTCAGCAAGTTGTCGTCTGTACCTGTCTTTACCGGGGGTCCTGTTAACAAAGACCAGCTTATCCTTGCTGCCTGGCAGGCTAAATCGACAGGTTTTCAGTTTCATTTAGGGCTAGATCCTGAAAAAGCAGCTGATTTTCTAGGGGAAGAGGATACCTACGTAAGAGCCTATTTAGGGTATTCTGGCTGGAGTAAAGGCCAACTTAAGGGAGAACTTAAGACTCCTACCTGGATTTTATCCCCTATACCGCCAGATCTTTTCACCCATGACCCCAATCAGGCATTATGGCGTAAGGTATTGAGGGGTAAGGGGGAAGAATGGCGTCTATTTGCGGAAGAGCCTGAGAATCCGCAGGATAATTAAGGTTATTTTAGGGCATTTTCGTTGACATAGGGGGGGTGGTATCTCTTTTTTGGTACCTTTTATGAAAGTCGTATCTTCGATCAAATCCGCCAAGAAGCGTCACCCTGACTGCCAAGTCGTACGCCGTCGTGGCAAGATCTATGTGATCAACAAAACCGATCCTCGCTACAAAGCGCGGCAAGGTTGATTTAACCAAACTATAAAGCCGTGAAATCCGAAGGTCATCCAACTCTTAATAATGTATGCTTCCTTGATGTGGGAACAGGAAAACGCTTCCTGACTCGCTCAACAATGAAGTCTCCACGTGTCGAAAAAATCGATGGTCAAGATTACTATGTAGTAATCCGTGATATCTCGATGGACTCACATCCTGCTTATACGGGCGAAAAGCGCTTAGTAGATACAGCTGGACGTGTTGAAAAGTTCACAACGAAGTTCAAACGCGTTTCTGCAAAGAAATAAGTTGTTCTATCCTTTTCATAAAACCCGCCCATAAAACCGGCGGGTTTTTTTATGAGTACAAACACTAAAATCATCTGCTTTGATTGCGATAGTACCTTAAGTACCATTGAAGGTATTGATGAGTTGGCGCGCGTACGTGGCAGTGACGTATTTAAGCAGGTTGAGGCCATGACGCATCAAGCCATGGATGGTAAAATACCTGTTGAAGAGGTTTTTGGAAAACGACTCGAAATTATTAAGCCTACTCGGAACGATGTCACTGAGGTAGGACTTCGTTATATTAAAACGCAGCTCCCTGGTTTAGCTGCGTGTTTGGATGAATTAAGAGCAAGGGGATGGACGCCTCTCATTATTAGTGGCGGTTTTAAACAAGCGATTGAGCCACTGGCTCACGTATTAAATATTTCACGCATTGAAGCCGTAGATTTATATTTTGATCAGCTAGGGAATTACGCTGGCTTTAATCAACATTATCCAACGACTCGCTCTGGTGGTAAGCCCATCGTGATCGAGCAACTTAAAAAAGAACTCAGTCCAAGTAAGATTGTAATGATCGGAGACGGCGTGAGTGACCTAGAGACTAAACCTTATGTCGATTTATTTATCGGATTTGGTGGAGTCGTTAGCCGAGAAAAAGTAAAAAAAGAAGCTCGGTCTTTTATTACCGAGCTTAGTGAAGTTCCTTCAGTTATTAAGCAAGTCTTAGGGGAATAATCCGCGGCTTTGTTTCGCCTCTGCAACGCGTGAAATACCTAGGGTTAGAGCTGCAAGCCTTCTGCTAAATTTAAATTTCCGTTTTTGATATTCTACACTCACTTTCGCTTTATCAAGAATTCCAGTCAGTTTGCTGAGTACTTCATCTCTACTCCAATAGAAGTTCTGTCTATTTTGTAGCCATTCAAAATAAGAGACGATTACACCTCCTGAATTACAAAGTACATCTGGAATTACTTCGATGTCACCGCGCTCTTCGATGATTTTGTCTGCAGTGTTTGTCGTGGGTCCGTTAGCAGCTTCAGCAAGTAATTTACACTTTAGTTTTGGTGCATTCACTTCAGTGATCACACGCTCAAGTGCTGCGGGAACAAGAACGGTACAAGGGAGTTCTAGGAGCGCCTCGTTACTAATCGGCTCACCGCCATCGAAGTCTTTGAGTACGCGTGCATATTGCAGATAGGCGAGTGCCTTTTTTAGATCGATACCTTTAGGATTATAGATGCCTCCTGTATAATCAGAAATCGCAATAATTTTTGCTCCATACTGACTGAGCGCTAGGGCTGCCTCAGATCCAACATTACCAAATCCTTGTATCGCTACCGTAGCTTGTTCGATTGGTAGCTTCATATCCGTTAGGTAATTTTTTATTAAGTAAGCAACTCCTGCACCGGTTGCTTCACGTCTACCTTCAGAACCACCAACAGACAGTGGTTTACCAGTAACAACAGCCGTAGCTAAGTAGCCGACATGGTTTGAATAGGTATCCATCATCCAGGCCATGATTTGCTCATTGGTTCCTACATCAGGAGCAGCGACATCAATATCAGGTCCTAGAAAATGAATCATCTCTTGCATGTAACGGCGTGAGAGATGCTCTAGCTCGCGCTGAGAGAGTTCACGTGGATTAACAATAACGCCACCTTTGGCACCACCATAAGGTAAGCCTACTAAGGAACACTTCCAGCTCATCCACATGGATAGGGCTGCAACTTCTCCTAAGGTTACATTTTCATGGAAGCGAATGCCGCCTTTAGCAGGACCCGTGGAGAGGTTATGTTGAACACGGTAGCCCTCGAATATGGTTATACTCCCATCGTCCCTTTTAACGGGAATAGAGACGGCAAGGCAGCGGCGCGGGTACTTTGTGCGGTCACGTATCGAGTCTGGAAGGTTAATAGCATCAGCCGCACTATCGAATTGCTTGCATGCCATGCGGAAGACATCGGAATCATAAAGCTGCGAAACAATTGCTTTAGACATAGGGGTTTTCTCCTTAGGTTAACTGTTGCTAATAAGATATTTCTAAAAACAACGATATGCAACGGCCTAAGCACCTATCCCGACTCCTATTAGTTATTTAAACAGGAGGGATTATTTTTTTACGTAAAATGAGCTATGTCTTTGGCTATAAGTGAGATATATAACCATACCGATCGCAAGCCATACAAAAAACCTAATCCACGTGATAATCGTAAGTCCTGTCATAAGGCATAAACAAAGCCCTGCGGAGAGTAAGGGGAATAGGGGGACAAAGGGTACTCGAAATCCCCGTTTAAGTTCTGGGCGTTTCTTTCTTAAAATAATAACACCGATTGAAACTAAAACGAATGCGAAGAGGGTACCTATATTAGAAAGGTCTGCTGCGTCTCCAATATCGAGAAGTCCTGCAGGAAGGCCAACCGCAAGTCCCGCAATCCATGTAGACCAGTGAGGAGTTTGGTATTTTGAGTGAACAGCGCTAAAGAGTTTTGGCAATAAACCATCGCGAGACATGGCGAACCAAATGCGTGCTTGTCCGTATTGGAATACAAGCAGTGATGAAACCATTCCTGTTAAAGCACCGATCAAAATAATCGATTGGTAGATTGGATTAGCTTTTAAAAAGGCTAAGGCATAAGCCACAGGTGCATCTGCTGCAGGTCCTGACTCGAACGTTTGGTAGCGCATCATACCTAGAAGAACTAAAGCCACTCCGACATACAGAAGAGCACAGATGATTAACGACGCTATAATTCCAAAGGGCACATCGCGCTGAGGATTTTTTGTTTCTTCAGCTGCTGTGGAAACGGAATCGAATCCAATGTAAGTAAAAAAGATAATAGCTCCACCGCTAAGTATACCGGAAAAACCAGACGGCGCAAATGGATGCCAATTTGCTGGGTGAACGAGCATACCACCCACAACTAAAAATACCATGATCGCGGCAATCTTGATCAGAACCATGATGTTATTAGCGCGTGCCGACTCTTTAATTCCGCGTACTAAAATAACCGTTAAAATAAAAACGATTAAAAACGCAGGAACATTAAAATAAGCTCCGGTCCATTTTCCTTCTGCCCATACGCAGGTCGACCAGTGGTCTGGAAGTGTGATACCAAATGCAACTAACTGAGCTTTGAGATATCCTGCAAATCCTACAGCAACAGCCACATTACTGACGGCGTATTCTAGAATGAGATCCCAACCGATGATCCATGCAATGAGTTCACCTAAGGTCGCATAGGTGTAGGTATAGGCACTGCCTGCAACCGGAATCATAGAGGCAAGCTCTGCGTAGCAAAGTCCTGCAAAACTACATGCAATTGCAACTAAGATAAATGAAATGGCAATTGCAGGACCAGCAGCGGGACGTCCGTGTTCAAAACTTGTAACCCAGTGGCCTTGTTGGAAAAAATTATAGATTAAATCCATAACAGGCGCATGCATAATGGAGGGAACAGCAAAGTGTTCACCTGCAGCTGCGGTACCTGTTAAAACAAATATTCCTGAGCCAATAATTCCTCCAACACCTAAGGCGGTGAGGCTCCATGGACCTAAGGATTTTTTTAATTTATGACCAACGGCGCTGGAATCGGCGATTAGGCCTTCAATTGATTTACGAGCAAAGAGTTGGTTAACTTTGTTCGACTTTTGGGGTTCCATATATTGCTTCTTAGCCTTGATAAGCCTCGAGGAGAGGCAACTACTTTATGCTAAACTCTAGCTCAGTCTTGCCGTATACGGCTAGTCAGTATCCAATTAAGTTATGGAACTTAAGAAGCTACAGTCCTTGCTTGTTACTTGGTCGAATATTAATTCGGGAAGTAGCAATATGGAGGGATTAGCTTTGATGCGAAAAGCACTTATTGAAGCATTCTCAGCGATCAAGGGTGCAGAGATTAAAGAAATTAAGCTTGAGGGAACGCAGGCGCAGGCGGTGTCTATTCGAGTCAGACCCAAAGCTAAACGACAGCTATTATTAAGTGGTCACTATGACACCGTATTTGAACCAACACACCGGTTCCAAACTGCAGTTTTAAAAAATGAGGATGTGCTAAACGGACCTGGCGTAGCTGACATGAAAGGCGGGATTTTAGTGATGTTAGCAGCATTGCTCGATTTTGAAGCAAGTGCCCATGCATCTTCCTTAGGGTATGAAGTGCTACTAACGCCAGATGAAGAAACGGGTTCTGTTGCGAGTCGTCCAGTAATTGAAGCAAAAGCTGGATCAAAAGAATTTGAATTTGCGCTCGTTTTTGAACCTGCTCGCTCAAACGGAGATTTAGTTAAATCACGAAAAGGAGGAGGTGTCTTTAAACTCAGTGTTTATGGGAAAGCTGCCCATGCAGGTCGTGACCCTAGTCAAGGTCGCAATGCTATTCTAGCACTCTGCGAATGTTTACCGCGTATTAGCCAACTCGCTTCAGAGTATCCGTCGATCATGGTAAACGTAGGGTCTATTCAGGGCGGTGGGGTAGTTAATGTAGTTCCTGATTTTGCAAGTGCTGAGGTAAATATTAGAATCACTAAAAAATCAGATGAAGGCATTGTTCAAACACGCCTAAATGATATTTCAGAATTTATTCATACGAAAGATGGTTATCGTATTGAAATTACAGGTGGCTTTAATCGAGCACCTAAGGAAAATACACCTCAAGAGGATAGCTTATTTGAGGCATGGAAATCATGTGCGGCCAAATATAACGTAGCACTGGATTGGCAACATGTCGGTGGTGGAAGTGATGGAAACTTAATGAGCGCAGTGGGCTTACCAAATTTAGATGGGCTAGGTCCCGTGGGAGATTGTATTCACAGTGCTGACGAATTTGTTTTCCTCTCAAGTTTAGTTACTCGCTCACAGATAGCGTCTGAATTTTTGAAACGCACCGCTTCGGGTCAAATCGTCTAGTTTTTACGCCGTGCTTTTTAAATTAAAATCAGATTATAAACCCAAGGGGGACCAACCTGAAGCGATTGAAAAATTAGTGAAATCGTTAAAGGCAGGAAATAAAGATCAGACCTTACTCGGGGTAACTGGATCTGGTAAAACTTTTACCATGGCAAATATTATTGCACAGCTTGATCGGCCTACCTTGATCATGTCGCATAATAAGACGCTTGCTGCCCAACTTTATTCTGAATTTAAGAATTTCTTTCCTGAGAATGCAGTCGAGTATTTCGTAAGTTATTATGATTACTATCAGCCCGAAGCTTATGTGCCTTCGAGCGATACATTCATCGAAAAAGACTCAGCGATTAACGATGAAATCGATCGCCTACGTATTTCAGCGACGAGTGCTCTCGTGAGTAGAAGGGATGTGATTGTTGTAGCGAGCGTATCTTGTATCTACGGATTAGGCTCACCAGAAGATTTTTCTACGATGCGCATTACGCTTAAAAAAGGAGCTACAATGCCTCGAGATAAGTTTCTTGAGCGGTTAGTTGAAAATATTTACGAGAGAAACGATTACCAATTGGACCGCGGACGTTTTAGAGTCAGAGGAGATATCGTGGATGTTATGCCAGCGTATTTGGAGCATGGACTGCGGATCGAATTTTTTGGTGATGAAATTGAAAAGATTACCGAGTTTGAAGCACTGACTGGATCTGTCATGCGTGAGCTCGATGAATTTGATTTGTACCCTGCAAATCAGTACGTCACAACGAAAGAAAGACTGATTCCTGCTATTGAAGGAATTAAAAAAGAACTCGAAGAACGAGTCGCCTATTTTGAAAAGAGTGGACGTTATCTTGAAGCACAGCGCATTCGGATGCGCACCCAATATGATCTAGAAATGCTTCAGGAAATGGGCTTTTGTAGTGGTATAGAAAATTATTCGCTTCATATGTCAGGCAGGAAGCGTGGGGATAGACCATCCTGTTTAATTGATTTCTTCCCTAAAGATTTTCTTTTAATGGTCGATGAAAGCCATGTCAGTGTTCCTCAAATTGGCGGTATGTATAATGGGGATCAGGCACGTAAAAAGACGCTTGTTGATTTTGGATTCAGACTACCTTCAGCGCTTGATAATAGACCTCAAAGTTTTGAAGAATTTAGATCGGTTACGGCTCAAACGTTGTATGTTTCGGCGACTCCCGGACCTTTTGAATTTGCAAATTCCAAGGTGATTGCAGAGCAAGTCATTCGCCCTACAGGCTTACTCGATCCAATCATTACGATTAGACCTACGAAAGGTCAGGTTGAGGATTTAATAAGTGAAATAAAAAAAGCCACTGAAAATAAGGAGCGAGTTTTAGTTACGACACTAACTAAACGCCTGTCTGAAGATATTACGACCTATCTACGCGAAGCGAAAATCAAAGTGGAGTACTTGCACTCTGATATTGATGCCATTGAGCGTGTTGAAATTTTACGTAATCTTAGACTAGGTAATTTTGATGTGCTTGTGGGTATTAATTTACTCAGAGAAGGTTTGGATTTACCTGAAGTTGCACTCGTCGCTATTTTAGATGCGGATAAAGAAGGATTTTTACGAAGTGAGACGAGTCTTATTCAAACCTCGGGACGTGCTGCACGCCATGAGAATGGGCGAGTTATTTTTTATGCGGATAAGTTAACCGATTCTATTAAGCGAACCATTGAGGTTACGTCTAAGCGACGTGAGAAACAGGATGCGTATAATAAAGCGCATAATATCACACCCAAAAGTGTTAAACGTACGGCTCAAACGAGCTTACACGTTTATGATGGAACTGGTGTTAAACCCGGTGAAGAAACGGAATTAACAAATACAGAAGATGTGGCTGCTGTGATTGCAGAACTCGAAGAGGAAATGCAAGATGCTGCAGCAAAATTAGAATTTGAAAGGGCAGCACTGCTTCGCGATCAAATTGATGCGCTAAGGTCAGGAAAGTTTACAAAAATCGCTGCTAAAAAATCTAAACCCAAAGCAAAAGCGATGCGTGGCAAGGACGCGTCGTCACCGATATTTTATAAGCCAAGAAAAAAAGGATAATTAAACCCACTCAGGTGGATTTTGTAGTTCTGGCTTAAGAACTCCAATACAAGGTAAGTTACGGTAGCGTTCAGCGAAGTCTAAACCGTATCCAACAACAAATTTATCTGGGATTTTAAATCCTACAAAATCGGCTTCATAAGGTACTTCACGTCTTCCTTGTTTATCTAGAAGTACGCACACCTTAAGACTCGCTGGGTTTAACTTACGAATAAGCCCGTCAACTAAGCTAATTGTTTTTCCTGTATCTAAAATATCGTCAATAAGCAGTACGTGTCTTTTAGAAATATCAAGGGTCATGCTATGCATGATTTGGGGTGTTCCTTGAGAAATCGTCTTTTCTCCGTAGCTAGATATACGAATACAATCCAGACGAACGGGATTGTCGATTTCACGCATAAGGTCCGCAGTAAAAAGAATAGCTCCGTTAATTAAGGAAATAATAGTGAATTCAGAGTCCCCGTAATAAGCTTTGAGTTCTTTGCCCAAGCCTTTGACGCGTTCTTTAATTTCTTTTTCTGTAAAAAGAACGCTTTCGAGATCAGGATGTGCTACTTTTTTAGTGTCTGATTTTGCAGGCATGAGTGGTAAAATAAGGCAGACAAAGACACTGCTTTTAGGCAATCTGATTTCACCTGGATTTCAATTATCGCCTTTAAATACAGATTTCTGTAGGTCTTAATTAATTCTTCTTCTATGATATCTATCAAGATAAAGTCCGTTTCTAAGGCGTTTGGAGCTGTTAAGGCTCTGGATGCGGTTAGTCTTGAGGTTAATCCAGGGGAATTGTTCTTTTTGCTAGGGCCTAGTGGTTGTGGAAAGACAACCTTATTGCGTTCTTTAGCAGGTTTTTATGTACCAGATCAGGGAGAAATATTCTTTGATACAGAAAATGTAACCAGTAAGCCGCCACACAAACGTAACACAGCAATGATGTTTCAAAGCTATGCGCTGTGGCCACATATGAGTGTTGCGCAAAATGTCGCTTTCGGCCTCGAAGAAAGACATATGGATAAGAATGCTATCAAGGCACGGGTAGCAGAGACTTTAGAATCGGTAAGAATGGGGGACTATGCTGAGCGTCTACCAAGTGAACTTTCTGGCGGTCAGCAACAACGGGTCGCATTAGCAAGAGCCTTAGTTATTAAACCTAAGTGCTTACTCCTGGATGAGCCACTTTCTAATTTAGATGCACAGCTTAGAGCAGAAATGCGTGCCGAAATTCGCCGTGTGTCCAAAGAATATAAGCTAACTACCGTCTATGTTACACACGATCAAAAGGAGGCGCTCTCTATTGCGGATCGTTTAGCTGTGATGGAATCCGGTAAGGTCTTGCAGGTAGGAACGCCTAAAGAGATGTACCGCAGGCCTATTAATTCTCAGGTAGCTCGTTTTATTGGGGAATCAAATTTTATTGCAGGTAAGCTCGTTGAATTAAAATCAGCTTCGGCTTTAGTAGAAACAGCTATGGGTGTAGTTGAAGGGGTTATATCTGATGCACAGAAGACGTCTGTTGGTTCAAACGTACTTCTTTCAATCAGACCTGAAGCATGGAGTATGAATCAAGTGGAAACCCAAGGGCTAAATCATTTTAAGGGTAGACTTGGTCAATCGTTATACTTGGGAGAAGTTGCACAACATGAATTCAGTGTAGCGAATACAAAGTTAAAGCTGTTCGAATTTAATCCTAAAGCGTTACAACCTCTTGAAGGTTCGGCAATTTCGGTTTCTGTGCAAGTCGAAGACGTAGTGATTTTGGCTAAATAATTTAAGGCATGAAACGCATCCTCTATTTAATCGCTCTTGCTGGAGTGATTTTAGTGCCATTTGTGATGCGTTCTAAACAGAGTGCACTCGTTGTTTCACAGGCTGATACACTTGTTATTGTTACACCTCACAATGAAGCTATTCGGCATGAATATGCGTTAGGTTTTGAGGCGTGGTATAAAAAAAGAACAGGTAAAACGGTCTATGTTGATTGGCGTGTATTAGGTGGAACGAGTGAAATTACCCGCTATTTGAAAGGTCAGTATGTGGAGAGTTTTAAGTCACTTTGGGTTAAGTCCGGTAATACATGGAGTCATGCTATTGAATCTTCTTTATTATCAGGTAAAAAAATAAGTACTGATGAGCTTTCCTTGCGAAAAGCGCATGACACTTTTTTATCCTCACAAGCAACTTCTCAGGTTGATGTTTATTTTGGTGGGGACGTGTATGATTTTGATGAAATGGCGGCTTCTGGAATGCTGGTACCAAGTAATATACAGAATAATTACAAAAGTTGGTTCTCTGATACGGTTATACCTCAAACTTACTCGGGTGAGAAATATTACGATCAGGAAGGACGATGGTTTGGTTCTGTGATAAGCTGCTACGGCATTTTGTATAATAAAGACTGCTTAAAACGTCTAGGCATTGAGTCAGTGCCTTCCTCATGGAGTGATTTAGCAAATCCTAAATTTAAAGGACAGCTAGCATTATGTGATCCAACGCGTAGCGGTTCCATGGCGACGGCATTTGAAAATATTATTCAGCAGCAAATGCAGTTAAGTATAGAAAATTTTGGTAGCAATAAGTCACCTGATGAGGCCGTAGCAGAGGGTTGGCTCTCTGGGCTTAGACTTATTCAAGTGATAGGTAGTAATGCACGCTATTTTACAGGTACATCCCAGAAGGTGCCTATTGATATCGCATCAGGTGATTGTGCTGCGGGTTTAGTCATTGATTTTTATGGTGGTCAGCAAATTGAAGCTATAGAACGAAGAACAGGTTCAACGCGACTCGCTTTAGTTTTGCCACATGGAGGTACAGCTTATTCGGTTGATCCTGTTGGCATTCTAAGAGGAGCACCTCATCGTGATATTGCAGAATTGTTTTTAGAGTATGCTCTATCTTTAGAGGGGCAGGCGTTATGGGGTTTGAAAAAAGGAACGGATTTTGGACCAACTGAATATTCTCTTAGGCGTATGCCAATAAGGAAAGATTTCTATACAGATAATCGTTTTAAAGAGAACAGGTCGGATCCATCGATTAATCCTTTTGCTGATAAGCAGGTGCTAATTTATCACCCTGAAAGAACAAGTGATTTATTTAGAGAAATTGCATTTATTACTAAGGTGATGTGCATGGATAATCATGCGCTTTTAGTTAAAGCAATGGATGCTGCTTTAAAAGCACCTGAGCCTTATCGTACACGCGCCCTGAATCAGATTCAGTCTCTTCAGCGACTAAGTTACGCGAAGGTTAAAACGGAAATTGTTCCTCGGCTTGAATCTAAAAATAAAACAGACGAAGTCTTACTTGCTTCAGAATTGAGTGCCTATTTTAGAGATCAATATCTCGAAGCAATTCGTATTGCTACAGACTTAAAGTGATACGCTTATAACGCAGCGATTGTTTTAGCAACGAGGGCAGGGTCTTTTGCCTTAAAAAAGGAAGTACCAATGACGAAGGTATCTGTGCCGGCTAAATGACAATCTTTTGCATTTTGGGTGTCTATACCGCCATCAACCTCAAGTCGGTAAGTGTAGTTCTTTTGGCTGCGCAGTGCATTCAGTGCTGCGATTTTAGGTAGCATTTCTTTTCTAAATGCCTGTCCGCCAAAGCCAGGTTGTACCGTCATAACAAGAACGAGATCGACAAGGCTTAAGAGATGGATAACGGACTCTGCCGGAGTTGCTGGATTAAGAACAATACCGCACTTACAACCTAACGCTTTAATGTGCTTTAAGGTGGCTTCGTGATCGTAGCTTGGTTCGATATGAATTGTGATTTGATCTGCACCAGCTTTTGCAAATGCCTCAACATAGCGGTGAGGTTCAGAAAGCATTAAGTGGGTATCAAAAAATAATTTACTTCCGCTGCGACGTAGTGCAGCAAGCGTTTCAGGTCCAAAGGTTAAATTGGGTACGAAGTGCCCATCCATGATATCTAGATGTAGCCACTCAATGCCTAAGGATGAAACGAATGCAGCGCTTGATCCTAGATTTGCGTGATCACCTGCTAGTAACGAGGGAGCTAAAATCGGTTTATGCACGATTTATGATACTAAGGATCTTAATCATGTTTACCAGACATCTAATACAACGTGGCTTACTTTGTCTGCCAGCTCTTGGGCTAAAATGGGTACGGTATTATATTCGGATTGTTGCTGATTACCTGGGCCTGTGATGGCAGGAATGCCTTTATCTGTGAAGCTAGAGGCTTCGACAGATACATGTCTGTTTTGAAATAGTACCGTATGGGTGCGATTATCTGAAAGTGCGCAGACAGATTCTAACGTTAAAGTAAATTTGCTAGCTAATCCTGTATCAGTTTCGCGGACTGCGGAAACATCGCGGCGGAAATTACTTAAGGTTACAGTGAGCGTTACATCTGCAGCCTGGGGTGAATTCACTAAGGTTACACGTCCGTCTTTTTCAAGGGCGCTACGTAGTTGTTCACTTATGATTTCTTGGGCTTGTCGTAATGACGACTTATTGCCTACAGGCTCAATGTAAATACTAGTGAAGCTAAGTTTTCCCTGTGTTCCTAATGAGTAATGTGAACAGCTGCAGGTAAGTAAGCAGATAAAGAGAAGGCCCGTAGCTAGGCCCGTAGCTAGGGCTTTCATAAAAGATTAAAAGAAAAAGAATTTCTTCTTAGCAGGAGTAGCTGGAGTGCCATTGGCGACTTTTGAAGCTTTTGCATCAACTTCTACGAGCTTAGCACGTGCAGTTTTAGCTACGTCTGAATTTGGGTAGGAAGTAATAGCTTCGTTGTAGAATACACGAGCTGCTGTATAATTATCACGTTTATAGAAATAGAAATCGCCGATCTTAACTTTACTTTCGGCTAACATCTTTTTCATTTCATCTAAATTCTTAGCAGCATCAGCGATCTTTGCGTCACTTGGAAATAAAAGCATGAAGTCTTCGCTGTAGGTGATTGCTTGTTTCGTTTCACCTTGATCGTAATAAGCGCCTTCTACAAGTGATGCATGGAGCTTTGCTAATCGTAAGTATGCATCGGGTGCTAATACGCTAGAACCATAGTTGTTAATTAGGCGATCTAGTGCATCAACCGCTTCATCCGTATTACCTAAAAATTCATGGCCACGTGCCACATTCATAAGTGCTAATGGAGCATAATCGCTGTACGGAGCATTTTGAATGATTTGTTCAAAAAATCCTATACCACGTTCGCGATTTGAGAATCCAGGAAGGCCTAACCATAAACGTGTACGAGCACCATCTAGTACTGCACTTGCAATTTTGTATTCTTCAGCAATGATTTGATTGAAGCGTTTGACGTTTGGGTAACGACTTAAAATGGATTGGTAAGCATCGAATTCTTTGTAGACATCTTTTTGTGCTAAGCGAACTTGAGCAATACGGTAAAACGCTTCAGGAGCGTAAATCGAGGTTGAGTACTTATCTGTTACTTTTGAATACGTTTTAATAGCAGAGCGGTAGCTGTGATTCTCTTCTGCTTCACGCGCTTTGTTCATCAGATCAAGTGCGTCACGTCCTTCTGTGCCTGTAAGACCAGAGAGCATGCCACCTTCAATGCGCCATCCGCTTTGAGGTGTCCAAACAAGGTCTGCTTTAACCGAACCTGTGAAACAGGTGATTAAGGCAAGAATGACGATTAGGAGGAGCGATTTACGTACGTTCAAAAGTGACATGACTTATTACCAGCGAATCAGGGCGCTACCATAGGTCAAGCCCGCCCCGAAGGCTACAAGGAGTATTAAATCTCCTTTTTTGACCTTACCGGCCTTCCTTGCTTCATCCAAGGCGATACCTATGGATGCCGCTGAAGTGTTTCCATACCGGTCTACATTGACGAAAAATCTATCCATAGGCAGCTCCAAATACTGGGAAATGGACTCAATAATACGAAGATTTGCCTGATGGGGTATCACAAGCGATATCTGATCCGCTTTATAACCATGTTGTTCCAAAATATCACGGGCAGCTTCGTCCATTACCCGAACAGCCAGTTTAAAGACCTCTTTACCCTTCATTTTAATGAAGTGATCCCCCGATTTAAGGGTTTCAGGGGAGGCTGGCTTGTTCGAACCACCCCCTGGGATGTATAAAAGGTCAGCAGAGGCTCCAAAAGCGCCTAATTTGGTGCCAATTACGCCAATATTGGGGGTTAGGGTAGCTCCTAGGACACAGGCTCCCGCGCCATCACCAAATAAAACACAGGTTGTTCGGTCTTTCCAATCGACCACGGATGAGAGTTTTTCAGCACCAATAACGAGCGCTTTTTTATACCTTCCTGAGGCAATCATTGCAGCTGCTGTATCCAAGGCATATATAAAACCAGAACAGGCAGCATTTAAATCAAAGCATGCAGCAGTCGTTGGAATCGAAAGTTTGTGCTGAATATGACAAGCAACCGCTGGCATAGGAGCGTCAGGTGTTACCGTTGCAACAATCACTAAATCGATATCGGAAGGTTTTAGTTTTGCATCGTCAATGGCAAGACGAGCTGCCTCAGCACCCATGTCAGATACCGATTCATTTTCTCCAGCTATTCTGCGCTCTTTTATACCGCTTCTAGTGAAGATCCATTCATCGGATGTATCCACCATCTTGGAGAGTTCTGTATTGGTGAGTACTCGCTTGGGTGTGTATGAACCTGTTCCAAGTATAATTGTAGACGGAGATGACATAGGAGTACCAAGTGAGGTGATTAAACCTCAGACTTTGGTAGAATGATGAGGTTCGCTTTTTCTATGTCTGCAACAGCGAGGTGATTCATGTCAGCCTCTACAATTTGAGCTGCTGCGAAAATGGCACTGCGAATGGCTCGGCGATTAGATGAACCATGTGCTTTGAAAATATTTCCGTTTAGTCCTAAAAGGGGTGCACCGGAATAACGCTCAGGACTGATACGATTTTTAACTGCTTTAAAGGCACCTTTAGAGAGTAGTGCTCCGGTAGCTCTGAGAGGATTAGCTCTAAGTTCCTCTTTGAGCATGTCTGTAAAGAAATGAACGAGAGACTCCCAGCTTTTGAGCATAATATTTCCAACAAACCCGTCACAAACGACTACGTCGACGTGTTCAGCAAAAACGTGAAAGCCTTCAATAGGACCTGCGTAATTGATGATATGATCTATTTTTTTAAGGAGTACGTTTGTCTCAGTGATAAGCGCATTTCCTTTACCTTCTTCGGTTCCGATGGTGAGTAATCCCACTTTAGGTGAGGGAATACCAAGCATTACTTTGCAGAAGTGACTAGCAAGAATCGCATTGTGAACCAGGTGCTCTGCTTTGGCTTCTGGGTTTGCACCAGCATCAACTAAAATAAAGTGACCACCTTTGCGTGGAATAATAGCACCAAGAGCAGGGCGAGAAACACCTTCAAGGGTTCTTAATTTTAAAGTGCCACCTGCCATGAGTGCGCCTGTATTTCCGCAGCTTACAACACAGGAAGCTTCTCCCGATTTAACTAACTCGATAGCGCGAACCATCGAGGAATCTTTTTTCTGTTTAAGCCCAGCAAGTGGCTTATCTTCCATCGTGATTACTTCACTTGCGTGGAAGAGTTGAATGCGATCGCTTAATTCTATACCTGCCTGCTTTATAAGAGGCTTAAGAATAGCTTCATCACCAACCAAGATTAGCGGATTGAGGTTCTTGTTAGCCTTGAGGGCAAGGTCAACGGCAGCAACCATTTCTAAGGGGCCTAAATCGCCCCCCATCATATCCACTGCAATCCGTCCGGGTGTTCCGGAAGTCATTGCTATAAATAATTCAGCCGAGTGTGGGCTGAATTAGGTTTCAATATTAAGGACCTGGCGACCACGGTACATACCGGTCTTTGGATTGACGCGGTGAGGTCTGAAAAGTGAGCCATCCGACTTGTCGGTAGCGAACTGAGGAGCTTGGAAAGCGTTGGCAGCACGGCGGTTAGCACTGCGACGTTTTGACTGCTTGCGTTTCGGATTTGCCATGGGAGCGGAGTATTTAAGGTGACCTACTAACCCAAGTTAAAGGTTAGCAGAAGATCGATTTAAAGGGTTCTAAGTATAGGTCTAGGGGCTCTTCGTCAAGCGATAGATTTAAAGATAAAATCACTAAGTTTTAACATTAAGGCCTAGAATCTTAAAATATGCTAAAAATGAAATTGCGACGAGCCTAATGAGAGCCTCAGTTTAGAGGCTTAAATGGATCGTTTAGAAGAACTCACACTAGGCTTAAATCAAGGCAAGAGTCTTGGTGCTCAAGAAGTTGCCCAAGCGTGTGAATTATTAGCCTCTGAGGGTCTAGATCAGCCTAAAGCAGACTTTTTGACGGCTTTGGCTAAAAAGGGGGAAACCTCAGAGGAGGTAACTTTTTTTGCTCAGGAGTTTAGGGCAAGAGCGGTTGATCCCCAGGTTTCAGAATTTTCAAGTCAAGCGATCGATATTGTAGGTACGGGAGGCGATCATGCGGGAGGCTTTAATGTTTCATCCTTAGTCGTACTCACACTTGCTTCTGCAAAAGTTCCTGTGATGAAACATGGAAACCGTGGTATCACATCCAAATGCGGGAGTGCTGATTTAATTGGTGCGCTTGGATTTAAAATTGATGCACCACGTGAAGTTTTAAACAAAGCGCTTCATGAATTAGGGTATGCCTTTTTCTTTGCCCCACATTTTCATCCTGCCTTTAAGCATATTGCGCCGGTTAGAAAACAATTAGCAGCACAAGGTCAGCGCACTATTTTTAATATTCTTGGACCTCTTATGAATCCAGGACGTCCTGCTCACATCATGCTTGGCGTCTATGCACTTCCTTGGGTTAAGCGTTTAGCAGCATCCTTAGATGCGCTCGGGATGAGTGCTGGACTCGTTGTTTACGGTGAATTGCCAGACTCAAAAGGTACCGATGAATTAACAACTGCATCGCTTAATCACGTTCAAGGGGTTGGTCGCTTGAAGACGGTATCGGATATTTGGGATGCTACTACCTTTGGTTTAGAAAAAGCATCATTTGAAGAACTCAAAGGTTCTGATTTAGCAACGAATCTTTCGATTGTTGATTCACTCGTTGCTGGTAACGCTCCTAAAGGTCTTGTGGATACGATTGCTTTAAACGCTTCCCTTGGTCTTTGGATAGTTGGAAAGACGCGTGATCCTAAAGAGGGATATTTATATGCTAAAGATCTCCTACTGGGTGGAGCTGTAAAAAATAAGATCGAACAAACCCGAGAATTTTTTCGTTAAACCATGAAACAAAGCTTTTTTGGTACAGACGGAATTCGCGGCGCTTATGGTAGTGAATATATCAATGATTCCTTTGCTTACACGCTTGGAGAAAGTGTTGCTCAGTGGTTAAGTACAAAAGAAGAAACTAATCACGTTGTGGTTGTTGGACGTGATACACGTCTTTCCGGTGAGAATTTAAGTCATGCACTAATTGCTGGTTTAGATGCTGGAGGTGTAAAAGTTGAGAACCTAGGCGTAGTTCCTACGCCACTGCTTGCTCGTAGTTTACTTTCACCTCGGTACTCACTCGGCATCATGATTACCGCCTCACACAATCCGGCGTCTGATAATGGATTTAAGTGCTTAGGTATAGGGGGCAAAAAATTATCTACCCAAGATGAAGTTTCGTTAAGTGAAGTTCTAAAAACCTTTCTTAAAGAAAAGAAATCGAGTGTAGCAAGTGAACCTACCAAGACTGCTTCATCCTATGTTGCAGACTTAAAAAAAGAATATTTTCTGTCCCTTAAATCAATTATTCCTTCCGGTTTAAAAGGATGGAAAATTTGTGTAGATACAGCAAACGGAGCCACCTGTGAAACGACTCCCGAAGTGCTTAGGCAGCTTGGAGTAGAAGTTATTGCACGAGGTAATACTCCAACGGGATTAAATATTAATTTAGACTGTGGCAGTGAATATCCAAAGCACGTGATGCGGGATGTTGTAGCTAATCAAGCTCAATTAGGAATTGCGCATGACGGTGACGGCGACCGCTGTATTCTCTGTGATGAAAATGGTGAACAGCTTGATGGAGATGAAATTTTAGCGATACTGGGCACCGATTTACTAAGTCGTGGGGAGCTTTTAAGTAAGACCCTTATTGCTACGGTTCATAGTAACCTAGGATTAGATCAAGCGATTAAAAACGCGGGTGGTGAAGTTGTTCGAACACCGGTTGGGGATCGTCATGTATCAGAAGCTATGAAGCGTCTTGGCTCTAACTTAGGAGGAGAATCCTCGGGGCATATTATTACTCCGCGTATTAGTCCTACGGGTGATGGTGCTTCAGCTGCACTTCATGTGATTTCGGTTATGCAGCGTACGGGGAAAAAACTATCTGAATTGCGCAAGGTCATGGAGCGCTACCCCCAAGCTTATATTGCTTTTTCTGTTAAAGAGAAAAAACCAATACAGGAGCTTAGATATCTTCAGCAAAAGATTGCAGAAGTAGAGGCCTCTTTAGCAGGTAAAGGAATTGTACTAGTTCGATATTCTGGGACAGAAATGAAACTTCGGCTCATGGTGCAAGCGCATGATTTAAAAACGGCTGAAGGAAGTTTAAGTCAGCTCGTTGAGGCTGCAAAAAAAGATCTCAACTAAGCGATTACTTCAAAACGGAGTTAATCTTTTTACCAAGTAAGACGCTAACACCAATAATCGCTAGTGACACAAGGAGCATAGCCCAACTGCCAAGCGCACTTGCAATAAATTTACCATCTCCAAGTAGCTGGAATAATTCCATGATCGCTTTGGTAATAGGGTAAAAGGTTTGCTTCTGAGCTAAAATTAACGAGTCACTGACTTCGAGCATTGCAAACGAGAAGGCAAGTATTGCTCCAGCAATTAAATTAGCTGAGATGAGAGGTAATGTGATTTTAAAAATCACACGTAAGGGTGGACTTCCTAGATTCATCGCTGCTTCTTCGAGTGATTCACTAATATGCTCAAATCCTGCCACAGCGGTTCGAATTACATAAGGTAATCGGCGAATAGAGTAGGCGATGATGAGTAGCAGTGTCGGATCACGTACTGGATTTAAGAAACTAAAAAAAGTGCCATCACGTGCCATAACTAGATAGCCGAAGGCGAGTATTAATCCGGGAACCGCCAGAGGGAGAATTGAAACTAAATCGAGTAATTTTCTACCGGCTATTTTTGATCGAACAATCACGTAAGCAATCGCAACACCTAGGCATAAATCAATGAAGGTAGAAAGGCTTGCGTACTTAAGACTGTTTGCAATCGATGAGATGGCGAGTGAATGACTCAGTGCTGTTTTGAAATTATCGGTCGTGAACTGATTAGGCAGAACGCTGTGATACCAATCCTTTGAAAAGGCGATAAGGACAACACTTACATGAGGTAAGATTGCGAGTGCTGTGACTGCTATAAAGAAAAGAGTTGTTAACCAAGACGTAAGCGGTGAAAGCGGTTTACGTGTGTAACGTGCGCTTGATTTACTTGCGATTACATGGGGAGAATTTCCAAACAGACCCTTACCAATGCTATAAAGTCCAAGGCAAGCTGTAAGCATGATAGCAACTAAAGCATAAGGATAAGGACTACTGCCTATGTCTGTTAGGCCTTGATAAATTTGAACAGGTGTTACGTTAAAAAAATCGAAAACAAGTGGTGTACCTAAATCCGTGAATGACCAAATAAATACAAGGGTACCGCCAGCAAAGAGTCCTGACTTAATTAGTGGAAGGGTGATACGAAAGAAGCGGCGAAGCCCTGTGCAACCTAAGTTTTCTGCAGCTTCTTCACTCGAAGGATCTATTTGTGATAAACTCGCTGCTGCATTTAAGGTTATTAAAGGATAAAGAGAGAGGGCATCAACCAGTGCTACACCTAGAATTCGATTAGCACCAAGCCAGTCGAAACTCCATGATTGTGGTGCTAAACCCAGCGCAATGATGAGTGAATTGAGGGTTCCTGTTTGTCCTAAGAGTTGACGTATACCGATCGCACCCACAAAGGCTGGAAGGATGAGTGGAACTAAAATGAAACTAGAAAGGAGTTTTCTTCCTCTAAATTCGAACCTTTCAGATAGGTAGGCAAGTGGTAGACCAATAATCAGCGCGAGTAATGTTGTTAAACTCGCAATAATAACGGAGTTAAGGAGTGCTTTGAGGTAGAGAGGCTCTTTTAAGAGAGCGTAGAGTGAGCTAAAGGTAAATTTTCCGTCTGAACTGATAAAGCCGCCTTTTAAAATCTGGAGCAGTGGCCAGAAAAAGAAGACTGCGAAGAATAACGCAGTAAAAATAAGGACAAAGCGTGCGAAGGCGCGCGACATACTTTATGTACTTTGGCTCTAATCCTCGTGGTACATCAAGACTTTAGCGTAGCGGCTTGAATGGACACAAAAAAACCTAGGTTTTAAGGCCTAGGTTTAAATTAATGAGAGTAGATAAGCTAATTATGCTGTAAGTACGGAAACGCTGCGGTGAACTTTGTCGAATTTAACAACACCGTCTTTGAGAGCAAAGAGTGTCCAATCGCGACCTACACCAACATTCTTACCAGGGTGTAATTTAGTACCGCGTTGGCGTACGATGATGTTGCCGGCAATGATCTTCTCTCCGCCAAACATTTTGATACCAAGACGCTTTGAGTGACTCTCGCGTCCGTTTGTTGATGTTCCCTGACCTTTTTTATGTGCCATGGCAGAATGTCTCCTTAAGCCTTAATAGATTGAATCTTGATTACAGAAAGTTCTTGGCGATGACCTTGTTTGCGTTCGTGACCTTTACGCTTCTTCTTTTTGAAGACGATCACTTTATCGCCACGTTTGTTCTCTAGTACTTTAGCGGAAACGCTAACACCAGTCAGTTTCGGTGTACCGATTCTGAAGTTTGCTCCCTCGCCAGCGGCGAGTACATCGGTGATAGTCACAGTAGAACCTGCTTCCGTATTTGGATAGCGGTTAACGATGAGGACATCCCCTTCGGATACTGTGAACTGCTGGCCTTGTGTTTTGATCGTCGCTTTCATGAGCAAAAGGGAGAAATAAGCAGGGTTGGGAAGACGGACGCAAGGCTTAAGTTCATGTAATTGAACATTAAGTGTTTTTTTTATGCAATTCGTGCATAATTGTGTCATTCAAGAGCTTCCCAAAGAGATTTATACTGACGAAATTGGCTCTCATACGGTTAAATGCCGTAATTCGATATGGGTTCAGCTCTTAGCAATCTTATGACACCTCGCCAGCAGCTGCTCGCGAGAAAGGCACGTTTACAAAAAAGCCTCTATTTAACGACATGGGAATGTCTTATTGCTAAACCTATTGTTACTATCGCTTTACCCATTAACTTATTTGTAACTGCTTTGGTTACAAAAGTTTACCCATTATCGAATCCTATGATAGGGCTCTTTTCAGCCCTACCTTTTGTAGCGAATTTCCTACAATTGGCTGCTTTACCCTTCATTTCGAAGTTTAAGTCATCAAAAAAGCTAACCATCGGCTTTGCCGGGCTAAATGCCCTTACCTGGGTATGGCTAGCACTTATGCTGCCGTATATTCCACGGCATGATCCTAATGCAGCAGGTACATGGTTATGTAGCTGGTTTCTTATATCTAGTCTCTGCTGGGCTTTATGCTCTGTAACTTGGAATTCTTGGATTCAAGAATGGTTTCCTTTGGCAATTAGGGGAAAGTATTTCGGTTTTAGAAATGCACTCGGACAATTAGGTACGGTTATCTTCATGCTCGTTATGGGGTATATGCTCTACAAGTGGGATTACTCCGTAGGCGTTTTTCAGGCGATTATTTATGGATCCGTTTTTCTTCGTGTCATTTCGATGATTCTGCAACTGGTATGTCCTGCTGAGCCGCACCGGCATCTTGTTAGTCAGGCGAGTGATTTCACACAGCAAGTTTCTGCGCTTAAGAAATCACGCTCATTTCTTATTTTTACTCTTTCAGGAATTGTATTCTTTTTCGCGGCCTACTGTTTTGGACCTTTTTATCAAGTGTTCATGACTGAGCACTTAGGACTTTCGGGTTGGGATTTAGGTGTTGTGAATACCTTAACTCAACTTGGGGGTGTTTTATCGCTTCCTGCGTGGGGGCGTTTAATCGATAGGCATGGTAATAAATCAGTGATGGTTTTTTCTCTCGTAATTTGGCAGCTGCAGAATTTTGCATGGTGTTTTTTAGTGCCTCATAATCGCTGGCTTTTATATCCCATGTGGGCGTTTGGTGGAGTAGCGAATGCAGGATTTTTGTTAGGTCAGTTTACGCTCCTTCTAAAATTAATACCTTCGAATGCTAAAGACTTAGCCATTGGTTTTAATCTTGCGGTTACTTCACTCGTGGCAGCAGTTGCTCCAGTGCTGGGAGGTTTTTTAATTAGCTACTTACAAAATAAAACAAACGATGTGTATTTTGCATATCACTTATGTTTTCTGATCCAACCAGTTTTCGCGATTATTAGTGCGATCGTTTTAATCAGTGTAGATGAGAAAGCAGCTAGTCCACTCTCGGAGGTGGTTGATGCGATGCGTGACCTAAGAACCCTCAGTGGAGTTTTAGGACTTAGTTTCTTTGTAGAATTACTTTTCTTTCGCGAGAGAGCTGAAAAATTAAATCGTAAGTAAGGCGTAGCACGAACGTGCTATAACTCCAGTTATTTTGCCTTTAAGTTATCTAATTTACTTGTTTCTGGTGGAGTGTAGCGAACGAGATTTGCAGTTCCTGCACCAAATTTAAAATTAACTCTGAAGCGGACAGGTAAAGGGTTTGCGTCTTGTGATATCCAAACGCGTACGGTGGTACCTTTTTTGAACATGCCTTTAGGTGGTGAATGCTCCATTCTTGGTTCTAACACCAGTGTTCTAAATGCACCAAGGGGAGTTTCGATTTCTTCATAATTTAATGCATGAATAGTTAAATCATAGAAATCGTTTTCAAAAAGTACGAGTGCCTCATGCGACTGGCCAGGATAGAGGGTAATATTACGCATGCTTAGCAGGCAGGTTATAAGATCTGTTGGGTAACCTTCAGGAACAGAGATAGTCTTGGTTGTATCATCTTTGTAGATCGCAGTGTGATCTTTGTAGGAAAATGCAACTGTATGAGACCGTGTTCTTCCACGCGAGTAGCTACTCTCAGCGATGTTCATTAATCTTCCATTTTGAATATCAAAAATGGATTCCGAAGATGCGTTAAATTTGAGTAGGGCGCGCGCTACATTTCGTGTAGCTGTCTCGGTTAATATTGAGAGGCGGGGAGACTGATTTGGTTCTGTTACCGTTTTTGCGCGAATCGTGATAGAGCCAGCGGATGGTATCACAGCCCAATCGACTTTGTACTCAAGTGATTCACCTTCTTTTAATGCCAGGGGAGGTGCTGCAAAAGCTACAGCACATAAAGCTATACTACAAAAAGTGGCTAAAAGTGATCTCACAATGACTAATTTAGACTAACTTCGATGCTCAAAACTTTGCAGAAAGGCAATTGGCAATTTTAGTCGATATGGTTTAGTCTACGTAAGAATGTCTAATCAGGCAGCCACGCATATCCATATCAAAGGTGCTAGGGAGCATAACCTCAAAAATATTGAAGTTCGTATCCCTAAGGGGAAGTTTGTGGTTGTTACTGGACCAAGCGGATCAGGTAAATCCTCGTTAGCGTTTGATACGCTCTACGCTGAAGGACATCGAAAGTACATGGAAAGCTTATCGACTCATGCTAGGCAGATGCTCGATCAGCTTAAAAAACCAGATGTTGATTTTATCCATGGACTATCTCCTGTGTTGGCAATTGAGCAGCGTATCGGAGGTGTTTCTCCACGTACTACAATAGCAACTGTAACAGAGATAGCAGACTATGCGCGTTTACTGTGGGCTCTATCAGGAAAAGCGATCTGTCCTAAAGACGGTGGCTTAGTTAAGCAACGTTCCTTGGATGATAACGTAGAATTTGTGCTGAGTGCCTGTTTGGGCAGAAAAGTTATTTTGATGGCACCTTTCATGACGGCCAAGCCTGCAGTCTTACGGGATGAAATTCCACGTTTAAGACAGCGTGGTTTTCAGCGTGTTAGACGTGACGGAGAAGTGCTTGAATTAGATTCGCCACATTTAATTCCTACAGGAACAAAGCCTGTCGTAATTGATATTGTGGTTGACCGTTTGGTTGCTTCAAAAGAGCAGCGCTCTCGTTTGGCAGATTCCTTAGAATTAGCATTTAGAGAAGGAAAAGATAAGGCACTCCTCTTAGTGGAGGAAGTAAGCGTCAAAGATAAGAAGAGTACGTGGAAAGAGATTAAACTTAGTCAGTCCTTATCTTGTGAAATATGTGGTGATATCTTTGAAAAATTAACCCCGCGTCATTTTTCGTTTAATCATAAGGAGGGTGCCTGTGAGGTCTGTGGTGGATTAGGAAGAAAATTATCTTTTGTTCCTGAGTTAATTATTCCAGATCCAACAAAATCGATTTCAGACGGGGCGATCAAAGCATGGCGAATTGGTGGGAAAAATCTCATCATGAAGCACAATTCGCTTCTGCGCCAATTAGTTGATCAATTGCCTTATGATACCGAAGTTCCATGGAAGGATTTGCCCGAGGCTACACGCAATGAACTGCTCTACGGAGCTGGAGATCGTCAGTTTGCGATCAAAAAGCGCCGGGCGCGTGAAGCTAAAGACACTCCATTTTTAGGTATTCTCGCAGATCTTGAGGATAGTTTTTTACATACCGATAGTGAAGGTTTTAGAGCACGACTGATGACTTATATGGTAAGTCAGGAGTGTCCGCAGTGCCATGGTTCTAGACTTAATCCACGTAGCTCTGCTGTTAAGGTTCAGATTGAAACAAAACGTGCTGAGAGTTTAACCATTAGCTTCCCTGAGTTTTTAGCTCTCGATGTTGAAAGTGCTCATAATTTGGCAAATTCGATTAAAGCTAAAATTAAGGAGCACGATCCACTGCGTGATATTGTTGATGGTATAGAGCAGCGCTTAAACTTTTTATTACAAACAGGACTAGGCTATTTAACTTTGGATAGGGATTATCAAAGCTTATCGGGTGGTGAAGCGCAGCGTGTGCGCTTGGCAACCCAGTTAGGTATGGGATTAAGCGGCGTAATCTATGTATTAGATGAACCTAGTATTGGTCTTCATCCGCACGATAATGAGCGGCTTTTGGATCAACTTCAGGCGCTCCGCGACCGGGGTAATTCTGTGGTTGTTGTAGAGCATGATGAAGAAACGATGCGTTTTGCGGATGAAATCATTGAGCTTGGGCCGGGAGCAGGGGTAGAAGGTGGTAAACTATTATTTCAAGGTACGCCAAAAGCGTGTGCAGAATTATCTCTACGTGATTCAAAAACAGGACCCTATCTCAGTCGCAAATTACGTGTTACAAAAGATGTTGCTACGAAAGAACCGGATGGCGTTTGGCTTACAGTAAGAGAAGCTAAACATCATAACCTTAAATCGATAGATGCTCGTTTTCCTGTTGGGCTTCTTACCTGTGTAACCGGTGTCTCAGGTTCTGGTAAAAGTACGTTGGTCAATGACATCTTGGCTGCTTTGGCTGCACGTAAACTCAATGGTGCAAAAACAATTCCGGGTAAGCATCGCCATATCGAAAACTTGGAGCTCTTTGATAAACTTGTGCAAGTGGATCAAGAGCCTATTGGAAGAAGTCCTCGTTCAAATCCAAGTACCTACATCGGACTTTTAGATTTGCTTCGTGATTTATTTGCTCAAGTACCCCTTGCAAAGGTGCGTGGTTATAAATCGAGTCGATTCTCCTTTAATGTACGAGGTGGTAGATGTGAGAGATGTCAGGGAGATGGTGTCATTAAACTAGATATGCAATTTATGGCGGATGCTTATGCGCCATGTCCAAGTTGTGAAGGTAGGCGCTTTAATCGTGAAACCCTAGAAGTACTTTATCACGGTAAATCAATTGCTGATGTGCTTGATATGACTGTTCGTGAGGCAATTGTTTTATTTAAAGCTATTCCGCGTATTATTGATAAACTGGATACACTCGAAGCTGTAGGGTTAGGTTATATAAAATTAGGACAGCCAGCACCAACGCTATCTGGTGGTGAAGCGCAGCGTATAAAACTCTCACTAGAATTAAGTAAAAGACAGCAAGGCGGAACCTTGTATATATTAGATGAGCCCACCACCGGACTTCACTGGGTGGATATACAACGTCTCATGGATCTATTATTCAAATTAAGAGATGCTGGAAATACATTAATTATCATTGAGCATAACTTAGATGTGATTCGACTCGCTGACTGGATCCTGGATTTGGGTCCTAAAGGTGGAAAAGAGGGTGGAGAGCTTGTTTTTGCGGGTACTGTGAAAGAGATACAAAAACACCCTAAGTCACTAACGGGACAAGCGTTACTTAAGCAAAATCAACAGCTTACTTAGGTTTTTAGGTGTGGCGCATAATGTGCACACAACTGTAACGGATTTTTGTTGGTCAATACTTGAGAGTTGGCCTCGGTAATGCTTAACTTATGGAGTTAGGTTCGGGGATTTTATTAACCGAAAATCAAACTCAATTATGAAAACAACAAAGAAAAAAGTTAAGTCGCCCGCCCCAGCGACTTCGAAGGGTAAGACGATTAAAAAAGTTGCTCCTAAAAAAGTAACGTTAGAAAAGCCTAAAAAGCCGCGTGCGATTAAATTACCTTCTGCAAAAGTAAGTAAGGTTACTTTGCATGATGCACCTACCTATATCACAGCACTCATCGACGTAGGATTTGGAAATACGCTCTATGTGCGTGGTCAAGGCTCGGGTTTAAGCTGGGATAGTGGATTACAGTTAAAGAATGAAGGTTCTTCTCAGTGGTCTATAGTTTTACCAGCAAGTCGAGATCAGGTTGTTTTTAAACTACTTATCAATGATCAGACATGGAATCTTGGAGATGACTACACAGCGTCTCCAGGATCACATGTAACAGTGACGCCTCTATTCTAAAACAAGTTAGTCGGGATTTATTTCCATCAACCGAGCTGCGATCTCTTCGGGTTCTGCAGCTTTAGGGTCTATTTCTTCACAGTGAATTATCACCTGTGAAAAGGGTAGAGGTAGATAGAATTTATCCCAGCTTTTTAAACGTCGGGCAGATTTAAATTCTGCTCCGACTAAGAGCATGGTTGCATTGGCTCTTCGAGCTACAACCACTGCTCCTGCTTTAAAAGAATAGCAAGGGCCACGAGGTCCATCTGGTGTAATGCCAACATCATTACCTTCTTTTAGTACGTTGATAATTGCTTGAGCTGCTTCTTTCCCCATGCGGCTACTGGATCCCCGAATAGCTCGCATTCCTACGAGTGAGAACAAGGCGGCTAGCCATGCTCCATCTTTACTCGCACTTACGAGGCCATAGATGGGACGATTACCACGGTAGCGGCTGTAAAATTGAGGAGCTAGAAATAAACGATTATGCCATAGAACAAAGGCAATGGGCTTATCTTGTCTTTCAAATGTTTTTTTAGCTTCAGCTGTAATTTTAAAACGTAGGGTTTTACCCCAGAGTCGAACCAGTAATGCAAGGGGAAGTAAGACAAGTTGTCTTAAGCCAGAAATGGAATGAATAACCTGATCTTCTTCTGGCATGTTACGTGTTACGATTGTTTACTGAAAAAAGCTTTAATACACTGGCATACGTACTCGAGTTCCTCAGTTTTAATATGTGGCCCGATCGGTAAACTCAAAATTTCGTCAGCTAATTTTTCAGCAAGCGGATAACTCCCTTTTTTGAATCCGAGGTGACGATAAGCTTCTGATAAATGGGGTGGTATCGGGTAATGGATTTGGGTTCCGACTCCTTGCTCAGTTAAATAGGCTCTTAAGGCATCTCTTTTTTGAGTGCGAATTACAAATAAGTGCCATACTGGATCTGCCCAATGAGGAACAACGGGTAAGATAATATCACCACAGTTTTTTAGCTTCTCAAGGTAGACAGTTGCACCAACTTTACGGCGATCATTCCAGGCAGTGATATGAGCGAGTTTAACCCGAAGGAAGGCAGCTTGCAGTTCACTTAATCGTGAATTCATGCCGAGTAGCTCATTCTTATATCGTTCTTTAGAGCCGTAATTACGAAGGGTTCTTACTTTGTCAGCGAGGACTGGATCGTTTGTAGTTACTGCTCCTGCATCACCAAAAGCACCTAAATTTTTACTAGGATAGAAACTAATTCCTGCCGCGTCAGCTAAGTTACCAGCATAGGCGTTTCCACATTTTGCTCCGTGAGATTGTGCTGCATCTTCTAGGATAAAAATAGATTTTCCTTCACATACTTTTTTCAAGCCAGGATAGTCTGCAGTCTGGCCGTATAGATCGATCGGTAGAATGGCCTTAGTTCTTGGTGAGATTAATTTAGCTACATTCTTTGGATCTAAGTTGTAGGTTGCTTCATCACACTCACAGGGAATTGGGGTAGCTCCGACTTGTGTGACGGCAAGCCATGTTGCAATATATCCATGTGCTGGAACGATAACTTCGTCATTTTTACCAATATTCTTTGCAAGGAGACAAAGTTGAAGCGCCTCAAGGCCATTCG
>Ga0214175_1000021_pt1 | contig 78856 bp, 63 predicted proteins | sample TroBogEpilimnion_17_FD_153013 | JGI IMG/M metagenome (GOLD analysis project Ga0214175, IMG submission 153013) | Freshwater microbial communities from Trout Bog Lake, WI - 09AUG2007 epilimnion | ecosystem: Environmental > Aquatic > Freshwater > Lake > Epilimnion/Euphotic zone | place: Trout Bog...
GCACTGTTGTATGGAAAGCTATTACCTTAAAGCAAGGTACTAATACTATCCATGCTGAAGCTATAATTGGAGGTAAAACCTATACCGATGAATGTACGTGGAATTTGAAGTAACATGTAATTTTACAGAAGATTTATCAAAGAGCCGCTATTAAAGCGGCTCTTTTAGTTTAGTATATTAGGTTACCCCGAAGGGGTAATCTCAATTTTTATTAATATTTTTTAAATCAGGTCTTTCTAGTATTTGATAAAGAGACGAAAGTTTTTGCTTAAGTTTTACATAGCTTACTTCTTGAACATCTATTTTTTCCTTCAAGGCTATAGAAGCTGCAACACCTGCTGATTCACCAAGAATCATCCAAACTGGCTCCATGCGTATTGAGCTCATGGCTATATGGCTTGATGATACGCAAACGGGTATGAGTAGGTTAGTGCATTGGTTGCTTTTAGGTGTTATACAACGGTAAGGGATTTTATAAATACCTCTGTGCTTTTCATCTAAATATACTTCTGAACAGTATCCGCCCATAAGTGCTACTTTATTACCTATAGCAACTGTTGCATAGGGCCATTCATCAAATCCATAGGATGCTAAGCCAATCGAATCGTTTGGATCCGTCTCTCCTTCTAGGTCGTGTTGTGTTAGGATATAAGAAGAAATCATTCGTCTTGATTCTCTAACATAAAGTTGATGAGGGTAGCCTGATGTATCATCAAACATTCCCTTTTGTAATCCTACGCGTTCTGCAATCTTTCGCTGTTTCTCTGGTACGCTAGGATCAGTTCTTAAGAAATAGGTAAGGTTTCGAATGTAATTTTGTTGATCCTTCCAGATTTTAGCGCGCGTTACATAATCGCCATCAGGATAATTAGAATTGCTTCCATAATTGGTAGGGGCGAATAAAGCCCGTGCTAAATTGCCTACGACTAGTGAGTATATATATCCATTCGATGGCTCCCATGCCCCTAATTTACCGCGCATTCTCCTGCCGGTAAATATATCAACATGATCTTTAAAAGCCCGTCTGAATAATTCAAATTGAGCAGGATCGTAGTCCTTGGTTGGTGTTATAGGTAATTGATCACTTGAATAAGAGTATTTCCATCTGAAGCCGTATCCCATCGTAAGTTTGTCAGCATCACCTTCTTTTGTGTTATCTTGATTCTGTAAAAGAGCAATAAGACCACTTTTTGAATCACCTGGTATTTTATACGGATCAATTTTGTATATGCTCATCGGTGCTTCACTGCCAGCAAGCGATTCGTTATAGGCAAAACGGGATTCTCTTCCATAAGTATAACTAACCCCTGCTTTGGCCATGATATCACCCTCATACGAACAATCGATAAATACAGCTGCATGAATATTTAAATCTTTTTGCTTTGTTGCAAAGGCTGGTGGGCAACCTAATTCGTCAAATGGTGCATAATCTAGATCTATCGAACTAATCTTTATTTTATCACGATTAACGTTAATTATTCTATGGTTAAATATAACTACTATAGAATATTTTTTAATAAGTTCAGCGTAACAGTCTCGATATTGAGGATCGTTGTAATTGTGTTTTAATATTAGTCTTGCAGATCCACCAACAGTTTCTTGTCGACCCCAATCGACATTAACTAGTCCGCTACCAGTCATTCCACCTAGCCATCGACTTGGTTCTATTATAACTACACTAGCGCCTTCACGAGCAGCTGCAACGGCAGCCATGACACCACTTGCGTTTGCAGCATATACGCAGACATCGTAAGTGTTATTTAGTACAGATCCTCTTAATTCTTGTAATTTTAAAATTATTATCAGAATGCATAATATACTTTTAATGGTTTTCATTGTATTAACACTATTATTACTTAGGCTTTAAAAAGACTTTTATCCGATACTAAATAATAAGATATTATAACCGGTAAGTTCGTATATGTGTTTTTTGAATTAGTTACTACCTAATATGCCTTCTAATCAAAATACTCCTTCACTTAAACAAATTGCTTTTGAATGTGGCATAAGTGTTGCAGCTGTGTCGATGGCTTTAAGAGGGCATCCGCGTATTTCTAAGACGACTATAAAAAAAGTAAAAGCTTCAGCTAAAAGTATAGGTTATCGTACAAATCCTTTGATTAGATCGGTAATGTCACTAGTTCGTTTTTCTAAGTATTCTAAAAAGAATTGGATTACCATAGGCTTTATTTGGCTTGAAGATACACCCGAATCGTTATCCAAAAATTATTTTTTTACTAAATTAATAGAGAGTTTTATTAAAAGAGCTTATGGTTTAGGACTTAATGTTGAACAATTTTTCTTAAAACAAGAGGGGATGTCTGTTCAAAGACTACAGAAAATTCTTTTAGCTCGGGGTATTACAGGTATTGTATTTTCACCATCAAAGACGAGTGCCACGGTAAAACTATCTTTTGAATGGAAGAGATTTACTACGGTTATTATAGGCCATACCCCTTGGGAACCGGAATTCAATCGAGTGGGGCATTATCAATATAGTGGAATGCGCAGAACTTTACAGAACGTTTTCAATGCGGGATATAAGAGACCAGCATTAATTATTTTAAAAAATCAAAATGAACAGTCACTTAAAATCCAGGAATCAACATTTTTGGCAAACTATCCAGATTCACGTGAAGGGCTAAAACTTGTATGCCAAGTTGATGAAAGTATGCATATTAGTGGTCTAAAGAAATGGTTAATTAAGATGGTTCCAGATTGTCTTATCATTCCTTCAGTTGAGGTTCTATTGAATCGCAAGGATCTTGCAGGTTTGCTTCGTTCATATCCGCATGCATCGTTAGATGTTTATAGCGGAATGGATGTAGCTGGTATTATACAAGATTTTAATGCTGTTGGTATCAACGCTGTAGATTTAATTATAACTCAACTCTTACATAACGATGTTGGGGTGCCTATTCGACCTAAAGTTGTGATGTTAGCTGAAGGGGAGTGGTACTTTGGTAAAAGTTTACCCAAGCTAAATGCTTAGCACTAATCACAAATAAGTTTTAATTTAATATCTAAAAAAAGACCCTAATCGAAATTAGGGTCTTTTTTTTAGGATTAAAGGTTTATACTTAAACCTAATGTGTAGTTGATTGGTGTTCGGAGTGCATAACCAGCAGGAACTGTTTCAAGTGCTATATTGGTTACATCACCACCACGTGGTCTAAGCACTGTGTTTGATAGTTGAGCTCCTGGTACGTCTAAAAAGTAGCTTGGTGTAGTATTATTAAATAGATTTTGTACGTTAAGATTGAGAGATAAGATATGACCAGATTGTAATTTCCATGAATATCCTAATCTACCATCTCCTGTGATATACGATTTTGCGAAAACAGTCGTGTATGCATCGACGGTTGGATCATGTATTGTAGTAGCTGGATTTGAAGGATTTACGATTGTGTCTGAACCGCGATATCCGACTACGTTTCTTCCTCTGTAGTGAGCGCCAATGCCAATAACTAAACCTTTAAGTGCTCCTGTTCTGAAAGTGTAGTCTGTTCCAATATTTACTATTTGCTCCATAGAACCTGCTAGTTTCTGTCTTCCTAAAACCATATTTGGTATTACACTTGTTTGTATACTGTTCCATGCGTTAACAGCATTAGTAACTTGAGATTGGTTAATCTGTGTGGGTGTGTTAACTGATGGATTAATTGAAGCAACATTTGTCGAACTAATAAGTACTCCAGCATCAGTTAAAATTTGTCGGGCAACTGAATCTTGGGCTAGGATATAAGCTCTGGTGTCTGGAAATGAATCTGACTGCCAAGATCTACTATATGATCCATTCATTAATAATCGCCACGAACGAGTTAAATTAGCCGTGATTTCAAGTTCAAGGCCGTGTGATTGCTGGGTCTGTGTATCACGTACGACTGTCGGAAGAAGTCCAACTCCACGTATATTACCATCTCCTGGATTTAGATCACCTACAGGTGCTGTACTATAAATAGTATTATAGTTACCGATAACACCACTAGGTGGTGAAACTGGAGAATTTTTTTGATACGAGTTATAAGCACCTAAACTTACAGATAAACGTCTATCAAGAGTGTTTAATCGAATACCGAAGTCGGTTCCGTGAGCAGCTGTAGGTGGTAAAAGAGTAGTATTAATTCTCTGAACAAGCAGATTAGGATTAAATGTTGTAGAAGCATTTCCGTATATTCCTAGCCATTTTAAAACATTATAGGTTGCTCCAGTTGAATATGTGTTTGATGCTACATCTAAAGCAGGAGGGTTGTAGTCATCTCGAAATTTATCATTAATGTACTGTGGTTGTGCTAAAATGCTACTTGATGCAGTACTACTTGTAGCTGCTACTGATAATCTTGGACGTGTGTCAGCAGGTTGAGCAGGTCCAGTAGCTATACCTGCAGTAGATTTAGGTATGTAAGTTAATGTAGACCAGTTAGCTGGTGCATCTGGTTTGAAGATTACTTGACTGCCATCCCAACCAGTTGGGTAGTCACCTGGGTTTAAAGTGTTACGTGTTTGTAGATGGGTTAAGTCTCTACGTAGTGCACCGATCATAATTAATTTATCATTAAATAAATTTAAATTAGTAGCTGTTTGTATAAATTTAAATTCTGTTATGTTACTTGCAGTATTATCTTTACGTGTAGCATCAACTACCCATTGAGGTGTTGCAGTTACGGATGTACCGTCCTGATTTTGAAGGGTCATCGGTCCGAGATTTGTATTGTAGTAATCACGTCCTCCTTGGTCTAAGTACAAGCGATTCCATAATGCAGTACTTGTTTGTCCGGAATCCCAATATCGTGCGTCTGGGCCAATAGCTTGAAGAGGAAGCAAATACAAATAGCTTCTTTTTTCCTGTCGTTGATAGTTAGCTCCACCGATTAAGCTAAATTGTAATTTTCCAAAATTGATATCTTTTAAATATGCAGCTTGAGCGCGCAAAGATCTAAGTTCGTACCAACGTAGATTTTTATAAGTCCAGAATTCAGTATAAGGGTGTAAATATTCTGGATTCTTCGAACCATTAGGTAAGGCGGAATTGATATCGATATATTCGGTATTCAATCCACGATTTACGGCATTGTTACCTTCTACAGATGTCTTATTTGTATCGCCCGCAATTTCGAAGAATAAGCTATCACCAACTTGATGGGTATAAGTTAATGCTATGTCTCGTGCTAATTGTGACTGAGTGGGTTTATTATTTGTCCAGAAATTAGTAACTTTTTGTGTTGGTACGTTAAAGTATGATGAACCGCTAAGATCAGTATCATACCGACCATTTGGAACATCATAACCGTATAGCATAGGTTGATTAGCATAGCTAACTGATCCACTGGCTATACGATTTCCACCAATAAAATTAGAATTCGCAGCTGTACTACTACCTGCTGCACCTTTCGTTCTAAAAAAGTTTGCGAAATTTAATACGTTAGATGTTCCAAATCCACTTGGATCGTAAACCCAAAGAGGTGATATTGAAGGATTGGCATTACTTGTACCATATGAAATACCTTCCTGTGCTAGGATTGCAGCGGAAGGAGAATTTGCAGGTAAAACTGCTCCTGACATTGTTGTTTTTCCGTCCCAAGCAGAGACTTGATCTAACAAAGATGTGGGGAATATTTTAGCTGAAGTTCCTATGTATTCGCCATCTACTCTAATACTCGATTTAGAAGTTAAGTTATAAGTTCCTGCAAGGAACATGCCTTTTTTGTGACGCCACTCATTTTGACGGAATGTATTGCCATAATCTAACACGGTATCTAGGCGGATAGCAGCTTTTGCGTTAATTGGACGATTGATATCAAATGTAACGCGCATTTTATTCCATGAACCATACTGAAATGTAGCTTGGTTTATATTTTTTGTTACTAGTGCTTGTTTTGTTATTGCACTAGGAGTACCACCGAATTGAGCAGCGCCAAACAGAACTGAGTTGGGTCCACGAGCAAAGTCGAAACGATCCAGTGCATACGCGTCGGTATTTGAGTTATAAGGAAAGAAATCCCTCATTGGATAATTAGATTCACTCGGGGCAGATCCGCGCATTGTTATATTAATCGCAGGTGAAAAACCATAACCCTGGTCAGTGTTATTACCAGGATTGCTTGTCATGTTTGGAGCCCAATCTGCAGCTTGCGTTAAATCTGTTATATTAAATGCATCAAGAAACTCTTTTGTAATAACTGAATATGCTACTGGTGTATCTTTTAAATCAGATGCTAATCTACCGCCGGCCAGAGAGCTTGTAGCAACAAATCCATTATCTTTTTCAGTATTTACTGAAAAGGGAGATAGGATAACGGTATTACTATCCGTAGGAGCTACTTGTGCATTAATAAGATTTGTTAAAATAAAACATATGCAAAATAGTACTATTATTGCAGTGCACAACTTTGTAACAGCTTTTAACTCATACTTACTAGTTATTTTATGAGGCTTATTCATGGAGGTAATTTGTATTAGCGATAGCTGTTTCATTTTCTTTTTTTCTTACGTAATTATTTTAGGGGTAATATTCTGTCACTACACTTGCGCCATAATAGACTTATAGTGGTACAATGGGTTAATATAGCCCATGGATAGATTGATAAGTAGAAAGGACGTAATAAGTAGTTAACAGAGGGGGATTAGATACCTAACTTAGGGTATGAAAATTATCTGCCTAAGGTAAGATAACTCAATGAACTTAAATGCTTAATCGTTAAGCATAAGTTTTAGTTTATATATTAAAAATGCCTTTATGTCTTAATTACTAAAAATTTGTATTCTATTGATGAATAGTATTTTATGCAATTATTGTGTAGAATAATTTCTGAATTGAAGGCTGATTTAAGAAGTTGGATTTAAGAAATGCAATAGATCAATCCCTTGAGTGACTAATGTCTTAAATTAAACTCATACAGTTTGTTCACTTAAGCACTTAAAGTGGGTGTGATCTCTTTTATTTATACTTTAATTTTTATAAATATGGTTTTGTTCAACTTGCTGTTGCCAAGTGTGTTTAAATCTAATCCAAGTTAAGTGGTTTTAAACTAAAAGTGTAATCATTGTAAATTATCCCGCACTTATGAATCATTCATTAAATAGATTTTTTAGTAAATTCGTATGTATATTTTTTATTCTTTTTATTTATTGCGCAAAGGCAGCTACTGAATCTCCTAAGGAAGCGATTTTAAAAGACGCTATAGTTAGAGCATCTTCACAGTATACTTGGATGTTGAAACAAATACATGGTTCTAAGATGTTACCACGTTCGTTTGAGCATAATAAGCGCATGATGGTGAAAGCAAGCGATTGGACTAGTGGTTTTTTTCCTGGATCATTATGGCTTTTATATGAACTAACAAATAATGAGCAGTTTAAAAATAATGCTGAATATTATACGCGTTTATTAGAAACAGAACAATTTGATCAGGGAACTCATGATATTGGTTTCATGCTTTATTGCAGTAGCGGTAATGCATATCGGATAACTCACGAGCCATACTATAAAAACATTTTATTAAATGGAGCTAAGTCTCTTAGCACACGGTTTAATTCAAATGTGGGTGGTATCAAGTCATGGGATACTAAGCCTTGGACCTATCCTATTATCATTGATAATATGATGAATTTGGAATTACTCACGTGGGCGTCTCGTGAAACAGGTCTTTCTACTTATAAATTAATCGCCACTGCACATGCAGACTTAAGTTTACGCAATCATTTTAGATTGAATGGAAGTTCGTACCACGTAGTTGATTATAATCCAGTTGATGGTCGTGTTATACAAAAAAGAACGCATCAAGGGGCTGCCGATAACTCTAGTTGGGCAAGGGGACAGTCTTGGGCTATATATGGATATACTATGATGTATAGAGAAACGGGTAATCTTGCTTATCTAAAACAGGCTCAAAAGACGGCACTACTTTTTATCAATTATCCAACGATGCCTAGCGATGGGGTACCTTTTTGGGATTATAATGCACCTAATAATCCAAATGAACTTAGAGATTCATCTGCTGCTGCTATAATGTGCTCTGCTTTATTTGAGCTTAGCGATTTTTCTTCAGGTACAGAAAAGCAAATATTCCTCAATTTTGCATGGAAGCAGCTGACTACGTTAATGTCCGAGAACTACTTAGCATCAGTTGGTTTAAATGGAGGATTTCTGCTTATGCATGCAACAGGTCATCATCCAAAGAATAGTGAAATGGATGTACCTTTAAATTACGCCGATTATTATTTTTTAGAATCTCTACTGCGTGCTAAAAATCACGTTAATTAAGAATATGAATAAATTATAAGTTTAAGATAAATGCAGATTACAAGATTCTAGTTTAAATGACGAACACTGTACTTTTACACTAATGAAAATTACCCCGCTCCTTTTATTAATTTTGGCCTTATTGTTTATTAATGACAGCATATGTGCTCAGAATTCAGTAGAGTCTACTAAAGTACTAATAGATACAGGTGATAGTCATGCTAATCAGAATTTAATAAAACTAGATACTGAAGCTAATTCGGCTTCTCGACTCGCATGGTGGAGTGATGCTCGATTTGGTATGTTTATTCACTGGGGTTTATATTCACAGTGGGGATGCCACTATCCTTCGGCAGATGGTTCATTAAGAGACGGATTAGGAGAGCATATGATGCTTCGTCTTAAAATACCTAGAGCAGAATATGCTAAAATTGCTGATGTGTTTAATCCAACTCAGTTTGATGCTGAAAAATGGGTAAAAATAGCATCACAGGCGGGTATGAAATATATTGTTATTACGTCAAAACATCACGATGGCTTTGCTATGTTTAATAGTCCTTCAAGTGACTATAATATTGTTAAAAGAACACCCTGGAAGAAGGATCCCATCAAAGAATTAGCAGATGCTTGCAGACATGCAGGGCTTAAATTTGGTGTTTATTACTCTTTAGGTAGGGATTGGGATGACCCCAATTGTCCAACCGATATTAAACCTGACGGATGGAGGCGTAGCAATACCTGGGATTTTCCTGATGAGAAAAAGAAGTTGTTTCGCATCTATTACGAAAATAAAGTTAAACCACAGGTTCAGGAGCTAATGCAGCAATATCATCCTGATATTTTATGGTTTGATACACCTGAAAAAATTAATTCAAAGCAAAGCAAGGAGCTTTTTACTTTAATTCGTAATTTAAATCCGGAGTGTATCGTAAATCAGCGGATTGGTAATAGATTTGGTGATTACCGAGTAGCTGAACAAGAAATACCTGCATCAGGATGGTTGGATCCTTGGGAAACTTGTATGACTCTAAACAAGCATTGGGGTTACTATTTAGGTGATGAAGAATTTAAATCACCACAAACAGTAATTCGTAATTTAATCGATATTGTTAGTAAGGGTGGAAATCTACTTTTAAATGTTGGACCAACCGGACAAGGAGTAATTCCAGAGCAATCAGTCTCACGTTTGGAGATAGTTGGAAATTGGCTTAAATTAAATGGAGTAAGTATATATGGTGCTAAACAAAGTAATCTACCTGTACCTGGTTGGGGTCGTTTAACCTTAAGTGCCAAGGATCCTAAGCACAGGCTCTTTCTTCACGTGTTTGATTGGCCGAAGAATGGGATTTTAACTGTCAAAGGAATATCGCATGTAAATTCAGTAAAGTTTATAAATGATTCGAGCATACTTGATTCGCAATGTGATGCAGATGGGCTTCATGTACGACTCCCTTCAAGAGTGCCTGATCCTTTATCTACTACAATAGAAGTATATCTATAAAAATGCCCCCACGGGGAATCGAACCCCGGTTAACGAATTGAGAATCCGCTGTCCTAGCCGCTAGACGATGAGGGCCTATATCAAAAGGTAGAGACTCTAAAATTTACTTATAAGGTCAAGGAACTATTCAGTTAGAAGGTATAGTTCTGAATACTATGGATTATTCTTCCGTTGGTGTATATCCACTTACATTAGATCCTGCTTGTTTATCTAGATGAGTGAAATTAAGTGTAGAAAGTAATGTGATTATACCGAGTGTAAATAAAGCTTTGTGTATACTACTTACCATATTGGGTGTCGTTGTGTGTGCATGATCAGTTATAAAGAACCCTGTAATTAGCGATGCAGTGGCAACTGCAAAACTCATTGCCATTTGTTGTACCGTACTGCCAATAGTGCTTCCCATGCTCATATCGCTGTCAGACATATCAGCGTATGCTAGTGTATTCATGCTTGTGTATTGCAGTGACGCGAAATACCCAAAAGCAAAAGACAAACTAACAATTAAATAAATAGATGTGTTTATATCGATACGTGCAAAAAGAAAGATTATGCCAGCCAGGATGATCGTATTAGCGATCAAAACTTTTCTGTAACCAAAGCGTGCTAAAGCCCATGGCATTGTCATTTTTAAGCTAAGTGCTGCAATGGGCTGTGGCATAACCAAAAGGCCGGATTGTATAGGGGTGAAGCCTAGGCCTACTTGATAAAGTAGGGGTAAAAGAAATGAAATGCCTCCAATACCAATTCGCGTTATTAAACCTCCTACTACGGAAGTTATGAATGTTTTAATTTTAAATAACTTTAAATTAAGAAGTGGCTTATCGAGTTTTAATGAATATCGCCAGTACGCAAGCAGTAGTGATATTGATACAATAAGTAGTGCAGGAATTTCATAAGAACCCAACGTATGTTCACCGAAAATTTCAAGTACGTATGAAAGTAGGCCTATACCTGATGCAAATAGTATTAGACCAACGAAATCGAGCGGAGTTTTTTCTTCTGATTTATAGTCTGGGAGTAACTTTAGTACAAGTAAGAGACCGGTTAGCCCTATTGGAACATTAACAAAAAAGATCATACGCCAGTGTAAATAGTGTACAATCAAACCACCAAATAGTGGGCCTATTAATGGGCCTATTAAGCCTGGCATAGATACGAATGCTATAGCGCGAATGATTTCATTACGTGCAAACGTACGTACTAAAGTTAGTCTACCTACAGGTACCATCATAGCACCTCCGCATCCCTGAATGATACGAGAAGCAATTAATATAGGCATATTCGTAGATATGCCGCATAGGACTGATCCAAGCGTAAAAATTCCTATTGCGCTTCCAAATACAAGTCTTGTTCCGTATCTATCAGCAACCCATCCACTAATTGGAATAAAAACAGCGAGACTTATGGTATAACTTGTCAACGCTGCCTTCATGCTCAGTGGTACAACACCAAGTGCTTCAGCTATGGTAGGAACTGCTGTATTTAGAATCGTCGTATCGAGCGATTCCATAAAAAAAGATACAGCCACAAGCCATGGCAGTATTTGTTTTACTGCGTTTCCTGGTTGTTCTTCTTTCATTTATTTTTTTTCAAATAAGAAGTGCCAATAAAGCTTACTCCCGCTACAATTAAAAAGAGAGAATAAAAGGTGCCACGACTTAGTCCCATAATGAGACCTGCATCTGGTTCTCTAAAGTATTCTCCTATCGCTCGCACACAGGCATAGCCTATAAAAAATTCACCTACCAAGTGGCCTGGTTTTGTTTTAAATACAGTACTTTTCCAAAGTCTTAATTGCAGATAGATAAATAAAATTATTCCTTCCAGTGTTGCTTCGTAAAGTTGTGAAGGATGGCGAGGCGGGATCATTGAAATAGGTGTTCCTTCTACAGCGCTTTGAGGGAAAATAACCGCCCAAGGTACTACACTAATTCTTCCCCATAGTTCTCCATTAATGAAATTAGCGATTCGTCCAAAGAATAATCCAGCGGGTGCAACGCATACAACAAGATCACTTAAATTTAAGAGTGGAATTTTTTCTGACTTGGAAAACCAGATGAGTGCTACTGTAACTCCAATCATTCCTCCATGACTTGCCATGCCACCTTCCCAGACTCTGAATAAAGCTAGGGGGTCTACTTGTAATAAATCAAAACGGTAGAAAAGAAAATATCCCAAGCGACCACCTAGGAGTACACCAAACACTAAGGTTACCATGAGGTCACCGACACGTTCTCTAGGTAGTGGGTTTATCCCTCGTTTACTATAATACTGTAAGAGTCCTGCAGCAGTTAAGAATCCTAAAATATATGAAAGGCCATAGTAACGAATCCCTAAGTTTCCCCAATGAGGTCCTAAGAATGGATTGAGATGATGAATCCAGAATGCAAGTGGCATAATAAAATAAACTCAGTGTAGTTTATTGAATTTAGATTGTTTGTGACGAGTTGTGCGTGCGAGTTCTCGCATATCTACAGCAACATCATCCTTTTCAAAAATTTCTCTTCCAAGTAGGTGCTCAATGACATCTTCCATCGTAACAACTCCCGCAGTAGCACCAAATTCATCTACAGCAATAAGCAGTTGTTGGTGCGTTTTTAAAAATACCTGAAGGGCATTTCCTATGGTTGCCGTCTCGGGCACGAATTGAGCTTCTCCCATAAGCTGCTCAACTAGGATAGAATCTTGATCGTTAGCTTTAGCTTTAAGTAAATCTCTACGCCGAACTAATCCAATAATATCATCTAATCCTTTACCTGTTACAGGTATACGACCGAAGGGTAGATTGCTGTGTTGTGTAAATATATCTTTAATTGAGTCAGAATTCTTTAATGTCATGAGTACCGTGCGTGGTGTCATGATTTCTGATACACGCATGTCTTCTAGCATGAGTGCGTTTGTGATGATACTTGATTCGCTCTTAGAAAGAGTCCCCTGTTTCGCTCCCAGTTCTGCTAAGAGAATAATCTCTTCATCCGAGCGGTGGAGTTTAGGTGGCTTACCAACAAAAGGGCGAATAATTAAGTGGCAAATGTAAGTAATAGGGGAAAGTACTTTTTTTAGCCAGTACAAGGGATAGACAACGATCGGCTGTAATTTTTTTCTCTGCATTACACCTAAACTTTTGGGAAAGACTTCACTTCCTACAGTAATGAGTGCGCCGAATGAAATCGTAGCTGCAACGAAACCCCAGTTATTGAATAACTTTGAGCTTATAGCACCAACGATCACAGAACCGATACTATTGGCTATCGTGTTCATCGTTAGAATCGCTGATATCGTCTGATCTAAATTATGTTTTAATTCCTCGAGAATCAGTCCTTGAGGAGGTTTTCTTTTCTTAAGTGATTCAATTTCAGCTACCGTTGTGCTTAAGACCACTGCTTCAAATAGGGAGGCAAAAAAAGACAAGGTGACTGTACATCCGATGGCGAGTAGCAGTAGAAACATGAGTTAGAAGTTAGAATAGGTAGCTGTGATAGAAAACATTATTTAGTACGAATTTGCGTAAATCGACTTGCGAACACCTAGGGTAGAAGGACTAAACTATACTATATGAGCGATTTGAAGCGTACACCTCTTCGTGATTTTCACGCTAGCCGAGGAGCTAGGCTTGTCGATTTTGCTGGATGGGAAATGCCCGTTCAGTACCGAAGCATTTTAGAGGAACATAAAGCCGTACGCACGGGAGTAGGTCTTTTTGATGTGAGTCACATGGGTGAGGTGGATATTATTGGTGCTGATGCTAAGAAATTCATTAACCATCTTATCACCAATGATATAGAAAAGATGACGCCGGGTAGGGTTGTTTATTCTCCGATGTGTTATCCTACCGGTGGTGTAGTCGATGATCTCTTAGTTTATAAAAAATCAGATGATAATTATTTCCTGTGTATCAACGCTGGAAACATAGATAAGGATATCGCTTGGATTAAAGAGAAGTCAGCTGGCTTTTCAGTTACTGTGACTGACCGTTCGAGTGATTATGCTCTTGTAGCTCTTCAAGGTCCAAAGGCTGCGCAACTCTTACAGACCTTAACGGGCGCTAAACTAGGCCTGATTAAGTATTACCATTTTGCAGAAGGTACGGTTGCTGGAATACACTGTATTATTAGCCGTACAGGCTATACCGGCGAAGATGGGTTCGAGCTTTATCACGCTCAGTCTGATTCAATCGCATTAACTGAAGCGATTGCTACTGCAGGCACTGCTTTTAATTTAGAACTGTGTGGCCTTGGATCACGTGATAGCTTGCGTTTAGAAGCTGGCTATCCGCTCTACGGTCATGAAATCACTGCTGACATATCCCCGCTTACAGCTGGTCTGGGATGGACCGTTAAACTGGATAAGCCTGCAGGATTTATAGGTTCAGATGCTTTGAAAGCAGAAAAAGCGCAGGGTGGAGCTAAGCAAATCGTGTTTTTTAAAACAGGTGATCGCCGTATTATTAGAGCTGAGGCAAAAGTGATTGATTCCTCTGGAGCTGAACAAGGCAAGGTAGCTTCAGGTACCTTATCGCCTATGTTAAACGAAGCGATAGGCTCTGCCTTAGTAAATACTGCTTCTCTTGCAGGTCCTTTATTTGTAGAAGTTAGAGGCGAGCGAATCGCGCTCCAGCTTGTCAAACCTCCCTTTGTACCTTTAAAGAAAGTAACATGAGTAACGTTCCACAAAATCTCCGCTACGCAAAATCCCATGAATGGGTAAAAATTGAATCAGATGGTACTGCTGTTATTGGTATCACAGATTACGCACAAAATTCACTGGGCGATATTACCTATGCTCAGCTGCCTAAAGTAGGAACTGTACTTAAAGCGGGTGAAACGTTTGGTGTTGTTGAATCAGTAAAAGCTGCTTCCGATGTTTATGCACCGATTAGTGGTACCGTTCTAGCTGTAAATAGTGTTGTGGATAAGGCTCCAGAAACACTAAACCGCGATCCCTACGGTGAAGCGTGGATGTTAAAATTAAAGCCAGAGAATCCAGCACAACTAGACGCTCTTTTGGACGCAGCTGGATACGAAAAAGCAACGGCCTAATTAAAGGACCGTTGCTTCTTTTTAAAAACGTAGCACTTAGCGTGCTTCGGAACGTTCCATCTTCTTACGCTCGTTTGCGTCAAGAATACGCTTACGAATACGAATATTCTTTGGAGTGATTTCTACGAATTCATCGATAGCGATGTATTCAATAGCACGTTCGAGAGATAGTTTAAGAGGAGGTGTAAGTTGTGTACCTTTACCCTCACCTTGTGAACGGAAGTTCGTGAGCTGTTTAGCTTTTACAACGTTAACTGGGATATCTTCTTGGCGTGGGTTTTCACCTACAACCATTCCCATGTATACTTCTTCACCTGGACCTACGAATAGGCGACCACGTTCTTGTGAACCAGTAAGTGCATAAGCAGTGGTAGTGCCTGCTTCTGTTGCAATTAAGGTACCTGTTAAGCGGGTTGTTAATTCACCAGCCCAAGGTCCGTATTCTTTAAATAAGTGAGAGAGAACGCCGCGACCGCTTGTTGCATTAACGACGTCGATTTCTAAACCGATTAAACCACGAGTTGTGATTACGGCTTCAATCATCGTGAAAGCAGCTTTCTTTTCCATATTGGTCAACTGACCTTTACGGTTTGCAAGATTTTGCATGATGGTACCAACGCACTCTTCAGGAATTTCGATCCATAGTGTTTCATATGGTTCGTGTACTTGGCCACCAACATCGCGGGTAATAACGGTTGGACGTGATACTAGAAGTTCAAATCCTTCACGGCGCATGGTTTCAACCAGAACTGCGACTTGCATCGCACCACGTGCTTTAACATTAAATACACCAGCTCTGTCTGAGTCTTCTACTTTAATTGAAACGTTTGTTTTAATTTCGCGGAATAGACGTTCACGTAATTGACGAGAAGTTACATATTTACCTTCGCGACCGACTAATGGACCGTCGTTAATGCAGAATTGCATTTCGAGGGTTGGTGGATCGATTTCTGTAAAGGGTAGTGCTGGTGCATCTTCATTAGCAGCAATCGTATCGCCGATATCGATGTCTTCGATACCTGCTAAACCGATAATGTTACCTGCTGTATCGCTATCCTTTTCAGTTGTACCAAGACCTGTGTATTCGAATAGCCTAGTGACTTTACCGCGGATTCTCTTTCCGTCGGAATTACGAATTGTCCAGATGCTGTCACCCATAGTGACAGTGCCACCTAAGATTTTACCAACAGCGATACGACCAACATAGTCAGACCAGTCGATATTGGAGACAAGCATGTGGAAAGGCTCATCTGGTTTTGCGAATGGAGGTGGGATGTGGTCAAGAATGGTTTCAAATAATGGAACCATGTCTTTTTTCTCATCACCTAAATGCTTCATCATGTAACCATCGCGGCCTGATCCGTATACGACTGGAGCATCAAATTGTTCTTCCGTTGCATTGAGCTCGAGTAAGAGTTCAAGCACCTTGTCATACATTTGTTTTGGTTCTGCGTTTGGACGGTCGATTTTATTGATAACAATAACGACTTTAAGTCCGTGCTGAAGTGCTTTACGCAATACGAAACGTGTTTGAGCCTGAGGTCCGTCATAGGCATCAACAACAAGAAGAACGCCGTCCACCATACGAAGTGCACGTTCTACTTCACCACCGAAGTCTGCGTGTCCAGGAGTATCAACAATGTTGATTGTCTTATCTTGGAAGTGAACAGCTGTGTTCTTAGCTTTAATGGTAATACCTTTTTCACGCTCTAAGTCCATGGAGTCCATGGCGCGCTCAGCGACTTGTTGGTTGGCGCGGAATACGCCGCCACCTTTGAGCAGTTGGTCAACCAAGGTAGTTTTACCATGGTCAACGTGAGCGATAATTGCGATATTGCGGATCTTTTGGTTCATGTGCTGAGGCCCTTGTTGAAGGGCATGTTTCGAAATTGGAAAAGGATTAAACGTGAAGACCTATCAGCAGTGATGCAAGCATTCGCCATCTTTAATATTTAAGTTATTGAATTAAAATAACTTACAAACGTTTAGATTGATCCAATTTGGACAAAAAAATTAGGCCCAGGACCGTTAAGTCCTGGGCCTAAAATTGGGGGTGGTTGCTCGCCACGCAATCTTTCCCTGTACATACATTGGGCGCTCTCGCTTTCGCGGGCCGTATGTTCCCCGACGCCACTCTCCGCGGCATGCGAAGTTATCGATCTCATAGCGGGATCGCTCCTATCATTACTGATTGGAGTTTATTGAGTGAGGTCTTTTCGCTTAGTTCGGTAATTCTCTGCCGAGAATTGCACGCTAAACGAGGTGTAGACACGCCTGTAATGCGTTCTTTGCGTCTATACCTTTTACTCAAGGACGGCACCGGTTGTTAGCCGATCGTTTGCCCTGCGTTGCGGGTCTGGCCTCTTAACTCTCAAGCTGCGATCGCTTTACAGTAGGGTGAAGTGTTTTTCACTCCGCCCGGTTTGAGGAGGTTTTACGAACTTTGCCTGGTTCGCTCTCTCCCCGCTGTTATATTTCCTTTGCGCGCCTAGATGTTGTTTATGCATCCGGGCCTTTTGGCGAGGTCGGCTCGCCGAGAAATATGATAGCGTTCTGGTCATTTGCAGTTGCAGCTAAAACCCTCTGGGTTACTGCGTTTGGCACAAGGGATCGAAACGTTCCCAGATGCCTAACGTTAGCTCGTATACGGTTTCTAATCGTATCTCGCTTCCTAGTCCCTGATTCATGATACTGACCGGTCATGACACCGGCCAGAGGAACTGGTGATTATGCCTTTCGTCTACGTTTTTAATACGTTCGTTTAGGGGATTATGGCACCAGTTGTCATAATCCTTTCCCTGGTTTCCCAGGATTATCCCAGCCGTTCTATGAGTGGGTTTTTCATGCCACCTTAGTTTGCGACTGTTCAATCAAAGAACAGAAAAGACAATCAGACATTTCGCTCTAAAAATAAAGCATTTGTTCTGCTCAATTTACTCACCGTTTAGCTCGGTGAATAACCTGTTAATTAAGTTGTGCACCACTTATTCACAAATTTAGCAACTTGCACAAAAGGTAAGTCTTTGAAGAGTTATGAATCACATGATGGATCCGAAAGCACTTCCAATTTATGAATTAGAGTCTGCACTTATTGCAGGCATTAAGTCTAAAGGACGTGTTGTGGTTCAAGCACCCACAGGTTCAGGTAAGTCGACACAGATTCCTAAAATATTACTCGATCATAATATCGCAGGCGACTCAGGTGAAATTGTTGTTCTTCAGCCAAGAAGACTTGCTGCACGAATGCTGGCAAAGCGTGTCGCTGAGGAACTAGGAACTGAGCTGGGTGATTTGGTTGGTTACCAAATTAGACTTGATTCACGTGTGAGTGAAAAGACGCGTATACGTTTTGTTACCGAGGGAATTCTGCTTCGGAACATGGCATTTGATCCGACATTAAAAGGCGTGAAGGTAGTCGTGTTTGATGAATTTCATGAGCGACATCTCTATGGTGATATTTCTTTAGCGAGAGCTAAACAAATTCAGGAAACACTGCGTCCTGATTTAAAAATCGTAGTAATGTCTGCGACCTTAGAGACTTCTATTTTAAAAAACTACTTAGCACCCTGTGAAGTGCTTACATCAGAAGGCAGAAGTTTTCCTGTTCAGATTAGTTACATAAAATCAGCACTTAATTTTGAAATTGATTCGCTTTGGGATTCTGCAGTTCAGGCATGTGAGGAGATCGCTGATAAAACTCAGGGTGATATTTTAATTTTCATGCCTGGCGCGTATGAAATTTCTCGTACCATTCAATCTCTGCAGGCGTCACGAAATTTAAAGGGATTTATTGCTTTTCCACTGCACGGTGAATTGCCGCCAGACGTGCAGGATAAAGCTGTTGCTCGGTATGATAATAGAAAAATCATAGTCTCTACGAATGTAGCTGAGACCTCTTTAACGATTGATGGTGTTACTGCCGTTATCGACTGTGGTCTTGCTCGTATCGCTCGGTTTGATCCCCACCGAGGTATTAATACGTTATTGATCGAAAAAATATCGGTCGCGAGTGCTGATCAACGAGCTGGCAGAGCAGGAAGAACAGCACCGGGTGTTTGTTTAAGAATGTGGACCGAAAAGGAACACACGCAGCGATCACTTCAGGAGTTGCCAGAGGTAAAACGACTCGATTTGTCAGAGGTGGTGCTAACTTTGAAATCAACGGGCATAGACGATATAGTTGCTTTCCCTTGGTTAGAGAAACCAGATGGTAAAGCCTTGGAGCAAGCTGAGCGATTGCTCACAGATCTAGGGGCTTTGTCTAAGAGTGGTACCGAGAATACACATCTAAGTTCTATTACAGACCTTGGGCGCAGGATGTTAAGATTTCCGGTACACCCTAGGTATGCTCGCATGTTTTTAGCAGCGGAAGAAAAGCAGTGTGTGCGTGCTGTTGCTCTCATGGCAGCACTTACCCAGGGGCGTAATTTCCTTTTACGTAATGTGCCACGTGACGTGGAAGAAGCCCGTGAAGTTATGCTGGGTGAAGAACATGAAAGTGACTTCTTTTTACTTATGCGTGCGTGGAACTACGCGGATAAAAATAATTACAGTGTGGAGGCTTGTCGCAAATTAGGAATTCATGCGCAAGGTGCTAGACAGGTTGGACCTCTATTTGAGCAGTTTCTAGAAATCGCTAAAAAAGAAAAACTTAGTGTCAGTGAATATGAGTCTAAAACTAGAAGTGATAACATACGTAAATGTGTCCTAGCTGGATTTTCCGATCATTTAGCACGAAGACTCGACTCAGGTACCTTAAGATGTGAGCTTGTGCATAAGCGTAAGGGCTTACTTGCTCGGGAAAGCGCTATTCAAAAATCTACACTCCTTGTGGCTGCAGAAATTACGGAAGTAGGAGGCAGAGGTGGGGAGGTAAATGTATTACTTAATCTTGTTACTGCTATAGAAGAGTCTTGGTTAAAGGAACTATTCCCAGGTGATTTTAAAGATAGTAAACTGGTTACCTATGATACCGAGGCTAAACGCGTTGTAGCGCGTAAAGAAAAACGGTTCAGAGATTTAGTGTTTGAATCACGTTTTAGTGAAGATGTTCCACTCGATAAAGCAGCTCAGTTACTCACTGAAGAAGTAATGAGTGGCCGCATTAAATTAGAAGCTTGGGACGAACACGTAGAGCAGTGGATTATTCGTGTAAATAAACTCGCTGAATATTTTCCTGAACTAGAGGTTAATGCGATTACGGAAAATGACAAAGCAACGTTAATTGAACAGATTTGCTACGGAGAAGTTAGTGCTAAAGATATACGCAATAAAGAGGTCATGCCTGTTTTACACGATTGGCTGACGCAGGAGCAGGCGAGTGTGTTTGATCGTTATTTGCCAACGAAATTAATTATGGCAAATGGCAGAAAATCAAACATTACCTACTCAAAAGATCATGTGCCTGTACTGAGTGCTCGTATTCAGGAGCTTTATGGAGTCGAAGGAAAGTTTACCTTAGGTAACGGAAGAGTTCCTGTAAAAATTGAAGTCTTAGCTCCTAATCAGCGTCCCATTCAAGTTACCGATGATTTAACTCGGTTTTGGAGTGAGATATATCCTAAAATAAAACCAGAACTATCCCGTAAATACCCACGCCACGAATGGCGTTAGGATTTCTTTTTACGTTTAGGTGCGCGGTCTATATTGAGGTATGTGCTATCAAGCATCTGGGTTTCATACATCTCAAGGAGGCGAACACCTTCACGTGGTTTGATCTGATCTTTCCTTGTAGCTAAATCGATAATTGCCTTCATGCGGCGTGCTAAATCTTCTTTTTGATATTGTACGCCTTCGATTACATCAGCGATTTGGCTGCCGCGTAGTGTTTCTTCAATATAGAACCCATTCGGCTCATCATCTTCTAAGAAGACGTGCACTTCATCGACACGACCGAAAAGATTATGCAAATCACCCATAATATCTTGGTAGGCTCCGGTTAAGAAGATACCTAGGTAATAAGGTTTATTATTTAATGGATGTAGTCGGACGTATTCTTTTACGTCCTGAAGATCGATAAAGCTGCTTATTTTTCCGTCAGAATCACAGGTAATATCAACTAAGATAGCGTTAACACTTGGTTTTTCTTTAAGACGATGAAGGGGTGCAATCGGGAATAGTTGTTTGAGAGCCCAATGATCCAGTAGAGATTGGAAGACGCTAAAGTTACAGACATATTGGTCTGCTAGCATTGCTTGTAAGTCGTGAAGTTCTTCTGGTGTGTAGCCTGTTTTCGTTCCTTCTTTAGCGATTTCTTCGCATATTTGCCAAAAGAGGGATTCAGCAGCAGCTCTATTTTCTAGATCCAGATAGCCTAGATTAAAAAGAGAGAATGCTTCTTCTTTTTTCTGAATTGCGTCGTGAAAACGTTCAAGTCTTCCAAGCTTCGTTTTGTTTTTAAGCATGACCTCTAGGTCGGTCACGATTTTATGTTTTACCTTAGGTTGATGTTTTTGACCTAAAGATTCTTTTTTACTTATTCGGTCAAACACCTCAACAACCAGCATGGAGTGGGGGCCTACCACAGCTCTACCAGATTCACTCACGATATCGGGTTCTGTTACACCCGTTGATTTACAAATTTCTCTAATATTAAATACGATATCACGCGCATACTCCTCCATGGAGTAATTCATTGAACTTTCAAAATTGGTTCGTGAACCGTCGTAATCAATACCTAAGCCGCCGCCGACATCCAGGTATCCCATGGGGAATCCCATTTTGGTGAGCTGGCAATAAAACCGTGTTGCTTCAATCACCGCATTTTTAATGGTGATGATATTAGGTACTTGAGATCCGATATGAAAATGTACGAGGCGTAAGCACTGGGTTAGTTTTGCAGCCTTAAGTTTTTCGCAGGCAAATAAAATTTCGGCAGTATTTAAACCAAACTTTGCATTTTCTCCTGTAGAAGTTGCCCATTTGCCTTCTCCACGGGTCTGTAATTTAGCTCTAAAACCAATCATTGGTTTAACACCAGTTTCTTCAGAAAGGGCAATGATTTCGTCGAGTTCTGAGAGTTGCTCTACAACAAGGATAACTTTTTTTCCAAGCTTTCTACCGAGTAACGCCAAACGAATATAGTCGTGGTCTTTATAACCATTACAAATGATTAAGCGATTGGCGCCTTCATGCATGGCGAGCGCAATCATCAGCTCAGGTTTTGAACCTGCTTCTAAACCATAGCTAAATTCTTTTCCTGCAGAAACGATTTCATCAACCACTTCACGGAGTTGATTTACCTTAATCGGGAATACACCACGGTAATCACCTTTATAGCCTTCATCGCGGATAGCTTTTTTAAAGGTTTCGTTCAGCTGAATGACTCGGTGTCTAAGCAGATCTTGAAAGCGTATGACTAGTGGAGCGTTAAGCCCCATACTTACGGCTTCGTCGATAACATCTAAAACGCGAATTTGCCTATCATCAGCTAAGGGGTGAACGTTAACAAAGCCGTCATTATCGACTGCGAAGTGTCCAGCTCCCCATCTCTTAAAGCCGTAGAGTTCTTCGGATTTTTCAGCTGACCAACTGGACGATTGTTTACTTTTCAATGCAGGAATTAGGTATAAATGGCGTAACGAACGTAGGATTAAGGACTAAAATTAAGTAAAAATCGAGAAAAGGTGAGATAAAAGTGCTGTTTTTTGCAATAAAATGAGGTTTTCGTAAGTTATCGTTCTAGCTTGCGTTTAGGGGGTTATAAAGCGTTGAATAGTACCTTATAACAATCGTTAAACCCATACAAAGTAATTAAGACCATGTCTAAGCTCATCCTAGCTCCTTTCTTTGCTCAAAGCGCCGCTGCTCCTGCTGCTCCAGGTGGTGGTTCATTCCAGTTGTTATTTTTCGGTTTAATGATCGCAGCGATGTATTTTTTAATGATCGCTCCACAGCGCAAGAAGCAGAAGCAGCATGAAGCAATGCTTAAGTCCATTAAGTCGGGTGATGAGATTTTAACTTCTTCAGGTATTTTCGGAACAATCACGAATGTGAAAGATGATCGTTTTGTTGTTCGCGTTTCAGATGAAACTAAGATCGAAATCGCAAAAGGTTTCGTTCAATCCGTAGTTACAAAATCTGACGCAGAGGAAACGAAATAATCATTCTTCACACGAGGCTTAGGTTACCTGCTTAAGCCTGTGTTTTATCTGATGATTAAATAGTCATCATTTAATTGTTCTATTCACGCTTTAACCAACAAACATCCATGTTCAAACAAAACCTCTGGAAGCTCATACTTAGTGTAGCCATCGCTGGCTGGGCTATTTCACAGCTTCTACCTCTCAAAGACATACCGTTCCAGACTTACGTCTCAGAACACGTAACTGCTAAAAAAGATGAGTTTAATAAACTCGTTAACGAATCAGCAGCTCGTCAAAAAGCAGGCCAAGTACCTAGCGTATATGTAGGGCTTCGCCAAATTGCAGCTGAGCGCAAAATCGATCTCACCCAATATTTTCCAGATATTGGCGTTGAAAGCACATTACGTAACGTAGGTAAACGTAATCAGATTCTTTTAAATGAACTGCTCATTCGTTCTAAGGGACGCATGCAATTAGGTCTCGATTTAAATGGTGGTGTTGCTGTTACTTTGGAAGTTGATCCAAAAGTTACACAACGCGATCCAGCTGATGTTCGTGAAAAACTAGCTAAGGCTGTTGAAATCATTAGTGCTCGTGTAAACTCCCTAGGTGTTGCTGAGCCAATCGTTCGTCCAGTCGGTGATAATCGTATCGAAGTAGAACTTCCTAGTATCACAACGAAAGATAATCCTGATATCGTTGATAGCGTTAAAGCTCCAGCTCGTCTTGAATTCCGTGTTGTTAATTCAAGCGTATCACCTTCATCCGTTGCTCCTGGTGAAATTCCTCCAGGCTATGAATTATTAACGCTAGAAGATGAACGTGGTGCACAAAGCATCAGTGAAGAGCTCTTCATTAAGCGTATCCCTGAAGCTACGGGTGATATTATCGCAAAAGCTTTCCCTCATTCTGACATGTATGGTAAGCCAGAAATCTTAATGCAGTTTACGAGCGAAGGTCGTAAAAAGTTTGCTGCAATGACACGTCAAATTGCTGACGAAGGTCGTCGCTCAGGTCGTACTGGTCGTCTCGCTATTGTGTTAGACGGAAAGCTATATTCAGCACCAACAGTACGTGAAGAAATTGATAACGACTCAGCAGTTATTGAAGGTCAATTCACAGACCGTGAAGCAATCGACTTAGCGAACGTTTTAAATAATCCACTCGATTTACCTTTAATCGTTAAAGAGCAATATGAAGTAGGACCATCCTTGGCTGCTGACGCTGTTTCAAGTGGTGTTAAAGCATCGATCATTGGTACAGCTGCTGTTGCTGCATTCATGATCACGTTCTACGCAACAGGTGGTATTGTTGCCGTGCTTACGTTAGCTGTTAATATCTTAATCATCTTTGGTGCTCTAGCTAGCTTCGGTGCTACTATGACACTACCTGGCCTAGCTGGTATCGTGTTAACGATCGGTATGGCTGTGGACGCAAACATTCTGATTTTTGAACGTATGCGTGAAGAGTTGAACGATGGTAAGTCACTCGCAGTTTCAAATCAAACTGGTTATGTTAAAGCGTTAACTACCATTATTGACGCTCACTTGGTTCAATTAATCATTTGTGCGATCATGATTTGGTTAGGTAGCGGTCCGATCAAGGGTTTCGGTGTAACACTCTTAATCGGTGTTCTCTCCACCTTATTCTCAGTCTTAATTACAGCTCACTTGGTTATGGAAGAGATTATTAGTGCTGGCTGGGTTAAGAAGATCACTATGCGCCACCTCTTGAAGACGCTCCATGTTGATTTTATCAAGTTTGGTCGTCCTGCATTTATTGGTTCATGGATTGTAGTAATTATCGGTGTTGTGGTTATCGCTTACAAAGGTAGCTCGATCTATGGTATCGACTTCTCGGGTGGTGACGTTGTTACTTTACAATACAAACAGCATTTAGATATTTCACAGATTCGTTCTGTAGCATCATCTGTTAAAGTTGGTGAAATTAATCCAACATACGAAAACGCAATCGGTGGTGGTAATGAACTACTCAAGATTGAAACACCAGAAGGTAAATCAGCTACTGTGATTAATGCTTTAAAAGCAGCATATCCTTCTGCAGGTATCGAAAAGATCGGTGAAGGTCATATCGGTGCTTCAATTGGTAAAGAAATCGAACTCAATGCACTACTTGCTGTAGGTGTATCGATGCTCACGATTCTTCTTTATATCGCATTCCGCTTTGAGTTCGGATTTGGCGTAGGTGCTATGTTCTCAACCTTGCACGATATTTTCATGACAATTGGTATCTTCGTTTTAACAGGACACCAATTCTCAGCTCCGATGGTCGCAGCTATCTTGTGTATCGCTGGATATTCAATCAATGAAACGGTCGTTGTATTCGATCGTATTCGTGAAGAATTAAAGCAAAACCCAGGTGGCTCACTTCGTGATGTCGTTAATAGCGCTATCAACAAAGTGTTCGCACGTACAATCATGACAGCGACAACAACGTTCTTAGCAGCGTTATCGTTGTACTTGTTTGGTAGTGGTGTTCTGCGCGACATTTCCTTCACATTCTTAGTGGGTATCGTCACAAGTACTTTCTCTGCTATCTTCATTGCATCGCAGGTATTCTACTGGTGGCACAAGGGTGATCGTAAACATGTGGAAGCACATGCAGACGTTACCCCTCAGTATGAATGGACAGGTTCTAGCAAGGCTTCCAAGTAAGGCTTAGTCCCTTTAAGTTTTGAGCAACCTAGATAAAACTAGGTTGCTTTAATGAAGGGACTTTTAAAGTCCACCTAAGCCCATGCGCTGGTTTTACAAGGCGCTACCCGAAGAGGAGATTGCGTCATTAAGTAAATCAACCGGAGTAAGCTCCGTTATGGCGGAGCTTTTGCTGCGTTCAGGGCTTAATGCTGCTGAAAAAGCAGGTACGTTTTTAAATCCTACACTGACGGGGTTATCAGATCCGTTTGAAGTACCAAGACTTTCAGAAGCAGCTTCTCGTTTAGTTAAGGCGATTTCAAAAAAAGAGAAAGTAATCGTACTTGGTGACTACGATGTAGACGGTGTGACAAGTACAGCGCTACTGGTTACAGTGCTTCGCAATTTTGGATTATCTCCAAGTTTTGTTGTACCACGTAGAGCTGAAGACGGCTATGGTTTATCTCGTAGCGCAATTGACCGTGCTTTAGAGCAAGGTAAACCTGATCTTTTTATCGCGCTTGATTGCGGTACGAATTCACATGACGAAGTGGATTATCTGTGCTCCCTAGGCATGGATGTTATTGTGGTGGATCATCACCGCTCGAAGGAGAAAGCCTTGTCGCAAGGTATTCTAATTAATCCTCATATTCATGAAAATAGTGAGGGTAAAGATGCAGCTTGGAGAAATCTTTGTACGGCTGGGCTTGTATTTAAGCTCATGCACGGCCTCTTAAAGCATTTAAGAGAGATTCAGCATCCAGTTGCTCTTTCCTATAAATTAAGAGATCAGCTCGACTTAGTTGCGATGGGTACCGTGGCAGACTTAGTTCCTCTGATGGGAGAGAATCGTATCTTAGCGAGCAATGGACTTCGTATATTAGCTCAGACACAGCGTCCCGGGCTTCGCGCGTTAATGGAAGTGGCAGGATTAAAACCAGGACAGGAGATTATGCCTATGGATATCTCCTATAGACTTGGACCTCGTATTAATGCCTCAGGACGATTAGCAGATGCCGCACTTTCTGTTGAACTCATGGTCAGTGAAGATACGCGGTTTTGTTATGAAACTGCGCGTCAGCTCGATACGTTTAACCGTGAAAGGCAAGATATTGAGCGTCAAATGACAGAGCAGGCTGATGCAATCATTGAAAAGCACTATGTCGATAACCACGGTATCGTCTTATATGAAGACGGTTGGCATCCTGGAGTTGTTGGAATTGTAGCAGGTCGAGTTACTCGAAAATACAATAGACCGTGTGTAGTGCTCGGTAATGATGGTGGACTTGCCAAAGGTTCAGGCCGAAGCATTGAAGGCGTTAATCTTGTCGATGTTTTAGGTCGTTGCAGTGAACACTTATCCAGTTGGGGTGGGCATCCAATGGCAGTAGGTGTTTCCTTATCAAAAGATAAGATTGATACCTTTAGATCTCTTTTTACTGAAGCTGTTAAAATTTGTTCTGGTTCAGATCTCGCTGAACAAAGTGTGGATATATCCGCGTGGATTAATGTAAATCAAATCAAGGAAAGCTTGATGCAAGAGCTTGAGGCACTGCATCCATTTGGTCAGGGAAATCCAGAACCTGTTTTTGGAATAAAGAATGTCGTTTTAAAACAACGCCCTGAAGTGTTTAAAGAAATACATTACCGATTTACTCTCCCAGATTCAGCAGGAAAAAAAATTCAAGGGGTAGCATGGAAGCTAGCAAAAAAACTACCTCCTACTTCGGTACCGATAGATTTAGCCGTTGGCCTTCACTGGAATTACTTTAATGGTCGTAAGCAACTCCAGGTAGAGATGCTTGATTGGCGTAATTCGATCTAAATAATTTTAGAGTTTAGCTATAGCCGACGAAATTACTTCACAGGCTTTATCAATGGCAGATCCTTCGTGTGCTGTACTTAAAAATCCTGCTTCATACGCACTTGGAGCAAGGTAAACACCATGATCTAAACACGCATGAAAGAATTTTTTGTACTGGGTAGAATCAGAAGCAAGTGCGCTTGTATAATCGGTCACTGGCTTATCATTAAAGAAAAAAGAGAACATAGATCCACATTGTGGAGCTTGAAGACCAAGCCCTTTTGATTTTGCAGCAGTAAGTGCTGCTTTACTTAATTTTTCTCCTAGTGCGTGTAATCGCGAGTAAGGATTAAGTTCTTCAAGTAGTTTTAGAGATGCAATACCTGCTGATAATGCGAGCGGATTGCCACTGAGTGTGCCAGCTTGATAGACAGGACCTAGGGGTGCTAAGTAATCCATGATTTCTGCTTTACCACCAAAAGCTCCGACAGGTAAACCACCGCCAATTATCTTACCTAAGGTGGTTAAATCGGGTGTTATATTTTCCAATTCTTGCACGCCACCTTTAGCTAAACGAAATCCTGTCATTACTTCGTCAAATATAAGAAGAGCGCCATGTTTTTCAGTCACTTCTCTTAAGTGCTTTAAATATCCAGGTTTGGCTTGAATGAAACCAACGTTACCAATGTAGGGTTCTACAATGATACAAGCGATTTGATCTTTGTAGGTTTCAAATGCTTCCGTGACACTGGCTGGATCGTTGTAGGGTAGTACAAGAGTTTCTTTAGCGAATGATGCAGGGATACCAGCGCTATCTGGATTTCCATGGGTTAGTGCACCCGAGCCTGCTTTTATTAGTAAGGAATCGGAATGTCCATGGTAGCAGCCTGAAAATTTAATGATCTTATCTCGTTTAGTATAACCACGGGCTAAACGTATTGCTGACATAGTAGCTTCCGTACCGCTACTACACATACGCACTTTTTTAATCGATGGTACAAAACGTGTGATTAGTTCCGCCATCGTTACTTCGAGTGGATTTGGGGTACCAAAGCTTGTGCCTTTTTCTAGAGCCTGAGCAATTGCTTCTTTAATAATGGGGTGATTATGGCCATGGATAGCTGGACCCCACGTACATACAAAGTCGATAAGCTGTGTGTTATCCGCTGTAGTAAGATAAGCGCCTTTTGCCTCTGTGACAAAGAATGGAGAGCCTCCAACGGAACGAAATGCACGTACGGGCGAATTAACTCCACCTGGAATTAATTTTAGTGCTTTTTGAAATAGTTCGTCAGAGCGCGTGCTTGTCATAGAAATAAATTAGTTTTTGTAACCTTGGACAATGGGAATGCGACGACCCACGCCGAATGCGAGTGGCGTAATTTTTAATCCAGGTGCAGCTTGTTTACGTTTATACTCACTACGGTCCACTTTCCGCAGAATGTCTTCTACAAGTGATTTATCAAAGCCCTTAGCTGAAATGGCTTTAATATTTAAACCATCTTCGATGTAGAGTTTCAAAATAGAATCTAAAACAGAGTATTCAGGGAGTGAATCTTGATCTTTTTGGTCAGGACGTAGTTCCGCGCTAGGTGGCTTGTCTAGGGTAGATTGAGGTATTGGGGCAACTTTACCTTGTGAAACGGCATTTTGATTTATCCAGCGAGCTAAGCTGTAGACTTCTGTTTTGTATAGATCTGATATGACAGCTAAACCTCCGCACATATCTCCATAGAGCGTGCAGTACCCAACTGCCATTTCACTTTTATTGCCAGTGGTTAAAAGGATAGATCCAAACTTGTTTGATAAAGCCATCATAAGAACGCCACGGATTCGTGCTTGGATGTTTTCTTCCGTTACGTCTGGTTTTTTATCACTGAAAGCAGGTTTCAAAGCGCTTTCACTTGCCTCCACACTACTTGATATTGGAATTTCTAAATATTTAATTCCAAGTGCTTGAGCTAAAGCTTTGGCGTCATCTTTTGAGTGTTGAGAGGAAATAACGGAAGGTAGAGATACTCCCGTTACATTTTCAGGACCAAATGCTGCAGCTGCTAAAACAGCTACAACGGCTGAATCTATTCCACCTGAAAGGGCGATCAGTGCTGTTTTAAAACCACTTTTGTGTGCATAATCTTTTAAACCTAAGCACAAGGCAGAGTAGATATCCTCAATATTAGATTCTTCATAGCTTGAAGCGACTTGACGTTCTTGGTTGGAGCTCGCCTGAGGATCTAAGTTTAGAGGTACAACTTTAGTATCCTCGGCAAATGCTGCTAGGCCCATCAGTACATGACCGGAGGCATCACTTACGAAGGATCGTCCGTCAAAAATGAGTTCATCATTTCCACCTACGGCATTGATATACGCGACAGGGCAGTCGAGTTCAAAGGCAGCGTCGGTAACTAACGTTTGTCTTACATTGCCTTTTTCATTGTGCCAGGGACTTGCGGAAAGATTCACCATTAAATCTAGCTTTGTTTTAGCTAACTGCTTAACAGGATCTAAACCGTGGTATAATCCACGAGTATTAATCATTGGGTGTGTCCAAATATCTTCACAGATTGTAACACCAATTTTTTTACCATCATGAACGATGATGCTTGGCTGTGTCGCTGGTTCAAAATAGCGATCTTCATCGAATACATCGTAGGTAGGCAGTAGACACTTGCGTGCATAGCTTACTACTTTTCCTTCATGACAAAATGCTGCAGAATTATAGAAGGGACGTCCAATTCCTGTGGTGTTGGTTTCTATTGTCCCAATGAGAGCAGGTACTTTACCGATCTCTTTTAAAATTAAGCTCAGCGATTCTTGAACATCGTTAGCAAAGTTTTTTCTAAACAGAAGATCTCTGGGTGGATATCCACATACGATCAGTTCTGGAAAGAGCACAAGTTCTGCACCTTCAGCGACCAATTTTTTGTAGGTTTCTACAATCTTATGTCGGTTACCCGATAAATCACCGACGATAGTATTGAGTTGTGCTAGGCCAAGACGCATAGGTGTATGAAAGATAAAGAGTAAACCGATTTTCTAAAACTGACAAACTACAAGTTTCTTTGTTACAGTAGCTTGCAAGTCCTCTCGTTGTAATAATTAATGCTCAAATTATGCCACAAAGCCGTCTTATCTTAGCCTCTGCATCTCCTAGGAGGTATGAACTATTGGGGCGTTTAGGTCTAAGTTTTGATGTCATTCCAGCCCAGGTTACCGAATATGAGGATCCTGCTGCTGATCCTCGTGAAATGGTTACCCACAATGCCTCGATAAAAGCTGACTGGGTCTCGGAGTGTTATCCAGATGCACTCGTTCTAGGCGCAGATACAACTGTTTATATAGATGGTACTGTCCTTAATAAGCCTGCGGATCTTGCTGAGGCCAAGCGCATGATTCGTAAACTCTCGGGCAAATCGCATACAGTTTATACCGGTATAGCTATACGTAGAAAAAGCGACGGTTTGGCACTTAATGAAGGGGTAGCGAGTGAGGTTATTTTTAAATCACTTAGTGATACCGAAATAGATCACTACTTATTGATGGTTAACACTTTAGATAAAGCTGGAGCTTATTCAATTCAAGATCATACAGACATGATCATAGCAGGGTATAAAGGTTCGTTTACAAATATTATGGGATTACCTGTAGATGAAACGAAACAAATTTTGACCAGATGCGGTCTGTTACCTTAAATACTTTTCCTTTTACGGTAATAGTAACGACTTAACACTAATTTTACTGAAGTAAATGAACGATCTTTTTGATCCTCAATCAACCCATTTAGATTTGGGTGAGGCTCCGCGTCGTTCGCTTCCTTGGATATCGGATGAATCGGATAACAAATCGATTCAAGTCGGTATCATAGGTACAATCTTACTTCATATTATTCTATTATTCATTTTACCGCATATGGCTCGGCTGGGGTATTTTGGAAAAGAAAAACAAAATGTTACCTACACAAAGCCTAAACCTAAAGAGATAGAAATTCCTCTTTCGGCATTTCTTCCGCCGCCACCGCAACCCAAGTCTCCGCCAAAGTTTGTTGAGGCTAATCCAAATGCTCCCGAGAATATACCGGATCACACAACAAACTTTAGTGATAGAAATCAGCAGGTTGCACAGGAGAAACCAACTCCTAATGGACATAATGACCATCCAGCTCTAGAGGGTAAAAAAGATTTTCAATCAACCCAGATTGTTTCTGGTCGTCTTGATAAGCCACAGCAGGAAGCGCCACCTGTAACTCAACCCGCTGCTCAACCTAAGGCTGCTCAAGCAGCTACGGAACGAAGAGAGCAAAATCCACTTGCAGGTAATGAATTTAAGAAAGCGGATGACAAAGATGGATTTGGATCTAACTCGGGTAAAATTGCAGAGAATAATGCAAACGTAAATGAGCGTATTGCTGGTGCTAAACAAGGTGCATTAGTACAAACACCAAATGCTCCTGCTGCACTCATTGATCCAAGGCATCCTCAACCTCGTAAAACATTAGCGCAGCATGTTAGACCTGCTATCTTTGCTGAAAACAAAATAGGTACTTCAAATATTGGGCCCATCGCGGTTGATGCCAAGTGGAGTAATTACGGAGTTTATTTACAGCGTATGATCGAGACTGTTCAGATCGAATGGGAGCGAATTTTGATAGCTAGTAAGGTTTATCCTAACTCTGGAAGTTACGTTCAAGTGAAGTTCATCATGAATTCAAAAGGAGAGATTTCAAAAATCGTTCGAGTAGATCCTACCGGAGCTCCTTCCGACGCTGCAATCCGTGCTTGTGAAGCTGGTATTACTGCTCGTTCTCCTTACGGTCAATGGACAGAAGATATGATTGCTGTTCTTGGTGAACAACAAGAGATGACCTTTGTTTTTTATTACGAGTGAGTACAGCTCAGGATAGTCACTGGAAAAGTTTACCGCTTGGAAAAGGGGTAGAGCTTATTGCGGCTGATGCAAATGGACTAGCTGCATTTAATAAACCTGCTGGAATTTTATCCCATCCTAATAAGGCTGGAGAAGAAGTGCGTTCATTGCTCAATGCACCGTATGCCCTAGATGGTGAGTTTTACCAAGTAGCTGGTGGCAGACGTATCTGGTTACTCAATAGATTAGATTCCGCTACATCTGGAGTTATTCTCCTTACAGCTAGTGAAAACTTAGCAAAAATAATTAGAGAATTGTTCAAAGGTAAGACAGTTTACAAAAGTTACTACGCAGTCGTATTTGGTAAGCCGCAAAAAGCTACAGAACTGTGGCGTGATAGATTAGCTATAGAGAAGAAGGCAGGTCAGATAAGAACTTCTACAGGACATATTCCATCAGAAAGTAATATGAAGCTTAGTAAAAGTTGGAGTACCTCATCAGGCACGGTAAGCCTAATTCAATTAGAGCCTAGAACGGGTAGGAGTCATCAATTACGTGTTCAATGTGCAACACGGCACTTGCCGATCATAGGTGATCAAACCTACGGTGATTTTAATAAGAATAAACTATTTACGAAATCAACGGGTAGTAAGCGATTGTTTCTACATTCTTATGAGACTAAGTTTACCTATCAATATGTAGGTAAGCCTCATGTGTTTAGCGTAAAAGCAGAAATTCCAGCCGAGTTTACATTAAGTTAATTGGTTTTAGCCATAATCTTTAAGCGTAATCTAAATGCTTCAACGATTTGTTCTAACCATTTATTTTGAAAACGTTTCCGAGTCGTAATTGCATAATATCTTTCGTTTAGATTCGGCACCCTGAGCATAAACTTAATTTTATTATTTTGCAGTTCATGTTCGACAACGATTTTTGAAACTAAAGCTAAGCCTTTACCTGATAATGCTAGGAGACGTAATAAAGCCATGTCGTCAACTTCTGCTACAACAAATGGAGTAATTCCTGCATTAGAAAGCATTAAGTCAAAGTCAGATCTAACATCACTTTCTAGACTAGGTAAGAATAGAGGAACATCCTTAAGTAGATTGGGAAATTTGCTTTGTGAAATTTTCAGATTTTTACTGGTTACAAGGTAAACGGGTACTTCTCCAAGGAGATGATTAAAAATATTATTATCTAGATCTGCTCTAAGTGGTATATTAGATAAAACTAAATCAATTTCATGATTGATCAGTTTTTTAGTTAAATCTTCTAGTGTACCAGCAATAACAACTACCTTAGTTTTTGTATCAGCTAATATTGGTTGAATGAAATCGAATTGAAGATTTTTAGATAGTGGGCCTACTGCACCTAGTCGTAATATCTTTTGTCTATTTTGTTCAGATTGTCTAAATCTGCTTATAAGTTCGTGTCCTGTAGTAAAAATGGTATCAGCGTATTCAAGCGCAACAGTGCCTGCTTCAGTTAATTGTAATTCTCTACCTCGTCTTTCAAAAAGTTTTTGTCCTAACCAATTTTCTAATTCAGTGAGTTGTTCACTTAGCGTTGATTGGGAAATGGTTAATTTTTTCGCTGCTCGTGTCATGCTTGAATATCGAGCGATCATCCAAAAGTGACGTAGATGATGATAGTTAAGCCACTGAGGTTTTTCTATAGCATTATTCATGCTATCGGTATAACCGATTATTATATTAGAAACAATCTATTATTAAGAATAATAGAAATCATGTATAGTTATAATCATTAAAGTAATATGAATATCGACTACCATAATTTTATGTACCTCTTGGTTAGTATTAGCGGTCCATTGATACTTTTTACTTATAGCTTAATACCAAGAAGTATTTTAAATAAAAACGTATATAAGAGCGCCAAAATTGCATTCTACCTTTCGTTTATATCTCTAGGGTTAGCTCTGATATCTACATTGAATGTTTTTATTCACAAAAATTTATTTTTTGAATTACCAATATATAAATCGATACACTTTAGTGTATATTTAGATAATTTAACCTCGGTTATGTTACTATTAGTTAATTTTTTATTAACTGTAGTAACACGATTTTCAGTAAACTATTTATCGGGTGATTCAAATCAAGGTGGCTTTACTAAGTGGCTAGCTATGACCGGAGCTGCAGTGCTTATGTTAATATCTGCAGGGAATATTATTCAATTTACCATCTTTTGGTCTCTCACAAGTTATAGTCTACACAAATTGCTCGTTTTTTATCCTAACCGATACGAAGCATTACTGGCAGCTCGTAAAAAATTCATAATTAGTCGAATAGGAGATATTTGCTTACTTGGAGCAATTATATGTATCTGGCTATTATTTAAAACTTTCGAATTTAAGAATATTTTTACTCAAATAAATCTATACCACCTGGGATTTTATTCATTCGATAGTATTATAATGAATCTACTAGCTGTGTTATTGATTTTGGGTGCGATGTTGAAGTCTGCCCAATTTCCTTTCCATAGCTGGTTGCCTGATACTATGGAAACACCTACGCCTGTGTCTGCGTTAATGCATGCTGGTGTAATCAATGCTGGTGGATATTTAATACTAAGATTAAATCCATTAGTCGTATTATCTCCTGTTGCGATGAGTGTATTAGCAATTGTTGGAGCTTTTACAGCCTTATTCGCTTCCTTGGTTATGTTAACTCATGCAAGTATTAAACGTTCTTTGGCTTTTTCTACTGTAGCACAAATGGGATTTATGATGTTTGAATGTGGACTGGGATTATTTGGATTAGCTCTGTTGCATATAATTGCACATTCACTTTATAAGGCATACGCATTTTTATCTTCAGGCAGTATTTATAAGATAAGGAGGCAATTATGGTTACCTGCAGAAACCAATAAGAAGCTTCATGTGAGATTTATACTAATTTTAGTAACTTTATTTATCACAATATTACTCGTATCTCATTATTTGTCAGAGGTACCAGTACAAGCTAATCATTTGTTGTTTTATTCCATATTGGTCATGGCTATTGCCTACTCATTATGGAATTTGTGGTTAGTAATTTCTGACATTCAACTAATCGCTCTAGGTGTTTTTGCTTCAATAGTGATAATATCAATTCACTTATTTTTTCAGTATTTAATAACTACTTATGTGATTAATAATACTTGGACTAATACCGTCTTTGATAGTCTGTACGGTATAATAGTTCTATCTGTTATTTTGATTTTGTTTTTATCTGTTTTAGTTCTGCAAACAGAGCTTACGATTTGGTCGAAATATAAATTTGTACAACGACTCTATGTGCATGCCAGAAACGGGTTTTATTTTAGTACAATAGCTAATCGTGTAGTTACTGTATTTTATCCAATCAAATAATATACCTTTATGAATAATTTAGATCAAATTATGAGGAATTCTTGTAATAGAATACCTCCTTTATGGACTTTACAGAACTACGTCGCTGTTAATCCATTTATTGGCTATAATGATATATCGTTTATAAATGCAGCTAAGTTAATACGTGCTACATTGCATAGTGATATTTTGATGCCTGCTGAGTTTTATATAAAAAAGATAGAAGACGGTTCTATTAATGACAAAAACATATCAAATGCTATTAGATTATCTAAGAAATTATTAACCAAGAATGATACAGATTTTGTAGGTATTGGTGATTCAACTAAATTGTTATCTAAGTTAAAATCTTCATTACCTAGTGATCAGTATTTTAAAACTATAACTGATTTTATTAATTTAAATGATAGTAATACTTGGAATAGGATAGTTACTGATGAAATTTCAAAATGGGCATCTGCCTATTTTGATCAGGCGCAAACGTCTTGGCGTATGCCATGGCGTAATGAAAAGTTTTTTACTGCTTGGACCAAAGTGGCTAGTATTGATTACAATACAGAGATTGTTGGTATTAAGGACTTTCGTAAGTTAGTAAGTTGTTTACCAGAAAAGCCTCTAGATGTAATTAGTTATATACTAAATGAACTAAGTATACCCAATAATCTAATTGAAGTTTATCTTACTAGATTATTGATGAGTAATTTTGGCTGGAGTTCTTACTTACAATATTTAAATCGTGGATTTGAACCAGCAAATTTAAATGACGATTTAGTGGTACAAGTACTAGCTATTAGAATAGTCTACGAATACTCTATTTATAAAATACAGGATGAATATGTTAAAAAAATCTGGAAAGACTATTTAATAAATTATGAACTTTCTGATTATTCTATTGATTTGAATGTTAGATATGTAGCGCATTTAGCGTTTGAGGATACCTATCAAGCATCGTTAATTCAAAAATTAACAAGTACCGAATTTGATAAAAATCTATCCCAAAGTAAGCTATTGCAGGCTGTGTTTTGTATTGATGTAAGGTCAGAGTTATTACGTAAAGCTCTTGAGGCGCAGTCGTCGCATATATCAACTATTGGTTTTGCGGGATTTTTTGGTATGCCTTTTGAATATATAAAATTTGGACAGAATGTGTCATCGTTACAGTGTCCTGTATTGTTAAGGCCTAGTTATAAAATTACTGAAACGAATAGAGATAAAAAGATATTATCTAAATATCTTTATAAAAATACATTTAAGGAAACTATTAATTATGCGATTAATTCATTTAAAAGTTCAGCTATATCAAGTTTTTCATTCGTAGAAACATTAGGCATATTTTTTGGTTTTAAATTAGTCAGGAATACAGTTGGATTTGGTTATTCACCGGGTAATGAAAATGGTTTTTATCCAGATATTACTTACCAGAAGACTACCAAGGGAGATGTATTAGTTGATGAAATCGGTCTTAAATTAGATGATCAGGTATCTTTGGCTAAAGGAGCTTTGCAGGGTATGGGATTGGTTGATGATTTTGCTAAATATGTAGTGATTTGTGGTCATGCTAGTAGTTCAGAGAATAATCCTTATGCTTCTTCATTAGATTGCGGTGCTTGTGGTGGTAATTCTGGTGAACTTAATGCAAAAGTTGCCGCTATAGTACTAAATAATGATGAAGTACGTCTTAAGCTAGGATTGGATGGTATAATAATTCCTAAAAATACCATTTTTGTTGCTGCACTACACAATACGACAACTGATAAAGTAACTTTTTATTCTGACTTTCATAATCAATTAATTTTAGATGAAGATTATAAAGTTATTTTAGATTGGTTTGATCGTGCTTCATCTTTGGCGCGATTAGATCGTTCTAGTAGATTTAAAATAAAAAAAGTATCTGGTAAAAATCTAGAATCTGATTTCAAAAAAAGATCTCAGGATTGGTCTCAAATTAGGCCAGAATGGGGCTTAGCCAATAACGCTGCATTTATTGCTGCACCACGAGAGTTAACAAAAAATATGAACCTAGAAGGTAGAATATTTTTACACGACTACGAGGAATCGAAAGACGAAAATTACAAAATATTGGAGTTAATAATTACTGCTCCTATGGTTGTAGCTTCTTGGATAAATCTTCAATATTACGCTTCGACTGTAAATAATAGGATTTTTGGTAGTGGTAATAAAGTCCTCCATAACATTGTAGGAACATTTGGGGTTTGGGAAGGTAATGGTGGGGATCTTAAATTCGGGCTACCATTTCAATCGTTACATGATGGTAAAGACTGGATTCATGAACCTCAGCGCCTAAATGTGATTATAGCTGCAGATAAAAATGCTGTTCTAGGTATATTAAGTAAAAATCCGAATATAAATAATTTATTACAATGCCAGTGGGTAAATTTTTATGTAATCAGTACTAGTGATAAGAAAGTTTATCGTTACATAAACGGTTCTTTTGAATTTTATAATTAATTTAATTCTAATGAAGAATATCTTAAAAAGTGAAATAGACGAAATAGTAGATTCACTTAATAAAATTATACGTGAGCAAGTAGGAGATGTGTATTATAAAAAAATGAATAATATACGCACACATGCAAAATTAGTGAGATTAAAGTCGGATGTCAGCAGGGTATCAGATTTTAACACATTACTAGTTAAATTATCACAGAAGGAACATTATCTTACGGCCCATGCATTTAGTTTATACTTTCAGTTGATCAATCTTTGCGAAGAGCGAGCACGTGAACGAAGCCTACTTTCGAAAAATATACCCAAAATGTCGATTGAGGCTGTATTAGTTGAACTTAAGAAATGTGGAGTTAAGCCGCAACAATTACAGCTAGTTTTAGATGATATAGAAATTGAACCAGTCCTTACAGCTCATCCAACTGAGGCGAAAAGAAGAGCTATTCTCTATCATTTAAATGAGTTATCACTAAACTGGAAAAAAAAGGATGAAATACTTGAGACTCTATGGCAAACAGAGGAAGTGAGGCAGCAAGCTATAAGTCCGCTTGATGAAGTAGATACTGCATTATTTTATTTTAATCATAGCATTTTTAGAACTATACCTAATTTTTATGATAATTTTGATAAAATATTATCAAAGTATTATCCTGCAGTTAAGCGAAAGAATGAGTTTTTAACTTTTGCTAGTTGGGCAGGAGGGGATAGAGATGGGAATCCTTTTGTTACTGAGTCGGTAAGCGTTGAGGCGATTTTAAGGCATTATCGTGCTGCTAACAGTTTTTATATTTCGGAATGCAGGAAGCTTTTGCTCGAATTAACGCAGAGTGATGTAAATGAAATATTAGACGTTGAATATACTAAGAAAAACAAAACAACAGTATATCAACCTTACGAAGTGTTTCGTAATGATATAGCAGATTTAATTAATTTGCTTAAAAATGAATCCTATTCTCATGAAAGTTTTATAAGAAGATTAGAAAAGATTAGGAAAAATCTATTAAAACAAAATGCTGTAAGATCTGCAAATGGAAGAATAAAGAAATTAATAATTCAGGCTAAAGTATTTAAAAAATATTTAGCTGCTTTAGATTTTAGGGATCATTCATCAAAACTAGATAATGCGCAGGATGATTTAATAAATGAATTTAAAACTATAAATGTAATACAATCAAAATTTGGCGTATCAGCAGCTAAACGATTCATACTTAGTATGACTCGTAACTCAGACGATATTTTAAAATTATTTAAATTAGCTTATCAAACGGGTACGAAGGAAATCGATATTGTTCCTTTGTTTGAAACGATACATGATTTAGAAAATGCAACGAAAGTGCTGACCGAGTGTTGGAGTGATAAAGGTTATATGGCTCACTTGAGGCGTCGTGGCTATATACAGGAAGTCATGGTAGGGTATTCTGATTCAAACAAAGATGGTGGTTATCTCGCAGCTAATTGGTTTTTATATAGAGCCCAACGGGAGTTATCTAAATTAGCAGATAAATATGTTATTAAATTACGATTTTTTCATGGTAAGGGTGGTACTATAGACCGTGGCGGTGGTTCTAGTTATAGAAGTTTACGTGCTCAGCCTCACGCTGTACATGGAGGAAGAATTCGTATAACAGAGCAAGGTGAAGTTATATCTTTAAAGTATTCAAATCCAGCTATAGCTCAGCGTAATTTAGAGCAATTAACGTCTGCGGTTTTAGCAGTACAGGCATTAAATGAAGAGAAGATTACTTATCCCCAATTTTGGTATGACGTTATGGATTTTCTCGCAAAATTTTCGTTACAAAGTTACCAAAAGTTAGTTTATCAAACGCCTGAATTTAATGAATTTTTTTGGCAAGCAACACCTATAGATTTAATAGAGCATTTGCGGCTAGGTTCTCGACCTTCACGTAGAAATACGAGTGGTGATATTAAACAGTTAAGAGCAATTCCTTGGGTTTTCTCTTGGACTCAGACTCGTTATTTAATTTCAGCATGGTATGGAATTGGTACTGCAATTGAAGAGTATATTAAAATGAATAAAGATGGCATATTTGTTTTGTGTAAAATGTATGCAGCATGGCCATTTTTTAAGTCAATTATAGACAATGCAGAATTATCGTTGTCGAAAGTAGATTTAGCCATAGCAGCTAAGTACTCGAAACTTGTTAAATCTGAAACAGTTAGAAATAAAATTCATAATCAAATTGAAGATGAATATACTAGATCTAAAAAATTTATACTAAAAATTAAAAACCAAAAGAGACTATTAGAATCTCAAAAGGTTTTAAATCAGTCGATCAACTTGCGTAATCCATTTATTGATCCATTAAATGTATTACAGATTCATTATTTAAAAATCTGGCGTGAATCAGAAGAATCTAAGCGCACAGAGCTTATGCGGAGAATCCTTTCACTTACTGTTAAAGGAATTTCAGCAGGTATGAAAAGTACAGGATGATATATAAAATGAGTAAGAATACTTTTCCTCGATCGATTGGTATTTTAGGCGGTGGACAATTAGCTCGCATGCTTGCTGTAGCAGCAGCGAATCTTGGTTGTTCAGTGTTAGTTATGGATAAATACCCGGAATGTCCTGCTTCAAAAGTGGCAGCCACGTTCTATACAGGTGATTGTAACTCATTAACGGATATTTTAAACTTTGCACAACACTGTGACGTACTAGCAATTGAGAATGAATTCATCGATTCACGTGTTATTGCTGAATTAGAGGCTAAAGGTGTAGATATTTATCCAAGTTCTAAGTGTTTATCGTTTACTCAGGATAAATTAATTCAAAAACAAATACTAAAAGATAACCATTTGCCTGTTCCTAATTTCGCAGCTGTATCTTGTCCTGCAGATGTTGTGAAATTTGCTGATCAGTACGGTTGGCCTCTAGTGCTAAAAAAACGTAGAAATGGTTATGACGGTAAGGGGAATTATACTTTAAGAAATTTGAGTGATATTCAAACGGGATGGGATACGTTGAACGGTAACAAGGTAGACCTTCTTGTAGAAGAGTATTGGAAATATGATAAGGAGATAGCGACAATCGTAACACGTGGAATTGATGGCAGAACTGTTGTCTATCCAGTTGTAGAGACTATTCAGCAAAATCATATATGTGATTCCGTAAAAGCTCCTGCTCATTTGCCACTTGATGTAATTAATAAAGCTAAAAATATTGCTGAGCGTTCAATTCAAATCGTTGAAGGCATTGGTAGTTTTGGTGTAGAAATGTTTTTATCATTTCATGGTGATATTGTAATTAATGAATTGGCTCCGCGTGTCCATAACTCTGGACATTATACTATAGATGCATGTTTTACTTCACAGTTTGAGAATCATCTTAGAGCGATACTTGGTTTGCCATTAGGTAATTCTAATATGATTGTTCCCGTAGCTGTTATGGTAAATATCTTAGGCAAAGCTGATACAAGCGGAGAGGTTGACGGGATTGATGAGTTACTAAGAATTGATAATTTGAAATTGCACTTATATGGCAAAGAAATGACCACGAAGGGTAGAAAAATGGGGCATCTTACTGTTCTTGGTGATCATATAGACGATATATATATAAAAGCTAAAATAGCAGCTTCATGTATTGAATTTGGAAATTAATATGAAAAAAAATAAACCGCTAATAGGAATAGTAATGGGTAGCGACTCTGATTGGCCTACAATGGAAGCTGCTCACCAAATTTCCTTAGATTTTAAATTACCATGTGAAGTAAAAGTGTTATCTGCGCACCGCACTCCTGAGGATATGGCAAATTATGCAAAATCTGCTCATAAACGAGGAATCCGCGTTATTATTGCTGGTGCTGGGGGTGCTGCACATTTGCCAGGTATGGTGGCAAGTTATACTCCATTGCCAGTTATAGGTGTGCCCGTTGAGTCTAAAAGTTTAAAGGGTATGGATTCACTCTTATCGATTGTTCAAATGCCAGGTGGTATACCCGTTGCTACTGTAGCTATTGGTGGTGCTAAAAATGCAGGTATTTTAGCTGCATCGATTATTGGTTCAAGTGATGCAAAGGTAAGAAATGCTATCATTGCATATAAAACTGAGTTAGCTAAACAATCTCGAAAGAGAGGTAGTAAATTACAGGCTTTAATTAAAAGTAAGACTAATAGTTAGATGCTTAGGTGGTTCGCGCACTTATATTATTTTGAGTGCAACATGCTCTGTTAAATGATTGTATAGAATATCTATATGATACTGCCTAAATCTACACAATTCACTGCTGAGCAACTAAAAGAAGTAACAGCGATTGTTAAGGAGTTTGGATGTACCATTCAGCCTATTATTGGTGCAGCGCGTACGATTTATGCGATTGTGGGTGATGAACGTGATGAGCTCATGATAAATCGTCTCGAAGGCTTGCCTTACGTAGAGAGAATAGACCGTATACAGTCATCATATAAATTAATGGATAAACGATCAGATTTATCCTCACATCGTATAAAAATTGGTGGAGTTACTTTAGGTGAGGAGCTTTTTGTAATCGCTGGTCAGTGTACGATTGATCCTAAAAATCCTCAGTACTTTATTGAAACGGCTCATGCTGTTAAAGAAGCTGGTGCTAATTCACTGCGAGGTGGGGTATGGAAACCTCGCACTAATCCTTATAGTTTCCAAGGTGACTCTAAGTCTTTAGATATTTTGATGGAAGCATCCCGTCAGACAGGGCTCCCTGTAGATGCTGAAGTTATGGATGAAACTCAACTTGAGTTAGCTCTTGGAGCAGGAGTTAACATGCTTCAGATAGGTGCTAGAAATGCCCTGAATTATTCGTTACTAAGATCAATTGGTAAAGCTATCGCAAAGAAGGATACGGTTGTTCTGTTGAAGCGCAGTATTCACATGGGACCAATTAGTGAATTTATTTCTGCTGCAGAGTACATAGCTGCATTCGGAAATCCTAACGTCATTTTATGTCCACGTGGTACGACACCTACCTTAGATGCGTATCGCAATCATCCGGATGAAAGTATTACGCCTTTACTAAAAGAGAAGACCTGGGCTCCCGTTGTCGTGGATCCTTCTCATTCGGTAGGTAAAGCTGCCTATGTACCAGCCTGTGCTTTAGCAGCTGTAGCATATGGTGCAGACGGTTTATGTATCGAAACTCACGTTTCACCCGCACAAGGAATTGGTGATGATCCAAAACAAGCGCTAACACCTAAGGTATTAGCAGAAACGATCAAACAAGCTAAGGAGCTTTGGAAATTGCGTCACAGTTAATCAATTTAATTTACTCACTACTGTGACTCCTACTAACGCAATTAAACTTAAAGCAAATGCAAAGCCTCGCGTCCTTCAGGGACATCCGTGGGTATTTGTTAACGAAATCGAAGCACCTATCTCTGATGAATATAATGGAGAGTTAGTTGAGTGTCGTGATAGATCTAATCGGTTTTTAGGTGTAGGTATTTATAATAGTAAGTCTCAAATCATTTGGCGTAGACTTGAAAAAGATAGGGTAGCCCTAGATGAAGCCTACATCCGAAAGGCTCTTACCTCTGCTATTTCAAAGCGAACGGAGTCAGTAACTCGTCTGGTTTGGTCTGAATCTGATGGTTTACCAGGCTTAGTCGTAGACCGATATGATACTACGTTAGTTGTTCAAATACAGACTCTAGCTCTTGAGAAGCGATCTGCTCTTATAGGATCGCTACTTAATGAATTAGTAAAACCTTCAGAAATTGTATTTAGAAACGATGCACCTATAAGGCGGTATGAAGGATTGCCGCTAGAAACGCATACGTTCTCCGGAGGTCCTTGGGAGGCAAGGTGGGTTAAGATTGATGGTTTTGAATACTGGCTAGACCTTCAATTAGGTCAGAAGACAGGATTTTATTTAGATCAACGTGAACAACACCGCCTTATTGCTTCGCATGTGGAACGTCTGGTTAAACACGGTAAATCAGTACGTCTTTTAGACGCGTTTTGTAATCAAGGACCTTTTGCAATGCATGCAGCGCGTGCTGGTGCAAGTGAAGTACTAGGACTTGATAGTGCAGAAGATGCAATCACAGCTGCAAAGAAGAATTCTATTCAAAATAAAGTAAAAGCTGATTTCAAATGCGTTAATGTGTTTGATTGGTTAAACGATCCTGCCCGAAATACAGAAGCTTTGTGGGACATCATTATCTTAGATCCGCCACCATTCGCTAAATCCAAAAGTAAAATGGAGGGCGCTTTGCGTGGATATAAGGAGATTAACTTGAGAGCTATGCGCCTGTTAAATCCAGGTGGAATTCTAGCGACCTACACATGTTCTCATCATATGCAGGATGCGGATTTACGCGGAGTGATTTCTGCAGCAGCAGCAGATGCGCGCAAAAAAGTACATATCTTAAACTGGTCTAATCAGCCTAGTGATCATCCCGTTTTGGTGACAATGCCTGAAAGCGAGTATTTAAGAGGATACGTGCTTCAAGTTGAATAATTCAAAATAAAAAAAGCGCTTCCTATTAAAGAAGCGCTTTTTTGTTTTAGATAAGAATTACATCTTACCGCCGAAGATTGCGCTTTCGCCCAATTCTTCTTCGATACGGAGGAGTTGGTTGTACTTAGCAACACGGTCGGTGCGGCAAAGTGAACCTGTCTTGATCTGACCTGCATTTGTAGCAACTGCAATGTCAGCAATTGTAACGTCTTCTGTTTCGCCAGAGCGGTGTGAGATGACAGCTGTGTAATTAGCTTCTTTAGCCATTTCTACAGCATCGAATGTCTCTGTGAGAGAACCGATTTGATTTACTTTAACCAAGATCGAGTTAGCTGTACCTGTATCGATACCTTTCTTTAAGAAAGCTGTGTTAGTTACGAAAAGATCGTCACCAACTAACTGAACCTTTGAACCTAAAGCGTCTGTTAACTTCTTCCAGGTATCCCAATCGTTTTCTGCGCAACCGTCTTCGATAGAGATAATAGGATACTTAGCACAAAGCGCTTTGTAGAATTCTACCATTTCATCACCTGTTAGAATGCGCTTATCAGATTTTTTGAAAACATAGTGCTTTTTGTCAGCTACATAGAATTCACTCGCTGCTACGTCTAAAGCTAAAGCGATATCGGTGCCTAATTTATAACCAGCATTTTTAACAGCTAGAGCAATAGCATCAAGGGCTGCTTCAGCGGATTCTAACTTAGGTGCAAAACCACCTTCGTCACCGATCGTTGTCGTTAGACCTTTATCTTTTAGAACTTTCTTTAAAGCGTGGAATACTTCGCAGCCGTAACGTAGTGCATCGCTAAATGAACGAGCTCCGATAGGCATAATCATGAATTCTTGGAAATCGATTGGAGCATCTGAGTGTGCGCCACCGTTCATGATATTCATCATAGGAACAGGAAGTACTTTAGCATTAGGTCCACCAAGATATTTATAAAGCGGCTGATTAGATGCGCTTGCAGCAGCTTTAGCTACAGCCATTGAAACACCTAAAATAGCATTAGCACCTAAGTTAGCTTTCGTGCTTGTACCATCTAGTTTTAGCATGGCGCGATCAATACCAACTTGATCAAAAGCATCATGACCAATGAGTGCTGGTGCGATTTTTGATTTAACGTTAGCAACAGCTTTTTGAACGCCTTTGCCACCATATCTCTTTGCTTCGCCATCGCGAAGTTCGAGAGCTTCGTGCTCACCTGTGCTAGCGCCTGATGGAACAGCTGCACGGCCAAGTGCGCCGCCTGCTAATTTAACATCGACTTCGACGGTAGGATTACCACGGGAATCGATAATTTCGCGTGCTGTAACGGAACTGATGGTTGTATTCATAGTAAGATCTGTAAAACCTGAAAAGGATCATTAGAAAGGCCCTTAGGCTAGAATTAAAGACGAAATCTTTAAAAAATTTAAGATTCTTGGGCTTTAAGGCCTAAAGATTACGTTTTTAGCCCTTAGAAAGGGTCAAAAAGGTGTATTCTAATCCGTTATAGCTACCTTTATGGCTTTCAAGTTCTTTTGAAAAGCGTGTCTTCCAAGCTGGAAAAACTCTATCTCCATCAAAGTTTTTATGAATTAAGGTAAGATATAATTTCTCAGCTTTAGGATGTTTTAACGCTTCATCATAAATAGATTCACCACCGCAGATAAATATTTCACCAGAAAGTTTTGATGCTAGATCTAGTGCTTCAGTAAGTTTTGATACTGCCGTTGCTTTAGATCCTTGGGGTAGAGGAGTTTTTGTTAATACAAATACACGTCTATTTAGGTCTGTTGCGTCTTTCCAAGCATCAAAACAAATACGTCCCATAATAACGATTTGGCCTGCAGTTTTTGACCTAAAATAAGCTCTATCCTCCGGAATAATCCAAGGAAGTTTTCCTGCCTTACCGATGATGCGGTTTTCTGAGCAAGCAACAATGAGACTAAAAATTCTCATCGTTATTTACTTTTTGAAGGTGTGATAAAAGGATCTATATCGTTTTTTACTGTAGGGGTACCAATTTCAACACGACCTTCTTTGATGACTGGTCTATTTAAACGTGCGGCAGAAGTCATTTCTCGACCGAAGTAGGGACCAGCATTCAGTGTTAATGCAAGAATCGAATCGTTCATGGTTAAACCAACAGAATTGGTACTGATTTTGGTTTTCCAATAAAGTACTTTTTTCTGCTTTAATGCACTTTCGAAATCATAGGCAGAAGCGATGATATAATATCGATTTGTGTAGCATTCATCGACAAGCCAGCGTGTGTGTTCGTCTTTATTCGCGAACGATTCTAGGGTGTTATGTTGTAACGCAGTTAACATTTGCGTCGCAAACGCAGTACCACCAATTAAAGCTGCTCGCTGTGCTAGTTCTGATATTTCAAGCGGATCTGGAGTAGGTGGATTTGAGGGATCTGCGCCATTTACACCCATTGGATCATCAATCGAGTGTCTTAAATTAAAAGAACCCCATCTAAAAAATATAACGAGGCTGGGTTTGTGTTTAGGAGTGTAGGGAAGATAACCGTTTGTTCTTAGTGCTTGAACCATCGCTTTTTTAAGAGCGTCTCCTTTAGGAGGAATTTCACCAGCAATTACCTCACCTTCTTCTTTCATCCCGGAATCTCCGGCAATGTAGTATACAGGTTCATCAGGGGTTACCTTCTTAAGCTTTTTCCCGGCTTGAGTAAACTCCGTGAGAATTACGACATCTACTTTAGGATCCTTTTGAAAACTTCTAGGAACAAATGAGAAATTAGATTTTTCCCAAACGGGATTCGTTTGGTCGATTTCTTTTTGTGAATATGCAGTGCATACAACGAAAATACAAAGGAATGAGATAATACTTGTGATTTTCATTCGTGGTAAAGAAATCTAAAATTATAAAAAAAGCATGCCGTTTAAGGCATGCTTTTAAAAGGTAAGATTAAGCTGTTACAATTTGAACTGATACTAATTCAATTCGGTCAATTGGAGTGCTTTTTTCACCACCATTTGACTTGGTTGGTACATTGGCAATTTTTTCAAGTACATCGTCACCTGCTACCAATTCGCCAAAAGCAGTATACTGACGATCTAGAAAACGTGCATCACCGTGGCAGACAAAAAATTGACTACCTGCTGAATCAGGATGGGCAGAGCGAGCCATGGAGATGACGCCACGGACATGGCTCTTCGTGTTAAACTCTGCTTTGATTGTATGGCCAGGTCCGCCAGTACCAGGCATTCCACGTTCTCCGGCTTTCGTGTTTGGGCATCCGCCCTGGATCATGAAACCTTTGATGATACGATGGAAAGCGGTTCCATTGTAAAAACCGTTTTTAGCTAAGGTTTTAAAATTTTCTACAGTCTTTGGTGCAACATCTGGCCAAAAAGAGATAGTCATATCTCCATAGGAGGTCTTAAGAATTGCACGTTCTGATGTTTCAGCTGGTGTACTCATAGTAAGACTAGCAAAACCGGCTTACGATTAACTGCAAGCCTTTGAAGTGTATTTCGCCAAGCTAATCACTGCGTTTGCTGTATGGCCTAAAGAGTGCTTCTCGACTTTCTTTAGTTATTTTTTGAAATGCTGGATTTGGAAGCGATTCGATAAACAGTCTTCCATAGGGTTTTGTAAGAATTCGGCTATCTAAAATGGTTATAATTCCACGATCATTTTTACTGCGTATGAGTCGTCCAACACCTTGTCTAAATTTAACGATACAATCGGGTAGTGTAATTTCGTTAAACGGATTAAGTCCCTCTTCCTGTAGACGATCTGAGCGTGCTTCTAGGATAGGGTGATCAGGTGGATCAAAGGGAAGGCGTGTGATGATCACTTGAGAAAGTGCATCACCAGGTATATCTACACCTGTCCAGAAGCTATCTGTTCCGAAGAGTACGGCATTACCAAGGGAGCGCATCTGATGCGCTAATTCAGTACGCGATAGACTATCTCCTTGGGTGAGTAGTTTTCTGCCATCCTCGGCAAATTTAGGTTCAAGATCTTGAGCAATCGTACGTAGATCACTGTGACTTGTGAATAAGACTAGGGTACCTCCAGTTACTTTTCGCGCACAAAAATAGATATAGTCCGACAGAACTTGTATAGAAAGTTTAGCTCCTTGTGGTGTGGGCAGCGGCACATCGCTTGCAATATACACGCGCATGTTTTGCTCATAATCAAAGGGTGATTTAACAAGCATGTGTTTTGCTGAATCAGCACCAATCCGCTGTGCAAATGGCTCAATTTCACCCGCTATTGCTAAAGTAGCACTTGTACAAATAACACTCACTCCACAGCCAAAAAGATAACGTCTTAATTCAGGAGCTACATCGATTGGAGCGCTTCGTAAGATAACGGTCGACTGATTTTTACCTGCTCGTTCAGCCCAGTATACGTGCGTTTTATCTGTGATTGATAGCCAATCATTGATATTCGCTTGGATGCCTTTTAACCGAGATTTATGCTCAAGCAGTTCATCACGTTCACGTCCGTCTTCAAGTGAGTCAGCAAGTTTCGCGACAAAACTATGTAGGGCTTCTAGTGGACCATCTATATTTGAATCAAGTTCGCTTACTTCACGTGATCTAACGATTGGCCGAGTACTAAGATAATGCTCATCAACCCTAGAAAAGAACGCTTTAGAGGCTTCAATCACATCGTTGACACGTCTTGCTGCGTCCGTGCCTCCCCGTTTTTTAAGTAATCCCTTTTTAGTTCTTGGGTTATAGAGCATTTTTAATGAACGCTCGATTCCATAACTACTAAGAGAAAGGCCAAAGTGATCTGTTGCTACTTCTGCGACAGTATGTGCTTCATCTAAAACAAGAAAATCTTCAGGGAAAAGTATTCCACGTTCTTCGTGGGTTGCGCCTTCCGATTTAGCTCCTCCTGATTTAATTAATGAAAATAAAAGGGCATGGTTCAGAATTATGACATGGGACTCTTTTAAACGAGCACGTGCTTTATGGTAGAAACACTGGGTGCCGTCACAGTGGCGTCGTGAGCAGGATGAAGAATCGGAATTAACCATGTCCCATACTTCCACTTTAGGTGCAGGACGTAATTCATGCCTAATGCCATGTTCTGTTGATTCAGACCAATCGGCTATACGCTGTAATTCTTCATATTCCGCGTCACTAAAGAGACCTGCTTTTTCAGCAAGTGCATGAGCAAGACGTGTCGTACATAAGTAGTTTGATTTGCCAAGTAAAACGGCAGATTTGAAATCTGCGTACTTTTTTAATTCAGGTACTTCGTTAAATAATCGACGACAAAGAGGAAGATCTTTCGTTTCAATTTGCTCTTGTAAGGAGATAGTGTGCGTAGAAACAAGCATTTGTCTGGATTGATCCATTGCTTGAATTATTCCAGGCACAAGGTAAGCCATTGATTTACCAACGCCAGTACCTGCTTCAAAAAGTAAGTTATTATCATGACTAAGCGCATGAGCGATAGCCTTGGCCATCATTTCTTGCTCAGGTCGGTGTTCCAGAAAGAGTGGATCACTCAGGTATCCGCCGTCGCTGAAGATAGAATTAACCAAGCGCGGAGCCTCAGATATGGGCTTAGCATCTCCGTTATCTTCAGTTAGGCTTATCATAAAATAATAGGTATAAACGAATGAATCTTATCGCATTATACGCAAATGAATTTGCGGTAAATTAAGAGTATGCTCTAGTATGTACATTAAGTAATGAACTCATCTGTACCTAGTACTGTTTCGTGGGCTGATCAGTTAGCTGATTTTCTTAAGTCCACTCCCGGTATTAATGCAGTTAGGGTGGATCCACTTGCGCACAAAATCTCAGTAGCAATATTAGGCTCTGCAGATGTTACTACGTTGGAAACAGCCCTAGTTGAAACCGTTAATGCAATCGAAACGAAATTGATTGAGGATAGGGCTCCCAAGGTACCTCGTGGATATTCAATTAAACGAGACGGCAGTGCCGTAGTAGTTGGCCGAGAGTCGTGTTCTACAGCAGAAAGTTTATGGTTATGGCGCGAAATGCAGTGGCCTGAAATAACAGCCGAGCCAACTGCTGAAGATCAGGAGTGGAGGGTATTAGCACTCATGGCGACACTCTGCGGTGTATTTGGTATAGCAGGATTTGTTACGGAACATTACTTCGCATCAATCAATTGGCTTTGGAGAAGTTTGTTTTTAGCGGGCGTCATTTCAGGCGGGTGGGATGCGTGCGTTGATACATACGAGAATCTAAAAAAGAAGGAAATTGATATTCATTTCCTCATGTTAGCGATAGCATTAGGTGCTATCTCAATAGGAGCTTGGGGAGAGGCCGTGTTACTGCTTTTTCTTTTCTCAGCATCCGGTGCTATGGAGGAATATTCGCTTTACCGTACCCAGCGTGAAGTAGGTTCATTACTTAAATCTGCACCAAAACAAGCGAATCATATTTTGGAGAACGGAACGGAAGTGTCGATCGCTGTTGAAACAATAAAATTAGGTTTCATTCTTCGCGTTAAACCGGGTGAAGCATTTGCTGCCGACGGAATTATTATTACAGGCAAAAGTGCAAGTGATGAATCTGCACTTACAGGTGAAGCGCAGCCAGTGACTAAAAACAAGGGAGATCAAGTGTACAGTGGTACGCTTAATTTATGGGGTGCGGTTGATTTTGAAGTAACTAAACTTCCATCAGAAAGTACGCTTCAAAAAATTATACGCTTAATTCAAACCGCTCAGAAGCTTAAGGCTCCTAGTGAGCGTTTCACGGATAAATTCGGAACTCCTTATACCTATATCGTCGTTGGTTCTGCTACCGTAATGTTTCTTATTTGGTGGTTAGGATTTGGTCTTCCTGCGTTTGCAAATATACCAGGAACGAGATCCGCTTTTTATAGGGCCATGACTTTCATGGTTGTAGCGAGTCCCTGTGCACTCGTACTTTCGATACCTTCTGCCATACTCGCTTCCATCGCTTGGGGAGCTAAGCATGGCGTCTTATTTAGAGGTGGGGCAGCGATAGAAAGTTTAGCTGATATAACAGCGGTTGCACTTGATAAAACAGGAACTTTAACAACAGGTGATTTAACGGTTATTGGGTGTGAAAGTTTTCCAACAGGTAAAGAAACGCAAATATTAGAAATTGCGTATAGCCTTGAAGCCAAATCGCAGCACCCAATAGCACGAGCGATTGTAAAATACGCCAAAGCTCAATCCGTAAGAGAATTAGCAGTTGAGGAATTTCAGTCACTCACAGGGCAGGGTGTTAAAGCTAAATCTGAGGGAAGTACACTTGTCTTAGGAAGACGTGAATTACTTGAAGTAGGACCTCTTGCTAGCTGGTCTAAACAGTTACCTCCTGCACCCGCAGATTTAAGTGAGGTATGGGTAATAGGAAAAGATCTTGTAGGTCGGATTTTATTAAAAGATCAAATCCGAACTGAATCGAAATCAGTTCTTAAGCAACTGAAAGATAGTGGTGTTAGAACCGTTATGTTAACAGGGGACCGTAGTCACACCGCTGAAGTCGTTGCACGTGAATTAGGACTTGATGAATTTCGTTCCGGTTTGTCACCAGAAGCTAAAGTAGAGGCTATACAAATATTAAAGAAACAAGGCTACAAAGTCGCAATGGTGGGAGACGGAGTAAATGATGCACCTAGCCTGGCCGCTGCTGATGTGAGTGTCGCAATGGGTGCACGCGGAAGTGACGCTGCACTAGAAGAAGCGGAAGTTATTCTCATGCACGATAGAATAGAAAACTTTCTAGAAGCTCGTTTCTTAAGTATTCGTGCACGAAAAATTATTCGTCAAAATTTAACTATCTCACTTGGTGTTGTCTCTATCATGGTTATAGCTACTGCTTTGGGCGCAGTACCATTAGCTATAGGTGTAGCTGCTCATGAAGGCAGTACAGTGATTGTATGCCTTAATTCTCTTCGCTTACTATTTGGTAAAAATAGGTAGTAAACTTAGTCTACTATCCAAACCATATCGCCAGCTCGTACTTCTTCATATAATTGTACGATATCTAGATTTCTCATCACAACACATCCAGCGCTTAGTGGTTCTCCTACTTTGTCGTCATGATTAGTACCGTGAATATAGACGTAGCGTGAATAGGTATCTACATCGCCACCTTGGTTGACACCTGGTTCTAGACCACGAAGCCACATGATCCGGCTAGTTATCATGTTATCCACTTCTTTTACTTCAGAAAAATGTCTACCAGTAGGCACGCGGGATATGAAGACCATACCTGGGGGTTGCCCTGCACCAATACGCTCGGCAATTTCATGTAAGCCGCGGGGAGTGCCGAGTGAATTCTTTATATTAGAAGGTGGTTTCTTCGACGTTGATATACCGTAGCTACGGACAAGCTTGCCTTGATTATAAAATTGCATCGTTCCATCGGAAATGCGCACAAACAGAACTCGTTCTGTTGGCTTGATACCGAGGCTAGAACAGATTTTACTAAGCGATTCAAAATTCATGAGTAATACGTCAAAGTTAACAGTAGGTATCGTTGGGGCGACTGGAGCTGTAGGTCAAGAGCTCCTGCAACTTTTGCACGCTCGGCAATTTCCTTTTGCTCAACTTAAGCTTTTTGCTTCCGCTCGCTCAGCTGGTAAGCAAGTAAGTTTCCAGGGTCATACCTACACCATTGAAGAAGCTAAGGTGGGTGTATTTAAAGACGTCGATGTTGCTTTTTTTGCTGCTGGTGGACCAGTTACTCGCGCACTTGCTTCTGATGCTGTTCAAGCAGGCTGTTTAGTGATCGATAAGAGTTCGGTCTATCGTATGGACCCAACTGTACCATTAGTGATACCAGAAATTAATCCTGAAGCTTTAAAAACGCACAAGGGTATTATTGCTAACCCGAATTGTTCAACAGCTGTAACGTTGATGGCTCTATGGCCACTGCATAAGCAGTTTGGTCTTAAGCGCTATTTTGCTTCGACCTTCCAATCCGTTTCAGGAACAGGAGCTGAGGCTGTTAAAGAATTAGCTGATCAAATCTCAGCTCATAGTTCAAATCAGCCATTACCTCGCAAAGTTTATCCTTACCAAATTGCATTCAACGCAATCCCACAGGTCGATAGCTTTGGACCAAACGGATATACCGGTGAAGAGACTAAGATGATGCAAGAAAGCCGTAAGATTATGGGCCTTCCTGAATTAAAGGTTTCTGCTACCTGTGTTAGAGTACCAGTAGTTCGTGCTCACTCCATTTCAGTTAATGCTGAATTTGAACGTCCTGTAACGGTTGAAGCCGCAAAAGCCGCGATTGCAGCATTTGAAGGAGCTGAACTGGTAGATAATCCAAGTCAGCAAAAGTATCCAACACCCTTAGATTTTAGTAAGAAGGTGAAATGTGGTGTTGGCCGTATCCGTATCGATTCTGCACTAGAAAATGGCTTAGCTTTATGGGTAAGTGGCGACAATTTGTGGAAAGGCGCTGCTTTAAATGCCATTCAAAATGCTGAATTAATGGCCAAAACAGGCCTTTTGAAGGCAAAAAAATAATAAATATTTATCATTAATCGCTTGTCATAAAAGGTTAAGGTGACATTTCTGTACGAGCTTGAGCTCAAAGTAATTTATCTGTAAGGTACTTTACTTAGGTTCATTAGGTAACGGTGGGGTAGCTCAGCGGTTAGAGCAGAGGTTTTACATACCTCGGGTCGGGGGTTCGATTCCCTCCCTCACCACCATTTGGTAATCAATGGTTTATGTAATTTTGCCACAAAATTACCAACCTTTTAGATGACCGTAAATCTTTGAGCCAAAAAAATTGAGCTTATTAAGATATATTCGGAAGTTACGTTTTCAAAAACTGTTGCTCAAGCTCTTCATGTTGAAACTGGAATTTTTTGGCGTTCTTCGATCTTAGCTTTTTCAAGTTCTCTAGCTTCCATTGAATAGCTGGCATATTTTGAAGATGTTTGAACGGTAAAAGTGACCAATCAGGTTTTATTTGAACAAGCGATAATAAGAATTTTCTATGGTTTATTGTCAGCGCTTAGGGTAACTCTTCCATAAGTTTCTTACGTGTGTTGTTCAGTTCCTCTATGTTAATAGGCTCTGAGGTCATTCCTATGAAGTCATTCTTGAAAGTTTCTTCCATTGGCTGAGGAGTGGAAAACAATACTTCGTGTATAGGCCTATTATGGCCTGCAAGATAACCAACAAAACAATCCAAAATTTCCAACGTAAGCCCATGGCTTTCGTACATCTTTAATACATCGAAAATATCTCTGGGGTGCTGTCTGTCCATAGCTGCAACCAGTTTGCTACCATAGAGCTCAGAAGGTGAAAGTACGGGAAGTTGAATATTTTTTGAAAACAACTTTTGTGTTTTTGTTGAGAGAGATAAGCTTTGCACCGGAAGCATAGTTCCACGAAATATGAAATTAACTTCGACTTTGATTTCTACTTCAGGACTGGAAATGATGATCTTCACTTCAGTACCATTATGTATTTTTATTATATGTGCCTGATATCCCATTTTCATAATCGCTGATTCTATGCGATTAAGTTCTTGAGAAATTTCTTTCAACGCAGTTTCCCGATCAGGGTTGTGATCGATGAAGACTACATCAATATCCACAGATAACCGCGGTAGATCTTGTACGAACAGGTTTATAGCCGTACCTCCTTTCATAGCGAATCGAGTTGTTTGAAATACTGTGGGCGCAATATCCAAAAGCAAATTGACCGTCTGCACGTATGCTGGATTCATTTTTTGAGCTGAAGTATTTTTTTATCCCGAGTGAATGCAATCCAACGGTTTGAGCTTCCGAGTCGCTCACTATGTTTTCGAGCTACATCGACCCATGTTAAATCAAAATTCTCTGCCATCATCTTTGCCAATCTTACCACTTTGACTCGCTTGGTATGTAGCAACAAAGTTTCTAAAATTTCTGGACGCAAATTACGTGTACTTTCTACCAAATTCGTTGTTTCTTCCAATGATTGATATTTGCCTGTATCACTAAAAAGTTCCAACAAAGCTCTTTCTGGAATAGACACCATAACTTTGGGATTTCCACCAGGTAGGGGAGCAAGGCCGAATCCTTCAGGTAATTTGTTATCAAAGATTCTGGTAGATTGATAGCTAGCATTGAATAAATGAGTAAACCAGTTTGGTAATTGTCCTGGTTTGCGACCCCATAGATTCATTCTTTCTTGAAACGCGACGTTGTGAAGAGTGCCACGCCACGCTAACGCTGTTTTTCCGCCAACGTGTAAATCTGGAATTTCCTCGCTGAGTAGTGCTAGGGTCTTGTTCTTATCTAATTTCGCATTAGGCACTTGATACACACCTCTGCCTAATCTTTTGAGCCATCCTGTTTTTGCTAGTCGTGAAGCGGCTGAAGTTTTTAATCCCATTTCTCGTAAGTCATTGGCACTATATGGCGTATCCCACTCAAGCTTACTCAGGAGAGACTTGATTGAAATATTCTTAGTAGATATCATTAGATGTTATTAATCGTAAATAATTCAAACAAACACAAGATAATATACCTAAATTGTTTGAAATATTATCATTAAATTACTTTTAAAGTTATTTATTAAAATTATTTCAAACATATACGTATAGGTTACTGATCTTAGTTTATCTCCATCGATTTGATTCAATCTCGGTCAAGCTTACGTGTTTAGTAGTCTTATATTTAAAATATTAAATATTTCATAATTTATTGTATCTTAATTAATTATAAAATTTCTTATTTCGCTGACAATAATCCTAAGTCAATATTTAGCATTTTTAGTTACGTGTTTAGTATGTCATTTGTAATTTGTAATACTTAGAGTAAAGCAATGCGTGTGAAATACAGGTCGATTATGCTTCCTTTTTAGGGCTAAGCTTGGTTGATTGTCCAACTACGTTTGTTGTTCAGCTATAAGTGTTAATGCACCTAGTAGCCGTACATTAACGAGCGTTAGCTTCGCTAAATTAAAAATTTAACTTTTAACCATACATGACAACCCACAGGCACACGATCTGCGTACTTGTTGAAAACAAGTTCGGTGTACTTGCGCGCGTTGCCGGAATGATTTCCGGACGCGGCTTCAACATTGATTCACTCAATGTTGCTCCCACACATGATGCTGTCGTTTCTCGAATCACGATCGTACTCAAAGGTGATGACCAAGCATTGGACTTATGTATGAAGCAGCTGCGTAAGTTGATTAATGTCATTGAGGTTCTAGATATTAAAACAACTCAAGCGATCGTGTATGAATTAGTTTTAGTAAAAGTTAAAGCTGATGCAAAATCGCGTGCAGAACTTTTAAAGATAGCGAACGAATTTGAAGCAAAGATTGTTCATGACGCTTCCGATCATCTTATCATTGAAGCTACTGTTGAATTAGACAAATCAACCGAGCTCATAGCCCGTGTTCAACCTTTTGGAATTTTAGAACTCGCTCGTACTGGTCAACTCGCCATGCAGCGTTAATTTATAACACTTTTTTAAAACCATGCCCGCAAAAGTATATACCGACAAAGACGCCGATCTAGGCGTATTCCGCAATCAAACGCTCGCTGTTTTAGGATACGGCTCACAAGGCCATGCCCACGCGCTAAATCTTAAGGACAGCGGTTGTAAGGTCATTATCGGCCTTTACCCTGGTTCAAAGTCACGTGCTGTAGCAAAGAAGCATGGCTTTAAAGTATACGATACTGCTGAAGCAGTTCGTAAAGCTGATGTAATCATGGTTGGTCTGCCAGACATGAAACAGGCTAGTGTTTATAAATCAGACATTCTTCCTAATTTAGCACCAGGTAAGACGCTATTATTTAGCCACGGTCTTTCCGTACATTTCGGTCTTATCAAGATTCCATCAGACGTTGATGTAATCATGGTTGCTCCAAAAGGACCAGGTCACATGGTGCGTCGTCTTTATAGCGAAGGCAAAGGAATGCCTGCACTTATCGCTGTTGGCCAAAACAAGTCCGGTAAAGCGAAACAAAATGCTTTAGCATGGGCTAAGGGTATCGGTTCTACACGTGCTGGTGTTCTCCAAACGACATTTAAAGAAGAAACAGAAACAGATCTCTTCGGTGAACAAGCAGTACTATGCGGTGGTGCTAGTGCACTCGTACAAGCTGGTTTCGAAACCTTGGTAGAAGCAGGTTATCAACCTGAAATGGCTTACTTCGAGTGCTTACACGAACTAAAGCTAATCTGTGATTTAATGTACGAGAGCGGTATTGCAGGTATGCGTTTCTCAATCTCTGAGACAGCTAAATACGGTGATATCACTCGTGGTCCTCGTGTTGTAAATAAAGCAACAAAGAAGGAAATGAAGAAGATTCTTACAGAGATCCAAGACGGTACCTTTACTCGTCAATGGGTTAAGGAATACAAAGGCGGTCTTAAGAACTACAATAAGCTCCTTAACAAAGGTGCAGGTCATAAGATCGAAAAAACCGGTTTATATCTCCGCAGCATGATGCCTTGGATGAAGAAGAAAAACATCAAGGGCGTACAAGCTAGCTACTAAGTGAAAAAGTTTAACCTCGCAACCCGTAAGAGCCCGCTTGCCCTTGCGCAAAGCGAGCTTGTTGCAGCGCATGTTCGCGCTGCATTACGGGTTGAGGTTGAGCTAGTAAAAATGGTTACGACAGGAGACCGTCAAACAGAGTGGTCTTTAGAAAAGCAGGGCGGTAAAGGACTCTTTACGAGCGAGCTAGAGGTAAGTTTATTAAATAAAGAAACAGATCTAGCGGTACATAGCTCAAAAGATTTACCTGGTGAGGTCATGTCAGGGCTTATTGTTTCGGGTTATATGCCACGAGAAGATGCCCGCGATGTTTTGGTTATGCGTGAAGGACTCGCAGAAGTTAAGCACGTCGCTACCGATAGTCCACGAAGACGTATTCAAATTTCCTTACTTAAACCTGATACGCAATTTACAACCATTCGTGGTAACGTAGATACGCGTCTAAGGAAAATTGCGGAAGGGGCAGCGGATGCTACGGTTCTTGCTAGTGCAGGCTTAAAGAGACTTGGTATTAAAAGTTGGCCAGGCTTAGTCTTTAAACCATTTGAACTTTCAGAAATGGTTCCAGCAGTAGGCCAAGCAGCTATTGCGATTGAAACACGCAAAGAAGATGAAGCGTTATTTAAACCGATATTTGACGCAGCTACCGCGAAAGCGCTCAGCTTAGAAAGAGCAATTCAGGCTCAACTTGGTGGTGGATGTCAAAGCGCACTCGGTGTTCATGTGAAAGGGAGTACGCTTTATTTCTTTCACGAAAAAACAGGTATTAAACAAATAGAGTTAACTGAATCTGACTGGGATAATACGCTTACAAGTGCTGCGCGCATTTTAAAACAACTTGGATTTTAGTATATTTTTAAAATAGAGAATTTTACTGTATGGCATTTGATTCAAAGTTTCCTCTTTTAAATAAACGCGTAGTACTTACGCGTTCAAAAGAGCAGATCTCTGACTTAAAATCTAAACTAGAGCTTTTAGGTGCTGAGGTAGTGGAGCTACCTGTGATTAGTATTACTAAAGAAATAGATAAACACAGTTTAGCGGATGTGATGCTTGAGTTAGGTGGATATGATTGGATTGTGTTTACGAGCATTCACGGCGTTACCTATTTCTTTGAAGAATTTCGCCGCATTTTTGATGATATTAGATCTTTAGGACTACTGCGTATTGCTTGTGTGGGTGAAGGTACTGCACGCGGTGTTGAACAACTGCATCTCAAAGTAGAATGTCAGCCTAAAGTAGCTACTGCTGAGGCACTCGCTAATGCATTAATAGATACAGGAAGTTTAGATAGTGCAAAAATCTTAGTAATTACTGGAAATTTAAACCGCGATACTCTGGTAACAAAATTAGAGGCAGCTTTGGCAATCGTAGACAGACTTCAGGTTTATAAAACGGAAAAACATGAAGTAAAAGATGAGCCCGCTCTGAAGGATTATGTATTAAAAGGCGCTAATGCTGTTTTATTTGCTAGTTCATCTGCAGCACAGTTTTTTGCAGAGCAAAGTAGCTTTTTAACCTTAAAAGACGGAGCTAAGAAACCACTTTTTGGATCTATAGGACCTCAAACAAGTGCTACATTAAAAAAGAATTTAATGAGCGTAGATTTTGAAGCAGAAGAACCAGGTATTGATTCCTTTGTAGCGTCGCTTGTTAAAAAACTAAGTAAATAACCTCACCTATCATGAAGGTACCTTTTCTTGATTTATCAATTCAGCATAAACAGCTGCGTACTCCAATCCTTGAAGCAATCACGGCAACCTACGACGCTAATCGTTTTTGTTTAGGTAAGGACGTTGAAGATTTTGAAAAAACTTTCGCTAGCACGTTCGGCTATTCTCATGTGCTTGGTATGAATAGTGGTACAGCACCACTTCATGTAGCGTGTATGGTAGCCGGATTTAAGGCTGGAGATGAAGTAATTACATCCCCATTTACTTTTATCTCTTCTGCTTGGGGTATTTCGTATGTAGGAGCGACACCAGTATTTGCAGATATTGAGGATGATACTTTTAATATAGATCCTGTAAAATTAGAGGCTGCAATTACACCTAGAACAAAAGGACTTGTTGTCGTTCATTTGTTTGGTCAACCAGCGAGGATGAAAGAAATTTTAGCAATCGCTAAAAAACATAATTTATTTGTTATCGAAGACTGTGCTCAAGCTGTAGGTGCAAAATACGAAAATACCTCGGTTGGGAATTTAGGGGATTGTGGAACGTTTAGTTTTTATCCGACTAAAAATCTTGCAGGTTGTGGAGAGGGTGGAGCTTTTGTTTCACGCTTTGAAAGCAATCATATACAGGCACGTCAAATTCGTGTGCACGGCTCTGATAAACGTTACTACCATGATATTATTGGTGGTAACTTTCGTATGGATGGTTTCCAAGCTGCCGCTCTGAATGTTAAATTGCCACATCTAGCGAGCTGGACCGAACGTAGGCAGACAATTGCTAGTATGTATCGTGCTGGCATTAAATCAGTTGATATTAAATTACCTCAAGAGATGGCTTATGGTGCTAGTGTTTATCACCAATTTACGATTAAGCATCCAAAGCGTGACTTGTTACGAGCGCACTTAACTCAGTTAGAGGTAGGCACAGATCTTATATATCCTGTGCCACTGCATCTGCAAAAATGCTATCATTACTTAGGTTATAAGAAAGGATCCTTCCCGAAGGCAGAACTGAGTGCTGAAACATGTTTAAGTTTACCTATTTTCCCCGAATTAACAGATGCTCAAGTTGAGCATGTGATTAATAGTATTAATTCATTCTAAACTTTTGAGTTATGATCGATGGTATTCGTTTGAAAGTATGTGGTTTAACGTCGCTCGTTGATGCTGAAGCAGCTGATCAAGCAGGCGCTGATTATCTAGGATTTATTTTTTATCCTAAATCACCACGTTATATTAATCTTGAGAATTACTCCGCATTCTCGGCTCGTTTACCTGCAAGAAAAAAGGTGGCTGTGTGTGTTGAGCCAACGATGGCTGAACTGCTTAATTTGCAGCGTGCTGGATTTGATTATTTTCAAATCCACTTTAAGCATGTTGTACCGGTCGCTGTTATTGCTGAGTGGTCTAGACTAGTTTCCTCAGATAAAATCTGGTTAGCACCGAAGTTACCTCAGGGAGAACCTTTTAATTTAGCCTGGTTATCCTATACCAAAACAGTTCTTTTAGATACCTATCACGCAGATGGATTTGGTGGTTCTGGTGAAACCGGTGACTGGAAAAATTTTGTACAACTTCGTTTAGAACATCCACATATTCAATGGATATTGGCAGGTGGTTTAAATCCAACGAACATCGCTGATGCACTGCGCGCTACAGCCGCTCGTGCAATTGATGTTAATAGCGGTATAGAATCAGCTCCCGGAGTTAAGGATGCTAAACTGCTACAAGCATTCGTTGATGCTATAAAAAAGAAGTAATCTAATTAAGGCAGTACGGTAATCGTTGCTGTCTTAATATAATCTAAGTTTGGAAATTCTTTTTGCAGATAGCTATTTCCAATTCTTTCAATTTTAGCTTGGTCAGGTAATTCGCGGTCACCTGCATATAAGCTATCAACTACTTCTATACCTTTGGATATGACTCCGATACCTGCAAATCCAACTTTATCTAAACGTGAGTTGTCGGCTAAATTGAAGAAGACTTGAGTAGTTCTTGTATCAGGATCGCCAGATGCAGCGAAACTGAGAACGCCACGTGTATTAGATTTTTTTACTGGATCGTCCTTCATGGGGATATTCCATGCTTTGGTCATTGCGGGTGTTGATGCCACACCGAATTGAACTACGAATCCAGCTACCACTCTAAAGAAACGGCTTTCTGTAAAGTAACCGGCTTTAACTAAATTGTAGAGACGATCTGCTCCGATAGGTGCGTCTGAGCGATTAACATCAACAACGATTAAGCCCTTGGAGGTATTGAAATTAACCTGAAACTTAGCAGGTGCTATTAATGCAGTTGGCGGTTTAGGTGCCGATAAGCAACCAGCTAACATTAACAGTGCTACAAAAGGTAGGATTAAGCGTTTCATGTATAGTATGAATTAAATTAAAACTGAATTCCCTCAAGTTGAAGAAGAAAACGCTTCGCTTTTTCTCCAAAAGCAAACCCTGTTAGTTCCCCGGAGGCACCGATAACACGGTGGCAGGGTATGATGATAGCAATAGGATTTCTTCCAATTGCTCCGCCCACAGGCCTGGGAGCTGATTTTACTTCGTTTGCTATTGATTTATACGTAGCAGTTTTACCGTAGTCTAATCGTGTTAAAGCTTTCCAAACTTGAGACTGAAATGAGGTACCAATGGGGCTTAGTTTTAGGGTAAACTTTTTGAGTTCTTTATTCAGATAAGCATCAACTTGGGTTTTAACGAAGCGAGTTTTTGCTGGATCTAATCTCGGTGATGAAACTTTACTGCGTTTAGTTAACAGTGTGTGGATACTCAGTGATAAGCCAATAAGCTCATTTGATTCATTCACCTGAACCGATATTTCACCTAATACAGTCTTAAACGTAGAGTAAAATGTCGGTATATCATTTACCATAGCTGTAGTCAGAAAAAGAATAATAAAGCTTGTTCCCTTACATGCCTGGAAAACCAGGGAATCCGCCTTTACCTTTCATGGAATTAAGCTGACGCATCATCTTCATCGCTCCGCCACCTTTCATCATCTTCATCATCTTTTGCATCTGCTGGAATTGTTTGAGTAGTTGATTTACGTCTACAATTTTTGTTCCTGAGCCATTTGCTATACGTTGTCTGCGATTACCATTGATGACACTTGGGTTTCTTCTCTCCTGAATGGTCATTGATTTGATAATAGCCTCTGCACGTGCCATTTCTTTTTCAGGACCATCACCTAATTTGATACCACTCATTCCAGGCATCATTCCAATTAAGCTCTGCATGGATCCCAGTTTCTTCATTTGCTGCATCTGTGAGAGGAAGTCTTCGAGATTGAAGTCTGCCTTCTTGAGCTTTTCTGCCATTTTGGCAGCTTCTTTTTCATCGATAGTTTCCTGCGCTTTTTCAACTAAAGAAACTACGTCACCCATGCCTAAGATACGTGACGCGAGACGATCAGGATAGAAGATATCAAAATCTGTGGTCTTTTCACCGGTACCAACGAATTTAATACCAACACCTGCAATTGATTTGATTGATAAAGCTGCACCTCCTCGTGCATCTCCATCTAATTTAGTTAGAATTAATCCTGTAAGTTGTAAGGAGTCGTTAAAAGCTTTAGCTACATTGACAGCTTCTTGACCTAAGGCTCCGTCTACTACGAGGAGGATTTCATCAGGCTTAATTTCTGAACGTAATTTTTTTACTTCTTCGATTAAATCCGTGTCGATTTGTAGTCTACCTGCCGTATCAAACAAGATTGCATCAGATCCTGTAGCCAGCGCATCACTTAGAGCTTTTTTACCAAGGCTAGGTACGTCTTTTGAGTTTCGATCTGCAAAAAAACCAAGCTCTTCTTGTTTAGCCAATATCTCTAATTGATCAATAGCAGCAGGACGGTAAACGTCACAGGCAACAACACTTGGTTTATAACCACGTTTTTTAAGTAGTTTTCCTAGTTTAGCTGTAGAAGTCGTTTTACCTGATCCATGCAAACCAACCAGCATAATCTTAAGCGGACGATTACCGCTTAACTCCGTAGAGCCTTCTCCAAGAAGACGTACGAGTTCATCATTGATGATTTTAACAACTTGCTGACCTGGAGCTACGCCTTTTAAAACTTCTTGGCCTACGCATTGTGTTTGAACGCGTTCAATAAATTCACGTGCTACTTTAAAATGTACATCAGCACCGAGTAGTGCTGTACGTACTTCTTGGAGAGCCTCGGCCATATTTTCAGCCGTGAGCGTTCCAACACCTCTAAGATTACGTAATGCCAGACTTAGTTTATCTGTAAGCGATTCAAACATGGTTTGTTCTATTGGTATCGGTCTATAGCCGGGCGTCAACAACCGCTCGTCATAAGCTTGAAGTTATTCATAATACGCTAGTTAGTGCTATTTTATAGTCTGGTCAAAGAGCTATTTACACCTGATACTGTAAGTTGGCTATGTTTGGCTAACCGTATTAGTTAGGTAAGTATAGCTATATCAATAACTCATAAACTAACGTTTCCATGAATCCTATACTCAAGCTCCTCATTGAAGGTGGTCAACTCTCCACAGCCCAAATGGCTGTTGTAGCAGGACTATCTGAAGCGGACGTGAATAAGCATTTGGAAGCACTTAAGAAAGATAAAATCTTCTTGGGATGGCGTCCTGTGCTCGATCTATCGCGTGAAGCGGTGGCGGGAAACGCGGTACGAGCTGTTATTGAAGTACGTATTACACCTGAGCGTGGTGGCGGTTTTAATCGTTTAGCTCAACGGCTAAGTCATTTCGATGAAGTTGAGTCCTGTTATCTCATGTCAGGATCTTACGACTTACTTATTTTCATTACAGGACCAAGCTTACAAAAAGTAGCAAGTTTTGTATCTGAAAAATTATCTACCTTGGAAGGTGTGTTATCTACAAGCACCCATTTCATGTTAAGATCATACAAAGAAGGAGGCTTCTTAATTGATGCTCCTGAACAGTCCTCAGGGAGACTTACTGTTGCACCGTGAAAAATAAATTAGCACGACACGTCGTTAATCTTCCTAAGTCTGGAATTCGTGATTTCTTCGAAATTGTTTCGAAGATGAAGGACGTTATTTCCTTAGGTATTGGTGAACCTGATTTTGATACACCTTGGCATATTCGTGAAGCCTCAATCTATGCATTAGAAAAAGGTAAAACGCATTATACATCTAATCTAGGTACGATCGAACTGAGACGAGAAATTTGTAAGTACGTTGAGAAAAACTATAACGTTAGTTACAAACCTGAAACCGAAGTCATCGTTACAGTAGGTGTTTCTGAAGCGATTGATTTAGCACTCCGTGCCCTTATTAATCCAGGGGAGGGTGTACTGTTTCATGAGCCTTGTTATGTCTCTTATTCTCCAAGTGTAGCTCTTGCTTTTGGTGAGGCTATTCCTGTGGAGACAACGGCGAAAGATGGATTTGCGCTCAACGTTGAAGACATTGCAAAAGCGTGGAAACCAAATTGCCGTGTCCTTATGATGAATATGCCGTGCAATCCAACAGGTGGCACGTGTGATGTTGAGCGTCTTAGAGCGATAGCTAAATTTGCTGTTGAAAAAGACCTCATCGTTTTAAGCGACGAAATTTATTCAGAACTTGTTTACGAAGGTACGCATACAAGCATTGCGAGTCTTCCAGGCATGAAGGAAAGAACCTTGTTTTTACACGGTTTTTCAAAGGCATTCGCTATGACTGGTTTTCGTATTGGATATGCCTGTGGTCACCCTGATCTCGTGGAGGCGATGATGAAAATTCATCAATACTCTATGTTATGTGCACCAATCCTTGCTCAGGAGGCAGCTCTTGAAGCGCTCATTCGTGGAGAAGATTCAATGAAATCTATGCGTGAACAATATCACCGTAGACGTGATCTCGTGGTAAGACGTTTTCGCGAAGCTGGTCTTTCCTGTCATTCACCTAAGGGTGCGTTCTATGCATTTCCAAATATTACCGTCACAGGTTTAAGTGAGAAGGATTTCTCCTTTGGCTTACTTGAAGCAGAAAAAGTGGCTGTAGTTCCAGGAACTGCTTTTGGTAAAAATGGAACGGGCTTTGTCCGTGCTAGTTTTGCAACAGGATATGAGCAACTCATAGAAGCTTGTGATCGTATCGAACGTTTTGTTCAGACAACTGCTTCTAAGAAGAAATAACATATATTCATGTCACGAACTGTAGCTATAGTCGGTCGTCCCAATGTAGGCAAAAGTCGCTTATTTAACCGACTCGCACGTAAAAAAATATCTATTGTTCATGACGAACCAGGTATCACCCGTGACGTTATCTCAGCCGAAATAGCTGATGGTAAATTCACACTGCTTGACACCGGTGGCTTAGGCTTAACCGGTGATGAAGGTACACTAGCAATGGCAGCTGCCTCAGAAGTGCAGGCAGGTTTTGCTATTGATGCAGCTGATATTATTTTATTTGTGATTGATGGTTTAACTGGCGTTATCCCACTGGATGAGCGCATTGCTATGCGTCTACGCAAAGCAAAGAAAAAGGTAATCTTAGTAGTTAACAAAGCAGACTTTAATGATGAAAAAGTAGATCTCGCTGCCGCATACCGTCTAGGATTTGGCGAGCCACTACGTATTTCTGCTGAACATGGAAATGGTGAAAGTACACTACGTGAAGCAATCTTAGAAAAACTTGGCCCTGTTGAAGAAGATAATAAAACGAAGTCTGCAACAGATCCTATATGTTTTTGTTTTATCGGACGCCCTAACGTAGGAAAATCATCCTTAGCTAATCGTTTTCTAAAAAGTGATCGCTTAATAGTAAGTGATGTAGCGGGAACAACACGTGATGCAGTTGAATTACCGTTTGAATTTAAAGGTAGAAATGGAGAAATGTATCCATTCCGTCTTATTGATACTGCAGGTATCAAGGCAGCTGCAAAATTGGCATCACCTGTTGAATATTTTTCCCGTTTAAGATCACTCGATGCGATTCAAAAAGCAGATGTTGTATATCTAGTTCTTGATGCGCTTGATGGGGTTACCCTTCAAGATAAAGCAATTGCAGGAGAAGCATTAAAAGAGAGAAGACCTATTGTGATTGTTGTTAATAAATGGGACTTAGTTCGTAAAGCTTTTGAAAAGGGTACTGGCATTGGTAAGTATAAGACTGAACGTGAATACCGAGAAGCATATGAGAAGGCGCTCTTCGATAGACTCTTTTTCACGCCAGGGGCGCCGGTTGTATTCGTATCAGCAGTCTCGGGTTATGAAGTAGACCGTATGCTTAACGCAGCGGTACAATTAAACCGTACGCTCGATAAGAAATTACAGACCTCTTTATTAAACGCTACACTAACACACTTAACTGAGAGGACTCCACCTCCTGCTATTGGTGCTAGAAGATTTAAAATTTACTACGCTACGCATACGGGAAATCGTCCGTTTAGAATTAAACTTTTCTGTAACCGAGAAGAGAAGCTATCTGAATCTTATCGCCGTTATCTTGAACGTGGTTTAGTTGAAGAGTTTGGTTTGAACGGTTGCCCAGTGTATTTTGATTTAATTGGAAAGCCGCGCGAAAGTAGAGCAGGTGTTGCATTCCCAAAAACACATGAAACTGACGAGGATTAAGTATAAATCGTACGACGCATTAAAACTTACCCATGGATCGTTAGAGCTCATGGTGACCACATCCTGTGGACCACGCGTTATCTCTTTGAAAAGTGCTCAGGCTGAGTCGGTAGGAAATTTATTTTATGAGTTTCCTGAACCTCAGAAAAGATATTTAGGGCAATATTTAAGAGGCGGTCATCGCTTATGGCACGCACCTGAAGATTTAGTTAAAACCTACTTGCCTGATGATGAAGCACTTCACGTTAAGCTTAGTGTAGATGGGGTATCGTTAACACAGCCAATTGAGAAAAAAACAGGCTTAGAGAAATCAATCCAAGTTAAGTTTGTTTCAAAAAACACGGTTAAAATATCCCATACGTTAAAAAACAAATCAAAGAAACCAATTACACGTGCTGCATGGGCTGTCACCATGCTACCACCTAAGGGGTATGGTTTTTTTACTCTGCCACCTCAGGGTGATCACGCTAAGGGAGATCTGTTACCTAATACCGTTTTAATTCCATGGACCTTCACTGATTTTTCATCACCTGTGTGGGATTTTCATCAATCCTATATTGGCGTAAATGTAGCAAAAGCTAAGAATCCTCAAAAGTTGGGTATATATAATTATCCAGGTATCTCTGGTTATTGGAGAGAGGGGGTAGCGTTTATAAAATACGCTAAACCAAATTTAGGAAAACCTCATACCGATATGGGTTCTAGTTTTGAAACATTTACCAATGGTCAATTTTTTGAATTAGAGACGTTGAGTGATTTGAGAACGCTTAAAGCTGGTCAGAAAATAGTACATACTGAATATTGGACTGTGTTAGCTAATATACCTAAGCCATCGAGTGATCGTGTATTTACTAAGCACATTCAGGCACCCATTAAAAAGTGGGTAAGTCATTTATAATGATTCTAGATAAAGCTTATTAGTATCTAAGAACCTTACTTTATTTGTGTTCATAGAATTGGTACTTATCTGAATTTAGTGAGCTTGCGAGAACTAAGCTACCTGCGTATAGTATGAATTATGAAAGTTGTATTTATGGGCTCAGATGCGATAGCTCTTCCTTTACTGGAAGCGCTTATCCGTGATTTTGCTCAGGAATGCCAATTTGTAGGTGTTTATACACAGCCAGACAGACCAACAGGGAGGGGACAGAAGATTGAGCCAAACCAGATAAAAGGTTGGGCCTTAAGTCATGGGATTCCAGTTTGTCAGCCTGAAAAATTTAATGAAGAGGCAAGACTTAGTTTAGCTCAGTTAAATCCAGATATGGTTTTAATTATGGCTTATGGTCACATCCTAAAAGATCCCGTAATTCAGATACCTACGTTAGGGACATTTAATTTACATACATCGCTTTTACCAAAGTACCGTGGGGCATCACCGATACAAACTGCAGTAGCTGAGTCAGAGAAAGAGACAGGGGTTAGCTTGATGAAAATTGTACGTGAGTTAGATGCAGGACCTGTTGCTGATCAAGAAAGAGTAATCATTGATATGCTTGATACGGCACTTGATGTAGAGCGCAAACTAGCATTTGCCTGTATTCCGCTTGTTACTCGCAACCTTTCAAAAATTGCCCGTAAGGAAATTGAATTTAAGGAACAGGATAAAAGTAAAATTAGTTTTTGTAGGCGATTAACAAAAGAGGATCAAAATATTGATTTCAACTTTTCAGCATCAGTACTTGCTTCTCGAATCAATGGATTAAATCCATGGCCTAGCGCTAGCTTTATTCTCAACGCTCAAGTGATTAAAATTGGCCAAGCAGACTCTATAAATTCTCCGATTCATACCGATAAACTTCCAGGTACCGTTCTGGGATCAGACGACTGTGGATTACTTATTCAGTGTAAAGAGGGAATCTTAAGGCTTCGTAAATTACAGCGCCCTGGTGGACGCATGCTTAGTGCTACAGAGTTTTTACGAGGATATCCTGTTGAAACTGGTGTAGTCCTTGAGTCTAAGCCCATGCGTGCCTTGGTTTCGGATTCTTTTTTTACTTAATTTCAAAGTCTTGTTATCTAGCCGTCCTTTTATCAGACTCTTAGTTATGTTTTATAGTCGGTTCATTGTCGTATTTCTCTGCTTAGCTATTGCTGCTAAAGCACAGCAAGCTGCCTCTTCCTTAGACGTAGCCAATCTTCGTGAAGATATGCATGGCTTATCCGATAAAATAAACGATTTAACACTCAAAGTTGAACAGCTTGAGTCTGAGAATGCTCAACTAAAGAAGTCACTGTCGGGAACTAGCCAAAACTACGTTACCCAGAATCAGCTAAGTGATGTTATCGCTGAATTAAAATTAGCAATCCAAGCGAGTTCTCAATCAACCAAAGACGATATTATTAACAAAGCTACGGCTCAGCTTGAAACGGCAGCGATAAAAAAAGTCGTTATTTCACCCGATTCTACCGGTACGCAATCAAGTAAATCTAGCTCTGGTGGTTCATTTAGTACCGACTTCCCTAAAGAGGGTGTTACCTATGTAGTCCAAAAGGGTGACACATTAGCTTTGATCGCTAAGAAAACCTCTGCTAAGGCTAGAGATATTATTAACGCGAATAAAATCAGTGATCCGTCTCGCATTTACGTGGGACAAACGCTTTTCATCCCGGGAGCTAAATAAACTATGTCAACGCCAGCAAAGTCTCGTTTAGGTAGAGGTCTAGGAGGTTTAATTGCAGCTGCAAAACCAGCTCAAACCACGGTAGTGCCTACACCCGAAAAAACAGCTCCTGTTGCTGCTACAAGTCAGCCATCTGCTTTGGGATTTCAGGAAATTTTAATCACTCAAATTGAACCAAGTCCTTACCAAGCGCGTAAGGAGATTTCTGATGAGCAACTCAGAGAGCTTTCTGAGAGTATTAGAAACGAAGGTCTACTTCAGCCGATCGTTGTGCGTAAAGTGGGTGATAAGTTTCAACTTATCGCGGGTGAAAGACGTTGGAGAGCTTTCCAACTACTTAAACTTAAAGTGATTCCAGCCCGTATTGCAGAGGCAAATAATGCATCTGCTGCGACACTAGGTCTAATTGAGAATTTACAGCGTGAGGGATTGAATCCAATGGAAGAAGCACTTGGCTTTGCTAGCTTAGTGCGTGATTTTGATTTAACCCAAGAGGTAGCTGCAACTCGGGTAGGTAAAAGTAGGGCAGCAGTTGCTAATGCGCTTAGACTCTTATCCTTAGACGGTGAAATTCAGGGTTACCTCAGTAAGGGCTTACTTTCACCAGGACATGCTAAAGTTATCCTCGGAGTTGAAGATCCGGGCCATAGACTTATTTTGGCACGCCGGGTTATAGCTGAAGGCTTAAGTGTGAGAGCGACTGAAAAACTAGCCTCTACAGCCAAAACAACCCCGTCTAAAGGCGCTCCATCTAAGAAAAAGGGGGTATCAGCCGCCGATGCTGCTGCTGTGGACGGAATTCAACGCCGTTTGACGTCCCATTTAGGTGCTCGGGTAGCCCTATTACATACCCCAAAAAAGGGTCGTATAGTTATCGAATATCGTGGAAATCAAGACCTTCAGAGAATTTTAGAGAAATTAGGGGTAGAGGCTTAATTTACCCCTAACTGTGCTAATCGCATTGACAGTAACGGTTAGTGTGATGCGATAGACCCTTTATATCATGAGCATCCTACTTGGAATCCTCACTTTCGCACTCGTTGTCGTATCCTTATTCCTCGTCTTAGTCGTCCTTATGCAAAAGGCGAAATCTGACGGTGGTGTTGGCGCAGCTATGGGTGGCGGTATGGCAGAGGCTACGTTTGGTGCTGAAACAGGTAATGTTTTAAGTACAGCGACTATTCGTGCTGCTATTCTTTTCTTTATTTTAAGTATCGCGCTGTATCTTGGCCGCCTTTACCAGCACAAGCATGCTACCGTTACAACAGGTGGACTTCCAACAATTGAAGCTCCAGCAGCACCTGCTAAGCCAGCAGCTCAGGCTCCAGCAGCACCAGCTGCTCCTAAAAAGACTCCTTAATTTAAATGCAGGGGCGCCAATTTATGTTGTTAAACATAATATGGCATCGTCTTTTAGTTGTAAGTTGTGTGCTTTGTTTAATCAGTGCGCATCAGCTGTTTTCTCAGGACTATAGCAGTTCCGTTAAGCTAACAGAGCCTGAAGCGAGAGAAATTATATCAAAATTTAGGGAAGCTAGGCCTGCAGCAGCTTACTATTTTGAATTTTCACTTAATCAAATACCTAGAAAAGGGGACACAGTACGCATCCCAGGTAGATTATGGGCATGGCATAATGAGCGTGGTAGTATTTGGCGCCTTGAAATCAATCCTGGTAGGCCAAATGAATGTCATTACTTGATTCAAAATGGTCAAAACCCAGCACTTTGGAGTTACAGTCTGATAAATAAGGCTGAATTGCCACATCCTGAGCTAATAACGAAACCTTTTATTCCTGATTCAGAGGTGAGTGCCTTTGACCTACAAATGCCTTATTTGTATTGGCAAGATATTCAAGTTCTAGGGCTATCAAGGATGCGGGGTAGACCTGCCTACCAATTTCTCTTTAAAGCCCCTGATGGATTTAATTCAGGCGATACCTCAATAGCTGCAGTAAGAGCGTATCTGGATACGCAGTACAACGCACCGGTACAAACAGAAGTAATCAATAATACTGGTAAAATCCTTAAAACATTGATTCTAGGTGACTTAAAAAAAATACAAGGGCAGTGGATACCACGAAGTATCGATATGCGTAATGAAGTTACTAGAAACAAGACCCAATTTGAGGTTACAGCGGCAGTTCTTGGTATAGAGATTAGCCCGGCTATTTTTGACCCGGCAAACTTAGCTTCTTCAGTCCGTGTTCCAGCTGAAAGTGAATTAACACGGTTTTAGTAAAAATAATTTTATTTTTTTAATTGGACAGGTCTGTATTCAAGAACATACAACAGACCCTTACTTAACTCATTTCTATCATGGCTAAAAACAAATCAAGTTCCACAGCTCCTGTAACATTTGATCTTCCAGAAGATCTTCTTTCAAAAATCGAATCAGTGATGAAGAAAAAAGGCTTCAACTCTATCAGTGAAGTCATTCGCGCTGCTCTCGATGTGTGCGATTTTAACAGTTATAAGAAAGACGAAAAGGACCATAAGCAAATCTCCGTACGTCTTTCCGACAAACAGCGCTCAACCTTAAAGCGCTATTCCAAGAGCAAAGGTGCTAGCGTAGGAGAGCTCTTACGTGTTGCTATCGATGAAATGTCCTTAAAAGGACCTTCCCGTAGCTAAAGTTAGCTTATCTTAAGCAATTTTTAGCTCCTAGAGGCTTGCGTTTAGAGCCCGAGGATTCTTGTCTGGAAGACCTACATTTTATGGCTTCTCCAGCACCTCTCTCATCCTGGGCTTTAAACATATCGCCTTCTCCAACGCTTGCTATTGATGGCAAAGCGAAGGCATTACAGGCCGCAGGCGAAGACGTCTGCGGCTTTGCTGCAGGTGAACCCGATTTTGATACACCGGAGCATATTAAGAATGCCGCTATTGAGGCACTTAAATCAGGTAAAACAAAATACGCTGCAAACCCAGGTATTGAACCCCTACGCCAAGCTTTAGCTGCAAAATATTTAGCAGACTATGGTCTTAAAGTAGCTCCTTCGCAGATTGTTGTAAGTCCAGGTGGCAAGTTCTCCTGTTACTTAGCTATTTTAGCCGTTTGCTCTCCAGGAGATGAAGTGATCATACCTGCACCTTATTGGGTCAGTTATCCTGAGATGGTTAAATTAGCAGGAGCAGTACCTAAGTTTGTTCTCGCTACAGATAAAACAGGATTTCGAATCACAGCTGCACAATTAGAAGCAGCAATTACTCCAAAAACAAAACTCCTTGTTTTAAATTCTCCTTCAAATCCAACAGGTGCAGTTTATTCCCGTAAGGAGATTGAGGACATTGTAGCAGTCGCATTAAAGCATAATTTATACATTCTCTCGGATGAGATTTATGAACATCTCGTATACGATTCAGAGAAGATGGTATCACCTGCAAGCCTAAGCCCAGAGGCAGAAGCTCACACTATTATTGTTTCAGGTTTTTCTAAAACATATGCGATGACAGGGTGGCGTTTAGGTACGCTCGTTGCCTCAGCACCTATCGCAAAAGCAGTTGCTGAGTTGCAAAGTCAAATGACATCAAATGCGACCACTTTTGGTCAATATGGCGCTCTCGCTGCATTAGTTGAAAAAGAGAAGACCCAGGCCTCGCTAAAAGTTATGTTAGAGGCGTTTGATCGTCGTCGTAAATCCCTACACGCTGAACTCAATAAAATACCAGGTGTATCCTGTGTATTAGCTAAAGGTGCCTTTTATCTATTCCCTAATATTTCAAGTTTCGGACTCAGCTCTGCAGAATTCTGTTCGAAGCTATTAGAAGCTGAAAAAGTAGCTGCCGTCCCAGGTAGTGCTTTCGGTGCTGAAGGGTATCTACGCTTAAGCTATGCAACGAGTGATGCAATTATAGCAAAAGGCGTGGAGCGCTTAGCTCGTTTCTGTCGTACACTTAAAGCTTAATATTTAATTACTCCTACAATTATGGCATACAAAGACGTAACTCCTCCTGCTGGTGGCAAAATAACGATTAACAAGGGAAAGCTTAGCGTTCCTGATCAACCAATCGTTCCCTTTATCCGTGGTGACGGTACCGGTGCAGACATCTGGGCTGCATCCGTACGTGTTTTCGATGCAGCAGTAGCTAAAGCCTACGGTGGTAAGAAAAAAGTTTCTTGGTTCGAAGTTTATGCAGGTGAAGAATCATTTAAGAAGTTTAACAACTGGCTACCAGATGATACGGTAGAAGCATTCCGTGAATACCTCGTTGGTATCAAAGGACCTCTTACAACTCCAGTTGGTGGTGGTATTACATCACTCAATGTTGCTCTTCGCCAACTACTTGATCTTTACGTCTGCTTACGTCCTGTACAGTGGTTTACAGGTGTTCCAAGCCCAGTAAAGCACCCTGAAAAAGTAGACATGGTTATATTCCGTGAAAACACGGAAGATATTTATGCAGGTATTGAATTCACAGCAGGTACACCTGAAGCAGCTAAAGTATTGGATTTCCTAGCTAAAGAATTTCCAAAACGCTTTGAAAAAATTCGTTTCGGTACAGAAGCGAAAGCTGCTTCATTCTGGCAAGCTGTAGGATCACAGGATGTTTCCAACGAAGTTAAAGTAGGCGTTGGTATCAAGCCAGTCAGTGAATCTGGTAGTGTACGTTTAATTCATAGCGCTATTGCTTATGCAATTAAGCACAAGCGTAAGAGTGTTACTCTTGTCCATAAGGGTAATATCATGAAATACACTGAAGGTGCTTTCCGTGATTGGGGCTACAATGTAGCTAAGAAGTTCTTCGGTGCTGTTGAAATTGATGGCGGTCCTTGGTGCAAAATTCCTGAAGGAAAACCAGGCGCTGGCTTAATCATCAAAGACAGTATTGCTGATATCGCATTACAACAGGTTCTCACACGTCCAACTGACTTTGACGTAATTGCTACCTTAAACCTTAACGGTGATTACCTATCAGACGCACTTGCTGCTCAAGTAGGTGGTATCGGTATCGCACCTGGTGGTAATATCAATTACATTTCAGGTCACGCTATCTTTGAAGCTACTCACGGCACTGCACCAAAGTATGCTAACAAAGATGTCGTAAACCCTGGATCTGTTGTTTTATCCGGTGAAATGATGTTCCGTTATATGGGATGGGACGAAGCTGCTGATTTAATCGTTAAAGGATTAAACGGCGCTATCGGTTCAAAACGTGTAACGTATGACTTTGCTCGCTTGATGGATAATGCTACTGAAATCAAATGCTCTGCATTTGGTGACAATATCATTAGCCATATGTAAGGCATTTAGTTTTTAAAAATAATCCCGCTAATGATGGCACCCACGAAGTATTTCGCGTGCGTTATCCTAGCGGGATTTTTTTATGCCCAGTCATTTTCTTCAAAAGTTTTGGCGACAGAAGAATATCCTTATGCAGTAAGCTTAAAGGACATACAGGCAAGGGTAGAGGCCTATAAAAATAAGATCGGTGATAAAGCAGGTGTTCCGGATACAGAGGATACTTACATAAAAGTTCCTGCTAAAGCTCAGTTGATTAAAGTAAGCGCATTGGATTCAGCCTTTAAAATCATACCTGCTCTCATAAAACATGAGGAAAAGAATTGGCAGCCAGGTGTTAAACCAACGAACTTTAAGTACCCACTGCGATTACCAGCATCAGCATTGGACGCAGTAGTGTATGCGCTAAAATACAATTTTGGTGATAGATCCCTAAATCAAATATCAGCCAATCACATTGCTAACTTTTTTATATGGACGCAAAAGGAAGCTGGAACAGGCGTTTATCCTTTTCCTTTTTCAGAATCAGGTAGTGGAGCTGCTTTTAGCGCAGTTGCTCATTTTATTTCTGAAGCAAAAAAACAAAATAAACTTTCTGAAGTTATTCATAATGGATGGTTATGTAATGATTTAACAGATGGTGGACTGCAGTTTGATAACGCAGAAGTCGGTAAAGCGATGTTCGATCTTTATGAAGTTACACATAACGCCGAAATTCTTACATCTGCTGTCAAAGCAAGTGACTGGGCGTTAACGCATACCATTGTAATTAATTGGAATTATAATGCCTTTAGTGTTGGTTTATTAGCTAAGGCATATGCGATTACACGTAATCCCGCGTATTTAAATGAAGCAAAGCGTAAAGCTATATTAGGTGTGATTCCAGGACAGTTAAAACAAGGAACTAATACAGGGCGCTGGGTAGATCAGCATAATGCTAAACCAGCGTATCATTACATCATGTTGCAGGCTTTGACCGAACTAGTTGAAGTAATGCCTAAAGATGATCCTGCAAGAACTCAAATTATTGAGTGCATTCGGTTAGGATTGATTAATCGAAACCATGACTTTCTCACACGTGGAGCACCTACAAAAGAAAAAGCTCTAACAGCACTTTTAGCAGTCAAGCGAGTGTTCGCACATGATCCACAGTTTCTAAAAGATACAGAAACCTCTGAGGCTTTATATAATTTAGAATTAATTATTTCATCCCAGTATAGCTGGAGAAATTTACCTGTATCTCCTCGTGAGTGGGTGATTTTCTTAAGCGATATTAAAGAAAACAACAAAACTTAGGCTTTAGTCGCCTAAGCATGTACCAACACGTCTCGCAGCTTCAACCCATTGGTGATCGGGCGGTACTGTTTTCAGATTACCAGCGACCTTCTTAATTGGTACTGCTTTAACATTAGTACCGTCAGCGGCAACCATTACACCAAATTTACCTTTATGGATAAGTTCAACACACTCAGTTCCTAGACGGGTAGCGAGTAGGCGATCTTTTACAGAGGGTGTACCACCGCGTTGAACATAGCCTAAAATCGATACGCGTGCTTCTAAACCTGTTTTATCCTCAAGTTGGGCAGCTAAGCGCCATGTATTACCTATGTGTTGTTTATCTAATTGTTTTAATTCCTGCTTTGCGTTTTCTAGCTGCTTTTCAGTTTTCGCTTTAAGCTTACGTCTGGTAGCTTCTGCGAAAGCTCTCGCATATTGTTTTGAAAGTGCACCTTCAGCTACAGCTACGATACTAAAATTTGCATGTTTTTGGTCACGACGTTTAATTGCAGCTACGATCTTATCAATATCGTAGGGAATTTCTGGAATTAGGACAACATCTGCACCACCACCAATCCCTGAACCAAGTGTTAACCAACCAGCGCGGTGACCCATAATTTCTGCTACAATAATACGGTGGTGACTGTGTGCTGTACTGTGTAGGCGGTCTAATGCCTCAGCTGCAATACCAAGTGCTGTATCGAAGCCAATTGTTGCATCAGTTAATGCAACATCATTATCAATCGTTTTGGGTAATGTTATGATGTTTAAACCTGCATTAACTAAACGAAGTGCATTTTTATGTGTACCGCCACCACCAATACAAACAAGTGCTTTTAGTTTTAACTTTTTATAGTTAGAAACAATTTTAGCAGTCATATCTTTAACCTCACCATCAATTTTCATCTTGTGAGGCTTCTCACGACTCGTTCCTAAAACTGTTCCTCCAACCGTTAGAATACCTGCCAGAGTAGCTTTATTTAATTGAACGTAATTATTTTGCGCGAGTCCGAGAAATCCATCCTTAAAACCGAGGACATCATAGCCATACTTGCCAATGGCAGCTTTACCAACAGCGCGTATTGCAGCATTTAAGCCGGGACTATCTCCACCAGCTGTAAGAATACCTATACGAGGCGCGGACTTACTTTTCATAGTAAATATCCAACGCTTTAAATTTTAAACGTCCATGATTTTAAAGCATATTGCCACTAAACGTAACAAAACCGTAACGATTTAAGGCTGGGGTAGTATATTTTGTGTATATAACCAGTCTCTACATCTATCTGTCCACGTTCCATGTGGATTTTTACTTGGACGAACGCCAAAACCATGCACGCCTAACGTATAAAGATGAAGTTCCGCAGGAACGCCTAAACGTTTTAGCGCTACATATGGAGCTATACAATTTTCAGAATCAACGCGGTCAGTTTCACAATCTACTAAAAACATTTGGGGTGTTTGTTTAGTGAAGTGAACATCCGAGGTAAGTTCATGTGTTTTTGTATCAATTAATCCACCAGGATAGACTACAATCGCAAAGTCGGGACGTGAGCTTACGGTGTCTTTTGAATCGATAGCGGGATAGGTAGAATTCATGAAGTTCACAGATGCCATAACACTTAAATGAGCACCTGCGGAAAAACCCATAATTCCAATTTTAGTAGGATCTAAGTGTTTATCTTGTGCTGAACTGCGTATTATACGAATAGCACGCTGTGCATCCTGAAGAGCCGGCAAATGACGTGGTAAGCCATCTCTTGCAGGTACACGGTATTTAAGGACATAAGCAGTTATACCTAATGAATTAAGCCATAAAGCCGCTTCTTCGCCTTCTTTAACCATTTCCAATTCACGGTATCCACCGCCAGGGCAGACGATTACTGATACACCATTAGGCCTAGCTGGATTAAATTCAGTTAACGTGGCCCGAATTACGTTAAATGACTGCTTTGGTAATACAGATGGTGCTGTATTAGGGACATCTTTTTCAGGACCTATTGATTTGATCTCACCGGGGACAGCTCCAGGCCAGATTTCAATACTTGTCCCATAGCTATTAATTAAAACAAAGAGATAACTGATACCAACTAACAGGCCTTTGATTTGTTTCATAAGAGTAGTAAGACGAATTAACCCTAAATAGGTAATAAACAGTATAATTTACACACTTTACAACAGGTTTCCCCAGTGAAAATGTGAATTTAACATAATATCTATTGTGCGATAATAGGTTATATACGTAGGCATTAATAAAACATCAATTTAACATGCATGATATCCATTACTGCTGAATCTATAATATTTTGAAGATTCTCCAAAATAGCTAACTTCCAATGACTCTAAACCAGATACAAAGCACACAAAATAGAAGTATCTGGATAAACTTTCACGAAAAATTTCCTAATTCAATATCACGCATTTTTTTTATTTCTTCATACGTAAAAAACTTATCCTTCCAAGTAGCTTTCAGTTGTGCAGCAAAATCTATTACAACTGGTTTTTTTACCGATTTCACTGCTGGAACAATATGGGCAAAACTTTTGCCA